>Ga0208297_1000591_pt1 | contig 63448 bp, 49 predicted proteins | sample LMS_cellobiose_e_FD_187367 | JGI IMG/M metagenome (GOLD analysis project Ga0208297, IMG submission 187367) | Rumen-fistulated moose microbial communities from Alaska, USA - LMS_cellobiose_enrichment (SPAdes) (version 2) | ecosystem: Host-associated > Mammals > Digestive system > Stomach > Rumen...
AAAAAAGCTGCTTCAGCAGCAGCTTGAGAAATGGTTGCGGTTGGTGAATTTTTCAGAGCCCGTGTCGGGCTGCCGGCATCATCGCCTTGAAGGCGCGGTGCATACCACCGGCTCAGCCGGTGGTTTTGATTGCTGTCGCAATAGGCGGGGGTCAGGAACGCTTGCCGCCGCGTTCCGGGGGCAGCACTTTCAGACAGACCGGGATCAACAGCAGCATGAAGATCCCGGCGGCGGCGAATACGCCGCGGGTGCCGAGGCGGGTGACGACTATACCGGTCACCCCGGCGCCGCCGAGGTTGCCCAGCACTCGGACGCTGCCGGACCAGCCGAGCACCACGCCGCGGTGTTCCCCGGCGGTGATCCGGGACAGACGCGAGAGCACCACCGGTTCGAGGCCGCCCGCGGCGAAGAAGCAGAGGAAGCGGAAGATCGCCAGCAGCACCAGTGAATCGGTCTGCGCCTCGCAGAGCGTCGCCGCTCCGGCGAGCGCCAGCGCCGGGAGCGCGAGTTTCCGCGCGGGCAGCCGGTCGCTCAACGCGCCGAAGGTCAGCCCGGAGAGGATGCCGCCCACCGCCGCGAGCGCGCTGATGTGACTTGTGTGGAGTTCGGCGTCCTTCACGCCGCCGATGATCTCGACCAGCATCGGCAGGAACGGCACATCCATCCGGCGCGCCATCGCCAGCAGGCAGAGCAGGGCCATGAGCGACAGTATCGCCGCGGTAAAGACCTTTTTCTTCCCGGTGGGGGCGACGTTCCCGGTGACCGGTTTGGGGGCGGGGACGACGAAGTTTTCGCGGGCGAAAAGCAATGTGGTGAGCCCGCTGAAAAAGAGCATCACGCCGCAGGTGATGAAGGCGACGTTGTAGTCGTAGAAGTGGACCACCATCCCGCCGCCGAGCAGACCGAGCACCGTCCCCGACCAGAGCGCGGTGCTCAAGGTCCCCAGCGCGAAGCCGTGGTATTTTTCGGGGGTGGTCGTCACCACCAGCGCCTGCGAGGCGCTGATCGTGCCGGAGAAGAGATTGACGAGCGCGCGGACGGCGATCAGCCAGCTGACGCTCGGGGCGACCATCATCAGCGGAATGGTGATGCCGTTCAGAAAATACGCGCGCAACAGCATGATCTTGCGCCCATAGCGGTCGGCGAGGGCGCCCCAGATCGGGTTGGAGATGCAGAAGGTCATCAACCCGAAAAACTCGAACATGGCGACGTATACCCCGCGCTCCGCCTCGTTCTCCAGATGGAAGCGCCAGCGCATGTACAGCGGAATGAACGGGAGCGCGAACGACATCGCGCAGTGGGCGACGATCTGGCTGAACCAGATCACGGCGAGATTCAACTTCCAGTTGACCTCCACCGGCGCTTTGGCGGCGGAGGATGAAAAAATACCCATGATAAGTCAGTAAAAGAACACCCCGCCGAAGCGCGGGCTTATGTTTGCAATCCATATAAAATATCGCCGCGGCGGACGAATTGCAAATCCGTATGGAGTGCCGAATTCCCGAGTCGCCTGCCGGGATTTTGCCGCGGTGTCGCCATGCCCGCTTGACAAAGGCTTTTTTCGGCGGTATTATATGTAAAAAGCCGACCGCTCGGAGAGTTTCCGCGCCGAGGCGCGGTCGAAGTGCAAAACAGACAAATTTCAATGGGAGGAAAATGGCGTTGTCCATCGACAACCGGAGCGAGAGCAAATAACCTTATGATCTGAAATCAAATAAAATCGGCTTGCCGCACAAACTACCACTCTTGTCTCTTTTCAGGCCGTGAACACAACACCATGCCGGAATGCATATATTGAGGTGCATTCTGTCTTGCGGTGTTGTGTCTGTGGTAGGACGTGCGGCGGCAATTCAGGATGCGCCTCTTTCGTTGTCAGCGTCCGGATGACGGGGGGAGCATGGTACCGGGGGGATGTCCGGATTGCAAAAAAATGCGTAATTTTTCTTCTTTTTGCGTAAGATTTGCCGGAATCTCGCGTATTGGGTTGTAAAAGCGGTGCGGTTTCGGTAATCCACTTTGCCGGGCGACCTTGCCGGTTCGGGGTCGGCGGTTTGCCGGAGCACCGGGAATTGTTTTTTGCAGAAATGTGAAATATCGGGGAAAGGGAAATTTTTATGGGCCGAAAATTGCTTTTAGTATTCACGCTGTTGGGTGCGATTTCGATAGCGACCTCCGCGGTGGTCGCGGACGGTGCGGAAAAGTTGTCCGGCGGCACGACGGCGGTTCGGTCGCCGCGTCTTTCCGAAAAGGAAAGCGCACAAATCCGCAAATTGCAGGAAAAGATCGCGAATATTCGCCGGTTGGTCACCCAACTTTACCATAATCCGGCAAAGTTGAATGAATTGAACCAGTTGGCGGTGGAAGTTCACCGCGATTATCCCCAACTGCCGATCGTGTCCATTTTGCGCTACGGGCGGATGGTGGGATTTTTGCGCGGAGATCGGCGAGTTGTCGACAATGTCCGTCTGCATAAATTCGTGATCGGCGGGGTGAATTACGGCAACGAGTGCAAACTGTGCGATGGGACGGGTCTGTGTCCCAGTTGCTACGGCAGCGGGATCTGCAATCTCTGTTTGGGAGCCGGTAAGTTGCGCAACCCCCGCGGTGGGTTCAACTCCTGTCGCCGGGATTGCAGCACTTGCGGAGGCAATCCGCTGTCCGTGCTCTGCCACCGGTGCCGCGGAGTGGGCGCGCTGTGCGATTACTCAAAACTTCAAAACGCCCGGGGACGAATGCAGCGCTACTTGAGCGGTCTGTCATTGACCTGGGCGGCACGATGTGATTATCTCGGTTCGCTTTATTACGAAGGACGAAACGGCATGTCGCGCGATCCCGTCCGGGCGCGGGAGTTTTTCGAAGCGGCGTCGGGAGGCAATGACGCGCATGCGATGTATATGCTTTCGGTGATGCTGAGAAAGGGCGAGGGGGGCGCGGCGGATGCGAAGCGGAGCGAACGGATGCTGTTGCAAGCCGCGAATTGCGATTGGCCGGACGCCATGCGGGAAATGGCGATGAGAGCCATGAAAAAGCGTGATTACCGACAGTCAAAAAAGTGGATATATCGGCTTGCCAACCCGCGTTATCTGGGGTTTACGCCGGTTGATCGGGCGGCACGCAGTCTGTCGCTGGCACGTCTTGCCGCGTTCGAGTTCCGCAACGGCTCCGACTACATGGACAGCGATGTGCTGGTGGATTACCCGCAGACGGTGCGCGACGCCTTCGCCAAGGCGGCCGGACAGGGCGATCTGCTGGCCCGTGTGTGGCTGCTGTGCGACAAATATCAGAACGACGAGTATCGGATCAATTCGGAAAAATATTCGCATCTGGAGCGCATCAAATACAAATACACATGGAGAAGCCGCATCGTCACCGATTATTATACGGATAGAAAGAGTTTCCAGTCTCCCAATCGGATCGTCTGCATTGAGAACTTCTTTATCGCGCTTTCATATCTGCTCGATAACTTTTCCGTTGTGGAATTTCCCGGATATGAGCAATATAAAGACAAAAGCGCAAAATCGGATTTTTTCGATTTCTTCTGTTCCACCAGCGGTTATCAGTGGCATACAATCAAATATTACTACCTGCCGGTACGCGGCATATATTTAAAAGTTCCGGACGGATATATCGTTTTGCTCGGGAAACCGGTAAAGCCGTTGAACAACATCGAGGTATTGAAATTCAGCGAGACTTCGCATAAATATTACTTTTTTATGGAATTGCTCATGCTTTGCAATTTCGTCGACAATGAAAGCGACAATTACAATTTCACAGGAGGCGTGGACACCAAGGAGTTGATGGTGGTTCGCGAATACGGTCTGTGGACAATCCAGGCGGGGATGGAGATCGCGGCGGCGGAAAAACGGATCAATGCGGAAAACGCCAAGGAGACTCCGGACCAAGCCGCGGTCAATCGCGATCGGCAGTTGATCCGGGAGCGGAAAACGATCATCGACGTCTGCCGGGTCAATGCCAACGAGGTGTGGATCGCGCTCCATCGGAAATTGAAAGGCGAGGCGCGGGTATTTTCCGTCAGCGAGCCGTAATTGCCGCGGGCGTCTGTCGAAGTGTAAAAAATACCGTTGCGTCGGCAGCGCCGACGCAACGGTAGGTCGGATACGTTTGATTCAACTGCGGAGGTAGCCGAGCGCCTGCTGCACCGCCTTGTCGGCGGGCTTGTCGTTGCCCTCGTATTCGATGTTGATGTACCCCGTATAGCCGAGCGCTTCAAGTTCCCGCAAGGTGGCGCGGCTGTCCACCACGCCTTCGCCGATCAGGGCGGGGGCGCAGAAACTCCCGTCGCGCATCTCCATCCAGTTTTCGACCGGAGCGTCGCTTCTGAGCCAGTCCTTGAAGTGGACGTGCACGATGTCCTTGAAACAGCGCCGGAGCGAGGCGATCTGATCCTCGCCGGAACCGGCATTGCCGTTGTCGAAGGTGAGTTTCAACTCCGGCACCGCCGCCTGGAGTTCGTAAAAATCCTCCGCGGTGACGACGGGGCTGTTTTTGCCGGGGAAGTTTTCCACCGTCATTACGAGTCCGCGCGCCTTGGCGAGCGGGGCGATCCGGTGCAGCCGCTCCGCCCAGCGGCGGCGGTTCTCCGCCGCGTCGAGCTCCCTGGCGAAGGGAACGGGGGGCAGCATCACCATCGGCGCTCCGAGGATCACCGCGTTGTCGAGGTTCTTTTCCGCGGCGGCGGCGAGTTCCTCCTCCGCCACCCGGTGCATGAAAAACGTGTGCGCCACCACCGGCAGACCGGCGTCGTCGCAGCGTTTCCGGAGTTCGCGCGGATCTTCGCCGTAGGTCGACACCCAGTCGATGCCGTCCATGCCGAGTTCCGCGGCGACGCGGATGCAGTCGGCGGGCGTGTAGGTCTTCTGCCGCATCAGCGTGTAGGTCATCATTGAGAATTTCATGGCGCTGCTTCTCCTTTACAGCATATCGTCGAGCATCTTCAGCGTGGCTTCGACCAACTGCTGACCGCCCTTGGCGGAGACCACGTTGCAGTAAGGCGAGGCGCTGTACCCCTTGTTGGCGATCGCCCGTTCGGTCGCCAGATAGGAGGCGATCCCCGCCTTGTCGGCGGCGAGCTGGACGATGAACGTCTGCACGAACGGGCTGCGCGCCTGGATCCGGTGCATGTAGTCGATGAAGAGTTCGAACGGGTCGCTCGCAAAGGCGGCGCCGCCGATCCGCACCGTATGCACCGTCACTTCTACCTGACGGTCGGTGTTCTGCCCCTCGTAGGTCGCCTTTACCTTGGCGCAGCGGGCGCGCGCCGCCGAGAGGATGCTGTTGTCGCGCAGATCCGCCCACTTGTCGCCGGTCTGCCGCCACGGTTGTTTCGCCAGATTTTCGTAGTTGGCGTTTTCGGCGCGGTAGATGTCCTCGGGGAACATCCGGCGCTCGAGTTTGACTTTCTTCACCTTGTGGCAGAGTTCGGGGGCGGCGAGCCGTTCCTTGCCCGCCCACTCGAGCACCTCGTCGAAGGCGTCGGCGATGCGTTCCGCGATGTCCTCGGCGCGGAGCATGTCGAGCAGATCCTTTTCGTTGCGGTTCTTGTGCGCCGCCTCGTTCCTGAAGAAGCCCTCCGGGTAGGGGAACGGGTGCGTGTTCAGATACGCGAACTTTTCGGGATACTTGAGCTGATAGCGGCGAAGTTCCGCCCGATTGTAGTGCAGCTGGCGGGGCGAGAGGTCGCCGCCGGCGGCGCACTGGGTGATGATGCCGATGTCGCCGTACTTGGCGCGGAGTTTTTCGCGCACGTTGTGCCAGAAGCCCGCGTGGAGCAGCCACGAGTGTTCGTTGGTCTGCGCGGGGCAGGGCACGTTGACGATCGCCCCCGAGAGTCGTCCGGTGGGGCCGAAGGTGTACATGATGTTGATGAACGAATCCGTGCCCGCCTCGTAGTGGCTGAACTGGGGATCGTTGGTGTTGCCGTACATCTTGCCGTGGCCGTCGACGGCGATGCCGGGCTTCGCCGCCGCCTCGGGACGTTTGCTGATGTCGTCGAGGTAGACCACCCGGCGGCTGTGGCCGACGGTCGCAAAGCCGTAGCCGTAGGCGACGGAGCCGAGTTCGCGATTGTGCCACGCCTCGGCGACCGCCTCGGCGATGCGCCCGGCGAGGAAATCCAGCGTTTCTTCCTTGCCCATCCAGTCGACGTCGCAGGGGTAGTTCTTATCGGCGGCGTTGGGACCGGCGTGGGTGTGGGTGGTGCTCATAATGATCTTGTCGCCGGGGATCTCCGGGCTGGTCCGCCGGAGTTTTTCGACGACGATATCCAGCAGGGAATAACGAATCGACACCATGTCGACGGTGACGAAGATCACGGCATCGCTGCCGTTTTCGATCACCAGCGCGTTGGCGGTCACGGGGTTGAGTTCGCCCTGCGACACGCGCATGTGGAACTGCCCGGGAATGGCGACGGACCTGCCGGGGTTGAGCGAACGTCGTCCCCAACCGATGTTGATGTTGCCGCTCATGATATTAACTCCTCGATTGTTGACGTTTACCGATCTCGTTCAGCATCTCCAGCGTGTTTTCGACCAGTTGCTGACCGCCGGACGGCGACACGCGGTTGCAGTATGGCGAAGCGCTGTACCCCTTGTTGGCGATCGCGCGTTCGGTGGCGAGGTAACTGCCGCCTTCGAGCCCGCGGTCGGCGACGAGCTGGACGATGAAGGTCTGCACGAACGGGCTCCGCGCCTGGATGCGGTGCATGTAGTCGATGAACAGTTCGAACCGGTTGGATACGAACGCCGCGTCGCCGATCCGCACCGCGTGGACGGAGGTCTTGAGCTGGCGGTCGGTCTGTTCGTTGTCGTGGACTTTCATCACGTTGAGGCAGCGGTTGCGGGCGGAGAAGAGGATGCTGTTCTCCCTGAGATCGGCCCAGATCTTGCCGGTGTTGACGAACCGCTTTTTCATCAATGCTTCGTAGTTGGCCTTTTCGGCGTTGTAGATGTCGTCGGGGAAGAGTCGGCGGTCAAGCATGACGTCTTTGACCTCGTGCTTGAACTCCGGGGTGCTCAGCTTTTCCTTGCCCGCCCACTCGAGCACCTCGTCGAAGGCGGCGGCGATGCGTTCGCCGATGTCCTCCGCGCGGAGCATGTCGAGCATATCCTGCTTGCGGCGCCTGTCGGCGACCTCGGGGGTCTTGAGGAAGCCTTCCGGATAGGGGAACGGGTGCGCATTCAGGTAGGCGTACTTTTCGGGATATTTGAGTTTGTAGCGGCGCAGTTCGGCGTCGAGGTAGTGCAACTGGCGCGGGGCGAGGTCGCCGCCCGCGGCGCTTTGGCAGATGAGGCCGATGTCGCCGTATTTGGCGCGGAGTTTCTCCCGCACCGGGTGCCAGAATCCGGCGTGGAGCATCCACAGCAGTTCGCCGGTTTGGGCGGGGCAGGGCACGTTGATGATCGCGCCCGTGAGTTTGCCCGCCATGTCGAAGGTGTACATGAGATTGATGAACGAATCCGCACCTGCCTCGTAGTGGCTGAACATCTTGTCGTTGGTGTTGCCGTACATGACGCCGTGACCGTTCACTGCGACCCCCGGCTTGGCGAGCGCTTCGGGGCGCTTGCTCACGTCGTCGAGGTAGATGACGCGGCGGCTGTGACCGACGGTTGCGAAGCCGTAGCCGTAGGCGACCTGACCGGGGGCGCGGTTTTTCCACGCCTCGGCAATGGCTTCGGCGATGCGCCCGGCGATGAAGTCGCGGGTCTCCTGCTCCGTCATTACGTCGATGCCCGCAGCGCCGCCGGAAGGCGAGCTGCCCAAGCCGAGAGCGACGAGCGCCTCGGGACTTACCGCGGCTACGGTAAGCACGCCGACGTCGAAGCCCGGTCCGGTGTGGGTGTGGGTGGCGTTGAGGACGATCTTTTCCACCGGGACCTCGGGGGCGATTTCCGCCAGTTTGGCGATGACGGCGTCGAAGATCCCGCCGCGGCAGACGACGATGTCCGCGGAGGCGAAGATCACGGAGTCTTCACCGTTGTCGATGGCGAGCGCGCTGACTGTGACGGGATTCAATTCGCCCTGCGACACGCGCATGTGGAACTGCCCGGGAATGGCTACGGGCCTGCCGGGGTTGAGCGAACGTCGTCCCCAGCCGATTTGGAGGTTTTTATTCATTTTTCAACCGCGTTTATGCTGATCGTGCAACTTGGAGTCAACTACTTGGCAGTCGCCTTCTTCGCCTTGCGCTCGGCGACGATCGCCTGGATGCGCGGCACGTCGATCCGGTCGAAACTGCCGAAGACCTTGCGGATGCCGTTCGCCACCTGCTCGGCGATGTCCAGTCCGTTCGGGGCGCGGAGCGTCTGCACGATCGAGATGTGCTTGCGGCTGTATTTGAGCGCGTTCGGGAACTTGTCGAGCGAGTAGTCCACGCCCTCGTCGGCGCCGGGGATGCTCCAAGGATAGCCGTGACCATAGGCGTTCTTGGCGGCGAAGACGGTCATCTCGGGCAGGATGAAACGCTGCCACACCGACGCCTTGATGCCCTCGTCGCGGAGCGCCGCCGCGACCGCGTCGCGGAAGTCGACCTGCTGCCGGGGATCGGTGATGCCCATCTTGTCGAAGTCGATCCGCAGATTGAAGTTGTACCAGTTGTGGGTCGCCCACTCCGGCTCGTAGGGCAGCAGCAGATTCGGGGTGCCGACCAGATGCTTGAGCAGATACTCGCCGTTGGCGCGGAGCGTGTCGTAGTAGAACTTGTACTTCGAGAGCTGGGCGCGGCCGTAGGCGGCGGTGATCTCGTTGTTGCGGTACATCCAGCCGAGCGCGTAGGCGTGGTAGTCGCGGTTCTGTTCGGGGCGGGCGGTCTCGCCGAAACTCCAGAGTTTCGCGGCGTTGTTGAAGATCTCCTCGTTGTCGGTCACGAACATGCCGCCCTCGCCGCAGCAGAGGCACTTGTTCTGGTTGAAACTGAACGCGGCGCAGTCGCCGAGTTTACCGGCGCGGCGGCCTTTGTAGAGCGCGCCGTGCGCCTGGCAGGCGTCCTCAATGATCTTCAGATTGTGCTTTTTGGCGATGGCGGTGATCTTGTCCATGTCGTTGCAGAGACCGTGGAGCTGGACCACGATGATCGCCTTGGTGCGCGGAGTGATCGCGGCTTCGATCTTGTCGGGATCCATCAGGAAGGTCTCGGGGTCGATGTCGACGAAGATCGGGATCGCATCGTGGTGCAGGATGCAGGTCGCGCTGGAACTCCAGCTGTACGCCGTGACCAGCACATGATCTCCGGCGCCGATGCCGCAGCCGACGATGCACATGTGCAGCGCCGCGGTGCCGGAGTTGGTGAAGAGCGCGTATTCGTTGCCGTTCCACTCGCGGAACTCCTTCTCGAACGCCAGATTGTGCACTCCGCGCGCCTGACTGGGCTGGTGCAGGGCGTCGAGGATCATCTTTTCGTCGATGTCGTCGATCGGGGGCCAGTTCACCACCTTCGAGGTATCCACCGATTTCGGTCCGCCGTAGATCGCCAGTTGTTCCGCCATATTGCCTGCCATGTCCTATTTTAGGTTGTTGTTTGCCGCCGCCGACCGATACCGGGGGCGGATCTGTGTCTGTTATTAGTATACCCGAAAAATCCGTAAAAGCAACGCGGAAAAATATCAATTTTTTGATAATAATATCAATTTTTTGCTTTCGGCGGTTGAAATGCGTCCGCCGGGGGATATTTTAGGGGGTGAATACGGGAGGCCCCGGAACGGTCGCCCTGCGAACAACGTGCGAGGTGACGCCGATGGAAAACTTCTGGAACGAACCGCCGCAGGTCGGCATCTTTCATGCCCACGACTTCGAGAATATCTGGTCGGAGCATTCGCATATCACCCACCGCATCGAACTGTTGTACGTGCTGGAGGGCAAGTTCACGCTGACGCTCGACAACGGGTTGAAGTTTCCGGCGGTCGCGGGGGATTTTCTGCTGATCCCCGAGGAGGTGCGTCACCGGGACGTCTTCGACCCGTCGCGGGGGCTGCGGGTGCTGACCATCCATTTCAAGTGGGAGCATTCCGAAGAGTATTTCGCGGTCGTGAACAACCGGACCCTCTGCGATCTGGACTACGCGACGCGCGCCGAGGCGATGCGCCGCATCGACTTCATGTACGAACAGTGGGAGCCGGACGATCTGGGCAAACTCAATGCGGGTATTCAACTGCATGCGCTGCTGATGCTCTTCTACATTTCGGCGGTGCGCTCGGCGGGGCGAGCGGGGGCGTCGGCGGCGCTGGCGCGCTCCCGGCCCGACGTGGCGCGGCAGGTCAAGTTCTTCCTGACCCAGAACTATGCCTCCGAAGTGACGCTGGAGCAGCTGGCGCGGCGGTTCGAGGTCAGCCCGGCGTATTTGTCGCGGCTCTTCCGGCACGAGTTCGGCGTGAGTTTCAGCCGCTATCTGACCACGCTCCGGCTGGAGGCGGCGGTGGCGCTGCTGCACAATACCGCGCTGCGGGTCTCCGAGGTGGCGCTGCGCTGCGGCTTCAACGCGAACAGTTATTTTATTCAGGTCTTTCGCGCCCACTTCGGGACGACGCCGGGCGACTACCGGCGGGGCGTCCGCCGGAGCGGGAAAAGGTGAGCCGCGTCAGCCGCGGTTTTCCTCCGCTCGGGGTGCGCGGCGCAGCGTCGCCAGACACAGCGGCAGCAGTGCCAGCATTATGAACCCCGCCGCCATGAAGACGCCGCGCGTCTGGAACTTGGCGACCACCGCCCCGCTCAGCGCGGCGGCGACCACTCCGCCGCCGACCCGGACGCTGGCGCTCCAGCCGAGCGCGCCGCCGCGGTTCTCCGGCGCGACACTCTGCGCCAGCACCTTGAGGAACACCGGTTCGATGCCGCCTGCGGCGAAGTAACAGCAAAAGCGCCAGACTCCCAGCATCAGCAATGATTCCGTCCGCGCCTGCAGCAGCATGGTCGCACCGGCGACGCACAGCGCGGGCAGCGCGAGTTTCCACGCGGGGAACCGGTCGCTCAACGCGCCGAACATCAGTCCCGACACGATCCCGCCGACCGCGGCGCCCGCGCTGACCAGACTCGTGTTCAGAGCCGCTTTTTCGGCGCCGCCGACAAGTTCGGTCAGCATCGGCAGAAACGGCACATCCATCCGGCGCGCCAGCGCCACGGCGCCGATGAAGAGCAGGAGCGCCGGGATCTTCCCGGAGAGGCGGAGCCGCATTTTTCCCGCGCCGCCGGTTTTTTTTGCCGGACGGACGAAGTTTTCCCGGACGAACAGCAGCATCAGCACTCCGCTGAACAGGAACATCGCTCCGCAGGTGAAGAACGCGGTGCGGTAACTGAAGTATTGCACGATGACCCCGCCGCCGAGCAGTCCCAGCACCGTTCCCGACCACAGCGCGGTGCTCAACACGCCCAGCGCAAAGCCGTGGTGCTCTTCCGGGGTGGTCGTCAGTACCAGCGTCTGCGAGGCGCTGACTGTTCCCGAGAAGCAGTTCACGAGCGCGCGAAACGCGATCAGCCACCCCCAGGTGGGGGCGAACATCAGCAGCGGGATGGTGATCCCGTTCAGAAAGTAGGCACGCAGCAACATCAGTTTACGGCCGTAGCGGTCGCCGAACATGCCCCACAGCGGGTTGGAGATGCAAAAGGTCATGGTGCCGAAGAATTGGTAGGCGGCGACGATCCCGCCGCGCACCGTTTCGTCGGCGACGCCGAAGTTGTCGCGGATGTATAACGGCATGAACGGCAGCGCAAATGCGTCGCCGCACAGGGCCAGAAGCTGCCCCAGCCAGATGAAAAAGAGGTTGCGTTTCCAGTTGATGGGCACGCGTGAAGTCGAAGCGTTCATGGATAAAATAATATGAAAAAGTCGAAAAAACGACAGCCGATCGAACGTCCGCCGCCCCGCGCCGTGACGCGGAGCGGCGGGATACGTTTATCCGCGCAGGTATTCCAGCACCCGTTTGATCGCCGCGTCGCCGCGGTAGGTGCAGTTTTCGTATTCGATGTTGATATATCCCGGGTAGTGGAGTTCCTCCAGCACCCGCAGCGTGGCGCGGCTGTCCACCACGCCTTCGCCGATCAGCGCCGCCAGATAGAATTTGCCGTCGCTCATCTCTTTCCAGCCTTCGGCGAAGTCGTCGCGGCGCACCCAGTCCTTGAAGTGGACGTGGACGATGTCCTTGAAACAGCGCCGGAGCGACTGCTCGACGTCTTCGCCGGGGAAGGCGTTGCCGTTGTCGAAAGTGAGTTTCAGTTCGGGGATCGCGGACTGAAGCGTGTAGAAGTCCTCCGACGTCACCACCGGGCTCGCCTTGCCGGGGAAGTTTTCGACCGTCATCACGAGTCCGCGCTCCCGGGCGATGGGAGCGGCGATGCGGAGTATCTCCAGCCAGCGGCGGCGGTTGGCGAGCGGGTCGCTTTCGCCGGGGAACGGTGACGGCGGCAGCATCACGACCGGCGCGCCGAGGATCACCGCGTTGTCCATGTTGCGGGTGATGGTGTCGCGGAGTCGGTCCGGCTCCACCCGGTGCAGGAAAAACGTATGCGCCACCACCGGCAGCCCGGCGTCGTCGCAGCGTTTCCGGAGTTCGCGCGGATCTTCGCCGTAGGTGGTGACCCAGTCGATGCCGTCCATGCCGAGTTCCACGGCGACGCGGACGCAGTCGGCGGGCGTGAAGATCTTCTGCCGCATCAGCGTGTAGGTCATCATCGAGAATTTCATTTGTCGCTCCTTACTTCAGTTTTCCGAGCAGGTCCAATGTGCCTTCCACCAGCTGCTGACCGCCCTTGGCGGAGACCAGATTGCAGTACGGCGAAGCGCTGTACCCCCGGTTGGCGATCGCCCGTTCGGTCGCCAGATAGGAGCCGCTGGTCTCCGGATCGGCGGTGAGCTGGACGATGAAGGTCTGCGCGAAGGGGCTGCGCGCCTGGATCCGGTGCATGTAGTCGATGAAGAGTTCGAAGCGGTTGGTCGCAAAGGCGGCCCCGCCGATCCGGACCACGTGGACATTGGTGGCGAGTTCGCTTTCGCCCGGATTCTCGTAGGCTTCGATCACCCGCTGGCAGCGGGCGCGGCGGGAACAGAGGGTGCTGTTGATGCGCAGGTCGCGCCATTGGTCGCCGGTCCGGCTCCACGGTTCCCGCATCGCCTTTTCGTAGTTGGCGCGTTCCTCCTCGTAGATCTCCTTGGGGAAGTGGCGGCGGTCGAGTTTCAATTCGCCGACCGCATGGTGGAGTTCGGGGGCGGCGAGCTTCTCCTTGCCCGCCCATTCCAGCACCTCGTCGAAGGCGGCGGTGATGCGTTCGGCGATATCCTCGGCGCGCAGCGCGTCCATGATGTCGCCCTCGCGGCGTCTTTTCCGTTCGGCGTCGTCCTTGAAGAAGCCATCCGGGTAGGGGAAGGGGTGTTCGCACAGATAGGCGTACTTTTCGGGGTACTTGAGTTGGTAGCGGCGGCGTTCCGCCTGTTTGTAGTGCAGCTGGCGGGGCGAGAGGTCGCCGCCGGCGGCGCACTGGGTGATGATGCCGATGTCGCCGTACTTGGCGCGGAGTTTTTCGCGCACGTTGTGCCAGAATCCGGCATGCAGCACCCACGCCGTTTCGTTGGTCTGGGCGGGGCAGGGCACGTTGATGATCGCGCCGGTGAGTTTGCCCATGGGATTGAAGGTGTACATGATGTTGATGAAGGCATCCGTACCCGCTTCGTAGTGGCTGAACATCTTGTCGCCGGTGTCGCCGTACATCTTGCCGTGGCCGTCGACGGTGAGTCCGGGCTGGGCGATGATGTCGGGGCGCTTGCTCAGGTCGTCGAGGTAGACCACCCGGCGGCTGTGACCGACGGTCGCGAAGCCGTAGCCGTAGGCGACGGCGCCGGGAACGCGGTTGTTCCACGCTTCGATGATCGCCTCGGCGGTCCGTTCGGCGAGGAAGTCCATGGTCTCGTCGGCGTTCATCATCTCGACGTCGCGGGGAAAATCCTTCATGTTCGCCTGCGGACCGGCGTGGGTGTGCGTGGCGTTCAGGATGATCTTATCGACGGGTATCTCCGGGGCCTTGTCGCGCAGTTTGGCGATGGTGCGCGCCAGCATCGCGTTGCGGCAGACCACCATGTCGGCGGATACGAAGATCACGGCGTCGTCGCCGTTGTCGATGGCGAGCGCGTTGACGGTAACGGGGTTCCAGACTCCCTGCGAGATACGGAGGTAGAACATGCCCATGATGGCGACCGGACGATCCGGGACGATGGAGCGCCGTCCCCAACCGATGTTGATGTTTTTATTCATAGTTTCGATCCCTTTATTTGGTGAAAAGTTGAGCGTAGGACCGGGCGCGGGACTGATAGGTCTTCTCGTGGTTCTTCCGCTTGATCTCGTCGTCGATATCCAGCACGCGCCGGGCGTCGATCCGGTCGAGGTTGCTGAAGACCTTGACGATGGCTTCGCGCACCTGCTCGGCGACATCCAGTCCGTTCGGGGCGCGGAGCGTCTGCACGATCGAGATGTGCTTGCGGCTGTACTCCAAGGCGTTCGGGAACTTGTCGAGCGAGTAGTCCACGCCCTCGTCGGCGCCGGGGATGCTCCACGGATGGCCGTTGCCGTAGGCGTTCTTGGCGGCGAAGACGGTCATCTGGGGCAGGATGTAGCGCTGCCACAGGAACGCCCGCACGCCCTCGGCGCGGAGTGCCGCCGAGACCGCCTCGCGGAACACGAACTGCTGATGGGGATCCGAGATGCCGATCTTGGCGAAGTCGATCCGCAGATTGAAGTTGTACCAGTTGTGGGTCGCCCACCCCGGCTCGTAGGGCAGCAGCAGATTCGGGGTGCCGACCAGATGCTTGAGCAGATATTCGCCGTTGGCGCGGAGCGTGTCGAAGTAGAACTGATACTTCGAGAGCTGGGCGCGGCCGTAGGCGGCGGTGATCTCGTTGTTGCGGTACATCCAGCCCAGCGCGTAGGCGTGGTAGTCGCGGCTCTGTTCGGGACGGGCGGATTCGCCGAAACTCCAGAGTTTCGCGGCGTTGTTGTAGATCTCCTCGTTGTCGGTCACGAACATGCCGCCTTCGCCGCAGCAGAGGCACTTGTTCTGGTTGAAACTGAACGCGGCGCAGTCGCCGAGCGTTCCGGCGCGGCGGCCTTTGTAGAGCGCACCGTGCGCCTGGCAGGCGTCCTCGATGATCTTCAGATTGTGTTTTTTGGCGATGGCGGTGATCTTGTCCATGTCGTCGCAGAGGCCGTGGAGCTGGACCACGATGATCGCCTTGGTGCGCGGAGTGATCGCGGCTTCGATCTTGTCGGGATCCATCAGGAAGGTCTCGGGGTCGATGTCGACGAAGATCGGGATCGCGTCGTGGTGCAGGATGCAGGTCGCGCTGGCGCTGAACGTGTACGCCGGGACCAGCACATGATCGCCGGCACCGATGCCGCAGCCGGCGACGCACATGTGCAGCGCCGCGGTGCCGGAGTTGGTGAAGAGCGCGTACTCGTTGCCGTTCCACTCGCGGAACTCCTTCTCGAACGCCAGATTGTGCACGCCGCGCGCCTGATTGGGCTGGTGCAATGCGTCAAGCACCATTTTTTCGTCGATCTCGTCGATCGGGGGCCAGTTCACCACTTTCGAGGTGTCCACCGATTTCGGTCCGCCGTAAATTGCCAGTTCTTCCGCCATGATCCGCCGTTTTCCTCCGGGTTGTGTTGCGGGACCGGTGTCACCGGGCCCGCGAGAAGTTGTTCTGTGGATATTATATCCCCTTTTTTTACAAACGCAATCGGGGAAAATATGAATATTTTGACAATAATATGATTTTTGTTATCGGGGTGGGTTGAAACTTTTTTCGGCGGTGATATTTTAATACACCGGAGCCGCGAAGCGCGGCCTCCGTCAAGCGGGGTTCATGATGACGATCGGGTTCTGGCGGCACCTGCCTTACATAAAAACTTTCAAGATCCACAACTACGAGAACATCTGGTCGGATCACTCGCATTCCACCATGAGCGCCGAACTGCTGTATGTGCTGGAGGGCAAGTTCACGCTGACGCTCGCCAGCGGTCTCAAATTTCCCGCCGCCGCCGGGGATTTTCTGCTGCTTCCCTCGCACGCCCAGCACCGGGATGTATTCGAACCTCACAAGGGATTGCTGATGCTGCTGATGCAGTTCCGCTGGGAGGGCGCGGACGAGTTCTTCAGCGTGGTGAACAACCGAACGCTCTGCGATTTGGATTTCACCACCCGCTCCGAGGCGATGCGCCGCATCGACCTCATGTACGAGTTGTGGAACAGCGCCGACGAATGGAGCGTGCAGAATGTCAGCATCCAACTTCATGCGCTGCTGGCGCTTTTTTACAACTCCGCGGTGCGCGGGTCGTCGAATGTGGCGGGGGCGATGGAGTTCAAGCGGGGACGGGCGGATGTGATGCAGCAGGTCAAGTTCTTCATGAACCAGAATTACGCTTCCGAAGTGACGCTGGAGAAGCTGGCGCGCCGTTTCAAGATCAGCACCGCGTATCTGTCGCGGCTGTTCCGGCGCGAGTTCGGGGTGAGTTTCAATCGCTATCTGAACACGCTCCGGCTGGAGGCGGCGGTGGCGCTGCTGCACAATACTTCGCTGCAGATCGCCGAAGTGGCGCAGCGCAGCGGTTTCAGCGACAGCAGTTATTTCATCAAGGTCTTCCACAAGTATTACGGCACCACGCCGCGCGATTACCGTCTCGGCGGCGGCGCCGTGACGTCGCGTCGTCTCCGTCGCCGCGTCAAAACGGTGTAAGCACCCCTTCCGCCGCCGCGTTGCGGGCATAAAAAAACCGGAACGGCATTGCACCGTTCCGGTCGATCGCAGCAAACTCAGGAGAAGAGTTACTTCTGCTCCTCCGCCTTTTCCGCAGCCGGCTTCGCGGCTTTCTTTTCGGGGGCGCCGGCTTCGACGAGCATGATAATGCACATCTCGGCGGCGTCGCCGCGGCGCTGCGCCAGCTTCAGGATGCGGGTGTAGCCGCCGACGCGCTCGGCGTAGCCGGGAGCGATCTCATCGAAAAGCTTCTTGGTCATCGCCTTGTCGCGGAGGCGCGAAACGGCGATCCGGCGGCGGTGAAGATCGTTCTTCTTGGCGATGGTGATGAGCTTTTCCGCGAAGCGGCGAAGTTCCTTGGCTTTGACGAGGGTGGTCTCGATCCGGCCGTGCTCGAACAGACTGGAGGCCATGTTCGCCAGCATCGCCCGGCGATGGGAGCCGGAGCGGCCGATTTTAAAGGTATCAACTCTATGACGCATGATTACTTGCTCTCCTCTTCCTCGGCTCTGACGCGGGCGGACTCCTGTTCCAGCGCCGCCATCAGCCGGTCGCTGAGGTTCATCCCCAGTTCCAGACCGAGTTTTTCAACTTTTTCCTTGATCTCATCCAGCGATTTTTTGCCGAAGTTGCGATATTTGAGCATCCGGCTTTCGGTCTTGGTGCACAGTTCGCCGATCAATTTGATGTTGGCGCTGTTGAGGCAGTTCATCGCCCGGACCGACAAATCGAGGGTCTCCACGTCGTGCGACAGGAGTTTGAAGAGTTTCGCCTCTTCGGGGTCGAAGGGCTCGCGGGGAGTTCCGGCGACCTTGGAGCCCATGAAGGGCTGCAGATGGTCGCGCAGTATGCGCGCGGCTTCTTCGAGGGCGTTGCGGGGGGAGATCCGCCCGTCGGTCCAGATCTCCAGTTCCAGACTGTCCATCTCGGTCTCCTCGCCGACGCGCGCCGCGCCAACCTGATAGTTGACGCGGGTGACGGGGCTGAAGAGGCAGTCGACCGGGATCACCCCGATCTCGCGGGATTCGGGATGCTTTTCGGCGGGGAGATATCCCTTGCCGTAGGCGACCTCGATCTCGGCGCGGAACGGCTGCGACTTGTCGAGGGTGCAGATCAACTGATCGGGATTCAGCACTTCGACGTTGCTGTCGCAGATGATGTCGGCGGCGGTGACTTTGCCGGCCTTGTCTTTGCGGATCTCCAGCTTCTTGGGCTCGTCGGAGTAGAGATTAAGCCTGACCTTCTTGAGGTTGAGGACGATCTCCGCCACATCTTCGACCACATTGTCCAACGAATCGAACTCGTGTTTCGCGCCGTCGATGCGCACGGACGAGATCGCCGCGCCGTTGAGCGACGACAGCAGCACCCGGCGCAACGAGTTGCCGAGCGTATGACCGAAGCCGCTCTGGAACGGCTGCGCGGTGCAGCGCGCATAGGTATCGGTCATGGTGGCCTCGTCCCACACAATCGACTTGGGCATCGGGAATCCGATTGCAGCACTCATAACTATTTTCCTCCAAAAATTGCTGTGCCCCAGCGGGGCATCTTTGCCATACGTTCAAGACGTTCCCGACCGCTTCTCCGGTGGCGGCGGGGGGTGAACACCGCCGTCAGACGCGGCGGCGCTTCGGAGGACGGCAACCGTTGTGCGGCACAGGGGTGATGTCCTTGATCACCGTGACTTCCATGCCGGTGGCGGCGATCCCGCGGACGGCGGACTCGCGTCCGGCGCCGGGTCCCTTGATCCGCACTTCGACTTCCTTCATGCCGAGGAGCTGGGCTTTCTTGGCGGCGTCGCCGGCGATGACCTGAGCGGCGTAGGCGGTGCTCTTGCGGGAGCCCTTGAACCCGTTCTTGCCGCCGGTGGACCAGCAGAGCACATTGCCGTGCAGGTCGGTGAAGGTCACTTTGGTATTGTTGAAGGTCGCCAGCACATAAGCGATGCCGCTGGGAATGTGGCGGCCGCTCTTGGTGCGCTGCTTCGGGGCGTTCGCCGCGTCGGCGGGCTGCTGCTCCGCGGCAGCATCGAGATTTTTCACTTCTTCTTCAGCCATGATCGTAATACTTTCAACTTGCTTTCGTGTTCGTAATTACCAGCGTTAAGCGGCGGCATCAAGCCTTGGCGGCCAGACGGCGTTGGGTTTTGTCGCGGATGGCGCCGATCGTGATCTTCTTGCCCTTGCGGGTGCGGGCGTTGGTCTTGGTGCGCTGACCGCGGACGGGGAGGCCCCGGCGATGGCGGATACCGCGATAACTGTTGATCTGCTGCAGGCGGCGGATGTCGGCGGCGACGCTGCGGCGCAGATCGCCCTCGACGAGCATGTCGTTCTGCAGGATCTTGGTGATGCTGGATATCTGTTCCTGACTGAGGTCGGCGGCCTTGAGGTTGCGGTCGATACCGGTTTTTTCGATGATCTCCAACGCTTTGGCCGGTCCGATCCCGTAGATGTAACGCAGCGCGTATTCGACGCGCTTGTTACCGGGGATGTCAACACCAATGATTCTCGGCATGTTTCAACTTGTCCTTGAGTATATGTTCTTTTTGGTTGAATGCGTTTTTTTGCTGGTTATCCCTGCCGCTGCTTGTGGCGCGGATCGCGGGAGCAGATGATGCGGATCGTCCCGTTGCGTTTGATGACTTGGCAGAATTCGCATCTGCGTTTCACCGAAGCTCTGACTTTCATAATCTACTGATTCTCCAAATTTTTGGGTTGTCCAAACGGCTCAAAACACTAAAAATCCAAGCCGAGCATTACGCCCCCTTACCCGTTCGCCCGAGGCGAACAAGCGGTGCTGGTCAAACTAAGCTTGAATATCTTTGATCCCGGATCAAGTCCCGCGAGCGGTGGAATTTGCGATACGGAACGAAACCCCGGATCCAATAAAATTGTTTTATAAAATACCCCTTGTCGTCGGACTTTTCAAGTCGTTTTTTACGGAAATTGCGAAAAAAAGCCCTCCGCCGCGGATGGACGGAGGGCGTCGGATCCGGATCTCCGATCAGGGTTTGCGTTCGTGTTCGCACTTATGGTTGGGATCGTTCGCGTGTTCGCACTTATGGTCGGGATCGTTGGCATGGTCGCACTTGGCGGTGCCGCGATTCGGGCATCCGGCGCACTGGTCTCCAAGTTTGGAGGCGGTGGCGAGCGCCTGTCGGAACTCCTCCGCGGCGGCGACGGGGGCGAAGTCCCCGGCTCCGAAAAGTTGGGTCTTCAGCATCCCGTGCTGCTTCGCCGGGGTGTTTTCGAGGAGGCGGCGCGCGGCGGACGCCGCGCCTTTGACGTCGCCCCGGACGGCGGCGACCCGGGCGGCGAGGGGCAGCATCCCGGCGGGGAGTTGATCGACCGGGAACTTGGCGCGGATGGCGTCCGCCTTCTGTGCGTTACCGCTCCGGGCGTAGCCCAACGCGGCGCAGAGCTGCGCCCCGGCGGGAAGTTTGTCCAGTTGGAGCGTGTCGAAGATCCTGACGGCTCCGGCGTTGTCGCCGAGGTTCAGGAGCGTGACCGCGTAGGCGACGGCGGTCTTATCCGACGGGGCGACCTGATGAAGACGCCGGTCGACGGCCGCCGCCTGTTTGTACAGCCCGAAGCGGTAGTAATAGTTGCGCAGCGGTTTGCCGAGGTTCCGCAGCAGTTCCGGATCCTCCTCGCGGTCGAAGAGTTCCTGACGCCGCATCGTGGTGCGCAGCAGCTGGTAGCCTTTCTTCAGATTCGCGTCGTCGGGGCGCTTTTTGATCTCCTCCTGAAAGCGCTGCAGCGCCGTGTTGAAGTCGCCCTGTTTCAGCGCGGCGACTGCGGGTGACTCCGCGGCGCGGAGCCCGAGCGCCAGCGTGGTCAGCGCCACGGCGATAAAGAATTGGTGTTTCATGTCGTTTTCTCCTTATGGTTGAGGTTGCGGGCAATCGTTGCCCTGATTGGGATCACGCGAAGGCGGCAGTCGTTTCGCCTGCCGCAGTTCTTCAAGGCACCGGGATTTTTCCGCACCGGTGAGGGCGTCCAGACGCCACAGCGAAGCCGCGCCGGGAGCGGTGTCGTATCGGGCGGCGAGGGCGAGCCAGCGCCCGCGCTCCGCCGGATCGGCGAGCGCCAGTCGCGAGAACGTTTCGACCGCTTCCGCGCGCCCGAGCAGCCGACGGCGCACCGCGCGTTCGACTGCGGCGACCGCGGCGGCGGGGAGTTCGCGGCGTTCGCGGTCGTCGAGCAGCGGCAGCACGTCCCGCCACTCAGGGGAGCGCCCGGCGACGGCGAGGAACTCCTCCAGACGCTGTTGAAGCGGCGCCGCTCCGGCGGCGAGCGCCCATTCGGAGTCAGGGGCGGCGGCGAGCCGCGGTGTCGCCACGAGGACGCCGGAGCGTTTCAGCGCCGCGAGCAGTCGGAACCGCGAGCGGTCGCGATCGCCTCCCGTTACCTCCGCCGTTGCCGCGACGGCGGCGAGGCGAGTGCGTCCCGCGTCATCGAGCCGGGCGAGTACCCGCTCGAGCACCGGCAGGTCGCGTTCCCAGAGCGGAGTTGCGAGCATCCGCCGGGCGAGCGCTTCGGCGGAGCGCCTCCGGCTGTCCGGCGGCAGCGCGACCAACAGCGCCTCCGCCGTTTCCGCCGGGACTTTGGGGGTGCGGCAGAGCGTTTCCAGCGTTTTTACCTCGGCGGCGTCGAGCGGTTCGCCCAGCGCCGCCCGCAGGACCGTCCCGCCGGGAGTGGCGTAAACGGCGGGCGCGAAGTGGGTGGCGCGGGCCCCTCCCGCCGTCTGCCGGAGTTTCAGCAAAGCGGCGAATGCCGGATCGCCGACTTCGGTGCCGATGAGCAGATACTCCAGCGTTTCCTTGAGTTCCGGCGCGGCGATCCGGGGCAGTGCCAGCTGCCGGTGCCGTTCCGCTGCTCCAAGCGCTCCGCCGAGGCCGAAGTCGCGGAAAAACACCCCGGTGAAGCGGGGGTTGCGCGCCTCTTCGAGGAGAAAACGGCGGAGTTCCCACGCATAGCCCGTCCCCCGGGAAACGGCGAGTATCTGCAGTCTTTCCCGCCGCTGCAGCACCGCCGGGAGCGCCGGCAACTGCATCAGCGCTTCGCCGACGCGGCCGCTGTCACGCAGAAGTTGCAGCAGCCGCCGCCGGTAGAGCACCTCGGTCATCTGATCCTTGGGCGGGTGGGCCTGCAGCAGTGCCAGAAATTCCTGATAACGCCCGGTCGTGACGGTCAGCTCCTCCATGAATTTGAACGTCGCAAGGTCGCGGTATCCGTTCCGCCATGCGGCGAAGAGCGTCTCCGCCGCCCGGTCGTTCTGTTCCGCCGCCTCCAGCAGGACGGCGGCGAGCAGCGTCCGCTGCGGGGTGTCGCCGAGCAGTTGGCGGTCGGTTTGGAGCGCGTCGAGCGCCTGTTGCAACGCCCGGGCGCCGACTTCGTCCGCCTCGCCGGGGGCGGCGGCGTAGATGAAGTTGAGGTCGCGGAGGCGGCGCAGCAGCGGCAGAGTCGGCGTTTTGGTCTGCAGGAAACGGTCGTAGGCTTCTCCGGCGAGCAGACGGCTGAGTCGCGGCTTTTCCGTCCACCGGGCGGCGGCACTCAACATCAACGCATTAAGCGAATCGGGACGCAGTTTGCGCGCGCGGTCGGCACAGCGCCGTTTGAAGCGTGCGGCGACGGGCGAGCGGAACGCTTTGACGGGAGCGTATTCCGACGGAGCGACGCGGTCGAGGATCCGGTTCAACTCCGCTTCGACCGGCGGCGCGGGATCGGCGACAAGTTCCCACGGCAGTCGGGCAAAGAGCGCCTGTCGGCGCATCGGCGGGGCGGCGTCGAAGATTTCCTCCAGTTGTTTCGCGCCGTCGGCGTCGTTGCGGCGCGCGAGCATGGCGGCGATATCGGAGGCGGTGACGGGAGGAGTGTCGCCGCTTCGCCGACGCGGGATACCGCCGGGACGCGGCAGGGTGCGCAGTCCGGCGAGTTTCCGCCGGGCGAGCGCCCACAGCACCGCGCCCGGGGTGTGTCGATCCGGGCGCGGCAGCGGTGGTTCGGGGCGGAGCAGATGGTAGGCGGCGACCGCTCCGGCGAGTCGGCGCTCCTCAAGGGAGGGGGGCGACGCTTTGCCGTTGTGTCGGGGGACCAGCGCGGTGTGGATACGCAGCTGCCGTTCCCGCAGTTCTCCCGCCTTTTGGAACTCGCCTGCGAGTTCCAGCGTCAGAGCGTAGCGGTCGAGCAGAGTTTCATCGTCGGGAGCAAGGCTCACGAGTTCGCGGCAGATCCGGTCGGCGTCGGCGGGTCGTCCGAGGTCGAGGCAGGTGTCGATGAACGCTTTGAGGTTGGTGTACCCGCCTGCGTGGTCGTCGGCGGAGCGGGCGCTGCGTTCGGCGGCGGCGAATCCGCCGGGCACTTGGGCGAGGGTGCGGCCGAGCGCCTGATGCAGTTCGGGCGGATAGACTTTGTTCCAGCCGACGAGCAGGCGGGCGAAGTGTTCCGCCTCGGGGCGGTCGTCGCGCAGTCGCGCCTCCTCGAAGAGTTCCCGCAGCAGCAGTTCCCGGCGCGCGGGGGCGGCGGCAAGCTGCATCAGCAACAGTTTCCGGCGGAGCGTCGGATCGGCGAGTTCGTCGGCGAGATCCTCGGCGATCCGGTAGTAGAAGAGTTGTTCCGGGGCGCGCTCGATGCGTTTCAATGTGGCGGCGAGCGCCTCGCGGAGCGCTTCGCGCGGAGCCTCCAGATTGAGCAGACCGTCGACCATGACGCCGAACTTCTCCGGCGGAGCGTCTTCGGCGAGCCCGGTGCGGAAGCCCCGGATGGCGACCTCCTTCCGTCCCGCCGCCCGCAGCGCGTTGGCGCGCAGCAGATGCAGTTCATGGCGATCCGGTGCGAGTTTCAGGCACTCGTCGTAGAGTTCCACGGCCCGCTGCGGCGAATCGAGGCGCATGCACACTTCGGCGGCGAACCCCGCGTCGGTCAGGCGGTCGCCCGAGTTGCGGAGCAGTTCGTTCGTCGCCCGTTCCGCGAGTTTGGCGTCCCCGCTTTCGATGGCGATCACCGCGAGCTGCCGCAGCCATGGTCCGCGCCGGTCCAGGGGGGCGGCGGCGATCCGCGTTTCGAGCAGCGCCACGGCATCGTGCCAGCGCTTGAACTCCAGCAGGTGATCCAGTTTGGCGCGGAACGGATCGGGCAGTTTTTCCACCTCGGATAACGCTTCGTCCCGGCGTCCGGCGGCGGCGAGGGCGCGGCAGTAGGCGCGCTGCAGCCGCACCTGCCGCGCACGTCCCGGAGTATCCGCGAGGCGGCGCAGCAGTGCTTCGAGTTTTTTTCGGCGCCGGGCGACGTCGATCATCCGATCCATCGCCTGCAGCGCGCGCATCTCGTTGTCGGCGGCGAGCATCGCCTGTTCCCAGGCGCGTTCGGCCTCGGCGTCGCGTCCCAGAGCCTCCAGCAGCGCGGCGGTGCGGAGGCGCGCCTCGCACGAGTTCTCCGCGCGGCAGATCGCCAGCGCGGTCGCGCTGTCGCCGAGCTGTTCCGCGCGGTCGGCGATCCCGAGCCGGACGGCGGCGGGCACGTTCGGCAGAGCGGCATAGCCGCGCAGCAGTTCGGTCGCGCGCGCCGCGTCGCCGCGGGTGCGGTACAGCGCGACTTTGCGGAAGCGGGTCCGCCAGAGGTCGGCGCCGGGCATGGATCCCAGTTTGTCGAGCGCGGCGGCCGCTTCGTCGTAGAGCCGCAGTGCCGTCGCCGTCTCCGCCGCGGCCGAGACGAACTCCGGAGTGGCACCTCGCGCCAACGCCCGGCGGAAGTGTTCGGCGCACTCCCGGCGGCGTCCGGCGAGGAGTTCGAGGCGCAAGGCGGTATCGAGCCACAATATCTGTTCCGGTTCCCGTTCGGCGAGGCGGCGGACCCGGCTGCGCAAGGCATCCGTCCGGTCGCACTTCTGCGCCAGCCGGAGCATCTGCCGCGCGACTTCCGGGCGGTCGGGGGCGGCGAAGCGCTCCAGCAGATCGAGGGCGGCGGCGTTTTGACCGCGGTCCTCCAGATCGTTCGCCACCAACTCCAGAAGTTCGGGATCGGCGGCGAGTTGTGCCGGATCCGACGGGAGTTCAGCCGCTTTGCCGCGTTGCCGCGCCGCTTCGACCCGGAGCAGTCGCGCGAATTTGCGGTCGTCCGGCGTGGCGGCGCGGCGCTCCGCCTCCGCCAGCGCCGCCGGGTCGCGCGTCAGCACTCCGCGCCGCAGCAGCGCCTCGTAAGTTTCGGCGGGCAGCGCCGCGGGGAGCAGACACGCCGCCGCCAGCAAAAGCGCGGCGCGGCGCGGCAGCCGCCGGAGCAGCAGTTGTGCCAGCAGAAGCACGATGAACGCGCCGCCGAATAACGGTTGCAGCGACAGCACCTTCGTCGGAGCATCGGGAACGGGCAGCCGCCGCGAGCGTTGTTCGATCCGGGCGGCGGCGGTGTGCTCGTCCTCCGGGCTCCATCGGAACGGTTCGGGGCGAACCTCGACGCGGATGCTCTCTCCGGCGACGGTGAGGCGGCAGATCCCGACCGGGGCATCCGCGAGGCGGAAGTGACAGGCGCCGTCCGCTTCGGGGCGCAGGGTGAAGCGCCGCTCCGTCCCGTCGGGGGCGAGCAGAGCGACCGGCAGTTCTTCCGGCATCTCCGCGCCGTCGATCATGATGTGCAGATCGCGCCGCCGGGAAAGGTTCCTGAAGTCGAAGCGTTGCCGCCGCGCCGGGTCGGCCAGCGACCGTCCGAGCGCCGCCAGCAGTCCCCGGACGCGGGGATCGTTGAACAGCGTTTCGTTTCGTCTTCCGAGCGGAGCGGCGTTCAGTACGGCGGCGCTGCCCGCGCCGTGCGGCTTGCGGGCGAGGAACGGCAGTCCGCCCGCGCGGAGCAACACCTCGGATCCGGCGGCGGCATCGCACTCCAGCGCCCCGAAAACGGTCAGGTCTTGGGGCAGCTGCCCGGTCAGCGCCGACCCGGCGACGCGGGTGATCGGAAACACCCCCTTTCTCCACGGCGGCAGTTGTTCCCGCCCGGACTGGCGGAAGGTGAGTTCGGGTACGGCGAAGCGGCTGGCGGCGCGGTAGAAGCGCCCGTTGCCCCAGCGCGCCAGCGCGGCGAGGAAGGCGCTGTCGCCCGCGCCGGCCATCACCGTCGATACCGTGATGTCGCGCCGCGCCATTTCGCGGATCAGCGTCTCGAAGTCGCCGTGTTCCACGCCGCCGTCGGTGATGATGAGCACGTGTTTGAGCCGTGCCTCGGTGTTGCGGAGCGCGTAATACGCTTCGCGCAGAGCGGGCAGGATCAGTGTGCCGCCACCGGCGGTCAGCCGGTTCAGTGCGCGGTGCAGTTCCATGCGGTCGGCGGCGCTTTGGAGCGGAGCCGCCCAGCGGCGGCGGCCGTGAAATTCGATGATCCCGCATTGGTCGCGGTCGCGCAGTTTATCCGTGGCGAGCCGGGCGACTTCGCGGGCGAGGTCAAGGCGGCTGCCGCTCATGCTGCCCGAGGTGTCGATGATGATGACGAGCGCGGCGTCGGGGGTGCGCTCGAGGGCGGTGGTCCGGTAGGCGACGGGCAGCAGTCGTGCGAACTCCGGCGGCACCCGATGTGTCGGGAACGGCGGCCGTTTCCCGGCGAAAAAGAACGCTCCCGCACCCAGATTTACCGTGGCGGCGACGCGGGTCAGCAATTCCGGCGGGGTCCGGGTGACGACGTCGGTCCCGAAGATGATCAGCGGGTACTTTTCCGGCTTCTGCGTACCGTTCCAGCGCTCCGCCGCGACGGCGGGGGCGAACAATTCGGCGATCCGTGCCGCCTCGCTTTCGCCCGAGGCGAATACCAATGCCCGCAGCGGCGGGTCGACGCGCAGCGGCAGCCGCGCCGCCGGAGTGTCGGACAACCACAAAGTACCGGTGAATTCGCCCGGTTTTTTCATCGGCAGCGGCAGCGCAAGCGTACTGTCGCCGCGCGGAACGCCGACGCTTTTGCGGGCGAGTACCGCTCCGGAAGCGTCCGTCACCGCAAGTTCGATTTGGCGCTCCTTCGGGGCGGCGACTTCCACATTCAGCGTGACCGTTTCGCCGACTCCGGCGACCGGCGGATGGGATACCGTGCGCAGTTGCGGCGTTTCCGGCCGCGGTCGGGGCAGGATATGCGGATATACCGGGATCCCGCGCCGCGCCAGCTGCCGCGCCGTCCGTGCCGTCGAACCATCCGGGGCGTCCAGCCCGCCGTAGAGGTGGATCACGCCGCCGCCATCCGGCAGCAGCGCTCCCGCGGCGGCAAGTTCGGCCGCCGTGTCGCCGCGGAACCTCCGTATCCGCGCGCCGGGGTGCGCGGCGGCTGCGTCATCGACGTTCGCTCCGCGGTCGAGGTCGCAGAGCACCAGCGTCTCCGGGGCGGTGCGGAAGCGGACCAGCACCGGCTCCGCGAGCGCCAGCACCCCCGCCGCCAGCACCGCGAAGTGGAGGCGGCCGCGCCCTTTGGCGAAGTTCCGCCACGTCAGCAGCGCCGCCGGGATCAACAGCGTCAGCGCCCACGGAAATACGAATTGTATCGGCAAATTTTCCATCATCAACATCTCACACGATCCGGTTTTTCCGCCACAGCACGAAGTCGATCGCGGCCGCCGCCAGCGCCAGCAGCGCGAAGAGCGCGCCGAGTTGAAACGCCGACCGTTTTCCGGCGGCGGCTTCGCGCGGCGGGACCTCGGCGCGTTGCGCACCCGAGTCGGCAAAGTACAGTTCCGAGGCGTACAACCGTTGTTCCAGTTCCCTTGGGGATACGGCGTTTTCGATGGATACCTCCGCTTCCGCTTCGGCGGTCACGGCGCGGATCCCGGGCAGCCGCCGCGCCCACCTTGCCTGACGGGGCAGGAGCACCGCGAGCGGCGGCGGAGGTGTTTCCGCGACCGCACCCGGCACACGGCGGAACGCCGCGCGTTCCGGCAGTTGCGGCGGCGTTTCGGTGCAGAAATATCGGATCTCGCCCTCGGATCCGGCGAGATTTCGCGCCAGCGCGGCGACCGCGTGCCAGTCGGGTCGGCGCACCGGGCGCGGCGGCGTGGGGCAGACCGTCGCCGGTGCGCCGAAGTCGCGCACGATCGCGCCCCCCGCGTCCGCCAAGACCACCGCCGTGTGCAGCGGATCGAGTTTTCCCGCGTGGTCGTAAGCGGTTTTCAGCGCCGCCGCGTCGGCGATCACCACCTGCCGCGGGGGAGGGGGCGTTCCGGGCAGTCGCAGTACCGGTTTCGCGAGCGTCAGGAGCATCGCCGCGATGGCGGTTGCCGCCGGCAGCAGCGAACCAAGTCGGGCGAGTTTTCGCCACAGCACCCGATACCGCGGCTGCCGCTGCGCACTTTGCCAGAGCATGATCGAAGGCACCACCACTTCACGGCAGAGCGGACGCAGAAAGGCGAGCGCCGCGAGCACCGCTCCGGCGGCGAGCGCTCCGGCGAGGATCCAGTTCCACGGCAGTCCCTGCGCGGTCATCTGCTTCCCTCCACGAAAAATTCCTCCGCGACGCGGCGGATCAGAGCCGATACCTCCAGATCCGCGTCAAATTCGCGGACGCGGGATCCGGCGCGGTCGGCGGAGCGCTTCAACATCGCCTTGAAGCGGACAAGGTTGTCGCGGTAACGGCGCAGCAGTTCCCGATCCGGGCGGATCACCACCCCGGCGCGGCTTTCCGCATCGACGATGCGCACCTCCCCGGCGAGTTCCGGGGACTCCTCGTCAGGTTCGCGGATCCGGATCGGGGTGAAGCCGGGGACCAGCGAAAGCAGTTTTTCCGCCGCCGCCAGCCCCTCCGGGTGCAGAAAATCCGAGATGATGCAGCACCCGTCGCCCGCGGGATGGTCGAAGCGCGGAGCGACCGGCGGCGCGTCGAAGCACCGTTCCAGCGCCGTGATGAACTCCGCCGCACCGGCGTTGCCGGCGGGGAAGTTGCGCGCGAAGTTCCCCGCGCGCAGTGTCACCGGGTCGCCCGAATCGAGCAGGGCGCCGCCGAGCAGCGCGGCGATCCGCCAGGCGGTGCGGAGCCGTTCCGGACGGCAGCGCATCGACGCCGAGTTGTCGAGGATCAGCCAATGGCGCTTTTCGGGCAGGGCGCGGAAACGCCGGAGAAACAACTTGCCCGAGCGTCGGTAGATGTTCCAGTCCACCCGCCGCAGGTCGTCGCCGGGGCGGTATGCGCGGAAGTCCTGAAACTCCGGGCTGTCCCCCGGCACGGCGGCGCGGTGGCGGCCGAAAAAACGGGCGTCGCTCGCCGACTGCGGCGGGAGTTCTCCGCGTCGCAGCGCCGCCAGCAGTTCGTCCGGAAAGAGTGGCTCCCGATCGCTCAAGCGCGCATCTCCCCGACGATCTTCAACAGCACATCATCCACGGTTTTGCCCGCCATCCGCGCCTCGAAGTTGAGGGCGACGCGGTGGCGCAGCACCGGCAGCGCGGCGCGGTCGATATCCGCCGTGCCGATGGCGGCGCGTCCGGCGACGAGAGCGTGGACCTTGGCCATCAGGATCAGCGCCTGCGCCGCCCGGGGACCGGCTCCGCGCATCACTTGCTCGGCGGTCGTCCGGGTGGCGTAGGGCGAACCGGGCTGAGTGGCGATCACCAGTTTTACCGCGTGGTCCTTCGCGCGTTCCCCCGCCGTCACCCGGCGGACGGTGTGTCGCAGCGCCAAGAGTTCGTCGCCGGAGCACACCGCCTGGACCGCGGTCTCCGTCGTTCCGGTGGTGAGGTCGATGATCCGATGGTACTCCTCCTCGGCGGGGTAGCCGAGGTCGAGTTTGACGAGGAAACGGTCCAGCTCCGCTTCGGGCAGGGGATAGGTCCCCTCCTGTTCGATCGGATTCTGGGTGGCGATCACGACGAACGGTTCGGGGAGTTTCAGCGTGCGGTCACCGGCGGTGATCTGGTGCTCCTGCATCGCTTCGAGCAGCGCCGACTGGGTGCGCGGAGTAGTGCGGTTGATCTCGTCGGCGAGGATCAGGTTCGCCATCAGCGGTCCCGGGCGGAACGCCAGCCGCGGCGCGCCGTGTTCGTCCTCTTCGAGCTGCATGGCGCCGGTGATGTCGGCGGGCATCAGGTCGGGGGTGAACTGGATGCGCGAAAAGTCGAGCGACAGCGCGCCGGCGAGGCTGCGCGCGAGGAGCGTTTTCCCCAATCCGGGCACTCCCTCCAGCAGAACATGACCGCCCGCCACGACCGCCGCCAGCAGATCGGTCACGATATCGTCGTGGCCGACGAAGACCGTCGAAAGAGCTTCCCGGATCCGGGCGACGGTATCCTGAAACCGGAAGATATCTTCCGGCGGGCGGATGGGATCACTTGCCATTTTTGGTCGCCTCCAGTTTTAATAGTTCGCGGGTCGACGCGATCGCTCCCCGACTGCTGTAGGTGGCTCCGGTCACGGCGTCCACCTCCAGTTCTGCGGCTTCGCGGGGGGTGAAGCCGCTCCAGCTCTCGAACAGCGCCGCCTTGAGCAGGCGGTTCCAGAAGCGGTCATCCTCGTCGTTCGGCAACGGGCGGACGGTGCGGATCCTGCCGTCGGCCCCGAATACGACCACGACGGGGACCGGACCGCGGAACCCTTCCGCCGCTTTGGCAAAGGGCGAATTGTAACGGGCGTGACCGAGGAGTTTACCGTCGGCGGCGCGGATCTCGACGCGGCCGTTGGCGCCGAAGTCGAACCGGGAAGCGTTTTTGACGCACTTCCGGAGCAGGGCGGTCACGGCGGAGCGTTCCGTCTGGTCGGCTTCGGCTCCGGAGCAGGGCAGCAGCAGCGCCCCGGCGGCGGTCAAGGTGAGCAGCAGTTTGTTCATGTCGGGTGTCCTTATTTTAGGGTTTGCGGTTTGAAAAACGGTCGTGTCCGATGGCGGAGAGGCGCAATTGCCGCCGCAACTTCGCCGTGAATCCCGGATGGCGCGTCGGCGGTTCCGCGGCGGGGGCCGCCGGGCGGGCGGGGATCCCGCGTTCCTCCGGCAAGGCGGAGTCGCCGGCGGCGGTGCGGAACGGCGTCAGCGCGTCGTTGCCCGCTCCGGGGCGCCCGGCGACGGTGTCCGGCAGGGGGATGACCGGCAGCGCGGTGCCGGTGCCGCGGGCTTTTTTGGCGCCGGTGTCGCCGCCGCGGCCCTCGCCGGGATGATCGCCGTGTTCGTCGTGTTCCGCCGCTTCGCGTCCGGCGGGGGGATTGCGGTCGAATCCCGGCAGTTGGAACCCCTCCGGTCGCGGTTCGGGCTGTGGTCGCCGGGGGGGGCGGCGGCGGGAGCCGGATCTTTCCGCCTTCAGCGTGCGGGTCCCGGCGGCTCCGGCGCCGGGATCGTCCCCCGCGTCGTCGCCGTCATCGGCATCGCCGCCGCCGGAGGAACTGCGCGAGTTCGGTCGCCCCGGACGGCGCGGCGCGGCTTCGCGGTCGGGGGCGTCTTCCCCCTCGGACGGCCGGTCCGCATGCAGATCGGCGGGAGTTCCGCCGCTGCCGGTCGCTCCGGAGCGGGAGGTGGCGGTCGCGGGGGGGGCGCTGCCGGTATCCGCGGTGCGTTCGGCACCGGCGGTCGCGGTATTCTCGGCGCCTGCGGCGCTGCGTTCGGCGGAGCGCGGCGGCGGAGCTTTTTTTACCGTTGCGGGACGTTCCGGGCGGAACGTTCCGGCGGCGGGAGGTGTCGCCTTTTCCGCGTCATCAGTGCCGCCGCCGTTATGACTGGCGGGCGTGACGGCAGGGAAAGCCAGCAGCGCGAGCGCCGCGATGGTGAGGGTGACGGCGCTTTTCCACGGCAGCCGGAGCGGGGGACGGGGGAAGTTTCGTTCCAGCGCGCGCACGCCCAGTTTCAAGGTATACTCGTCGAAGTCATCGCCGTCGTCGCGGCGGCAGAGTTCCAGCGCGTTGGTGACGCTGAGCCTGCCGTGTTGATGGAGGTCGGCGCGACGGGCGCACTCCGCGAGTTGCCACGGCGCGCCGCCGATCCGGCGACCGCCGACGGCCGCCAGGAGCAGCACGACCGCCGCCGCGACCGCCGGCAGCGGAACTCCGAAATGCACCGCCGCCGCCGCGAGCAGCGCCAATGGCGGCGCGAAGAGCGACTGCCGCAGTGCCGCCGCGCCGCCGCATCGAAGCAGTTCCCGCCGCCGGAACTCCCGGAGCCGCCGCAGGAACATCTGCCGCCATCTGCTGATATCCATATTTATACGCACCTCGCCGCGTGTCGGGGCGGAGGAGAAGACCTTTCCCTTTCCGAGCCGCGATAATATAGCATCGCGGGAGCGACTTATCAATAGTTAACCGCAACTAAATAAGAATAATTTTATCTAAAACTAATTCGCGGCGTCCGATGGGGAGAAATGGCGAGATCCCTATTCGATATGATGGGTGATGCCTCGATGGCCTTAGTGATTTTACAAAAAACGATCATAAATTAGTTGCATTTAATTTTAAGACGTGCTAAATTATGTTGAAAGCCAATGCCGCATATTGTACCGACGGCTGGACCGATGTGGCGTCATATGAGAAAAACCATTGCAGATAAATCGCTTATGTTAGAGTATGCCGAATTGAACGCTCCGCTTGCGGCGGAGTCGTGCCGGGCGGGCGGCCGCTCCCCGGCGCGGCACGGCTTTACCCTGATCGAACTGCTGATCGTCATTGCCATCATCGCCATCCTCGCCGCGCTGCTGATGCCGTCGCTGGAACGGGTGCGGGCAAAGGCGCGTTACGCGAGCTGCGCCTCCAACTTCAAGCAGATATCCTACGGATACACGCTGTACCGCGACGACCACAAGGGCGTCCCCCCCGCCGGGGCGATCATGGGCTGGGAGGGGGCGAACATCGCGATCCGCCACCGCAAAGGGTATGACGACCACAAGGGCGGCGGTCCGGAAAAGTACGGCATGCCTTCGGCGCTCTCCAAGTACGTCGGCAACGACAAGACGATCTGGGACTGCCCCTCGTACAAGCAGATCGTGCAGGTGTCCTACTACGCCAATCTCACCCAGCTGTATCGGCTGGCGCGCGGCCGGGAAAAGTCGTGGTCGCCGCAGCGGGGAATGTACCTGACCGTCTCGGCGGCGAACATCGACCGCTTCCGCGAGATCGGTTCGATCGCAGTCATGGGCGAGAACAACTACCGCGAGTGGGGCTATCGTACCGGGGTGTACAAGTCGCGGCTGGAGGATGCCGGGCCGTGTCTCGATCCGCGGGTCTTCGGCCATGCGGCGGGGGCTCCGGGCGGCTACGAGGGGTCGGAGACGGATTTCGTGCTCACCGCCGACGGTACGGTGATGGTCATGGGGGCGTGGGGCAAGTGGAGCACCGGCAAAAGCATGCCCGCCCCGCTGTGACGGCAGAGGTCGGAAACGAACTTGCAATCAGGATAAGCGGAAGCAAAATACGGAGGATGTGCCGGCAACGGCAAAACGCGCATCGGCGAGAGGATTTTTTCAGGATTTGTCTTAAATAACGTCATTGAACCATAAAATTTCAGGAGAAAAAAAGAATGTCGGAAGTTTTGAGCGGAATGGTCATCGACGGCAAATACACCTTGTCGTCGGGTATGGTATTGGAAGACGCGACGGTCTCCCCCGGCGGAGTGCTCTCCGCCATGGCGGGCGGCACTGCCACCAACCTCACGGTCGAGGACGGCGCCTCGCTCCACATGGCGGTCGCCCCGGACACGCTGGTGCAGGGGACGAGCGCCGGAGTGGCGTTCAGCAACAGCGACGGATATCTCTCCGGTTATGTGCACGAGCCGACCAGCATCACCCGGATCGCCGTTTCCTCCGGCGGTACGGCGGTGGACATCACTTGCGTCGAGGGGTGGATCAACGTGAGCAAGGGGGGACTGCTCTCAAGTTCCTACGTCTCCTCCACCGGGCGGCTGGGACTGAACGGCGGCGACGCGATCGACGTCACGGTCGAGGCCGGAGCGCAGTTTTTCGTCACGGTGGGGGAGGGGACCAACCTCGACATCATCTCGGGAGGAAAGAGGATCGTCGCCGAAAACGGCGTGATCGACGGGATTGCCGCTGACGGTTCGGCGAGCGCGTGGTACTATATCACATCCGGCGGCAGCGCGATCAACACGGTCGGCAACAACATGATGTGGCTGGCGGTCTCCGCCGGGTACGCGTCGAATACCATACTGCGTGCCTCCGGCAACCCGACCGGGACCAACCGGGCGCGGCTGGATCTGCGTTCGGGCGGCGTGACCGAAGACACCTTCATCTATGCCGGCGGTTCGATGTCGGTCTCCAACGGACAAAGCATCGCGAGCGACACGCACATCTATCAGGGCGGCATCCTCGATCTGACGGGCAAGGCGGCGGCGGAGGGCGCGGATATGCACCCATACGCAAAGGACACCTACGTCCACTCGGGCGGCACGATGCTGATAAAACAGAACACCGTCGTGACGGGCGAACTGCGGATCGAGGAGGGTGCGACGGTGTCGCTGACCGGCTCGGCGGCGACGCTGGACTTCGACGTGACGAACCGGAGCACCGCCGACGCGGCGCTCTACAACAACTATTCGCTCATCACCGGGGCGGCGAACGCGCAGCACACGATCACCGTCTCCTCCTCGCAGTCGATGGGGACGTATCAGCTCGCGGCGGGGGCGGCGGAGTTCGCGGCGACGGTCACGGTCAACAACGCCGAGGGTGCGCTCGGTACGCTGACGGCGGGAGACAGTTTCACTGTGGACAGCACCAAGTACAGCCTGAATTTGAACGGTGACGCCTTGTCGCTCCGGATCGCCGAAGTGACGAGCGGCCTCGTCATCGACGGAACCTACAACCTGAGTTCCGGTATGCCGGAACTGGCGAGCGCCACGGTGGTGGCGGGCGGAATGCTTTATGTGTACTCGGGCGGCGTGGCGACCGACCTCACGGTCGAGGACGGCGCTTCGCTGTACATGGCGGTGGCTCCGGATACGATCGTGCAGGGGACGAGCGCCGGAGTGGCGTTCAGCAACAGCAACGGGTATCTTTCCGGGTATGTGCACGAGCCGGATAAGATCGCGGCGCGCATCGCGATCTCCTCGGGCGGAACGGCGGTGGACATCACCTGCAACGAGGGCTGGGTCAACGTCAGTCAGGGCGGACTGCTCTCGAGTTCCCACATCGCGTCGACCGGGCGTCTGGGGCTGAACGGCGGCGACGCGCTCGACGTTACGGTCGATTCCGGCGCCTACTTCTTCATCACGATCGCGAGCGACACCGATCTGGACATCACCTCGGGCGGCAAACGCATCGTCGCTTCGGACGGCGTGCTCGACGGCATGGTCGCGGACGGGGTGAACAGCACTTGGATCTACGTCACCAGCGGCGGCAGCGTGACCAATACGCAGGGCAGCAACAAGACGTGGATCGCGCTCTCCGGCGGTTACGGTGCGAATACGGTGCTGAGCGGCAGCGGCAATCCGACCGGGACCAATCGGGCGCGCATGGACGTCCGTTCGGGCGGCGTGGCGGAGAACACTTATATCTACGCCGGCGGTTCGATGTCGGTGTCGAACGGCTGGAGTCTGGCGAGCAAGACCTATATCTATAATGGCGGCATCATGGATATGGTGAGCAAGACCAATGCGGAGGGCGACGTCCACTTCTACGCGAAGGATACCTACGTCTTCTCCGGCGGCACGATGTATGTCAAGCAGGCCGGGGTGGTGACGGGCGAACTGCAGATCGAGGAGGGGGCGACGGTGTCGCTGACCGGCTCGGCGGTGACGCTGGACTTCGACGTGACGAACCGGAGCACCGCCGACGCGGCGCTTTACAACAACTACTCGCTCATCCGCAACGCGGCGAACGCGCAGCACACGATCACCGTCTCCTCCACGCAGGCGAAGGGGACTTATCAGCTTGCGGCCGGGGCGGCGGACTTTGCGGCGACGGTCACGGTCAACAGCGCCGAGGGGGCGCTCGGTACGCTGACGGCGGGCGACAGTTTCACTGTGGACAGCACCAAGTACAGCCTGAATTTGAACGGCGACGCCCTGTCGCTCCGGATCGCCGAAGTGACCAGCGGCATGACCATCGACGGCACCTACAGATTGAGCGCGGGCATGCCGGATCTGGCGAACGCCACCGTGGTGGGCGGCGGTTATCTTCAGGTCTACTCGGGCGGTGTGGCGACCGACCTCACGGTCGAGGAAGGGGCTTCGCTCTACATGGTGGTGGCTCCGAATACGATCGTGCAGGGGACGAGCGCCGGGATGGCGTTCAACAACAGCAACGGGTATCTCTCCGGATATGTGCACGAGCCGGTGGCGGCGGCGCGTATCGTGGTCTCCTCGGGCGGTACGGCGGTGGACATCACTTGCAACGAAAGCTGGATCAACGTCAGCAAGGGCGGCTTGCTCTCGAGTTCCTACATCACGAGTTACGGCCGTCTGGGGCTGAACGGCGGCGACGCGGTCGACGTGACGCTGGAATCCGGCGCCTACTTCTTCTTCACGGTCGCGAGCGACACCAATCTGGACATCACGAGCGGCGGTTCGCGGCTGCTGGTCTCGAACGGCGTGCTCGACGACTTCACCGCCGACGGTGCGAACACGGTGATGGCGTACGTCACCGAAGGCGCCAGCGCACTGAACGTCACCGGCAACGACTACTTCTGGATGGCGAACTCCACCGGCTACACCTCCAACGTGGTGCTGAAAGCGAACCAGACCGGATTCAACGGCGCGCGCATGGATGTGCGTCTCGGCGGCGTCACCGAAGCGACGACGATCAGCCGCGGCGGTTCGATGGCGGTCTACAATGCCGACACGGTGGTGAGCAACACCCGGATCTACGACGGCGGCATCCTGAATCTGGCGAGTGCGACTGCGGCGGAAGGGGCCGACGCGCACTTCTACGCGAAGGACACCTTCGTCCACTCGGGCGGTACGATGCTGATCAAGCAGAACGCGGTGGTGACGGGCGAACTGCAGATCGAAGCGGGCGCGACGGTCACGCTGACGGGGGCGACTCCGACGCTGGACTTCGACCTGACGAACCGGAGCGCGACCGATGCGGCGCTCTACAACAACTATTCGCTCATCACCGGGGCGGCTAAAGCCAACCACACCGTCACCGTGTCGGGTCAGGAGGCGGACGGTCGTTACCAACTCGCGGCGGGCGCGGCGGATTACGCGGCGGAGACCGCGGTGGTCAAGGCGTCGGAGCGCCTCGGCACCGTTGTCGCCGGGAGCGCGCTGGTGGCGGATCACACCGGATACGTTATGCAGCTGACCGGCGGCGCGCTCTCCATGGACGTGCAGACGCTGGCGGAGGCCGCGGCGGCGGAGTCGCTCGGCGGAGCGGTGCTCGCCAACGGCGACCGCGCGGCGTATTGGGGCGGCAACACCACGGCGGCGTCGGGCAGCGTCTACCTTGCCGGGGATCTGACTTCGGGCGGGGCGTGGCTGGAACTCGACGGTTATCAGGGTTCCGACACCGCGCTGTACGGAGCCACCGGCAGCACCTTCGCCGCGGGTGACGTGTACATCAACATGAGTTCCGGCGTCATCCGCAATCTGGCGGCGGGCGCGGACGCGGCGGGCGCGGTGCGCAAGGTCGACCTCCGTTTCGGCGACGGCGCGACGGTCACGGGCGGCGTCTACGCGGGCGGTTTCGGCAGCGTGGCGACCACCGTCGACACGCGGGCCGACGGCGGAGCGTTCGTCAAGGACTTCTACGCGGGGGCGCTGGCGAACTACGCGAAAACGCAGACCGCGACGAGCCTCGGCGACGTGAATCTGACCGTCAATGGCGGCACGTTCTCGGGCAACATCTACGGCGCGTCGGCGGTCAAGATGGGGACGCAGGGCGGAGTGCTCGCCCACACCGTCGGCGACATCAGCATCACGCTCGCGGGCGGGGAAGCGGCGAACTCCAAGTTCAGCCTCTTCGGCGGCGGTTACGCCACCGGCAGTACCGCTTCGACGACGGCAGTCTACAAGACGGATGGCGTGACGATCGACGTCGCGGGCGGCGACTGGGGCAGCGCGAACGGCGGGCGCGGGATCTTCGGCGGTGCGTTCGCTTCGCTGGTCACGGCGCAGGTCGCGGATGTGGAGATCACCGTTTCCGGCGGCAAGGTCGGCAACGTCTACGGCGGCGGCTGGGCGCAGAAGCAGGGCGTGTCGCAGGTCGCGGGCGATGTCGATATCGTCATCACCGGCGGTACGGTCGGCAACGTCCACGGCGGCGGCTGCCACTCGACTTCGGGCGGTTCGACGAGCGTCGGCGGCGTGAACATCACCATTTCGGGCGGCGACATCACCGGCGACGTTTTCGCTCGCGGTCAGATGGACGGCGACACGGTCACCGGCGACGCGCTGGTGACATTCACCGGCGCGCGGAACTTCAACTGCGGCGTCTACGGCTACGGCGCGGCGAACGCGGAGGGCCGGGCGGAGCTGAGTTTCGCCGAATACACCGGCGCTTTCGCGGGTGCGATCGGCGGTTTCGACGGTGTGGAGTTCAGCGGCGCGACGGCGATGAAACTCACCGCCGCCGCGGACGCGGTCGCGAACAGCGACTGGAAATTCGACGTGTCGGAGCGGGCGGAGAAACTCGCCGGTACGGCGCTGCTCGACTGGAGCAATGCCGACTTCGCGGGCGACACCATCACGCTGAACCTCGCGGAGGGTTCGACCTCCGAGTGGAACCTCGTTCGGGCGGCGACGGTCGACTACGGCAGTTTCGACGTGCAGATCGACTCCATCTCGCAGGGGACGCTCGCCCTCGGTGAGAAACTCGCCGACGGCGACTTCGCGGGCTGGGGCTTCGCGGTCGAAGACTCGGTGCTGAAGTTCAAGAATCTGGCGTAACGCCGATCACGTGATCTGGTCCCCGCCTCTTTGCCGGTGTTCGCGACATCGCCGCGCGGAGGGGCGGGGACTTTTTTTGCCCCGCAAACGGGATAAAAAGAGGCAGTCGCAAAATCCGCCTCGGATGCCGGAGAAGCGTGTAACTCGCCAAACCGCGAGATCGGCATTATCCGTCCGACCGCTCACGGTGTCGACGGAGTTTTACGGATGTTTACGGAGAGTACGGTTTTTTTTGTCTCCAGGCGCATGTGTGTGTACCCGGTCCTCCTTGTTTCGATGCTCCGTAATACTCCGTACTTACCGTAAAAAAATGAGGCTGCCGCAACCCCGTGGGGTCGGCAACAGCCTCCGAAATGCGATGCGCAGGTTATTTCTTGGTCGGAGCGGCGGGGGCGGCGGTTTTCGCCGGGGCCGCCGGCTTGACCGAGGCGTTTGCTTTCGCCGGGGCGGCGGCACACGTCGGCTTGGCGGAGCAGCGGCTCCGGCAGCAGAAGTACCCGCGTTTCCAGCAGTAGATCCCGCACCCGATCAACACGATCAGCACGACGATCAGCAGTCGGCGCAGGCACTGGGCGCGCCGCGCCCGGTCGGTGCGCATGCTGCGGCTTTCGAGATCCAGCACCTTGAACTTCGCATCCTCGGGGTAGATCCCGAAGAAGGTGAAGAAGCGCGAGACTTTGGCGTTCAGCCGCATCGGCAGGTTGATCGCCCAGCCCGCCGCTTCGAGGAACAGGGTCAGGTTGCGGCGGCGCAGCTGGATCAGCGCGTGCAGCGCCAGCGGCAGGAAGATGATCGCCGCGATGATGGCGACCCACATCGCGATCCGCCACGGCGGCATCGCCGCCACCGAAGCGGCGATCGACGCGACGGTCTTGACCGCGTAACTGGCGGCGGCGCCGAGGGCGGCGATGCTCAGTCCTCCGGCGAGGAGCAGCATCGAACTGTTGCTCAGCAGCCCCGGACTCTTGGCGGGCGCGGGGGCGGGTTTCGCGGGGGAACTCAGCCGGTCGGCGGTGGAGCCGATCTGATCGCCCATCGCCTTTTCGGTGGAGGAGAAGTCGGTGAACTTCTGCGCCTTGCCGCTGATGATCTCGCCCAGACGCCGGAACGGAGCCATCACCGTCTGCCAGAATGAGATCGGCCCGGCGACCAGATCGACCACCCGGCCGTTGTACTGGACTCGCTTGGAGTCGATGAAGAACGCGGGCTTGCCGATGTAGATGCGTTTGAGGTCCCCGGCGGTGACGGCGGCGGCGACATAGCGCTTGCCGCCCGCGGCGGTGACGAGTTCCAGATAGATCAGGCACAAATGCGACTTGACGGCGATGCTCTTGTGGGCGGCGATGTTGTCGATCCACAGCGTCAGGGCGAACGTCCGCCCGTCCATGACCAGATGTCCCGCCTGGATCATCGAGGTCTCGCCCTCGGTGAAGAGCGCCTTGAAGCAGACGAAGTTGTTGATGAACGGCCACAGATACTGCTTGAAGAGGATCAGTTTTTCCAGCGACTTCAACTGTTCGATGACGCCGCCGACCTTGCCGTCCCCGGCGAAGATGTCGCGCAGTTTATCCGGCTGACCGTCCGCGAGGCAGGCGGCGAGTTTTTCCTCGCCGAGGCGGCCGATGTTGTCGCCCTGCGCCTTGCTCAGGTACTCGGCGTAGGGGGCGAGTTCCGCCTGAAGCGCCGCCCACGATTCGGGGGTGAGTTCCCCGATGCCGAAGAGTTCCGCGAAGTGTTTGACGGCGTCCCGATAGCCGGGGTTGATCCCGTCGTCGAGTTCGAGGCGCGCCTCGGCGGAGGGGCGGCGGAGCGGCGCCTCCAGCAGCGTTCCGGTGACGGCGGCGCCGTCCTTGAGGTCGAGCGGCGGCAGGTTCTCCGGGTCGAGCATGAAGCGCCTGGCGTGGGCGGTGTCGAGGCGGATGAGTTCGCAGAAGCGGAAGAACTCGTCCACCTTGTCGCGGATCGCCAGCAACGCCGCGTAGAACGGTTCGGGGTCGGCGTCGCGGAACTTCGGCCGCTGCGTCTGCTTCGCCCATTCGAGGAACCCGGCGGCGTCGGCGGTGAATTTATCCAGCTGCGCGGCGGTGATGCCCTCGCCGCCGGATACTCCCAGCACCTCGGCGTAGAGCGTCTCCGCGCCGCTGCCGGCGACCGCCGCGGGGCGCAGGATGCCGTCGCCGCGCAACGCTCCCGAGGCGACGGCGTTGAGTTTGGCGCCGACGTCGGCGAGTTTGACCGTTTCGCCGGAGACCAACTCCGGGGTGGCGGCGATGAACTCCCGCCGCGTCTTGGCGGCGTCGGTATCGTCGCGCAGCGCGGCGAGGGCGATCTCGGGCGCTGGATCGGCCAGCGGACTCAGTTCCCGCAGCGCTCCCTGCACGAAGCCGATGGCGGAGGTCACGTCATCGAGCCGGACGATGCCGTTGGCGTCGACATCCAAGTAGGATAAGAACTTGCGGTCGGCGTTCAGCGCCGCTGCCGGTACGCTCAGCGCCGCCCACAGCGCCGGATCCAGCCTCGTGACCTCCGGCAGTTCTTCCGGAGTGCGCACCCAGTATTGATAACTGCCGCCGAATTTGCGGAAAATCATAATGCCGCTTTCCTTTCTGGAGTTGGTCGAAATCCCGTAATACCATGCTTAAAATATAGCATGTCAAACGGTATCGCGCAACTGCCGAAGCGTCAGCAGTCGCGGAGCAGGAACACCTGCATCGCTCCCGCGCCCCGGTTCTGCCACAAGGCGTAGGGGATCGCCGTCGCTTCGGCGGGGGCGTAGGCCGGGACGGTCTCGGAGAAGAGTTCCCCCTCCGGCGTGACTTCGTGACGCACCGGGAAGTGCAGCGCCACCGTCCCCGCGGGCAGCCCCTCCGCCGCGCTTTCGCGGAACTCCGGAGCGGCGGGCAGCCGTAGCGAATGGAGGCGCACGCCGGGATTGTCCGCGCTCTCCACGCAGTAGACCAGCGGTCCGCGCTGGATCGCCGCGCGCCCGGAGTCCGCGGGGACCCGGGGATCGGCGAAGCGCAGTCCTGCGACGATGCGGAGCGCGAGTTCCACCCGGTCGCCCGGTTTCCACTCGCGGCGGCTCCGCCAGTAGCCGTCGCGCACGAGTTCCGTCGCGTCGGCGCCGTTGAGTTTCACCGTGCAGTCGCGGCACCACGCCGGGATGCGGATGGCGAGTTCGAAGTCCCCGCCGCGCCGGATGGTCAGCGCGGGATCGCCCGAGTACGGGTAGCCGCCGGTGAGTTCCGCCGCGTACTCCGGGGTGTCGATCCGCATCGCCGCGGGGATGTCGATCCGCAGTCGTTCGGGAGTCGCCGCCGCGCAGAAACGCCCCAGCTGGGGCAGAAAGCGGCAGTAACTCGTCGGGCAGCAGGAGCAGCTGAACCACTCCTGCCGCACCCGGCCCGTGTTCATGAGTTCGAGCGTGGTGGCATTGACTTCGAGCGGATTGGCGTAGAAGAAGCGCCGCCCGTCGAGCGAGATGCCGCTCGCGACGTTGTTGTAGAGCGCCTTTTCCATGACCTCGGCGTATTTGCGGTCGCCGGTATGGTCGAGCAGGCGCTTGGCGAAGAGCACCAGCGCCATCGCGGCGCAGCTCTCCGAGTAGGCGGTGTCGTTGGGCAGCGCGAAGTCGCAGGTGAACGCCTCGCCCCGCTGCGAGGAACCGACGCCGCCGGTGATATACATCCGCCGTTCGGCGATGTTGTCGAAGAGCCGCTGCGCGAGGGTCAGGAGTTCGGCGTCGCCGCTCTCCGTTGCGACATCGGCGATCGCGCTGTAAAGGTAGAGCGCCCGCACCGCGTGTCCGGTGGCGGCGGTCTGCTCCCGCACCGGTTTGTCCGCCTGCAGGTTCGGCAGTTTGCTCGGGCTCATGCCCTCGACAGTGGTGAAGTAGTTGGGCTCGGCGCCGCGTTCGTCGATGAAGTAGCGGGCGAGGTCCAGATAGCGTTTTTCCTTGGTCGCCCGATAGAGTTTGACCAATGCGAGTTCGATCTCCTCGTGACCGGGATAGCCGCGCATCTGCCCCGCGCCGCGCCCGAAGGTGGCGGCGATGAGGTCGGCGCAGCGGCACATCGCGTCGAGGAACTTGCGCTTTCCCGTCGCTTCGAAGTGTGCCACGGCGGCTTCGATCAGGTGTCCGGCGCAATAGAGTTCGTGGTCGCGGTGGAGCGTCTTCCAGCGGTTTTCCGGTTCGACCAGCGTGAAGTGGGTGTTCAGATAGCCGTCGGGCTGCTGGGCGCCGATCACGAGATCGACCAGTTCGTCGAGCTGCTTTTCCAGCTGCGGATCGGGGGCGTTGAGCAGCGTGAGCGCCATGCCTTCCAGCACCTTCGCCACGTCGGAATCCCAGAAGACGTGCGGTTTGTCGGGATCGCCCGGTCGCCATTTGAGTTCGAAGGCGCGCAATCTGCCGGTGGCGCGGCATTGGTCGAGGCACTCCGGGATGGTGGCGTCGCGGCAGACGCGCTGGCGCGGGGCAAAGAAACTGTCGGTCAAGGTCACGGACTGCAACTCTTCTTTAAGCATGATATCACCTGCGGTTCGGTTTTGCGGTACGGTGTTTACTATACACCCGCCGCGCGGATTGACAAGGGGGACGAAAACTCCAAAAAACGCGCTGATTCCGACTTTGTTCTTGCGGATGATCCGGATGTCGTAAGCGCTCCGCGCGACCTCGCCCAGCGCCTTGCTGAACTCGCGCGCCGGCAGGGAAAGGTTGTGCAGGGCCGAGACCGTGCCGGTCAGGATCGTCTTGCCGATCGCGAAACCCTGCAGACATTGGCGCCACGTCGTGTCAATCTTCACCAGCCCGGTGCAGGCTTTTTTGCCCGGCTCGGTGATCCGATCGATCAGATTCAGCTGAAAGTAAAGTTTTTCCAGAGAATTTGACATTGTACTGTTTTAGCCGTATATTGTGCACATTATGAAAATTCGGGTGAAAATGGAATATGCTCCGACCATCTTTGGATGCATACTTGCATTTTATGTTTTTGCCGAGTTGATGCTGAATCCGGACGTGCCGGTGGATATTCCGTTGTGGAGCAAACTGATTTGCTCTTTGCTCATGTGGGGCCTCGGTTGGCTTTTTTTCCACGTCGTCATTGCCCCCATTCTCATTTTGAGCGGGCTGTACAACAGCCGTCTGAGACGCATCCACAAACACCATTAGCCTCCGAGCAGTTTTTTCATCCGCTCCCAGAAATCCCATTCGAGAAACTGCGCCTCCGCCAGACAATCCGAGTCGAGCGGGCGGTCGGGGAAGTGCTTTCGCGCGTACACGCACAGAAGATCGTAACTTCCCTCGTCCCGCCGCGGCTTGCGGAGGCTTCTCCCGGCTTGATGTACGGCGCCCCGTCGATCGCGTGAGGTCGGGACGCGTCGCGCCGAACGGGATTTTACCTTGATTTTTCAGGCGGTTGCGGCTATTTTATGCTGTCGTGCTTCGGGCGCGGCATGGGGGAATATGGCAGCGGACGGCATAACAATCGGTCTTCGGGCGCATAACGGCGGCAGATTCATCTCGCGGGGGCGCGGAGCGCATCCGGATCGGATCATCGACTCGTGGGAACTCATCTTCGTGCTCCGCGACACACTGCGGATGACCGTGGGCGGGGAGGATTTCGACGTTCCGGCGGGGGCGGCGCTGCTGATCCCGCCGGGAGTGCGCCACCGGGGCAGGGGGGATTTCGCGCCGCGGCTGTCGTTTTTCTGGGTCCACTTCGCGGCGGCGGATCCCGATCCGGAGGAGCGGCGGGGGACGCTGCTGCCCGTTGCCGCGCCGGAGCGTTTGAGCAACTACTTTCAGTGTTTCCTCGAACTTCAGGAGAACGCTCCGGACGACCGGCGCGGCCTGGATCTGCTGCTCGCCCTAATCGTCCACGAGGCGCGGAAAATGCCGACCGCCGGCGGCGTCGCGCCCGGCCGGACGCCCCGCCTCGTGCAGGCGGCGGAGCGGATCATGGCGCTGCGGTTCCGCGAACCCTTGTCCACCTCGGTCATCGCGCGGGAACTCCAATGCGACCCCGATTATCTGGGGCGGCTGTTCCGCGCGGCGACGGGGGGCTGTCTGACCGACGCGCTGAACGACCTGCGGCTCCGCCACGCGGTCGAATTGTTGAACAACAGCAATCTGACGGTGGCGGAGGTCGCCGCCGAGGTCGGCTTCGGCGATGCCTCGTACTTCCGCCGCCGGTTTTTCCGCCGCTATGCGCAGACCCCGACGGCGTTCCGCCGACGGCGCAACGCGGAACACGTCAACACCCGATGAGGGCAGGGGGGGACGCGGAGGTCAGCGCGGAGGCGTTTTCCGCGCCGCCGCGCCTTGAAAAAAAATGCCTCCAACTGTATTGTATATGGCATGAAGACGTCAAGACCTTCCAAATCCGATGAAGACATCCTGCGGGGGCTGCTGCAGATGGAGCGGCGCCGGGTGTTTTTTTCCTTCGCCCCCGCGGGGTGCGCTCCAGTCACCGACAGCGATGAGGATCGGGCGTGGCGGGAGCGCAATACCGAACTGCACCCGTTCCGCGAGATCATGGTCATTCTGGGCGGGGAGTTCCAGTTCCAGCTGGCGTCGCACCTCTACGCGGGGCGGGTCGGCGACATCGTGCTTTTCGACGCCTTCGAGAAGCACGACCGCTTTCACCCGCCGAGCGTGCACGAATGTATAACGATGTGGATACATTGTTATCCGCACACGATGCTCTGCACGATCAACATGGGCAGCGATACCCGCTGCTGGGTGCTGATGCGCTTCGAGTTCCCGCATCGGGAGTTCTGCATGCTGCTGAACCGGGTGTGGCGCGACGCCGCGAGCGGTCAGAAGCCGCCGGAGGTGGCGCGGCTGGAGATCGGCGGAGTGATCGACGTCATCATGGGGGCGTTCGCGGAGCGGATCATCAACTCCGGTCAGCAGAGCATGCGCTTCAGCGAGGCGCAGAACCGGCAGTATCTGACCGTCATGGCGGCGATGGCGTACATCGGCGAGCACCTGAACGAGAACCCCCAACTCGGCGATCTGGCGCGTACGGCGGGGTACAGTACGCCGCATTTCGCGCGTCTGTTCCGGCAGTACGCGGGGTACGGCTTCCGGGATTACGTCGACTTCGTGCGGCTGCGGATGTACCGCAAGATGTACTTCGTCAAGCACATGCACAAAAAGGAGATTGCGGTCGAACTGGGGTTTTCGTCGAGCAGTTCGCTGATCCACTGGCTGCGGATCGTTCAGAACAAGCAGGAGGAAAAACTCCGGGCGGCGAAAAAGGATGGCGGCGGCGATGAATGACCCGCGCCTTTGAATTGAGGATAGTGGCAAGATGAAAGTATTGAATTTCGGTTCGCTGAATATCGACCTCGTGTACCGGGTGCGCGATTTCGTGCGTCCGGGGGAGACGATCCCGGCGTTGAGTTTCGCCCGTTTCGCGGGGGGCAAGGGGTTGAACCAGTCGCTGGCGGCGGCCCGGGCGGGGGCGCGTGTCGTCCACGCGGGGGCGGTCGGCGACGACGGCGGTTTTCTGCTGGACATCCTGCGCGACAGCGGAGTGGACTGCTCCGCGGTGACGGTCGATCCGGAGTCGCCCAGCGGCCACGCGGTGATACAGGTCGCCGACTCGGGGGAGAATTCGATCGTGCTGTTCCCGGGGGCGAACCACCGGATCACGCCCGAACTGGTCGCGCGGGCGCTGAGTTGCGCCGAGGCGGGGGATATATTGCTGCTGCAGAACGAAATATCCGCGATGCCCGAGATCATGCGCGAAGCGGCGGCGCGGCGGATGCGGATCTTCATCAACCCCGCGCCGATGACTCCGGCCGTGGCGGAGTATCCGCTGGAACTCGTCGACACGCTGATCGTCAACGAGACCGAGGCGGAGGCGCTCGCGGGGTGCCGCCTGCCGGAAAAGGTGAACGTCCTCAAGACGCTGGGGGCGCGGGGAGCGGTCTACAACGATACGATACACGTCCGGCGCACCGGGTGGAGCAGGTGGTGGACACCACCGCGGCGGGGGATACGTTCATCGGCTACTTCATCGCGGGGCTGCTGCGCGGCGACGCGGTGCGCGCCGCGATGGAGACGGCGTCCGCGGCCTCGGCGTGGTGCATCCGGCACGCGGGAGCGGCGGCCTCGATCCCCCGCCGCCGCGATTTGGAAAACTGATCCGCCGCTCTGAGCGTGTGTTTGGAGATAAAAACTCCGTACCCGGCCGTAAGCATCCGTAAAACTCCGTAATCGGCAGGCGGCAATGCGCCGCACGATAAAATCCCCGGCGCGGCGTCAAGCCGCGTCGGAAGCCCGAATGCGGCCAAAATTCGCCCATGGCCGGATGTGAAAGTTACCAGCAAGTTAAAAGGGCAGCATGGGGTGTTTCGGGGCAACAAAAAGCCCCGGATGTTACTCCGGGGCGTCGGGCGAGCGGGTCAGATGAAGTGGATGATATGATCGCCGACCATCTTAAAATGATACTCATCCGCTTTCATAAGAGATTTCAAAATCTCAGGAGGAGTAGACGCCTTGACGCAGGTCCAATCCTTAAAATTGATGTATTTTGCTTCTTCTTCCGTAAAATCCATGATCATTTTACCACCTCGTCAATGAAAGCGGTGATGTCGGGAGATAATATACCTCCTCTTTCGCGAATCGCAAACGCTTCGGAGATGTTTTTGATGTGGCAGTCGATAACATACTTCGAAGCGTTCGCCATTTCAAGAGGAATTATGCACGGCGCGTATAACGCCATGCATCCATAGCGGTGCATAAAAAAGCCCCGGAGGACACTCCGGGGCGAAGTGCGAGCGGCAGAGCCGCAAAAATCACTGACAGGCGAGCGAGATCTCCTTGCCGGTACGAGGTCGATGGCGATATCCCTAGTTTGGTCTTTTTCGGAATAAAAACCATAAATGTCGCCATCTATGTGCTGAATCAGGTTTTTTTCATCTACACCCAAAATTTCAGCAGCGATTTTTTTGCACTCTTCGACGGTCTTCATGGTTTCCTCGCTTCACAACACTCTGCCAATAATTTAACATCGAAATTCAGATTGTCAATCCGTGAAAAAGAAAAAACACCATTTTTTTGCGCCCTATCCAAGTAATCCGCCGTCGCCGGGGACGCAAGTTATCAGCATGGGGTGTTCCGCCCGGAGCATGGGGGCCGGGGCATGAAAAAAGCCCCGGGTGTTACTCCGGGGCCCCCTTGGCTAAAACCCAAGGCAAGGGAAAATCAATCTATCAGCGGCAATTTCCAAGGGGACTATGTGGGAATCGGAACTTCTTTCGCGTGTTCGAGAGCATCTACTTGTTCGTCGGTCATATCCGGAGGATAAACCCGAAACACCTCTCCCGTCGCCTTGTACACGCCAATGGTTGCGGAGATTATCAGCAATTTACCAGGCGTAAATTCCCAAAAATCGCCGCAGTCAAACGCTTTGCCAATAAGCCAGCAACACTGTGCTTGGGCTTTTTTGTAAGCTTCTTTCAGGGTAATCACCACTTCACCTCTTCTCGCAACACTCCTTCACTATATCACTGAATTTCAAATTATCAAGCCGCATCACCTCTTCGCGGGTGTAATCGTCGACCTCGGTCAGGCTGTGGGTGCAATTCGGGTGGAACAATCCCGCCGCGGTCGCTTCGTCCACGGTCGGCAGGCCCTTCGTCGCGCCGCTGATCGAGAGCAGGCGGTTCTCCCACTCCGCGCACTTCTCGCAGCAGTGCCCGGAGACGGTCACGCGCACCACATCGGCGCCGTGCTCGGCGCAGGTGTCGAGGTACTCCTGGCGAGACGGCATAGGGCGCCCGGCCTCGGGATACGATCCGACCGATCTTTACCGGGCGGTCATCGAATTTGCGGAGGGTGGGCGGTTTATCTGAGTCGAAATATTGTCTTGCGCCGCAACGACTTGAGTTGGCAACCCCGCCAGGATTCGAACCTGGGCTGAATGGACCAAAACCACTTGTGCTACCGTTACACCACGGGGTTGCGGGCAATTCTATAAAATATCACCGCGCAGGGCGGATTGCAAAACTTTTCGGCGTCGAAAATCCGTTTTTTTGCTCCCGGAGCGCCGTTTTTCCGGATTATCCGCGAAAAAAGTGCCGCCGACGGTTTGATATTTTCGCCGTCGGTGGTTATATTCCCCTGTTCATGATCGAGTGTTGCGGGTTTTTAACGGAGAGACCGATGCCGAGCCGACTCAGTGAAAGTCTGGAAGATTATCTGGAGGCGATCGCCGAACTGATCGCCGTCGAAGGACACGCCCATACCAAGGAGATCGCCGAAAAACTCAACGTCAAGATGCCCTCCGTCACCGGGGCGCTCCGCCAGTTGGAGAAGATGAAATACATCGTCTACAACACCCACTACCCGGTGCAGCTCACCGCCGAGGGCAAGTCGGTCGCGGACGAGGTCATCCGCCGCCACCGCGTGCTCAAGAGTTTCTTTTCGGAGATCCTCGGGCTGCCGCTCCAAACCGCGTCGGAGACGGCGTGCCGTCTGGAACATGTCGTCGACGAGGATACGATCCGCCGCTTCGTGCTCTTTTCCGAGGCGATCACCAGCCGCGCCGACGCGCGGAGCCTGCAGACTTATCTCACCGAGGCGATGGCGCATCTGAACGATCCCGAACTGCGCGAACTGCGGGTGCTGAGTTCGCTGGAGCCGGGGACCTGCTGCCGGGTCGCCAAGTTCGGCCGCAACTTCGTCGGCGGCGAAGTCGCCGTGCCCGCCGTCGGCGACGCGGTCACGCTGGAGGGGGTCTCGCTCGACCGCTCGCGGTTCCGCGTTTCGGCGGGGGGGAAGATGCTCGAACTCCCCGTCTCCGTCGCGGAAAATCTCTACGTCACCGCCATCGGCGGTTGACGCTCGCCGTCAGAGGTAGAGTTCCCGCAGCCGGGTCTTGGGATCGGAGTCGGGCAGGATCGGCGACTTGAGGTTGATCGGGTTGTCCGGGAACGGCTGCGAGGCTTCGATGCCGCAGCGCTCGAAGATGCTCCCCAGCAGATCCACCGGCGACACCGGACGCCTGACCACCCGCGACGCAGTTTCGTCGGATACCCCGACCACCCGGCCGCCGGCGAAGCCGCCGCCCGCCACCATCGCCGAGAAGCAGTGGCAGAAGTGGTTTCTGCCGCCCTGCCATGGATCTTCCCACGCGATCTTCGGCGTGCGTCCGAATTCCCCCGTCCACCAGACCACCGTTTGGTCGAGGAGTCCTTTTTCCGCCAGGTCGCCGATCAGCGCCGCCACCGCCTGATCCATTTCGGGGGCGATGCGGTTCAGCGTCTCGAAGTGCTTTTTGTGGGTGTCCCACCCCGAGGCGTTGATCGTGATGTACGGCACCCCCGCCTCGACCAGCCTGCGGGCGCAGAGGCACGACTGCCCGAAGCGGTTCATGCCGTAGCGCTGGCGCATAGCCGGGAATTCCCGGCTCAGGTCGAAGACCTCGGCGGCCTTGCCGAAGAGCACTTCGCGCGCGGCTTTCCCGGCGCGGTCGAACTCCTGCATCACGGGCAGTCGGCGGCGGTTGCCGCCGAAGTTGTCCAGATCCTCGAGCAGCCGGATCCGCCGTTCCAGTTCTTTCGCCGAGGCTCCTCCGGCGGCGGTGTAGCCGTCGACCTGAAACTTCGCCGCCGCCGGGTTGCCTCCCGTGGCGAACGGCGAGAAGCGTTCGCCGAGGAAACCGCACTCCGAAAAGCGCCCCTTGGCGGTGGTCAGCGCCACATACGCCGGGAGTTCGTGCTTCACGTTGCCGCCGTTCATCATGGCGAGCAGCGCCCCGATGGCGGGGTAGGTGATGCCGCCGCCCGAGGCGCGCCCCGTCTGCATCAGGTAGGTCGCCGTTTCATGCCCGTTGAACGGGTGGGTCATGGTGCGGATGATCGAATACTTGTCCGCGATCTTGGCGAGGTGCGGCATGTAGTCGCTGACCATGATCCCGTCCACGTTGGTCGGGATCGCTTTGTGCCCGCCGTTGTACTCCTGCGGGGCGCCGGGTTTGGGGTCGAACGCCTCCAGCTGGCAGGGGCCGCCCCAGATCCACAGTTCGATGACCGACTTCGCCTTTCCCGAGGTGCGGTGGCGCGCCTTGGTCTCCAGCCCCGCGAACGCGGGCGACATGCGCGCCGCGGCGCCCAGCACACCGAGCGTAAGCGCCGTCTTGAGAAACTCTCTGCGATCCATGATAAGCCCTCCCCCTGAAGATCCGCCTCGGCCCGCCGTATCCGCCATCGCGGGCGAGTGTTGAAAAAGCCGTTGACCCGGAGTATATTATTCAATATTCACATTAATAATATACACATTCCGCCGGAGAAAGTCAAATCGTCATGGAGAACGGAGAAAAAAGTTTTCAAAAACTTTTTGACATCATCGAGTTGATCTCCAGCCGACGCGACCCGCGTTCCGTACGCGACATCGCCGCGGCATTGCGGCTGCCCGAAAGCACCGTCTACCGGATGCTGAAATTTCTCTCCCGCCGGGGATATGCGGAGCGCACCCCCGCCGGATTCATGCTGGGGCGGCAGTGCATGTATCTGGGCGAAATGGCACAGGAGCAGAATCTGCTGCCGCGTCTGGCGCGCCCCGTCCTGTCGCGCCTCGCCGACGCCACGCTGGAAACGGTGCATCTGGCGCGGATGCAGGGCAGCCGCGTCGTTTACATCGACAAGATCGACGGCGGCCGCTCGGTCCGGATGGGCTCGGTGATCGGCAGCACGTCGCCCCTGCACTGTACCGGGATCGGCAAGGCGATGCTCGCCGCGCTGCCGCCCCGCGAATGTGCGGACCTGCTGCCGCAGCTGACGCTGGAGCGCTTCACCGAAACGACGATCTGCGATATCCCCACGCTGCTGGGCGAACTGGAAAACATCCGCCGCCGCGGCGTTGCCTTCGACGACTGCGAACACGAACTCGGGGTCTTCTGCATCGGCGCCGCCGTGACCGATCGCTCCGGGCGGTGCGTCGCCGGGGTGAGCGTGGCGGGCAGTTCCGTGCGGCTGAGACCCGAGGCCGCCGAGGTCGCCAAACTGGTGAGCGACGCGGCGCGGCAGATATCCCTCCAATTGCGGCAGAAGGGCGACCGATGATCATCGACACCGATTTCCACACCCACCCGTTTCAGCAGGAGCGCAACTATGACGGCATGCGCCGCTACGCCGAAAGCGCGCTCGCCAAAGGTCTGAAGCGGATCGTTTTCACCGAGCATGCGCCGCTCGACCCGTATTTCAATTTTGAAAATCACCGTCATTACCTGAACTCGCGCGAATATGACATCTACCTCGAGTGCGCCGAGCGCTGCCGCGCCGAGTACGCGGGGCGGCTGGAGATCGGTATCGGCATCGAGGCGGATTACCACATGCGGAATTTGGAGCAGGTCGCCCGGCTGCGGGCGAATTATCCTTTCGACCATGTGGGGGGATCGCTGCATCTGCACGGGGTATTTTGGGAGGAGTACACTGCCGGAATGACCGGTGACGCGCGCATCGCCTACGCCCTCGACCGGACGCTGGAACTGGTCGAATCGGGGTTGTATTCCGGGTTGAACCACCTTGACTTCTTCCGCTGGAAGCAGGCTGAATACGTTCCGGAGCGCCACGAGGAGCGCTTTCGCGCCATCTTCGCGGCGATGGTGAAATGCAACGTGTCGCTCGAGTTGAACACGAGCGGCATGCGTAAGACCTTTGCGAGTTTTCTCCCCTGCGAGACGGTGTGGCGCTGGAGCCTCGACTATCCGCTGCGGCGCACGTTCGGTTCGGATGCGCACAAACCGGAGTACGTCGGCGGTTTCCTCGCCGAGGCGCAGGCGCAATTTCCGTGAGGATCTACCGTGGGGAGCAGCCCCGCCGCAACGATATGGAAGACGATGAACCAAAGTACCGATAAAACCGATGCCGCTCCGCCCTCCGCGGCGGTGTGCGACCTGAGCCGCTGGAAGATCAGCTGGATCCTGTTTTTGAGTTATATCCGCATCACCTCGCTGGTGCTGGGCGGCGGATACGCGATCATCGCCGCCGCGCAGGAGGAGTTCGTCCGCCGCCGCGGCTGGCTGACCGAGGAGGATGTGCTCGAAATGATCACCGTCACCCAGACCGTGCCGGGGATCCTCGCCTGCAACTCCGCCGTCTATGTGGGGTGGAAACTCGCCGGGCTGCCGGGGGCGGTCGCGGCGCTGTTGGGGGCGGTACTGCCGTCGCTGGTGATCATCGTGGCGATCGCGGCGGCGATCAGCCGGGTGCAGGACTTCATCTCGCGTCCGGCGGTGCGGGGAGCCTTCATCGGCCTGATCGCCTGCATCGTCGGCATGGTGCTTGCGACCGCGGTGCGGATGGGCAAAAAAGTGCTGCGCGAACCTTTGGCATACATCATTGCGGCGGGCAGTCTGATCGGGATGTCGGTGTTTCGGATCAAACCGGCGGTGCTGATCGTGGCGGCGATCGTTCTCGGCATCGCCGCGCAGTCGTTCACCGCTCTGCGCCGCCGGGGAGGGGCGGAAAAATGACGCTGCCGGGACTCTATCTCATCTTCTTCAAATTCGGTCTGCTCTGCTTCGGCGGCGGCTATATCCTGATCCCGCTGCTGCAGTCCGAACTCGTCGGCGCGGACAAGCCGCTCCGGCCGCAGGAGTTCGCCGACTTGGTCTCGGTGGCGCAGGTGACTCCCGGTCCGATCGGCATCAACACCGCCACTTACGTCGGATTCACCCAGCAGGGGATATGCGGCGCGGTGCTGGCGACGTTCGGCATCGTCACGCCGACGCTGGTGCTGGTGATACTGGCGGCGAATGTGCTGAAACGCTACCACGAGAGCATTCCGATCCAGGGCTTTTTGCGCGGCATGCGTCCGGCGTCGCTGGGTCTGGTGCTGGCGGCGGCGCTGATCTTCGCCGAGATGTCGGTGTTCCGGGGCGTGATACCGTGGCTGAAGCCGGAGTTGTGGTGGGGCTTTCTGTGCGGCGTCCGTCCGGCGGCGCTGGCGATCGCGGCGGCGACGCTGGCGATCCTGTGGAAGACCCGGTGTTCGTTTATCTATCTGCTGCTGATCTCCGCCGTGCTGGGAGCCTTTTTGTGCCGCTGAGGCGGGGCGCGGAATTGCAAAGCGCGCCAACGATGCTATATTTGAAACAGATAAAAACGTCATAACGCTGGAGTGGATCATGGAAGACAGAAAAAGTTTGCGCCGCTATATCGGTTCGGAGCGTCAACTGGGAGCCATCCGTCGGGCGGTCCTCGACGACGGCAAGGGGCGCGGCATGCGCGTTCTGGATGTGGACAACGGCTCCGGGCTGCGCTTCTCCGTCTATCCGGATCGCGGCATGGATATCGGCGAAGCGTCGTTCCGCGGGGTGAATCTGGCGTGGCTGCCGCAATCCCCGACCTCTCCGCAGTTCTACGAGGCGGCGCAGTTCAACTGGCTGCGGAGCTGGGGCGGCGGACTGCTCACGGGGTGCGGGCTGACCAACGTCGGAGGACCGAACAACGCCGGCGGCGAGGAACACGGTCTGCACGGCAGGTTGTCGCACACCCCCGCCGCCGAGGTCAACAGCCGCGCGTTCTGGCAGAGTGACGAACGTTATGTCTTCGAGCTCTCCGGTCGGGTGCGGCACAGCCGCGTCTTCGGCGAGAATCTGCTTTTGACGCGGCGCATCTCCTGCGCGCGCGGCGAAAACACCATCACCGTCGAGGACGAGGTGGAGAATCAGGGCTTCGCCCCGGCGCCGTTCATGCTGCTGTACCACATGAACTTCGGCTGGCCGCTCGTCAGCGAAAGAAGCGAACTTGCCGCCGTCGAACACCGGGTGACGCCGCAGAACGTCCACGCCGCCGAAGCGGTGACGGTGTGGAACCGGGTGCTGGCGCCGCGCGAGGGCTTCGCCGAGCAGGTGCTTTACCACGAGCTCCCCGCGGACGCCGACGGCATGGCGGCGATGACGCTGAAGAATCCCGAACTCGGCATCACGCTCAAGTTGGAGTACCGCACTGCCGAACTGCCGTATCTGATCCAGTGGCGGCAGTTCGGCTGCGGCGAGTATGTGCTGGGGCTGGAACCCGGCAACTGCTTCCCCGAGGGGCAGGAGATGATGGACAAAAAGGGCATGCTGCGGCATTTGAACCCCGGCGAAAAGACGAATACGCTGATCCGGGTGTCGCTGTCCTGACGAAAAGGTGATTTCAAGGTGGGTGAGTTGAAGAAAAAATCCGCTCCGGTCTTTTATCTGGTGGCGTTGGGGTGTCCGAAAAACCTCGTCGATGCGGAACTGCTCTCCGGTGCGCTGATGCGTTCGGGGTACACGCTGAGTCTGGATCCCGAGACGGCGGACGTGTACATCGTCAACACCTGCGCCTTTCTGCCCGTCGCCCGGCGCGAAGCGGAGCAGGAGATCGCTTCTGCGCTGGAGTGGAAACGCCGCGCTCCCGGTCGGCGGGTCGTCGTCGGCGGCTGCCTCACCGAGTACGACAAGGACTCCGGCGCTTATCGGCGGCGTTTCCCCGAGGTCGATCTGTGGTCGCCCGTCAACGACGTCGAGCGCATCGGCGCGCTCCTCGGCGGCGAAAGACCGTCCGCCGCGCTGCCCTGTTACCTCAACAGCGATGTTTCGCCGCGGCTGCAGCTGACCTTGCCGCATTTGGCGTATCTCAAGATCGCGGACGGCTGCGACAACCGCTGCACTTATTGTGCGATCCCGAAACTGCGCGGTGTGCTGCGCACCCGTCCGCAGGAGTCGGTGGTGCGCGAAGCGCGGATGCTGGTCGACGCCGGTGTGCGCGAATTGGTGCTGGTGGCGCAGGACATCACCGCGTTCGGTCACGATCGCCCCGGCGACGGCGAATCGCTGTGTTCGCTGCTGCGGGCATTGGAGGCGCTGCCCGGTGATTTCCGGATCCGGCTGCTGTACACGCATCCGGCGCACTACACCGACGAACTCATCGAATTTCTCGCGTCGTCGCGGCGGGTGCTGCCGTATCTGGACATCCCGCTGCAGCATATCTCCGACCGGATCCTCAAGGCGATGAACCGCCACGTCACGCGCGCGGAGATCGAAGCGCTGCTGGCGAAACTACGCGCCGCGATCCCCGGTCTGACGCTGCGGACGACCTTCATCGTCGGCTTCCCCGGCGAGAGCGAGGCGGAATTTGCGGAACTTTGCGACTTTGTCCGCAAGACGAAATTCGAGCGGCTGGGGGTGTTCCCCTACGCCGCCGAAAAGTCGACTCCGGCGGCGAAGATGCGCGATCAGATCCCCGGCGAGGTCGCGGAAGAACGCGCCACGCGGCTGATGTCCCGGCAGATCGCCCGCATGAGGCGGCGCAACCGGAGTCTGATCGGGCAGGAGACGCAGGTGCTCGTGGATACGATCGACCGCTCCGGTGTCGCCGTGGCGCGCGGAGCGATGGACGCTCCGGATATCGACAATGTGGTGCTGATCCCCCAAGGGCGGAAACTGCGCGCCGGGGAGTTCGTTGAGGTGCGCATCGTCGGCGCCGCCGGATGCGATCTCGTGGCGGAGGCGGTCTCCCCGACCGTCCGACGCGGCGGATGCGGTAAAAGATGAGCAGCCATAGGAGGCAACATGTCAATCAACTCTGAAACGGGAAAATTCAAAGACCTTCCCAACATTCTCACGATCAGCCGGATCGTGGCGATCGCGGTTTTCGTGGTGCTCGCCTCGCTGGCGGATTACAGTTACTTCCGCAACCGGGATTCGGTAACGCTGCTGCGGCTGATCGCCTATGTGTTGGCGCTGCTGGCGGGCGTGACCGATCTGGTGGATGGGTATATCGCGCGGCGCTTCAACGCGATCAGCGACTTCGGCGCGCTGATGGATCCGCTGGCGGACAAGATCTTCGTGACGGGGTGCATGCTGATGGCGATCCAGTACAAACTCATGCCGGCGTGGATCGCGATCGCGGTGCTGTGCCGGGAGTTCATGGTCACCGGACTGCGTACGCTGGCGGCGAAGAAGCAGGTGGTGATCTCCGCCGACCGCTGGGGCAAAGTGAAGACGGCGTCGCAGATGATCATGCTCGGCATCGCGGGGGCGGCGTGGGTGATCGACGGCGGAACGGCGTATCTGCGTGAGGCGAAGTGGTTCGGAGTGAGTCTGTGGTGCATCTGGTACGGCTATTTGGTGGCGATCGTGCTGGTGACGGCGTTATCGGGGCTGAACTATTTTATCCGCTACCGGAGTTTGTTTTTGTCGCCTAAAAAAGACTGAAACGGCTTGAAAAATCCCGATCCGGGTAATATATTTTAAGATGATCGCATAAGCGGAGAGATGGTCGAGTGGACTAAGGCGCCACATTGGAAATGTGGTGTGTCGCAAGGCACCGAGGGTTCGAATCCCTCTCTCTCCGCCATTCTTTTTTCTGCCCTCTAAAAAATCACCGCGAAATAAAAAACGGCTTCGGCAAATGAATTTGCCCGCCGTTTTTTTTATATTTCGCTTAGTGCGCTCTGCAATGGCAGAGCGGTGATTTTTGTATCGGGTTGCCGCGCTCAATGATGCCGACGACCTCGTCGGCGATCCGGTTCTTTTCGAGCTGCGCCCACTCCTCCCGGGCGGCGCGCTCGGCCTCCTTGTCGGCGAAGGACTGGTCGCGGCGGTACTGGTGGTACTGCTCGTTCAGTCCCGACTTGGTGAGGCCGTTGAAGAAGTCGAAGAACTCCTGTTCGACGTCGAGCGCGTCGCGTCCCGTCTGCCGGGCGACCTCGCTGGCGAGCGCGTCGAGATCGATCACGGCATTGGCGGATTTTTCGTTTTCTTTCGTGAGCCAGAAGGTCCCTTCGAGATTTCGGTCCTTCATGCGTTCGGAGACGCGCACCTTGAAGTTCTCGCTCCCGGCGTAATCGACCGCCTGCTTCCAGAGCGTGTTGTTCTCGTAGAGCCATTCGTTGCGGATCTTGGCGTTGTTGCGGGCGCGTTCTCCGGCGTTCTTGCGGATCGCCTCGTTGATCCAGACGGCGACCTCGACGGGGGATACGTCGACGCCGTGCTGCTCCTTGATCCGGGCGGCGAGTTTGGCGTGATCGAAGCCGGAGCGTTTGCTGCCGACGAGCGGCCGCAGCATGGCGACGACGTTTTTCGCGCGCTCGTCCCCCGCCGTCGGGTCGAACTCCCGCACCGAGTATCTGATATGCTCGTCGACGTGGATATCCTTGTCGGAAAAGGCGACATAGTTCCGCACTCCGGAGGCGTCGCCGATGTAGGTGACGCCGTCGATGCCGGCGCGATATAGGAACTCGCTCGCCTCCTTGGGGCTGCCGAAAATATCCGTCAGCTGCTTATAGACGTATTCGCCGTCCGCCTCGTAAAAATCGAGGAACTGGTCAAGATAATCGCGCAGCACATCGGGTGCGTAATACTCCGGCTCCGCCTCGAGATCGCCGGTCTCCGGGTCGGTCTGCCAGTCTTCCCGTTCGCGATTGACGAACGCCAGTACTTCCTTGCCGCCTTCCTCGGCCAGTTTGTCAAGGATTTGCCGCGCCTGCCCGTCTGGGATGTTCTCATCCCAATCCAGCAGATTTTCCTGTTTTCCCGGCCAGAAGGTCTGTTTGTAGAGGTGGCGGCGTCCGGTCGTGCCGTCGTCATAACTTATCTTGTTGGACTTGTCGGAAAGGAATTCCTTCGCCTTGTTCAGATCGGCCAAAGAATTGCGGTCAAAATCGGTCTCGAACTCTTTCCCCTGCTCCTGAATCTTGCTCTCGATGTGGGCAATGGCCATTTTTACGTTTTGCAGAGCGCGAGACACGTCACCGTTCGTGGAAAAAAGGAAACCGATCATCCCTCTTTCCCAATCGGCTTTGCCGACTATATTGCCGCCCGGCACGAACTTTTCGCCGTTGATCGACAGGCTTTGCTGTGTGCCTTCATGGAACCTTATCTTGTCCCGGTATTCTTCCAGCAGCTTGATCCGCTCGCGGTTCTCTTCCACAACATCTTTCTGGTTGAAGCTTTCAGCCTCTTCAATGTTTCTGCGGCAGATTTCAATAACCCGGTCCACGTCCCCTTTTTTGTCCAGCAGGATTTGATTCAGGTCGTTAAGTCGCCAATATCTGTTTTTGTCTTTTTCAGGCATTCCGTCACGCCGGAGATCTCTGAAAAATTTGTCGCTTGGCTTCCCGTCCCATATCACATCCGGATGCCGTTTGTGCTGGACGTCCTTTTCGGCATACCACTCGGCAACGCCTCTGTCGCTGGAACCGTACAGCCCCCAGCCGTAAACCTGCGCGCCTTCGCCGCTTCCGACGTAGTGCAGACTGGGGGCGACATAGTCGGCGGCGCTGCCGGTATAGACCGGCGAAATGGACGCCCGGCTTATTCCTCCGTTTCCGCTTGACTTTTCGCCGGAGGCGTTTATATTATCTTTGGTTGACGGTGAGAGGCCTGCCGCTTGGTGTCGTGCCACCGTTTCAACTGCCTCCGTAAGCGGTTTAGGCGGAGGAGTTTCGTCGTCTTTCCCTTTCCCAAGAAACGTCACTTCGGTGAGATTGGCGTTGATGTTGCCATAATCATCAAGCCGAGTGATAATATCCATTCGCTTCTGGTCGTGCGTTTTGCCAACGAATGAAATAGAATCTTTTGTGGGGTTTTTGTCGTTAAGATTGAAAAAAACAACTTCTTGTTTGATTATCGGCTCAATTAGATCAAGGTTTTCCAATTTGGTGTGGTTGAACAGACGTTCGGTATAATCTTTTCCCGGAATAATTTGCCCTCCGGAAGTGACTTGGTGCATGCAATACTCTGCCCACGCAGCCGCTTCGCCGCGCGCAAATGCCTGTTTGTCCGGCATAAAATAAGCGACGCGACCATTGGATAACGGAATTTTTTTGTTAGCAAATTCCGAAAAGAATCTTTCGGCCCCGTCAATAATTTTTTGCTTGTCCTCCGGATGCTTGAGTCGGTACTCGCCCTTTGGAATGCCGTCTTCAAGCCGCTTGATGATGGCTTCCCGCATGTTTACTCCTTCCAGACGCTTCAGCGAAGCGTCTCGATCGGCAATGGAAAACCGCGTCCCATTCCCCACCTTGCTGCCGCCTCTCCGATCGACTTCGGCTTGAGCGGCCCGGGCGAGGATGGTCAGGATGTCGTCGTCGGTAAGTTGGTGAACTCCCCAGCCGTGCCGGTAGAGCCACATCCGGATCCGCGATATGAGCTGCGTGAGCCACGACGGGCGGGCGGGCATATAGTTTGTCGCCGCCATCCACTCCCGGGTCATGCGGTCGATGTTGCGGGCGCTCTGGTCGTGGGAGTCCATGCCGTGCTGCCGGGCGAAGTCGTCGATATCGGCTTTGTGGTCGGCGTAGATTTCCGTAACCGGCACGCCGTTCGTCTCCTGCAAGTTCGCCAGAAACTCTTCGGCGGCGTAAAATGTTTCGGAATCGGCTCCGCGTCAAAAAAAACTCATCCGCCGTCGACGGGCGCTTGAAAACCTCGGGTTCCGGTGATATTTTATAGTTCATCGTGTATGCCGCTTCCGCATATTGCCGGCGGACATCGCTTGAACGCGGGGAACAGCCCGCAGAAACACATTACAAATCAGGATCTTGAAAAATGAAGAGAACGTTTCAGCCCTCCAATCGGCGCCGCAAGCGCCGGATCGGTTTCATGGCCCGCATGTCCACTCGCGGCGGTCGTCTGGTCATCAAGCGCCGTCGTCAGAAGGGCCGCGCCCGCCTCACCGCGTAAGCGGTTGCCGTATGGCGATGCCGGCGGTGCGTCTTACGCTGAAAAAATCCGATAAACTCCGTCAGCGCTGCCAGTTCGAAGAGGCGCGGCGCAACGGGGTCAAGGAAGTCGGATCTTTCATGCTGCTGGTCCACCTTCCGGCTCCCCGGGTCGAATGCGGCGTCATATGCAGCAAGAAGTACAGTCTGCTGTCGGTGGAACGCAACCGGGCGCGACGCCTCCTTTGGGAGTCGTTTCGGTTGCTGAAGCCGCAAATACGCCCCTGCCGTCTGGTGCTTATCGCACGGGCGCGCCTCAAAAAAAGCTCGGGGAACCAAGTCCGGGAAGAAATGGAAAAACTGCTCCGGCGAGCGGGACGGCTGAACGATTGAGAGTGTCGGTCGCCACCATTCCGGCGGAATTGCTGATCCGTTTTTACCAGAAGGCGCTGTCGCCGCTCATCCCGTCGTGCTGCCGCTTTACGCCGAGCTGCTCCAACTATGCGCTCGAGGCCTACCGACGGCACGGATTTTGGCGCGGCACACTGCTCACGGTTTGGAGATTGATGCGTTGTCAGCCGTTTTGCCGCGGCGGATGGGATCCCGTCCCTCCGGCAAAATCCCCGAGGGCCAACCAACCGGATGAACATATATGAAATTTGATCGCGAAACAATGGTGGGGATCATCATCTGCGCAGTGATTCTGTTCGGATGGGATCCGTTCATGCGCGCCATGGGGTGGATGCCCGCCAAGGACGCGCCAAAGACCGTACAGCCCACTCCGGCGGCGCCCGCTCCCACAGCGGCGGTGCCGGAGGCTCCGCAAGCACCGAGGACAGTCGCTCCGCAAGCCCCCGCCGCTCCGGTCGCGACGGCGGTCAAACCTGCGACCGCGGCCCCCGCCGCCCTGCCCCCCGCTCCGCCGCTGCGCCTCGGCAACCGGGAGTTGGAACTCGCCATCGACCCCAATTACGGCTCGGTCGGCGAGATCCGGTTGAAAAACTATCTGAACGCCGCCCGCACTGCACCCGTCGCCATCGAAAACGGCAGCGCGCCGGGGGCGTTGGGATTTTCCGCCAAGGATAATTCGTGGCGCACCGTCCTGATCCTCAAGCGGAACGCAGACGGCGCGGCGGCGACCTTGACCCGCGAGTTGGCCGACGCGGCGGGGCAGCATTTCATCGTCACCCAGAAGTGGGAACTGCCCGCGACCGGTTTCGTCGTCAAATATACGGCGACCGTCACCAACCCCGGCCGCGCTCCGCTGACGCTGCCCGAAACGGTGGTCGCCAGCGGAACGCTCATGTCGGCGAAACAACTGGCGGGCGACAACATCCGCCGCGCCTCGCACACGCTCGACTACCAGAACGTCACCGGCGAGTTCTCGGATATCGCCGCCGACAAGAAGGACGCGGATTTCTTCGCCGGCGGCAATCCGCTGATCCGCTGGGCATCGGTCAGCAACAAATACTTCTGCCTGATCCTCGATCGCGCCGGTGAACCGTTCGTGCTGTTCCGCAGCCGCGAGAACCGTCCCCAGTCCGATGGCGGCGCGGCTCCCGCGATCAGCGCCGGGGCGGTCAATCCCGGCAGCGTCCTGCCGCCGGGGCAGAGCGCGGAGTTCGGTTATCGGCTCTACTGCGGCCCCAAGATTCTGCGCCTGCTGGAGGAGTTCTCGCCCGCCACGACCAAGGTCATGCACCTGACGTGGGGACCGCTCAACTATCTCGCGCGTTTCATGCTGTGGGTGCTGGTCAAACTCCACGCGCTCACCGGCAACTACGGTTGGAGCATCATCATCCTCACGCTGCTCGTCCGCATTCTCTTCTATCCCGTCACTGCGCGCGGCAACGCCTCGATGAAGAAGATGCAGGCGGTCCAGCCCAAGGTCAAGGAACTGCGCGAAAAGTACAAGGACAACCCTCAGCTGATGAACTCCAAAATGATGGAACTGTACCGCGCCGAAGGGGTAAATCCTTTCGGCGGGTGCCTGCCCATATTGCTGCAGATCCCCGTCTTCTTCGCGCTCTACGCCACGCTGGAAGGCGCCGTCGAACTGCGGCAAAGTTCGTTTTTCTGGTGCCACGACCTCGCGGCGGCGGATACGGTCGCAAGATTGAATCTGCACTTTTTCACGCTGCCGATCAATCCGCTGGTCCTGGCGATGACCGGGCTGATGGTGCTGCAGCAGCATATGACGCCGATGTCCATGGATCCGGCCCAGAAGAAGATGATGTTGCTGATGCCGTTTGTCATGCTCTTCTTCTTCTACGACCTGCCCTCCGGACTGACGTTGTACTGGACGGTCAGCAATATTTTCAGTATCATACAATTGCGTCTGCAGCAGCGCAGCGCTAAAACCACCGCGGCGGCTTGAACCGCCCCAAAGTAGAGGAACCGTTTACCATGTCTGAAATCACGATGGAAACCCGCAAGGAAAAATTGATCCACACGCTGGCGACGATGTTCGACTATCTCGGACTCAACGGCACTTTCCGCGTCGACGAAAAGGGGCAGAAACTCGCCGTGAAGATCGCTTCGGACGACGCCGGCCGCATCATCGGCCGCAAGGGACAGACCCTCGACAGCCTCCAGTTGGTGCTGAACCGCATCATGTTCAAGGGCGACGAGGAGTTCCCGCGCATCGTCCTCGACATCGACGGCTACAACGCCGGTGAGCGGGAGCCGCGCGAACCGCGCGAGCGCCGCTCCGACAGCGACGACGAGGCGCCGCGCGCGCCCCGTTCCGGCAGCCGCCGCCAGTCCCGCGGCGGTCGCGGCGGAGATTTCGAGCCCCGCCAGACCGCCGAACAGCTCGAACAGCAGGCGCGCGACGCCGCCAAAGAGGTCAAGCGTTGGGGCGACCCGGTGAAGATGCCCGAGATGAACGCCCACGACCGTCGGATCATCCACATGGCGCTGCGCGACGATCCCGATGTGATGACCGAATCCGAGGGCGAAGGCGCGATGAAGAAGGTCGTGATCTCCCTGCGCAAGGAAGACAGTGTAAATTCTGCCAAAAAAGACGACGCAGAGGATTGATTTTACATTCAATCGCGACTATATTAAGTAACCGCGCGGGAGTTTGACTCCCGCATTTGTCGGGGTGTGGCTCAGTCTGGCTAGAGCGCTGCGTTCGGGACGCAGAGGCCGGAGGTTCAAATCCTCTCACCCCGACCATTTAAGTTATTTACCGCCAACAAGTTGCAGTTTGGCGGTTCTTTTTTATCCACGCAAAACCCCTTGTCCCACAGAGATGTGCAAAGAATAATGGTCTCCCCTTGTCTTTAGCAGAGAGA
>Ga0208297_1000592_pt1 | contig 63437 bp, 65 predicted proteins | sample LMS_cellobiose_e_FD_187367 | JGI IMG/M metagenome (GOLD analysis project Ga0208297, IMG submission 187367) | Rumen-fistulated moose microbial communities from Alaska, USA - LMS_cellobiose_enrichment (SPAdes) (version 2) | ecosystem: Host-associated > Mammals > Digestive system > Stomach > Rumen...
TGTACAATCTTCTCGGACATGGTTTGCTTTCTCCTTTCAGAATGGTGTGTCGCAACTTCATTCTAACAGAGTCTGCAAACCGTGTCTTTCTCTTTATTCAAATTTGCGCAACTTATTGTACCTTATCCAAGTGTAGATTCATAATGCCAGCGACAGAATACCGGCGCAATAGGAGATCCGAGAAAAAGCGAGCGTCGGGAAATCTTTCTTCAGCTCGTCCATGACGAAGTAGATTTCATCGTCATCCCATTCGTCACCCACATCCTTCCGGCATTGCTCCAACTGGCTTCGGTTTTCAAAGGCAACGTCACCAATCAAAACTTGTCCACCGGGGTTCAGACGGTCGTGCAGCATACGCAGGAAGGAGACCTTCTGTTCATCAGTCAGATGATGCAGGGAGTAGGTAGCTACGATGAAATCATAGTGCTGTGCCAAGAGCGGCACCACCAATCCCTGAGTGAAATCGCCTTGGTACAGATGTGCATTGGGCATCTTTTGGGAAGCCAGCTCAATCATCCGCGCTGAGAAGTCCTGGCCGTAGATGTTACAGCCGTTTTCGTACAGCTTCGTTGTGAGTGTTCCGGTGCCAAAGCCGATGTCCAGGACAACAGCGTTTGGCTTTTTCATGATGGTCTTAAAGATGGTTCCCAGCACATCTTTATATCCGGCGAAAGGATAGGTGTTTCCTTCATCAGATACGCCTACAGTTTTGTCGTATCCGTCTGCCCACAGGTCGAATCCTTTATTATCTAGCATTGATATCCTCCAAATTGCGGTGTTCGTTTTGCTTACTCAGAAAGTGCCTCCGCAGCAGTCCGTACCATTTCGGCATACTCCGCTTTAACATCTTCGGGAGACTTAATTGCAACTCTTCCTCCAAACCCAAATATCCAGCTATAAAAGACGCTGCCAACAGAGGTTTCGATTACGGCGCGGAAGGATTTCATATCATTGGCCAGCACATGAACATCTTTCTATGACCGATTGCATGAGCGTAGATAGTGATACATCCAGCTCGTCGGGGTTCTTTACACCAAGGCTCACCGTGAGGCTACCTTGCGGGTCAGCGTCAATCAGTAAGACCTTATTTCCGGTGTTTGCAAGGCCCACGCCGAGATTAACTGTAGTAGTCGTTTTGCCTACGCCGCCTTTCTGGTTCGTGATAGTGATCACTTTACAGTTTTCCATGCGTTTTCCTCCTTTCTTGGGATTCACAGCGATCCATTTCTGTACCGCTATGTACCTGTGCGTTATTTGTCCTCGACGCCCCACGCACATGGGAATACATCAGACGCTTGCTTGCGAAACAAGTCCATGGGAATCTCACCCCTGCCGGGTCCTCCGCCAGCTCCGTAGAGAAGTATCATTAACCCTGTAGCGTTTCATTGCCATATCCGTAGCAATCGGATATTTCAGAATGGTTCGGAAACGCTCGCCACCTTGCTTTCCGTTATAACCCGGATGGGCAGGAGGGTCTTGGCGCACCTTCATTCGGCTGGGGCTTTCGCCCCCGCTCAGGAACGTATCTGATGAATGTGTATTCAGTTGTCAAGTAGCAGTGAGGTTTTTTGCCTCTGCTCCTGTACCGCAACATCGAAAGCATTTTTTTCAACACCAAAATCAAAAATTTTTTTTAGGGAAACAAAAAGCCCGCTGACAACCTCCGCAAAGCAGAGATCTATCAGCGGGCATTAAAAAAGAGACCTATCTATCTGTTTCCAGATGATAGGTCTCAATCGGTACTAATAGTGTTTTTCAGCGACTAAAAGTGATTTGCACATTTCTCGTTCTGAATTTGGAGAAACTTTGGGGAGTTTTGGAGAACACTTTGGAGAATCTCCAAACGAACACTCCCTATAAGTCTCTATAACACAGGTTATTTCTGCGTTTCCTTGTCCAGCGGCTTCATGGTCGGGAACAGGATCACGTCGCGGATCGAGTCGGTGCCGCAGAGCATCATCGCGCAGCGGTCGATGCCGAAGCCCAGGCCGCCCGTCGGGGGCATGCCGTACTCCAGCGCGAGGACGAAGTCCTCGTCCATCATGTCGGCCTCCTCGTCGCCGTTGGCGCGCTTGAGCGCCTGCGCGCGGAAGCGCTCGTACTGGTCGATCGGGTCGTTCAGCTCGCTGAACGCGTTGCCCATCTCGCAGCCGCAGATGAACAGCTCGTAGCGCTCGGTCAGATAGTGGTCGGCGGGGCTGCGCTTGGCCAGCGGCGAGACCTCGACCGGATACATCGTGATGAACGTCGGCTGGACCAGCTTCTCCTCCACCTTCTGGTCGAAGGTCTCGTAGAGCGCGTTGCCCCAGGTCTTGTCCACGCCGTCCATATCGACGCCCGCGGACTTCGCCAGCGCGACGCCCGCCTCGGCGTCGCCCTCGCAGGCCATGAAATCGACGCCGACGTACTCCTTGACCGCATCCGCCATCGTCAGGCGGCGGAAGCCGGGGGTCAGGTCGATCTCGTGGCCGAGCCAGGAGACCTGATAGCTGTCGTGGATCTCCTTCGCCGCGCCGGAGAGGATGGCCTCGAGAATGTCCATCATGCCGTCGAGGTTGGTGTACGCCTGATAGAGCTCGCAGGTCGTGAACTCGGGGTTGTGCTTGGTGTCCATGCCCTCGTTGCGGAAGATGCGGCCCACCTCGTAGACGCGCTCCATGCCGCCGACGATCAGGCGCTTGAGGTGCAGCTCGGTCGCGATGCGCATGTACATGTCGATGTCCAGCGCGTTGTGGTGCGTGATGAAGGGCCGCGCGTTCGCGCCGCCCGCGATGGGGCTGAGCACCGGCGTCTCGACCTCCATGAAGCCGAGGCCGTCGAGATAGCGGCGCAGGAAGCTCACGAACCTGCTGCGGATCTCGAAGTTCCGCTTGCTCTCGGGGTTGACGATCAGGTCGACGTAGCGCTGACGGTAGCGGATCTCCTTGTCGGTCAGGCCGTGGAACTTTTCCGGCAGCGGCTGGAGCGACTTCGATAGCAGCGTGATCTCCTTGCAGCGGACGCTCATCTCGCCGCGCTGCGTGCGGAACACCTCGCCCGTGACGCCGACGATGTCGCCGATGTCATACTTCTTGAACTCGTTGTAGACCGTCTCGTCCATCTCGTCCCTGCGGGCATAAAGCTGGAGGCGGCCGGTCTTGTCCTGCAGGTCGCAGAAGCTGACCTTGCCCATGCCGCGCTTCGACATCAGGCGGCCGGCGATGCTGACCGTCTGGCCCTCGAGCGCGTCGAAGTTGTCGCGGATGTCCTGCGTGTGGCGGGTCACGTCAAAGCGCGTTACGGTGAAGGGGTCGCGGCCCGCGTCCTGCAGGGCCTTGAGCTTGTCGCGGCGGACCTTCAAAATTTCGGAAATGTCCTGCTGGGGGGCGGCGTTGTTGTTTTCATTTTCAGCCATGATACAACCTCTTTATCTCTATCGTTATCTCTCGATCCTGACGATGCGGTAGCGCAGCTCGCCGACAGGCGCCTCGACGGCGATCTCGTCGCCCTCCTTCGCGCCCATGAGCGCATGCCCGAAGGGGGAATCCTCGCTGATGGCGCGGTTCATCGGGTCGGCCTCCTGTGAGCCGACGACCTTGTATTCCGGCAGCTCCCTGCCGCTCTTGAGCTCCATGACGGTGACGCGGCTGCCGATGGTCACGGCGTTGCCGTGATCGTCGCTCTCGGTGATGATGACGGCGTGGAGCAGGATATCCTCAACCTCGGCGATGCGGGAGTAGAGCTTGCCCTGCTCGTTCTTCGCCTCGTCGTACTCGCTGTTCTCGCTCAGATCGCCGAAGCCGCGGGCCTCCTTGATCAGCTCTGCGACCTCCTTTTCACGGACGGTCTTGAGGTAGGTCAGCTCCTGCTTGAGCTCCTGCTTGCGCTCCTCGCTCATCCTGTACTCTTTTTTCATGGCGGACGATCCTTTCTTCAGGCGCAGAATGCACTGTTTTTGACTGTCTGGCTATTATATGTATCTCGGGCACGGTTGTCAAGAGGCGTTGCGCGCCGATGCGGCGGGAACGCATGCCGGCGGAAACACGATCCGCCTCTTCCGCGTCCGCAGGCGCGAAAGAGGCGGGGCCGTTGACTGAGATCGGAGTGTTTTCGCTTACAGATACTTCTGCATCCCGTCCGTGACGCTGTTTTCGTCCACCGAAGCGGACACCGTGAAGCGCACGCCGTGGACGTGGCTGAAATGCTCCAGCCAGTCGAGGAATTTCTCGGCTTCCCGGTCGCTCTTGCCGCAGACGATCTTGAACAGGTTGTCGATGAAGATGTGGGAAATATCGTAATTGCCGGCGTACAGGCCGCTGATGAAGCCGCGCATCTCCTCGTAGGAGGAGATCTCGTAATCACCGGCAACGATGAGACGGACATGATAGTGGAGATCGAAGGTCAGGGCTTTCTGCGCCTCGATGCACACGACGTTGCCGGACTCCGAAGCCGCCGCGTTGTTGATCAGCTCGATCAGCTTCTTGGTCTTGCCCGAGCCCTTGTCACCCGCGATAAGACGAACCATAGGGAACCACTCCTTTCGAATTACAGATCAAGCATAGCACAGAGCGGAGCCTTTTTCAATGAAGAAAGTGTTAAATCTTTCCTCTTACTGCGCCAGCTTCGCGCGCAGCTCCGCGCCCAGCTCCTCATAGCCGGGCTTGCCGAGCAGCGCGAACATGTTCTTCTTGTACGCCTCGACGCCGGGCTGGTCGAAGGGGTTCACGCCCAGCAGATAGCCCGAAAGCCCGCAGGCATACTCGAAGAAGTAGATCAGCTCGCCCAGCGCGCGCGCGCCGCGCCTGCCCGCCTGGACGATCATGTTCGGCACGCCGCCGGCGACGTGGGCGAGCAAAGTGCCGTCCATCGCCTGCTCGTTGATCTCGTGGAGCGTCTTGCCCGCGAGGAAGTTGAGCCCGTCGCCGTTGACCTCGTCGAACGGCACGACGAGCTGGTCGTCGTCCGGCGCGAAGCGAACGACCGTTTCCATCAGCATGCGCTCGCCCTGCTGGATGTACTGGCCCATGGAGTGCAGGTCGGCGGTGAAATCGACGCTGGCGGGGAAGATGCCCTTCCCGTCCTTGCCCTCGCTCTCGCCGTAGAGCTGTTTCCACCACTCCGCCATGAAGCGGAAGGACGGCTCGAAGCAGGCGAGCAGCTCGACGGTCTTGCCGACCTTGTGCAGCTCGCTGCGCACGGCGGCATACTGCCACGCGGGGTTCGAGAAGTCTTCGGTGTCGCGGCACAGCCGCATCATGTCCGCCGCGCCGCCGAGGAGCTCGCCGAGGTCGATGCCGGCCACCGCGATGGGCAGCAGACCCACGGCGGTGAGCACGCTGTAGCGCCCGCCCACGTCGTCGGGCACGACGAAGGTCTCGTAGCCCTCCGCGTCCGCGAGGCTCTTGAGCGCGCCGCGCGCCTTGTCGGTGGTGGCGTAGATGCGCTTTGCCGCCTCCTCCTTGCCGTACTTCTGCTCCAGCAGCCCCTTGAAGAAGCGGAACGCGACCGCCGGCTCGGTGGTGGTGCCGGACTTGGAGATGACGTTCACGGAGAAGTCCACGTCCTTCACAAGGTCGATGACCTCCCGCGTTGCGGCGGAGGACAGGCCGTTGCCCATGAAGTAGACGTTGGGCGTATCCTTGGACTTGAGGTTGTAATTCGGGGAGCCGAGACACTCGATCACGCCGCGCGCGCCGAGGTACGAGCCGCCGATGCCGATGACGACCAGCGCCCTGGAGTCGCTGCGGATCTTCGCCGCGGCCTTCTCGATGCGGGCGAACTCGTCTTTGTCATAGGCCTCGGGCAGATGGACCCAGCCGATGAAGTCGTCCCCCTTGCCGCCGCCGTTCTGCAGCCAGCGGGCCGCCTGAAGGAGTCGGGGACGCAGAGCGCCCTTGTAGGGCGCGGAGAGGAAGGGCACGGCCCTGGAAACGTCAACAGATAACATAATGGGAACCTCCTGTTATCAAAAATCAGCGATACAAAAACACTGTATCACAGTTCTGCGCAAAGGACAAGGTTGCACACGGAAAATCTTTGTGATAAAATCATCCTGATCTCAGGGAAAAAGGGAGGACGGCGCCATGAGCGGACACGACCCGGAGCATGTTCATCACGACGGACACATCCACAGCCACAGCCATAAGCATACCGCGGCGGTGCTGAACCGCCTTGCCCGCGCGATCGGGCACCTGGAGGCGGTGCGCAAGATGGTCGAGGACGGGCGCGACTGCTCGGAAGTCCTCATCCAGCTTGCCGCCGTGCGCTCCGCGCTGTCCTCCACGAGCCGGATCATTCTGAAGGACCATCTGGAGCACTGCATCGTCGGCGCCGTCGAGCGGCACGACCAGACCGCGCTGGAGGAGCTCAACCGCGCGATCGACAAGCTCTTGAACTGACGGAGCGGCGGACCCGCTCCACACCGTTTGTTTGCAGAAAGGAAGCAGCGATATGGCAGAACTGCTCAAAGGCGCGAGCGTCGTGAAGACGCTGACCGAAACGCTTCGTTCGGAGGCTGACGCGCTCTGCGCGCGCGGCGTGACGCCGACGCTCGCCATCGTGCGCATCGGGGCGCGCGGCTCCGACCTCGCCTATGAACGCGCCGCGCTCAAGCGGTGCGGGCAGTGCGGCGTCGCGGTGCAGCAGATCGCGCTGCCCGCGGATATCCCGCAGGCGGCCCTGCTTGCCGCGCTCGCGTCGCTCAATGCCGACGCCGGCGTGCACGGTATCCTGCTCCTCCGCCCGCTGCCCGAGGGCTATGACGACGCGGCGGTCTGCGCCGCCGTCGCGCAGGAGAAGGATGTGGACGGCGTGACCGCAGCCTCCATGGCGGCGGTCTACTCCGGCACGGGGGACGGCTTCCCCCCCTGCACGGCGGAGGCGTGCATCGCGCTGCTCAAGCATTACGGCGTCGCGCTCGACGGAAGGCGCGCCGTGGTCGTGGGACGCAGCTTTGTCATCGGCAAGCCGGTCTCGATGCTGCTGCTGCGCGAGAACGCGACGGTCTCCGTCGCGCACACGCACACACGGGACCTGCCCGCGCTCTGCCGCGCGGCGGACGTCCTGATCGTCGCCGCCGGCAGGCAGGGACTGATCGGCGCGGAGCATGTCCGCCCGGGTCAGACCATCGTCGACGTCGGCGTACATACCGCTCCGGACGGCTCGATGAGCGGCGACGTGCGCTTCGCCGAGGCAGAGCCCGTCGTCGACGCGATCACGCCGGTCCCCGGCGGCGTCGGCGGGGTCACGACCGCGATCCTGTGCCGGCATGTGCTGGAGGCCGCGAAACGCGCCGCGCGCCGCGCCGGATGCGCGGATTTTTGAAAAAAATTTTAAGGATATCTACCACTTTTTCGAAAGCTGTGCTATACTGAAGCAACGGTTTAAGCAGCGGTTTCCCCGATCGCTGCCGGAAAGCCGGACACACAAATCCGAAACAGGGAGGAAGTCTCCTATGAAGTGTCCCTACTGCGGTCACAGCGACAGCAAGGTCGTCGATTCCCGTCCCGCTGAGGAGGGCAGCAGCATCCGCCGCCGGCGCGAATGCCTGGGCTGCGCCAAGCGCTTCACCACCTATGAGACCGTGGAGAGCCTGCCGATGGTCGTCGTCAAAAAGGACGGCAGCCGCCAGAGCTTCGACCGCGAGAAGGTCACGGCGAGCATGATCCGCGCCTGCGAGAAGCGCCGCGTCTCCATCGACGCCATCGAGAAGATGAGCGAGGAGATTGAGCAGACGCTGCAGAACTCGCTCGAGCGCGAGATCTCCAGCGACTATATCGGCGAGCTGGTCATGGCGAAGCTCCGCCCCGTCGACGAGGTCGCCTATGTCCGCTTTGCCTCCGTGCACCGCCACTTCCGCCACATCGACGACTTCCTGCACGAGCTGAACAAGCTGATCGACGAGAAATAACAAAGCGCCGGATCAGGCGGCGTGTGCGGCCCGACGCGCGAAACGCGCGGCGGGAGCGGACGCGTCTGTGAAGAGGAAAGAATGAAAATGGAACGGGCAGCCGGCAGGCTGCCCGTTTTTTCTACAGGAGGTTCCGGAGCGTCAGCGCCTGCACCTCCGCCACGATGCGGAGCTGCGCGTCGAGCTGCGCCGCCGCCGCGCGAAACTCCGCAGCGTCCCGCTCCGCCGCGAAGCTCTCCGCGGCGATGAACAGCGCGTCCGCCGCCTCCAGCTCGTCGTGCGCGGTGACGATGTGCAGGAGGGCGCGATGCGCGTCCCAGTCCGCGCGCGTGTCGCGCACGAGCCGCGCCGCGCCGTCCCAGTCCTCCCGCTCCGCGGCGTCCGCCGCCTCCGCCAGCGCCGCGCGCCACGGCTCCGCGGCGCCGCTCACCGCCGACGCGCTCCGGAGCGCCGCGCCGAGCAGCAGCGCCAGCACGGCGGCGGGGATGAGGAAATATTTCACCGTCTGTCCTCCTTTCCGACGCAGAGCACCTTGCCCGCCCCGTCTATGGTCAGAAGCAGCACCTCGCGCGCGCTGTGAAAGCCGCGGGCGCGGAGCGTCCGGTCGAGCCACGCCCCGTCGAGCCCCCTGTCCCGCAGCGCATGGCCCAGCACGCGCCCGTCGTTGACGAGGATCGCGGGGAGCCAGACGTCGTCCCGCACGCTCCGTCCGAGCTGCTTCGGCGTTGCGGGTGCCTCCTCGGGCCGGAGCAGCACCGAGAGCTGTCCGTTGGTCTCCAGCACGGCGTACTTGACCGTCTCGAGGTCGGTGACGCCCTGGGCGCGCAGCTCCTCGAGCAGCTCGTCGAGCGTGAAGCGGTTGCGGCGCAGGGCATCCTGCCGGATGACGCCGTTTTCGATGAGCGTCGTCGGGTTGCCGCAGATCAGCCGGTGGAAGCGGACGCTGCGCATCGAGAAGAACGAGAGCAGCATGGACAGCGACAGCAGCGTTACGATCGGGACCACGCCGTTGAGCAGCGGGATGCCGAAATCCTGCATCGGCACGACGGCGAGGTCGGAGATGAGCAGCATCAGCACCAGCTCGACGGGCTCGAGCTCCCCGATCTGCCGTTTCCCCATCACACGGATGCCGACGATGAGAACGGCGTACAGCAGAATGGTGCGCAGGAATGCGGTCGCCATGGCAAGCCTCCTTTTTGGGGAGTTTGCCCGAAAACGCAAAAAAAATCCCCCGCGCAGGCGGGGGAGGTCCGGCTATTTCAGCCGGTGTGCCGCCGGGACGCAGCGCCCGTCCTCAAGGGTGAGCGTCCCGTAGGTGGGAAAGCTGCGGCTGCCGATGCTGCCCGGATTGAGCAGGGCGACGCCGCTGCGGAGATCGACATAGGGCCTGTGCGTATGCCCGAACAGCGCCGCGTCCGCCTCGCGCTCCAGCGCGGCGTACAGCAGGCGGTTGAGGTCGTACTTGACGCCGAGCGTGTGTCCGTGGCAGAGCATGATCCGCTTGCCGGCGATCTGGATGACGCGCACCGCCGGCGCGTCGACCCGGAGGTCGCAGTTGCCCGGCACCCGCTCGACGGGCAGGTCGGGAAAGCGCCGCGCCGCGATCTCCGCGTCGCGCCAGCCGTCGCCCAGATGCAGCAGCATGTCGGGCCACTCCAGCGCGACCGCACGGCAGATGCTTTCCGCATCCCCGTGGGAATCGGATACGACCAGTATCTTCATAGGATCTTCGATACGCCGTAGGTCAGCGCGGTCATGATGCACCCGGCGATGAGAACGCCCGTGAAGATGACCGGCAGCGCGTTTTTCAGCCGCAGGTCCATCAGCGCCGCGATCAGCGCGCCGGTCCACGCGCCGGTGCCCGGCAGCGGGATGGCGACGAACAGCAGCAGTCCCCACGACTGCCAGCGCACGAGGCGCTTACTGCTTATTTTGGCGTAGGCCCGCGCCTCGATCCGGTCGACGAAGCCGCCGAGCTTCGGGATATGTACGCGCACCCATCGGAAGACCCTGCGGATGAACAGGATCACGAAGGGGACGGGGATCATGTTGCCGATCACGGCGGCCAGCAGCGCCGCGGGGATCGGCAGCCCCATCGCGACGCCTGCCGGAATGCCGACGCGCAGCTCCGCCACCGGGGCCATGGACAGAAGCATGGTCAGCAGGAATTCCCCTACGGGCGTGCTGTGAAGCCACAGCGAGATTGCCTCAATCATAAAAAACGCGGTTCCTTTGTATCGTTTGTCTGAAGAAGCCGCCGATCGGCCGGCGGTTCCGCAGAGCCTTTTTTTTGTCTAACTCTGCAATTATACAATATGCGCGGCGAAAGCACAAGAGCTTCCGCCGCGCTTTTCGCGGTTTTTACCTGCTGCTCCGGTTCTGCTGCTCCTGATTGTTGTTCTGGCTGTTGTTCTGATTGCTGTTCTGGTTATTGTTATTGTTCTGGTTGTTGTTGCTCTTCATTGCGCAAGCCTCCTTTCTGCAAGTCTGCTACGGTGTGTAGTATGGACGCGAAAGAAAAAATTTATGCAGCGAATCGAAAAAATGCGCTTGACACGCGCGCGAGCGCGTGGTAACATACCTACGCAAAACAAAGAGGAACGGCGCATCCGTTCTCACCCTCAGCGAAGCGAAAGGGTCAATAAGACGTCAGGGAAGCCGATGGGTTTCTTTGCGCTTGTTGTTGCGGGTGCGGTCTGCGCATCCGTTTTTCTTTGCAAATTTTCCAAACTGGGGGTGCTTCGGTATTAGCAGCAATGTGCATCAACTCAATGAAGAGATCCGCGACAGCGCGGTTCGTCTGATCGGCTCCTCGGGCGAACAGCTCGGCATCATGCCCGCCGCACAGGCGCTTGCGATTGCCGACGAGAAGGGCCTTGACCTGGTGAAGATTTCGCCCCAGGCCAATCCGCCTGTCTGCAAGCTGATGGATTACGGGAAGTTCCGCTTCGAGCAGAGCAAGCGCGAGAAGGAGGCCCGCAAGAACCAGCATGTCGTCGAGATCAAGGAAGTGCGCATGTCGCCCGGCATCGACGTCGGCGACTTCAATACCAAGCTGAAAAACGCCCTGAAGTTCCTCGGCGAGGGCAACCGCGTCAAGGTCTCCGTCCGCTTCCGCGGCCGCGAGATGGCGCACACGGAGATCGGCCGCGAGCTCCTGCTCCGCTTTGCGGCGCAGGCGGGCGAGCTTGCCAATCTCGAGAAGGAGCCCAAGATGGAGGGACGCAGCATGTCCATTTTCCTCGCCCCGAAGGCGAAGTAACCAAAAGAAAAGGAGAACAACATCATGCCCAAGCTGAAGACTCACAGCGGCGCGAAGAAGCGCTTCAACAAGACGAAGACCGGCAAGATCAAGGTCGCCAAAGCGTTCAAGAGCCACATTCTCACGAAGAAGCCCACCAAGCGTACGCGCAGACTGCGTCAGGGCGGCTATGCCGACGTGACAAAGCAGAAGACCATCGAAAAGATGATCCCCTACAAATAATTTGAGAAAAGTACGCTGAAAGGAGCTTTATAGATATGGCACGTGTAAAAGGCGCGATGATGACGCGCAAAAGAAGAAACAAGACCCTCAGGCTTGCCAAGGGTTACTGGGGCAACAAATCCCGTCACTATAAGATGGCCAACGAGCAGGTCATGAAGTCCCTGACCTACGCTTATGTCAGCCGCCGCCTCAAGAAGCGCGATTTCCGTTCCCTGTGGATCACCCGCATCAGCGCGGCGTGCAAGGCGAACGGCATGAACTACTCCACGTTCATGCACGGCCTGAAGCAGGCGAACGTCGCGATCAACCGCAAGATGCTCAGCGAGATGGCCATCAGCGATCCCGCCGCGTTCACCAAGCTGGTCGAGGTCGCTCAGAAGGCGTAACAGCCGCGCTCGCTCCCTGCGATTGCCGCGATGACAGCGAAACAAAAGCCTGCGGTTTGAAACACTCCGAAGTGTTTCAAACCGCAGGCTTGTTTTTATGCCTGGGGCCGTCGCCGCGTCAGTTCAGGAAGTCCTTCAGCTTTTTCGAGCGGGACGGGTGGCGCAGCTTGCGCAGCGCCTTCGCCTCGATCTGACGGATACGCTCGCGCGTGACGTTGAACTCCTTGCCGACCTCCTCCAGCGTGCGGGGACGGCCGTCCTCGATGCCGAAGCGGAGCTTGAGGACCTTCTCCTCACGCGGCGTCAGGGTGGAGAGCACGTCCACGAGCTGCTCCTGCAGCAGCGTGAAGCTTGCCGCCTCGCTGGGCTCGCTGGCGCCCTCGTCAGGGATGAAGTCGCCCAGGTGGCTGTCCTCCTCCTCGCCGATGGGCGTTTCGAGGGACACCGGCTCCTGCGCGATCTTCAGGATCTCGCGCACCTTGTCCACCGACATGCCCATCTCGTCGCTGATCTCCTCCGGCGAGGGGTCGTGGCCCAGCTCCTGCAGGAGCTGGCGGGAGACGCGGATGACCTTGTTGATGGTCTCGACCATGTGCACGGGGATGCGGATCGTGCGCGCCTGATCGGCGATGGCGCGGGTGATTGCCTGGCGGATCCACCACGTCGCGTAGGTGGAGAATTTGTAGCCCTTGGTGTAGTCGAACTTCTCCACCGCCTTGATGAGGCCGAGATTGCCCTCCTGGATCAGGTCGAGGAACAGCATGCCGCGCCCGACGTAGCGCTTGGCGATGGAGACGACGAGGCGGAGGTTCGCCTCGGCGAGCTTCTGCTTGGACGCCTCGCCCCGGCTGACGGCGGCCGTGAGCTCCGCGCGCTCGGCCCCGGTCAGCTCCGCACCGTCCGCCTTCGCCTGCTCGAGCCGGGTGTGCGCCTCCATGCCGGCGGACATCTCGCTGGCAAGCTCGATCTCCTCGGCGGCGGAGAGCAGGTTGACCTTGCCGATCTCCTTGAGGTACATGCGCACGGGATCGTCGATGGAAAAGCTGTCGATCAGCTCGTTCGGATCGACCAGCTCCTCCTCCTCGATCTCGGCGATCGCCTCGATCGGCGGCTCGTCGTCGCTTTCGTCGGCTTCCGCGATGTCGGAGCTGACGAGCTCCACGCCGAGCTTCTCGATGGAGTCGTAGACCTGGTCGACCTGCTCCGGGGAGAGCGTCAGCTCGTCGAGCTGATCGATCAGCTCGGACGCGCTCAGCTTGCCGGCGGCCTTTGCTTTGGCAAAGAGCGCGCTCAGCTTTTCCTGCTCCGTCAGCACCGCGGCGGCGGGCAGGGACGCGATGACCGCCGCGTCCAGCGGGACGACTTTCTTTTCGGGCTCCGCGGCCTTTTTCGCCTTCGACGACACCTTTTCTATCTCTACGGGGATCTCCTCAAACTCGCCTGCCGCGGCGAGAATGCTGTCCGCCTGCGCCTCCAGTTCCTGCGCCTCAAAGTCCTTGTCCATATCTGTCACCATCTGTGGGTCCTCCGTCTCTGATTTCTATGTTTTGTCGGTATGCTTACCGGTATATTTCCGCATCGCCGCCGCCAGCGGATCGTCCGCTTCCGCGCGGCGCTTTTCCAGCTCCTGCCGTATGATGCCGAGGTAGTCCCGCAGCGCCCGCTCCCGCGCGGCGTGGTCCGTGGACTCCGGCTTCTGCAGCACGAGCGCCAGATGCCCCAGCTCGTCCGCGCCGAACTGCCCGTCCAGCGCGCCGACGCAGATCGCGCCGGTCTCCTGCCGCTGCTGCCAGAGCGCTCCGAAGAGTTTACCCAGAAGCGGCGAGGAAAAATCCTTCTCCGCAAGCGGAGCCTCGTCCCCGAACAGCGCGTCGTCCAGCGTCAGCAGCCGCAGCAGGCCCTCCTCGGCGAGCGCCGAGCGCGTGTTTTCGTAGCGCAGGGAGCGCTCCTTCGGCTGCGCCGCCGAAACGGGACGAAGACTGCGCTTTTCCTGCTCGCGCTTGTCCCTGCGCGCCTTGCGCGAGGCCGCGCGCCGCACCTCCAGCTTCAGCGCCTCCGCCGAGATGCCGGCGGCCTCCGCCGCGCGGACGGTGTAGACCTCCCGCTCCACCGCGTTCGGCACGGCGGCGAGCAGCTCCGCCGCCGCGGCGGCGTAAGCGATGCGCCCGCTGTCGCTCGTGAGGTCGAAGCCCTCCGCAAGCTGCGCCATGCGGAAGTCCATGCCGCTCTCGCTGCCGGCGAGCAGGTTTTCGAATGCGTCTTTGCCCTGATACTTGATGAAGTCGTCCGCGTCCTGCTTGACGTACTGCCCGTTCTCCAGCCGCCGGGGCAGCTCCAGCACGCGGACGCTGAACTCGGTGCCGTTCAGCAGCGCCAGCGCCTTCTGCGTTGCCGTCTTGCCCGCCTCGTCGTTGTCGTAGCAGAGGATCAGGTCCTTTGTGTAGCGCGAGAGCAGGCGGAGCTGCTCCTGCGTCAGCGCCGTGCCCATGGACGCGCAGGCGTTGTCGAAGCCCGCCTGATGCAGCATCACGACGTCGATGTTGCCCTCGACGAGCAGGATGCCCTCGCGTTTGCTCTTTTTTGCGAGGTTGAGGCCGTAAAGCACGCGACGCTTGCTGTAGACGGCCGTCTCGGGCGTGTTCATGTACTTCGCGCCGGGGTCGTTTGCGTCGATGATGCGCCCGCCGAAGCCCAGCACGTCGCCGCGCACGTCGATGATGGGAAAGATGAGGCGCTTGCGGAACTTGTCGTAGACGCCGCCGTTTTTCCCTTTGACCGCCAGACCGGCCGTGATGAGCTCCGACTGCGTGTAGCCCTTGCGCAGCATTGCGGAGAGCAGGCCGTCCCACTCGTCGCCCGCCGCGCCGAGGCCGAAATTCGTCGCGTTGCGCCGGGTGATCTTTCGCCGCTGCATGTACGCCATCGCCGCCTCGCCCTTCGGGGAGTAGAGCTGGTCGTAGTAGAACCGCGCCGCGTCCCGGTTGAGCGCGAGCAGCCGCGTGCGCAGGCGGGACGCGCCGTCGTCCCGCGTCTCCTCCGGTACGGGGAGGTTCGCGCGTCTTGCGAGGAAGCGCACGGCGTCGGGATAGGAGAGATTTTCGATCTCCATGATGAAGCTGACGACCCCGCCGCCCTTCTTGCAGCCGAAGCAGTAGTACATCTGCTGGTCGGGCCGGACGTGGAACGAGGGCGTCCGCTCGCTGTGGAACGGGCAGCGGCCCCAGTATTCGGAGCCGCGCGGCGACAGGCTGACATAACTGCCCACGACATCGACGATGTCGCTGCGCGCGGTCAGCTCGTCCAAAAATCGCTGATCGAATGCCAAGCCCTCGCCCCCTTTCTGCGCCGGTATCTATCTTATACGCCAAAAGGAACCCGTTTCCTCTTTTTTGCCGAAAAATTTTACAGCGGGAATTCTGCGGCGTTTGACAAGCCGGGCGCGATGTTCTATACTCTATCCATAATATTGGATCCGTTCCGAAGGGAGGCGCGCCGTGGATATCCAGCTTTTCGCCGTGAAGCTCGACCGTCCGCTGACGGAGGAGGAAACGGACGCTTTTCTGCGCATCATGCCGGAGGAGCGGCGCGAGCGGCTGATGCGCGTGCCGAGGGCGGAGCTGCCGCAGGAGCCGCTGTGCGCCTACGCCGTCCTCTATATGGCGACGCGGGCGATGTGCGGCTGGAAGCGTCTCCCGGAGCTGCGCTACAACAAATACGGCAAGCCGGAGTTCAACGGGTATCCCGACGTGCAGTTCAACATCAGCCACACGCGCCGCGCCGTGCTGGTCGGTCTGCACGACGAGCCGCTGGGCGTCGACATCGAAAAGCTGCGCCCCGTGAGCGAGCGCACGATGCAGCGCATCGCGGGCACCGCGTCGCGGCAGGAGTTCTTTGAGAACTGGGTGCGCCGGGAGGCGCGCGCCAAATGGAGCGGCGCGGGCATCGGCTCCATCCGCAGAGAGGCCGCCTCCGCGATCCGCGGCGAGCGCATCGTGTATCTGGAGACCTTTCCGGACTACGTCGCCTGCCTGTGTACGCACTCTTCCGCCCGCGTGCGGGACGTGCGGACCTTCACCGTCGACTGAGCCGCCGCCGGACGCGCGCGTTCCCGCGTCCGGATACAATTCAACAGACGTCTCACCGGCCGGCCCGCGCAGCAAAAGCGCAGGCCGGCTTTTCCGTACGCGGACGCGCCCGAACGCATAGCCTGAGGTGAAATCCGTAATGCTTTGGGAGGCGTTTCCATGGGAGGACCTGTGCATATCTTCCTCGGCGCGAACAGCGGCGAGGGGTTTTACTCGCTTTACGATCAGCTGCTGCACGGGCGGTTCGACGAGCTGCTCATCATCAAGGGCAGTCCGGGCTGCGGCAAGTCGTCGTTCATGCGCGCGGTGGCGCAGGAGCTGTCCGCCGCCGGCTGGGAGCCGGTGTATGTCAACTGCTCCGGCGATCCGGACTCGCTCGACGGCGCGCTGTTTCCAGCGCATAAGACGGGGCTGGCGGACGGTACGTCGCCGCATGTGCTGGAGCCTGCCTATGCCCTTGCGTCGGAGCGCTATCTCGATCTGACGCGCTTTTGCAGCATGGAGGCGGTCCGGGAGGCGCGCGCGGAGATCGTCGCGCGTACCGACGCCTGTCAGGCCGCGTACGCCGACGCTTACCGCGCCCTGCGGGCGGCGAACGCGCTGAGCGCGGAGCGGCGCGCAGCCGTCCGCGCGGCGATGGACTTTGACCGCCTGACGCGGCGGATCGACGCGATCGCGCGGCGCGAGCTGCACGGGAAGCCCGGGAAGCGCGGGCGCGTCGACTATGCGTTCCTCGGCGGCATGACGCACAAGGGCGAGCTGTGCCGCTTCGACACCGTGGACGCGCTCTGCCCGCGGGTCTATGAGCTCGCGGACAGCTGCGGCCTTGCGGCCCGGGCGCTGGAGCGCGTGCGGGACGCGGCGGCGGAGGCGGGGCACGACGTGCTCGTCTGTCCGGATCCCGACCGCCCGCGGGAAGCGCAGCATGTGCTGATCCCCGCGGCGGGGCTGGCGTTCGTCACCTCGACGGCGCGGCTGCCGTATCCCGGCGAGGCTTACCGCCGCCTGCGCGTGGAGGCGATGGCGGAGGCGAAGCTGACGCGCGCGGAGAAGGCGAGGCTGCGCTTTACGGGCCGCGTCGAGCGGCTGCTGCGGGAGGAGGCGGAGGACGCGCTGCGCCGCGCGAAGCGGGAGCACGACGCGCTGGAGGCGGCATACCATCCCTTCATCGACTTCGACAGCGTTTCCGCTCTCGCGGCGGAGGAGGCGCGGCGTCTGCTGCGATACCGGTGAGCGCGGCGGCGCGGACGGGAGCTTCGTCTCCCGCCCGCGCCGTTTTCCGCAGAGCCGCATGGGAAAAGCGCCGCGGAAGCGGCGCTTTTGCTTTGCGCTTTGGCTCAGGCCAGCGTCGTCACGCCGGGCGGTTCGCGGAATTCGACGAATTTCACCGAGTAGAGATCGGCGGTGATGTGGCTGTCCCAGAGCGGCTGGTAGATGACGATGTAGTCCGTCCCCACCTCGTAGAGCTCGCCTTCAACGGTGATGAAGTTCTGCGTGCCCATCAGAAAGCGCACCAGCACAGTGCGCCCGACGTTCCGCGCCAGCAGCGCCCGCCACGAGCTGCGCGCCGCCTCGTCCGCGTTCAGCGGCTCGGTGAAGCTGTCCTGCGGCAGAGTGTTCAGCCCCTCCTCTTCCTCCGCCGTCCACTCGTGATCCGGCCCGTATTCGGGGTCGTCGTGACCGCTTGCCGCGCCGCCGCCGTTCGGCGCCGTCGTGCTGCCCGGGCCGCTGTTCGGCATGACCGCGCTGCCCGCGCCGCCGTAGGGCGTCATCGTGTTTTCTGCGCCGCCGTAGGGCGTCATCATGGTCCCCGCGCCGCTGTACGGCGCGAGCTCGCTCTCCATGCCGGTGTACGGCGCAGCGCCGGCGTCGCGGCAGTCCTCGCGTTTGTTTGCCTCGCGCATCGCGTCGCAGGTCCCGTTTCCGTGGAAGTGGCTGCGGTGCGGCAGACAGGCTCGCCTGTAGGTCATAAGCATCCGTCCTTTCTACGTCTCATAATACGCCGGCGTCGGCGTATAGAAGCAATGGTCGCCGATGCGGGCGCGGAATTCGCCCACAGCGGACGGGAAATTCGGGCGGCAGTCGGGCGAATAGGGGTTGAAGAACCACAGCGCCTCGCCCACCTCGGGGATGCGGTTGCCTGCGATCGCCCAGTCTGCGATGTAGTAATGGATCTCGCTGGGACGCATGTTGTATATGTTCTGCGGATTGTAGACGCCGCCCGCCATGTCGTCCGCGCAGACGAACTGACCGGGCTGCATGATGATCCGGCGGATGCTCCGCTGCCCGACGCGGGCGTACTCGCCGCCCGCCGCCTCCACGCGGTTCATCACCACGCCGGCGACCGCCTTCATCCCGTTGTCTCCTTCTCCGCCCGCTTCGCACTCGATCAGCCGCGCGAGGAGCTCGCGGTCGGAATAGGCCATCGTCTCACCTCCTCTGACGCTCTCGGACCATCTTATGCCGACGGCCGGCCCGAGGTGCGCCGGATGGCCGCCGGATCCCGCAAATCGGGGGTGGTATTTTTGCTTTTCCCGTGCTATACTGTTATTTGTGAAGATATCTGCAAAGAAAGGATTCGACCGCATGAGCCTGCTTCACTCCATTTTGCTCGGTATCGTCCAGGGTGTGACAGAGTTTTTGCCGATCTCCAGCTCCGGACATCTCGCCATCGCGGAGCATCTGCTCGGCATGGAGGGCGCGTCCGAGATCCCCGCGTTTTTTGACGTGCTGCTCCACCTCGGCACGCTTGCCGCCGTGTTCGCCGCCTACTGGGGCGAGATAAAGGAGATCGTTCTGGAATTCTTCCGCGGCGTCGGCGATCTTGCCCGCCGCACGACGCCGGGCCGCGTCCCGCCCGCGCGGCGCATGATCCTGCTGCTCATCGTCGGCACGCTGCCGCTGTTCCTCGTCCTGCCGGTCAAGGATCGGATCGAGGCGCTGTCCGGCAACCTGTATTTCGTCGGCGCGGCGCTGCTTTTCACGGGCGCGATGCTCTTTTTCTGCGACCGCGTGAAGCAGGGGCGCAAGAGCGAAAAGAACGCGCGGCTGACCGACGCGCTCATCGTCGGCGTCGCGCAGGCCGTCGCGACCTGTCCCGGCGTGTCCCGCTCGGGCATGACCATCACGACGGGCTGTTTCACGGGCTTCGAGCGCCGCTTTGCCGTGCGCTACTCGTTCCTCCTGTCGATCCCCGCGGTCCTCGGCGCGAACATCCTCGCAATCCGGGACGCGGTCCGGGCGGGCGTCGTGTGGCGCGAGGTGCCGGCGTATCTTGTCGGCGTTGTCGTGGCGGCGGGCGTGGGCTACGCCTGCATCTGCCTGCTGCGCTACATCGCGGGCAAGGGGCGCTTCGGCTTCTTCGCCTGGTACTGCTGGGCGGTCGGCACGGCGACGCTGATTCTGACTGCTGTCGGCTGAGGAAAGGACAGATCGCATATGGCAACACAGAAGAAATCAACGAAAAGGAACGCGCCCCCGCGCTCCGGCGGCAGGAGCAGGAGCGCGCAGAAGAAGCGGCCCGTCCGCCGCGAGGTCGGGGGAGCGGTCTGCCTGCTTCTGGCGCTGTTCGTCGGCATCGGCTATTTCCAGCATGACGCGATCCTTCTCAACTGGCTCTATACGCTCTGCCGCGGACTGACGGGCTGGGGCTGGTACGCGATGCTGCCGGTCCTGCTGCTGTGCGCCTACATCCTGCTGTTCCACCGCGGGAGGGAGGTCGCGCCGCATCTTGTGTGCGCGCTGCTGGTGCCGGTGCTGCTCGGCGCGCTGATCCACGTCGGCACGGACGTCGTCCCGCCGAGATCGGGCATCGACGCGCTCAAGGAGCTTTGGAACAGCGGCGCGGCGCTGGAGTCCGGCGGCGTGCTGTCCGGCGGATTCGCCGTCGGCTTCACGGCGGTGGTCGGCAAGATCGGCGCGCTGGTCGTCTTCGTCGTCGCCCTCGTCGCCTGCTTGATGGGCGCGCTGCGCCTGACGCCCGCCGCCATCGTCGACGCGGTCAGACGGCATGAGTTCGTACCCTACGACGAGCCGGAGGAGACGCCCGCCGACCGGCGGGAGGTCGTGCCCGCGCGTCCCGCGAAGCCGCTCCGTCCGAAGCCGAGCATCGACATCCCCGTCGACGATCCGCTGCCCAGACCGGAGCAGGAGGCGGCCGGGTTCCGCATGCCCAAAACCAGCTTTTTTGCCAAAAAGCCCGAGCACGTCCGCACGCCGGACGAGCTGCTGACCGGCGCGGGCGCGGAGGCGAAGCCCGCCGCGCAGGAGCCGAAGATCGTCATCGCCGCCGCGCCGCCCGCAGCGCCCGCGCCGTCCGCGCCCGTGCCGCCGCTCGATCCCATCGAGCCGCCCAGGCCCGCGGAGCCGGAGGTGAAGAAGGCGGCGGCAGCGGAGGTCGCCAGGGCGACGGCGGAGGTCACCGCCGAGATCGAAGCGGCGGCGGCAAAGCCGCCCGAGTACCGCTACCCGCCCATCACGCTGCTGGAGCGGGGCAACGGCGTCAGCGCCGAGGCCGCCGGCGCGGAGCTGCGGAACAACTCCCGCCGCCTCGCGGAGACGATCAAGAGCTTCGGCGTGGACGCCGTCACCGGCGACGTGATCCGCGGGCCGAGCGTCACGCGCTATGAGTTCACCCTCGAGCAGGGCGTCAAGCTCTCGAAGCTCACCAACCTGCAGGACGATATCGCCCTCGCGCTGGGCGCGCAGGGCGTGCGCATCGCGCCGATCCCGGAGAAGAGCTCCGTCGTCGGCATCGAGGTGCCGAACAAGCTGGTCACCGCCGTACATATCCGCGACGTGCTGGAGTCCCGCGCGTTCACGGGGCACAGGTCCAGCGTCTGCTTCTCCGTCGGCAAGGACATCAACGGCAGCCCCATCGTGGGCGACATCGCGCGGTTCCCGCACGTGCTGATCGCGGGCACGACCGGCTCGGGCAAGTCGGTATGCACCAACTCGCTCATCGTTTCCATACTCTACAAGTCCACGCCGGAGGACGTGCGCTTCATCATGATCGACCCGAAGATGGTCGAACTCGCGCCCTACAACGGCATCCCGCACCTGCTCATCCCCGTCGTCACCGACCCGAAGAAGGCCGCCGGCGCGCTGCAGTGGGCGGTGTACGAGATGATGAAGCGCTATCAGATGTTCTCCAACCACGGAGTCAAGGACCTCGCCTCCTACAACCGGCTGGCGGAGCGGGATCCCGAGATGCGGAAGTTCCCGACGGTCGTGGTCGTGATCGACGAGCTGGCCGACCTGATGCTCGTGGCGGCGAAGGAGGTCGAGGAGTCGATCTGCCGCGTCGCGCAGATGGGCCGCGCAGCGGGCATGCACCTCGTCATCGCGACGCAGCGTCCCAGCGCCGACGTCATCACCGGCCTGATGAAGGCGAACATCCCCAGCCGCATCGCGTTCGCGGTGGCGTCCAGCCTCGAGTCCCGCATCATTCTGGACAACGCCGGCGCGGAAAAGCTGGTCGGCAAGGGCGACATGCTTTACGCGCCGCTCGGCGAAGGCAAGCCCCGCCGCGTGCAGGGCAGCTTCATCTCCGCCGAGGAGATCGAGCGCGTGGTCGCCTTCGTCAAGGAGAACGGGGAGACGAGCTACGACAAGGACGTCATCGACAAGATCGAGCAGAACGTCGCGGAGAAGGAGCGCGGCAACGGCTCCAGAGGCGTGGCGGCGGAGGCAGAGGAGCCCGCAGACTCCGCCGACGAGATGCTCAACGCCGCCATCGAGGTCGTGCTCGAGACCGGACAGGCCTCTACCTCCCTGCTCCAGCGGCGGCTCAAGCTCGGCTACTCCCGCGCCGCGCGCATCGTCGATCAGATGGAGGAGCGCGGCATCGTCGGCCCGTTCGAGGGCTCGAAGCCGCGGGCGCTGCTCATCACCCGCGAGCAGTGGGAGGAACTCAAAATGAAGGGCAGGACCGCGCCCGAAGCGGCGGAGGACGGGACATGAAGATCATGGCGATCGACTACGGCGACGCGCACACCGGCGTCGCGGTCTCCGACCGGACGCAGACGCTCTGCGGCTTTTCGACCGTCGTTACGGCGTATCGGCCCGAGGCGGTGATCGAACAGCTCCGGCGGCTGATCGCGGAGCACGAGGTCGCGGAGCTGGTGCTGGGGCACCCGATCAACATGGACGGCAGCCGCGGCCCGCGCGCGGAGAAGGCGGAGGCCTTTGCCGAACAGCTCCGGGAGGCGACGGGCCTGCCCGTTGCGCTTTGGGACGAGCGGCGCACCACCGTCGACGCGCACAACATCCTCGCGGCCAACGGCAAGCGCGCGAAGGCGCGCAAAAAGACGGTGGACGCGGTCGCCGCGGCGCTGATGCTGGAGGGGTATCTGACGTATAAAAAGAAGAACGGCTGATTCAGCCGTTCTTCCGAATCATTTTTGCTGATTTCAGGAACGGCATGATCCCAGGAGGAAACGAGCCTCATGAACATTAAGTATATCGAGCTCAAGACGGGCCATCATGACGACGGCCCTGCCTGGATCGGAAACGTCAAAGAGTCCAGGTCCGGCCGCACGGTGTATTTCAACAACCATGCTTTCCAAAAGTATAATGGGATAAGCGGAAACTATTGTGATGTGGAATCTGGAGAAGAATACTGGATCTCCGGGGTAAAGAAAAACGGTTCGGACAGACATTGGGCCGGAAAGGGACGGATTATTATTGATCGCAAGGTCCTCGACGAATACCTCAAGATAACCGGAAAAACTGAGCTGGATGAAAGACGGTTCCTTCTTCAGGACATTGATGATGTTTTCCCGATCGATCGCATCAGAGAAACGCTGAACAAGCAAAAATAAAACCCCGGCCTCACATGGACCGGATTTTGAGCGGTTTTTGCTGTCATATGGGTTTGAAGAGGATCGGAAAGATGGGTTTGAAGAGGGTCGGAACGATGGACCTGTCGTTAAGAGGCTTCGGCGCAAAAAGGCCGGATACCACATGATCGTGATAAATGTATAAAAAGGATCGGACTGTCGCAGCTGCGACAGTCCGATCCTTTTTTCCCGTTGTTCTCACCGCGCCAGCAGCTCCACGAACGCCTTCTCGTTGCCCCGCGCGCGCTCGCGCAGCTCCGCGACGGCGGCGTTCAGCGTCTCCGCGCAGGCGGCGCGCCGGTCCAGCACCGCGCGCAGCGCCGTCAGCGCCGCGTCGGCGTCGAAGGCGTCCAGCGTGCCCGCCAGCGGCATCCCCAGCGCGCGGGCGCAGGCGCTGACCTTCGGGTCGTAGACCACGCCCAGCACCGGCACGCCGGAGCAGGCGGCGAAGATCATGCTGTGCAGCCGCGTGCTGACCACCGCGTTCATACAGGAGAGCATGTCCGCCATGACGGCGGGCGCATAGGGCGCGGAGACCTCCCAGGCCTTCGCGCGCATCCGCTCGCGCACCGCCGCGCTCGCCGCGGCGTCGGCGGGCTGCTGCATGTCCAGGAACACCACGGTCTCCGTCGCGCTCACCGCGTCGCAGAAGCGCGCGAACTCGGCGACGTTCGTTTTCATACCGGCCGCGAAGCGCACGGATACGCCCACGATGGGCCGGTCCGTCGGGATGCCCAGCTCCCGCAGCCGCGCGCGGCCCCGCTCGCGGTCGCCGCCCGCCATGGCGTAGACCGGATCGGCGGTGACGCGGATGTTCGGGTTCTTCACGCCCATCTCCCGCAGCGAGCGCAGAGACTCCTCGTCCCGCAGGGTGACGACGTCCGCCAGCTCCGTCACGGCGCGGACGCGCTCGCGGTCGCGCGCCGTCTCCACGGGTCCGATGCCGTTGGCGTAGAACATGATCGGCTTGCCGTAGTGCTTCGCCATGCGGATGAGCGCGGTGTAGTAGAGCAGCGAGCGGGTGCTGGTATGGTCCTGCAGCAGGCTGCCGCCGCCGCTGACAAAGCAGCTCGCGCGTTTGATCGCGCGGCGCACGGCGAAGGGGTTGAAGCGGTTCACCGCCTCGACGCCGCACTGTTTCCGCGTCTCGGCGGGATGCAGGGAAAGCGCGGTCAGCGCCGCGCCCGGCACCGCCTCGGCGAGGCGGTCGCGCAGGGCGAGCAGGATCGCGTCGTCACCCAGATTGCGGAAGCCGTAGTAGCCCGAGAGCACGACGCGCGTGTGTCTGCCGAGCACGGCGGCGTAGACGTCCTCGGCGTCCTGCGCCATGCGGGAGACGGAATAGTGCGCCTTGATGACTTCCCGCCCGTAGCGGCCCAGCGCCGCGCGCTCCCCGCCGCTCAGCGCGCACAGCGCGGTTACGATGTCGCGGTACAGCAGCTCCTCGCTCGAGGCCTCGCAGCCGCGGCAGCAGAAGTTGTTCGACTGCGCCAGCGCGAGCTTGTCCTCGCCGAACAGCCCGATGTAGCCCTCGTTGCCCGCGACGATGACCGGCTTCGCCGCCGCCATCGCCTCCAGCGCCGCGCGGCTGACGCCGACGAACAGGTCGCCCGCCGCGACGATCTCATTGATGTCCGTGCGCGCGCCGGTCATGACGACATAGCGCTCGCCCGCCGCCGTGTTTGCCGCCTCCGCCTTCGCCAGAAGCTCGTCGAACACGTCGCCGCCGCCGGCGATGAGCAGCTGTACGCCGGGGATCGCCTCGCGCAGACGCGGCGCGATGGCGATGAGCTGCCGCGCCGCCAGCGCGCGGCTCTCGTCCATGCGGCTGACATAGGAGATGACGGGCCGCTCCGCCGAGAGCCCGAAGGTCCGCAGCGCGCGCTCCCCCGATACGTCGGGGGAGAATTTTTCGGTGTCGATGCCGTTGATGGTCACGGAGATCTGCTCCGCCGGCACGCCGTAGCTGTCGATCAGATACTGCTTGATGTCGTCGCTGACGGCGATGGTGCGCTCGCCCCAGTCGGCGATCCGCTTCAGGAGCCCGTTTACATAGAACACCCAGTGCGCCGAGGTGACGAAGGGGAAGCCCATGCTCCGCTGCAGGATGCCGCAGAGGAACGCGGGGATGCGCGCGTGGGCGTGGACGACGTCGGGCCGCTCCTCGCGGATCACGCGGCGCAGGATCAGCAGCGAGCGCAGCATCAGGAACACGTTGCGCTTGTGCAGCGGCGCGTGATGGCAGCGGATGCCGGCCTCCTCCAGTTCGCGCTCATAGACGCCGCCGTTGGACACCGCGGCGACCTCCCAGCCGCGGCGCCGCAGCTCCTTCGACAGCTCCACAACGTGCGTTTCCGCGCCGCCGATCTCCAGCCCCATGAGCACCATCAGGACCTTTTTGCTCATCGCAGCTCCTCCAGCGCGAAGAAGACGCCGGTGCGCTCCAGATACTGCGACGACACGGTGACGTCCGCGCCGATCTTGAGCTCGGTGCCGCCGTCGAGGTAATAGCCGTCGTTCTTTTCCACCGCGTTGCCCCTGACCCGGATGAATATGTTCCAGACGCCCGCCTTTTCCATGTAGACGGGCTGTCCCGCCGCGTCGAGGTGCGTCTCGCCGTAGGGCTCCGTCCAGACGTCGGTCACCTCGCCCAGCAGCGCGCCGGACAGCTTTTCATAAAGGCGGTCGCCGGCATGGACGCAGTCCAGCAGCATGTCGCGCATCTCCGCGAGGCGGATGACGTAGGTCGCCTCCCGCTCGCCCGTGCCGACGGCGTCGTTCTTCGCCGGCTCCGTGTCCATCAGGTCGATGTTGACGACGTAGCCGAGGCGGGCGAAGCCCTTGCCCTTCACCGCCATCTCGCCGCAGGTCTTCGGCGCGACGTCGCCGACCACGACGTCCCGCGCGGTGGTGTAGCCCTGGCCCTCGACGGTCAGGTAGACGTCATAGCTCTCCTGATACGGATAGCGGACAAAGGTTCCCGCCGCCGGCGAATACTCGTTCGCCTCGTGCGGCACGCAGCGCACCTCGGCAACCTTGCCGATATACGCGCCGTCGGTGGAGCGGAACACGTCCTTGCCGACGGTCATCTGCTCCGCTATGCCGGCAGGCGCCTTCGTGAGCTCCACCGTGAAGCGGATCGGCCCGGTCTCCCGCGCGGCGGGGCCGCCGGTGGACCGGTCGCGCAGCAGCATCGCCCCGGCGATCACCGCCAGCACCAGCGCGAGGATCGCCGCGTCAAAAATATTGAAGCGCCTGCGGATCGTCTTACTTTCGTTCATGTCGCTTTTCCTCCAGCGTGTTTCGATACACGTTTTCCACGTTTCCGGCGAAGATCTCGCCGGTGAAGCGCGCATTGAATATCTCGACCGCGCGCCGCTGCATGCGCGCCAGCGTTTCCGGCTCGTCCATCAGCCGCGCGATCGCCGCCTTGAGCCCCGCGCTGTCGCGGTTGGGGAAGATCAGGCCGTTCTCCCCGTCGTCGATCAGCCACGGGTTGCCGCCGTAGCTCGACACGATCGCGGGCAGGCCCATGCTCATGCCCTCGAGGACCGACAGGCTCGACGTTTCCGTGCCGTACGAGGCGTTGAGCTGCACGTCCAGCGCGCTCAGAAACGGCGCGACGTCCGAGAGGAAGCCGAGGAAGCGCAGCTCGTCCGTCAGGCCGCGGCGCTCCGTCTCCCGGCGCAGCTCGTCCTCATAGCTGCCCGTGCCCGCGATCAATATTTTGAACCGCCGCCCCTCCGCCTTGAGCAGCTCCGCCGCCTCGACGATGTGCAGATGCCCCTTGTACGGCTCGATGCGGGCGAGGATGCCGGCGGCGAACTCGTCCGGAGCGACGCCCCACTCCGCCCGCAGCGCCGCGCGCTCCTCTGCGGAGACCCGCGCCACCGGCGTGACGCCGTTCATCATCACCGTGATCTTCTTCGGGGAGATGCCCGCGTCGGTCAGGTTTTGGGCCGCCGCGGGGCTGACTGCGATGATGCGGTCGGCATAGTACTCATTGACCAGCTTGTTGACCCAGCGCCCCGGCGGGAAGCGGAGCTTCACCGGCACGGGGAACGCGCTGTGCCGCGTGTAGATCACGACCTTGCCGCGCCGCCGTCCCGCGATGCGGCCGGAGAACGCGCCGTGGGTGTGGACGATGTCGGGCCCGACCTCGTCGATCACCCGCTCCAGCGTCCGCACGTCGTCCCGGTGGTAGGAGCGCTCGGCGAGTCCGTCCACCTCGATCACCCTGCCGCCCGCCTCCGTCAGCGGCCCGCAGAGCAGGCTGCCGCGCGGCACGGCGATCAGGGTCTCGAACTGCTCCGTATCGGCGTAGCGCAGGTAGTTGAGCAGCACGCGCCCCGCGCCGCCGATGTTGCTGTCGCTGATGACGTTCAGTACCCGTATCATGGAAAGAGCCCTCCTGTGCCCAGCTCGCTGCGCCGCGCGCTCGCCGCGCCCAGCGCGAGATATGCCCAAAACAGCAGCATCACGCGGTAGTTGTAGAAGGAATAGTCCGTCATCGCCTGCACCAGAAAGCCCAATGTGCCGGACGCGAACGCGATCTGATACAGCCGCGAGGTCGGGTCCGTCTCCTTCCGCAGCGCATTGCCCAGCGTGCGGAAATGCCGCAGCAGGAGCCAGAGGAAGACCAGCAGCGCGAGGATGCCCGCGTCCACCACGATCTGAAGGAACAGGTTGTGCGAGTGCGGCGCGACGATCGTATCGTAGCTGTAGAAGGGGTATACTTTGTTGAACGCGGCCTCGCCCGGGCCGATGCCCGTCAGCCAGTGGCCGTCGCGCACCATGCGCAGCGAGCCGAGCCAGATGTTCACGCGGTAGGAGGTCGAGCGGTCGCCCAGGTCGCCGATGCTCGTGAAGCGGTCCACGACCGTCGCAGGCATGATCCGCCACAGCGCCAGCAGCGCCAGCGGCGCAAGAAACAGCAGCCGCGGCAGCAGCGCCACGAAAAACACCAGACCCGCGAACAGCAGACCCAGCCACGCCCCGCGCGAGAACGTCAGGATCATGCACAGGCACAGCGCGCAGCAGCAGAAGAAGTACCACAGCTTCCGCCAGCCCTTCGCGCGCAGCAGCATCGCGCCGCCGAGCGGGATGATGAGGATGAAATACTGCCCCAGCATGTTCGGGTTCTGCAGCGTGGAGCAGACGCGGAACGCGATGGCGGAGAACATGTCCTCATCCACCCACGCCGCCGACTGGTAGCCCCAGCGGAATTTGTACTGCAGGATGCCGTAGCACGCCACGACGGCGCCGGCGGCGACCAGCACCGCGACCAGCGCGTCGAGCTGCTGCTTCGTTTCGATTGCATAGTAGAGCGCGGCGGAGAAGAGAATGAACACGATCGTGATCGCGCCGATCATCAGACTGCCGCGCGGATCGACGGAGGTCAGCGTGCCGACCAGATAGAACGCGCAGTAGAGCAGGAGCTGCGGCATCGTCGGCAGGCGGCGCAGACGCAGCGCGCGATTGTGCAGGAGGCGCAGCGCGCAGGCCCCGCAGCCTGCCATCGCGAGCCCCAGCACCGCCATCGTCGGCAGCAGCGGCGCGAGCGCCGCCGCGAGGCCGCACCAGACGAAGCTCTGCAGGAAGAGGCTCCCCGTGAACAGCCGCTCCAGCCGCAGCTTTTCGTAGAGACCGCACAGCCATCCCCGCAGCCGTCCCGGTTCGGCGGGCCGCGTGTCCCGCAGACAGTGCGGCGTGCAGAACCAGCTGACGATCAGGCTCTCATGCCAGCGCGCGCCGAACCAGCGGCACAGCGCGTCGAAGCCGCGCCCGACTGCGGAGCTCGCCAGCGCGTTCCACAGCTTGCTCAGGACATGCCACAGCGTCCCGAGGATCAGACTTTCCTGGATCAAGACGGGTTCCTCCTTCCGCGCAGCAGCGCTTTGATCTGGGAGATCGTGCTGACGCGCGTCAGCACCGCGAGGATGAAATAGACCGCCGCGCCGAGCAGCGTCGGCCCGAGAACCAGAACCGCGCGCGCGGCGAGTCCGTCGCCGACGCGGTCCGCCAGCGCCGCCTGCGCAACATGCACCGCCGCGCCCATCACGAGCGTGCAGGCGAGCATCTTGGCGAAGTCGATCGCCGCCGAGCGGCTCAGCGCGCCGCGGTGCCGCCGCGCCGCGGCGACCAGCAGGATCAGCGCCGGCAGCACGAGGCTCGCCGCGGAGGCGAGCGCCAGCCCGCGCAGGCCCATCGGGCCGATCAGGAGCTGGCACAGCAGGATGTTCGCCAGCACCGACGCCGCGCCCGCGATCAGGGGCGTGCGCCCCTGCTGTTCGGCGTAGAACGCGCGGCTGAGGATGATCTGCACGCCGTAGCCCAGCATGCCGAGCGACAGGAACGTGAGCGCGCCGGCGGTCAGCTCCGTGGAGGCGCTGCCCCAGTTGCCCCACTCGTAGAGCAGGCGCACCACCGGCCTGGCGAGCACGGCGAGACCCGCCGCCATCGGCGTGAGAAGGAAGAGCATGGCGCCCAGCGTGCCGGAGATGCTCTTTCCCATCGCCGCCTCGTCCTCATGCGCCGCATGGCGCGACATCTCGGGGAAGATGACGTTGGCGACGGAGAGCACGAACACGCCCGCGACGATGGTGTAGAGCGTGTTGGCGTACTCCAGCGCGCTCGCGCCGCCCTCAATGTGGGAGGCGTAGCGTGTGGCGACGGTCAGGTTCAGCGGCTGGACCCAGGTGCTCACCAGCACGGGTCCCGCCAGCCGGAAGATCTTGCGCAGGCCATCGTGCCGCAGGAGCGGGCTCCAGCGGTAGCCGAAGCGCCGGAGCGACGGGAGCTGGATCAGCACCTGCACCGCCCAGCCCAGCAGGAACGCGACGGCGAGACCGACGACGCCGAAGCGCCGGACGAAAAAGACGTAGTAGAGGATGATGACGGCGTTGGACGCGGCGGAGAGCAGGGCGGGGATGTTGAATTCGCCCAGCGACTGCAAAATGCCCACCAGCGAAAACGCGAGCCCGGTGAACAGCATCATCGGGAACAGGATGCGCAGGAGCTGTGCGCAGAGGGCGGCGGTCGGCGCGTCAAAGCCGTCCGCCAGCAGCGCCGTGATCGGTCCGGCGAAGAGGATGCCGAGCGCGCTGAGCGCGGCGGTCAGCGCCGCCATGAGCGTGATGAACGCGCTCGAGAGGCGGAACGCCTCGCCCTTCCCCTCTTTTTCAAGGTATTCGTTGAACACCGGGATGAAGCTGGCGGAGATCGCCGAAGCGAAGATCGCGTCGAAGAAGTTGCGCGGGATGCGGCTCGCGGTCAGAAACGCGGTCGCCGCCATGCCGGTGGCGAAGGCGTGGCCCAGCAGCAGGTCGCGCACCAGACCCAGCACCTTGCCGAGCAGCATCAGCGCCATCATCACGCCCACGGTGCGGATATTCTTTTTTTGCTGTTCGTCGTGCATGGCGGTCCCTGTCGGCGGCTCCTTCGTTGATTTCGTTGCAAGGCGTATCATAGCAGAAAAGAACGGGTTTGTCTACCTCCCGAAGCCGGAGCGGTACAGCCGTTCCGCCCGCCGCAGCAGCGCGGGCTTTGCGTTGTCCAGCCGCTCCGCCGCGACCTCGCCGAGCAGCTTGTCCAGCGCCGCGCCGATGGCGTGTCCGCGAAAGCCGACCGCCGCCATGTCGCCGCCGTTCACCGCCAGCTCGGACAGCCCGCAGCACGCGCCCTCGGCGATCAGCTCGTCATAGGCCGCCTGCGCCGCGCGCCATATCGCCTGCATGCGCGCAAGCCCCTCGGGCGCCTTTGCCGCGTCGTCCGCCTGCTTCGTCAGGAGCAGGTCCGCCGTCGTCTCCCGGCCGCGCTTCGCCATCTCCCGGTGGAGCGCGGCGCGCTCGGGCGGGAAGACGTCGTCAAAGCAGGCAAGCTGCGCGCGGATCTTCGCCGCCAGCGCCTTTTCGAAGCGCAGACGGACCATGATCCCCTCCGCCAGCTCCGCCGAGATCGCCGTATGGCCGAAGAAGTGTCCCACGCCGTCCGCATCGACCGTCATGCACGCGGGCTTGCCGAGGTCGTGAAACAGCATCGTCCAGCGCAGCTCCCGCCGCGGCGGGATTGCGCCGACGCTGCGGGCCGTGTGCTCCCAGACGTCGAAGCAGTGGTGCGGATTGCGCTGGTCGAAGCCAACGCAGGGCAGGAGCTCCGGCAGCACGACGCCCAGCACGTCCGGGAACGCGAGCAGCACGTCCGTGACGTGCGCGCCGCACAGCAGCTTGTTCAGCTCCGCGTACACCCGCTCCGCCGCGACATTGCGGAGCAGCTCCCGCTTCTCCCGCGCGGCGGCGGCCGTCCCGGATTCGACCGCAAAGCCCAGCACCGAGGCGAAGCGCAGCAGGCGCAGGATGCGCAGCGCGTCCTCGTCGAAGCGCGCCCGCGCGTCGCCGACACAGCGCAGCACGTGTCCGGCGAGGTCGGCGCGTCCGCCGAAGGGATCGACGACGCGCCCGTCCTCCGCCAGCGCCATGGCGTTGACCGTGAAGTCGCGCCGCGCAAGATCGTCCTCGATGCGGTCGGTGAACAGCACGCTTTCCGGATGGCGGTTGTCGCGGTATGCGCCGTCGCGCCGCATGGTCGTGATCTCGATGCCGCGCCCGCCGGAAACGACGGTCACGGTCCCGTGCTGCAGGCCCGTCGGGTGGGCGGAGGCCCCGAACAGCGCCATCGTTTCCTCCGGCAGGGCGTCGGTGGTCAGGTCCCAGTCGTCCGGCGTTTTGCCCAGCAGCGCATCGCGCACGCAGCCGCCGACGGGATAGGCGCGCCGCCCCGCGGCGGTGAAGCGGTCCAACACCGAGTTGACATAATCCGGAATCTTCATAGAATTCTCCCGAAAATGATAATTGCACTTTCTTACAGAGTATATTATACTATATCAGCTGAATTTTGCAAATCCCGAAAGGATCTGAAAGATGGATATTTCTACCTGGCTCGTCCCCGGCGCCCGCGCGCATCTTGCGGGCATCGGCGGCGTATCGATGAGTCCGCTGGCGGAGGTGCTGCACGGCATGGGGCTGGAGGTGCAGGGCAGCGACATGAACGAGAGCCCTGCCGTCGAGCATCTGCGCGCGCTCGGCATCCCGGTCGCCATCGGCCACTCGGCAGAGAATCTCGGCTCCTGCGATTTTGTCGTCCGCACCGCCGCGATCCACGACGACAACCCGGAGATATCGGGCGCGGTGACCCGCGGCATCCCCGTTTTTGAGCGGGCGCAGGCCTGGGGCGCGATCATGAAGGGCTATCAGAACGCCCTCTGCATTTCCGGCACGCACGGCAAGACCACCACGACCTCGATGGCGACGCACATCTTCATGGCGGCGCAGAAGGATCCGACGGTCATGATCGGCGGAACGCTGGAGCTGCTGCACGCCGGCTACCGCGTCGGAAAGGGCGACACGATCATCGCCGAGAGCTGCGAATACTGCAACTCGTTCCTGAGCTTTTTCCCCACCGTGGCGGTCATCCTGAACGTCGAGGCGGATCATCTCGACTTCTTCAAGGACCTTGCGGACGTAGAGCGCTCGTTCCGCCGCTTTGCGGAGCTGGTGCCGGAGCGCGGCTTCGTCGTCGCCAACCGCGATGACGCCGGCGCGCGCGAGACGCTGGACGGCTGCGGGCGGGAGGTGTTCTGGTTCAGCCTGAGCGACGAAACGGCCGACTGTCACGCGGCGAACCTCGTCTGGACGGACGGCCTGCCGACGTTCGACATTGTTGTCCGCGGCGAGGTCTACGCGCGCGTCGCGCTGTCCGTCGGCGGCGTGCACAACGTCATGAACGCGCTTGCCGCGGCATCCGCCGCCTGTCTGCTGGGCCTGCCCGGCAGCGCGGTCGAGCAGGGGCTCGCCACGTTCCGCGGCGCGGGCCGCCGCTTTGAGAAAAAGGGCGAGTTCCGCGGCGCGGCGGTCTACGATGACTACGCCCACCATCCGGGCGAGCTGCACGCGCTGCTGTCGATGGCGAAGGCGCTGCCCTACAAGCGCATCGTCTGCGCGTTCCAGCCGCACACCTATTCCCGCACGCACGCGCTGTTCAACGAGTTTGTGGAGGAGCTGAAGCGGCCCGACGTGCTGGTGCTCGCGGAGATCTACGCCGCGCGGGAGCAGAACGACCTCGGTATCTCCTCCGCCGACCTTGCGAGGGAGATCCCCGGCGCGGTCTATTGCCCGACCCTCGCCCGCGTGACCGAGGTGCTGCGCGGCATCGCGCAGCCGGGCGACCTGATCCTGACCGTCGGCGCGGGCGATATCTTCAAGGCGGGCGAAAACCTGCTGAAAGGGGAGCCGTGATGCTGATTTCCGGGTTTTACTCCACGCCGCCGGAGCAGGGCTCCGCGCGCGCGAAGGCCGCCTTCGCGCTGCTCGACGAGCTGGGCATCGCCTACCGCCGCATCGAGCATGCCCCCGCCGAGACGATGGAGGTCTGCGCCGCCGTCAGCGACGCGCTGGGCGCGCGCATCTGCAAGAATCTGTTCCTCTGCAACCGTCAGCAGACGGCGTTCTATCTGCTGGCGATGCCGGAGGACAAGCCGTTTTACACCAAGGACCTGGGCCGCCAGATCGGCTCGTCCCGCCTCTCTTTCGCGCCGCCGGAGAAGATGGAGGAGCTGCTCGGCTGCTCTCCCGGCTCGGCGAGCGTGCTGGGCCTCGCGAACGATGTCGATCACCGCGTCCGGCTGGTCCTGGACCGCGAGGTGGCGGAGGCAGAGCGCTTCGCCTGCCATCCCTGCGACAACACCGGCAGCCTGACGATCCGGACCAGCGACCTGCTGGAGCGCTTTCTGCCCCGCGTGGGGCACTCCTACGACGTGGTGGAGCTGTGAGATGAGGCGTCCGCACGGGCGGACGACACGGAGGCGCCGGTGAAGTAGTGCTCGAGGATCTCCCCGGCGCTCAGACCCTGCATCGCCAGGGCGTTCGCGCCGTACTGGCTCATGCCGACGCCGTGACCGTAGCCCGTGACGTGGAACACGAACGCGCCGTCCCGCATCTCGACCGTGAACGACGGCGAGCGCAGGGAGAGGATCGCGCGCAGCTCGTTGCCCTTGACCGTCGCGCCGCCGACGGTGACGGACGTGACAAAGCCCGCGTCGCTGCGCGCGACGTCGCCGATCCAGTCCTCCGGCGCGCCGGAGAGATCGGCCTCGGGATGCGCCGCGAGGAAGAGGGCGCGGAATTCCTCCGCCGGAACGCGCGCCACCGAGTAATAGTTCGGCACCAGCTCCCCGGTCTCGGGGCTGGACACGCTGCGCAGATAGGGCAGGTCGCTCTGCCAGACCGCGCCGGCGTTCTGCGTGTGCCCGTTTGAGGAGGAGAAGAACACCGCGAGGATCGGCTCTCCGTCGTAGAGGACGACCTGCCCGTCCGTCTCGGCGACGGCGCGGGCCAGCTTTTCCTCGTAGTAGAGCGCCATGCCGCCCCAGTCCGCCGCCGCGTCCTCCGCGGTCCGGTACGCCTTGCAGCAGTTCACGTCATCGCAGGCGTCGGCGTCGGGGTGGTTCTCAATGGGGCCGTCTTTCATTTTATAGAGCGTGTAGGTCCGCGCCGCGATCGCCTGCGCCTTGAGCGCCTCAAGCTCGAACGAGGCGGGCATTTCCGCGCGCAGGACGCCGCGGAGATATTCGTCCATCGCCATCGTCTCGACCGTGCCGCCGTGCAGCACGCGCAGCGTCACGTCGGCGTCGGGCGTGCCGCGTCCGGGAGGCTGTTCCGCAGCGGGGGCCGGAGGCTCGTCCGGCATGTCCGCGGCCGCGCCGGCGTCGGAGCGGCCTGCGGCCGACCATGCGAGGCCCCAGAGGAGGGCGTAGATCAGGACCAGGATGCGAAGACTGTGTTTCATGGCGTTTCCCCGTTTCGTAAGGCAGTTCCCTACAGGGTATGAGAAACGCCGTGGACAAATGAACAGAATCGTGCGATACTACATCCCGTTTTTGAGAAAGAGGAATGTGTCATGAAGAAATCCAACTGGCTGCTGCTTGCGCTGTCTGCCGTATCGGCGGTGCTCCTGCGCGTCTGGCAGAACCGCACCGGCTTCGAGGAGTCGGGCCTCGCGATCCGCGGCAATCTGCCCGGTATCCTGCTGCCCGTCGTGCTGGCTGCCGCGGCGGCGTACTTCATCGTTTCCCTGCGCGCGCTGCCGAAGCGCTGTGAGGAGCCGCTTTCCGCCCGCTTCCGGTTTCGGGGGAATCTGGCGGCGGTCTTCTGCGCCGTCGCGGGCGCGTTCCTGGTGATGTCGGGCGCCGCCCTGTCGATCGTGAGCAGGTCGGGCAGGGTGGAGGTGCTGCTGGCGCTGTTTGCCATCGCGGCGGCGGTCTGCGTGCTCGGCACGGTCTTCGCGCTCAGCCGCGGGGGCGAGGCGTCGGGACTCGCGCTGCTGGTTCCCGTCTGCGCCCTGCTGGTCTATCTCATCTACGGCTACCGTGCCAACGCCTCCGAGCCCGTGCTCGCGCGCATCTACATCGCCATTCTGGCGGGCTGCGCGCTGACGCTCAGCTCGCTCAAGCGCGTCGCCTTCGCCTATCGCGACGGGACGCCCCGCAGCTTTGCCGTCACGGGCGCGATGGCGGTCATCCTTGCGCTTGCCGCGGCGGCGGACGGGACGGGCCTCTCCGCAGCGATGCTCTTTGCGGGCTGTGCGGCGATCGAGCTCGGCTTCCTTGCGGCGGCGGATCTCAGCGCCGCCGGAATGGGCGGAAACGGCTAGAGACGGGCATCACACCTGCAAACATATAAGAAAAGCAGACGCCCTTCGGCGCCTGCTTTTCTTATGAGATGGAAGATTGAATGAAAAGAAGCCTTGTCTCTTGCAGATACTATCCTACCCGCCGTTTGTAAACAAAGATACGGGGAAAGTGTTAAAAAAGGATTAAGTTCATAGTGCTCCCGCAAGGGCGTGAAAACTGCGCATTTTTGATAAATTTACCGTGTTTTGGGACAAAAGAGCGCGGGAAGCCCTGCGCGGTTTTCCGCCCCGCGCTGCGGTTTTGCCGCAGCGGGCCGCAATTTTTTCCTGCATTGACCGCAGTCAGCCGCAAACCGTCCGCAGAGGAGGGCAGGACGCGGGGCGGCGGTCAATCTGCGCCGCGCAGCGGTGCGAAGAACGCGCCCAGCACCGCGCGGCACTCGTCCGCCAGCACGCCGCCCACCAGCGCGGGGGTATTGGGGAAGCGCTCCATAAACAGGTTCAGTACGCCGCCGCAGGCGCCCATCGCGCTGTCGCGCGCGCCGTAGTAAACGCGGGGGATGCGGGCGTTGAGAATCGCGCCGGCGCACATCGGGCAGGGCTCCAGCGTGACGTAGAGCGTGCAGTCGTTCAGCCGCCACGTCCCCAGCCGCGCGTTGGCGTCGGCAATGGCATCCAGCTCGGCATGGGCGGCGGTGGACTGGCGCTCCTCGCGCCGGTTGCGCCCGCGGCCGACGATCTCGCCGCCGCGCACGATGACGCAGCCCACCGGCACCTCGCCGCAGGCCGCCGCCTCCCGCGCGAGCGAGAGGGCTTCTCTCATGTAGTCTTCGTGTTCCATGTCCGCCTCGTTTGGTATCGGGAATAATTGCGCATACTCTCCATAAGATGGTAAGGGACAAGGAGGGTATCGACATGCGAAAGGATCATCGTTTCCACCGCCGTGCGGCGAACGACGCCGCCGCGCAGGAGCTGTTTGACACACTGGAGGCCAGCCGCGCCGCGCTGGAGGCCGCCTACACCCGCTTCAACGCCGCCACGGAGCCGGAGCTTGTGGAGGCCTGCGTTTACGAGATCAGCGCCGCGCAGGCGCGCTACAACCACCTGCTGCGGCTTGTCAAGGACGCCGCCGGCAAGGCGGCGTTCGGGGCGTGCACGGGAAAGGAGGGGGAGGCGTGGGTCTGACGGAGAAGCTCGTGCTGGGCTTCCTGTGCGCCGTGGCGGTGTTGGGCGTGGTCCGGCTGTTCTCCGCGCCGCTGCGCCTTGCGCTGCGCGTGCTGCTCAACACGCTCCTGGGCTTTGCGGCGCTGTTCCTCGTCAACCTCGCCGCCGGGATCACCGGCTTCTCGCTGGGGCTGAACGCCTTCAACGCCCTGGTCGTCGGCATCCTCGGCATACCCGGACTCGTGCTGCTGGCGCTGCTGAAGCTGGTGTTCGTGTAGCGCAGGATCAAAAAATGAAATTGACAATCAAGAAAACGAGAGAAAACAAGAGATAAAATGAGATATCGAAAGAATTGCCCTTGATAAATAAAATTGTTGTTGACAGGGAATTTGCCGTGTGTTATAAGTAAGTCCGTTCTGATTGTAGCAAGGAACACAGGAATTGTAAAGCGGCAGCTTTCGATATTACAAATGGAGGAAACACAACCATGTCCACTTTTATGGCGAACAAGGGCAACATCGAGCGTAAGTGGTACGTTCTCGACGCTGCCGGCCAGCCCATGGGCAAGACTGCGGTCGTCGCCGCCGATCTGCTCCGCGGCAAGCGCAAAGTCACCTACACCCCGCACGCCGACTGCGGCGATTACGTCATCATCATCAACGCGAAGGACGCGGTGCTCACGGGCAACAAGCTCGACCAGAAGTTCTACCGCCGTCACAGCGGCTGGGTCGGCGGCCTCAAGGAGACCAAGTACCGCACGCTGATGCAGGATCGGCCGGAGCTCGCGATGCAGCTCGCGGTGAAGGGCATGATGCCCCGCAACACCATCACCAAGGACTCCCTCAAGCGTCTGCACATCTACGCCGGCGCCGAGCATGAGCAGCAGGCCCAGAAGCCTGAGGCTTACGAAGTCAAGTAAGGAGGAACAGAAGAATGTATCAGTCCAAAAAGCCTTATCTCTACGGCACGGGCCGCCGCAAGTCCTCTGTCGCGCGTGTTCATCTGTTCCAGGACGGCTCCGGCAGCATCACCATCAACGGCCGCGACATCGACGATTACTTCGGCCTTGAGACGCTGAAGATGGTCGTCCGTCAGCCGCTGGTCGCCACCGAGACCCTCGGCAAGGTCGACATCGTCGCGACCGTCGCCGGCGGCGGCGTGTCCGGTCAGGCGGGCGCCCTGCGTCACGGCGTGGCGCGCGCGCTGCTCCTCGCCAACGCCGACTATCGCCCCATCCTCAAGAAGGCGGGCTTCCTCACGCGCGATCCGCGCATGAAGGAACGCAAGAAGTACGGCCTCAAAGCGGCACGTCGCGCTCCGCAGTTCAGCAAGCGCTGATCCGATCTTACAAAAAGGAAAACCCCGGAACCCCACGGCTTCCGGGGTTTTCCTTTTGCCTTGACTGTTCCACTTTGGGGGAATCTGATGCGCTCCGTTCCTCCGCGCCATCCTCATGGGGCATTTTTTCGGCCCTTCGTATCTTAGTTCGCTTTGAAATCTTTTGACGGAGCTTCTTCCTGCCGACAGGCCTTCCGTGGCTGCCGCGAAGCCCCGGCGGGATTTTGCAGCGGCCCCCCTGCGTTTGATTTGACAGGCCGCTTGCGCCATTATATAATATCACCTGATTTTGTGAAGGGGAGGGGGAAAAGAGCTTGCGCAGGAAAAATATTGCCGAAGGGGCAACGGAGAATATCTGGAAGAAAGTCAAGAGGATCATCACGGGAGTGCTGCTGGCCCTCGCGGCTTTCGTGCTGGTATTCACCGGCATGTACAACATCAAGGAGCAGCAGCAGGGCGTCGTCACCATGTTCGGCGAGGTCGTAAGGACCGACACCGCCGGCCTGCACTTCAAGCTGCCGCTGATTCAGCGCGTACATAAAGTCGATATGACGACCCACGGAACCGGCATAGGATACACCGTTCTGCCGGGAGGCCAGAACATTACAAACACCGCCGATGGCGTCATGATTACCAGCGACTTCAATCTGATCAACATCGACTTCTATCTGGAGTACAGAGTCAGCGATCCGGTTGCCTACCTGTATCACTCCAAGGAACCGGAGGTCATCCTGAAAAACATTGCACTGGCGAGTATCCGCAGCACGGTCGTCAATTATACCGTCGACGAGGCAATGACGACCGGCAAGAGTGCGATTCAGGCAGACGTTAAGGCCAAGATGGTAGAGGAGCTGGCGGAGCAGGATATCGGTCTGCAGGTGGTCAATATCACCATTCAGGATGCCGAGCCGCCCACTGCGGAAATCATCCAGGCGTTCAAGTCGGTTGAAACGGCAAAGCAGGGCGCTGAAACGAAGATCAATCAGGCGCGCAAGTATCAGAGCGAGCAGATCCCTGCCGCGGAGGCAGAGGCGGACCGCATTATCCAAAACGCGGAGGCTGAGAAAGCGGCAAGGATCGCGGAGGCCGAAGGCCAGGTCGCGCGTTTTGCAAAGATGTACGAGGAATACGGAAACAATCCGGAGGTCACCCGCCAGCGCCTGTACTATGAAGCGCTGGAGGAGATCCTGCCCGGCGTCAGGATCTACATCACAGACGGCGGCACGCAGACCATGCTGCCTCTGGAACCGTTCAACACCACCACGATTGCGCAGGAGGTGTCTGACTGATGGAAAAGAAAAAAATCGGGATACGGAAGGCGCTGGGATGGCTCGCGGCGGTTTTGCTGCTGGTTGTCCTGATCAGCTCCATCTACACCGTCAAGCCGAAGGAGTATGTGGCCGTACGTCAGTTCGGCAAGATCGTGAAGATCGTCGACGCTCCCGGCTTGAAGCTGAAGGTTCCGTTCATGCAGTCCGTGCAGCATATTTCTGCGGCAACCATCCTGTACGACATTCCCGCGTCGGACGTCATCACGCGGGATAAAAAATCCATGATTTCCGACAACTACGTCCTTTGGCGTGTGTCTGATCCCAAACTGTATGTGCAGACGCTGGGCGCCGTTGAGGGGAGGGCAAATGAGCGCATCGAGGCGGCTGTTTACAACTCTCTCAAGAAGATCATTTCCAGCATGACGCAGGAAGAGATCATTGCCGCGCGCGGCGAAAGGCTCACGCAGATGATCACAGACGACGCCAGCGCCGACATGGCGGTGTACGGCATCACGATCATCCAGTCACAGATCAAGGCCCTTGACCTGCCTGAGGACAACAAGGCCGCCGTATTTTCCCGTATGATTTCCGAACGCGAAAACATTGCCGCCGGCTATACGGCCGAGGGCGACGCTGAAGCGCAGAAGATCAGGAACGAAACGGACAAAGCCGTGACCATCAAGCGGGCAGATGCGGAAAAGACGGCAGCGGAGACGATTGCGGAAGGCGAGGCGGAGTATATGCGCATCCTGCAGGAGGCGTATAACACCGCAGACAAGGCAAGCTTCTACAAATTTATCCGCGCGCTGGACGCCTTGAAGACGTCGATGCAGGGAGAAGACAAGACCGTTATCCTGGATAAGGACTCCGAGTTGGCAAAGATCCTGTACGGCGCCGTTGGACAGATGGGTTGATGCGCAGGGAAAACAGAAGGCCGCACCTTGAAAAGACTTGATGATACAGGGGAGAAACGGATTCAGTACGGCCTCAAGACCGCGCGCCGCAGTTCTCCAGGCGCTGATCGAGACTTACATGACGGAAAGGAAATGGGGATATGTACTGTACAAATGTGCTGGAGCTGATCGGAAATACTCCGCTGCTCAGTCTGGAGCAGACGACCGGACTGCAGATCTATGCCAAGGCGGAATTTTTGAACCCGGGCGGCAGCATCAAGGACCGGGTCGCGCTGAACATGATCGAGCAGGCGGAGAAGGACGGCCGGCTGAGGCCCGGCATGACCATCATCGAGCCTACCTCCGGAAACACCGGCATCGGGCTTGCCCTGTGCGGCGTCCGGAAGGGGTACCGTGTGGTCATCGTCATGCCGGAGAACATGAGCGAGGAGCGGAAAAAGATCATTCGCGCGCTGGGCGCGGAGCTGGTGCTGACGGACCCCGGGCTGAGCATCGCGGGCTCCGTGGACAAGGCCATGGAGATCGCCGCCGCTTCGCCGGACTATTTCGTCCCGCAGCAGTTTCAGAATCCGGCCAACCCGCAGATGCACTACCGGACGACGGCGGTCGAGCTGACCCGGCAGCTTGGGAAAAGGATAGACGTCTATGTGTCCGGCGTGGGCAGCGGCGGGACTTTGCAGGGCGTGTCGCAGTATCTTCTGGAGCAGAACCCCGACTGCAAGATCGCCGCCGTTGAGCCGAAGAATGTCTCCGCTCTGCTGGGAGACGAACCGGGACTGCATCAGATCCAGGGGATCGGAGACGGCTTTATCCCGGACATCCTCGACACCTCGATCATTACGGACATCGTGGAGGTCTCGGACGACGACGCCATCAACACCGCGCGTGAGCTGGCCCGGGTACAGGGCCTGCTGGTGGGCACCTCCTCCGGGGCCAACGTGTGGGCTGCAAAGCAGATGGCGGAAAAATACGGAAAAGACAAGGTCATCGCCACAGTCCTGCCGGACCGCGCGGAACGGTACTTCAGCACGGCGCTGATCTGAGCGCCGACGGAGAAGCGGCGGCGTCGGACGCCCGCCGCGGGCGCTGAGCGGGATTGATAAAACGGCACTCCCCCGGGAACGCAAGGTTTCCGGGGGTTTTTCCTCTGCGCGGAAGGAAACCGCAGAAAAACAGGCTCTGAGCTCGCAAAAATCCTCCATCCGTTCTCTTTTTCATTGAAATCGACAGTAAAATAGTATATAATCACAGTAACCATCGTAACCATCAGAAAAGCCAAACAAACGAACAGGGAGGTGTTCACCGCAAATGAGCAAACAGTATGACATTGTGGTCGTCGGCGCAGGAAACGCCGGCCTGTCAGCGGCGCTCCACTGTGCAAAGGAAGGCAAAAAGGTCCTGCTGATCGAGCAGCACAACCTGCCCGGCGGCTGCGCAACCAGCTTTGTGCGGGGCCGGTTTGAGTTCGAGCCGTCCCTCCACGAGCTGTGCGACATCGGCACCGAGGAGGACCCGGGCGAGATCCGGCAGATGATGGAGGAGTACGGGGTCAAGGTGGACTGGAAGCCGGTGCCGGACTGCTTCCGCATCATCAGCCAATATACGGACGGCTCCCCCATGGATGTGACCATGCCCTCCGGCAAGCAGCCCTTCATCGACCAGATGGAGGTCTATGTGCCCGGCAGCCGGGCGAAGATGGAGGAATACTTCGAGCTTCTGGAGGAGACCATGGCGGGCACGGCATACATCAGCGCCTCCAACGGTCACGCGGACTCCGCCGTGCTCAAGTCCAAATTCCCGAATCTGCTCCGCACCGGCTCCTATCCGGTGAAGAAGGTCTGGGACGCCATCAGGCTTCCCGGAAAATGTCAGGACATCATGTCCACCTACTGGGGCTATCTGGGCGTGGACATGACCCGTATGGCGTTCATCCACTACTGCAACATGTTCATGAAGTACGTGACGCGGGCGGCCTACATCCCCACCCACACCTCCCATGAGATCAGCAACGCCATGGCGGAGCGCTTCCGGGAGCTGGGCGGCGAGATCTGGTACAACTGCCGCGCGGAGGAGTTCCTGTTCGACGGGGACAGGCTCTGCGGCGTGAAGACCACCATGGGCGTTGTGGACTGCAGCTATGCGCTGGCCAACATCAACCCCGACATTATCTACGCGAGGATGATGCCCAAAGAGCTGATCCCGGAGCGGGAAAAGAAGCTCTCCGCAGCCCGCAACCACAACTACAGCGCCCGGATGTACACGGTCTATGTCGGGCTCAACAAAACCGCCGAGGAGCTGGGGATCAGGGACTACTGCATCTTCATGGCGGGCACGTCGGACTCTGCCAAGGAGTATCGCGATATCCTGGGCGGCTACGATTCCAACAACTTCACCATTTTCCTCTGCAGCAACGTTGCCAATCCGGAGGCGTCTCCGCCCGGAACGGCTGTGGGCTTCTTCACCTCCATGGGTAATCCGGACGAGTGGGGGAATCTCTCGCAGGAGGACTATGTGGCCCTCAAGAACAAGTACGCCAAAAAGTTCATCCGCATGCTGAAGGAGCGGGCCGGCATCGACATCGCCCCGTATATCGAGGAGATCTGCGTGGCCTCGCCCTGGACCTTTGCCCGCTATCTGGGCACGCCCGAGGGCAGCGTTTACGGCTATGAGACCGCGGAATGGGACGGCATGATGGCCCGCATGATGATGCTGAACAGCGACTATCCCATCAAGGGGCTGCGGCCCATCGGCGCGGCCGGCCCGCGGGGCGACGGTTACAGCTCCGCCTACGTCTGCGGCCAGCTCATGGCGCGGCTGGCGCTGAAGGATCTTCGTGAGGAAGGAGGCGAAAACTGATGCCGTTGAAGGTGAAAGTCGGGCTCATCGGAGCCCTCGACATGCTGAAGTTCAAAAATATGTCCAAGGTCCGGGAGGCGGCCATTCAGGCGGCCCCCGCCAGGGAGATCACCGCGGACTACGCCGTCAACAACAACGCCAAAGCCCTGCATCCGGATTATCAGCGGCTGGTCCTGTCCGAAATCGTCGAGCATCCCGCCGCCGGGGCCAAGACCTTCGTCTTTGAAAACGCGGACGGCGGCCCGCTGGCCTACTTCCGCGCGGGCCAGTACCTGTCGCTGAAGCTGAAGCTCGACGGCAGCGCGCTCTCCCGCCCCTATTCCATCAGCTCCGCGCCGAAGGACGCGCTGGCCGGACGGTACGAGCTGACCGTGCGCGCCAATCCGGGCGGCTTCGCGGCGGACCGTCTGCTGGAGGAGGCCAGGGTGGGCGACGCCTTCTATGCCTCCGCGCCTCAGGGCAATTTCTACTACGAGGAGCTTCGCGACCCCCGCAGCATCCTGGCTCTGGCCGGCGGAAGCGGCATCACCCCGTTCCTCTCCATGGCCCGCGCCATCGCCGACGGCACGGAGGATTTCAACCTCACCATCCTCTTCGGCAGCCGGACGGAGGAGCAGATCCTGTTCCGGGACGAGCTGGACAAGCTGGCCGAAAATGAAAAGATCCGCGTGATCCATGTGCTTTCCGACGAGGAGAAGCCGGGCTACGAGCACGGGTTCATCACCGCCGAGCTGGTGAAAAAGTACGCGCCGGAGGAGTACAGCCTCTTTATCTGCGGCCCGGACGCCATGTACCGCTTCCTGGACGGGGAGCTGAAAAAGCTGGCGCTGCCCCGCAGGAACGTCCGCCGCGAGATGCTGGGCGTGACGAAGAACATCGCCGCGCATCCGGACTTCCCGGTCTCCGCCAGGGGCGCGTCCTACTCCCTCGCGGTGCGTCAGGGGCCGAACGAGACGACCGTCCCGGCCTCCGCAGAGGAGCCCATTCTGGTGGCGCTGGAACGGGCGGGTCTCACCGTCCCGTCACGCTGCCGCAGCGGCGAGTGCGGCTGGTGCCGGACCAAGGTGATCTCGGGCGATTTCTTTGCTCCCGCGGAGCATGAGAACCGCCGCTGGGCGGACAGGAGCTCCGGCTATATCCATCCCTGCGTCACCTTCCCCCTCTCCGACATGGTGCTGGAGGTCCCGGGCGAATACATCGGCCCGTAAACGAAACGCAGCTTGAAATCCGAAGCGGACCGCCTGACGCGGTCCGCTTTTTCTCTGTGTCCGATTGCCATGAAACGGTTTTTGCCGCCGCCGGTGTTTTTGCTTGATTCTTCGGCAAATTCATATACCGCAGCGGCTTATTACAGCCTTGTGTCATGCCGCTTTTTTTAGTATAATTTTTTTGAATCTGAAGAAAACCGGAGCGGACGGGCCGCGCGGGGACGCTGCGGGGCCCTCTGGTCGGATGAGGATACGCTATGGATGATAAAAAAACGACGCCGCGCTCCCGCAGGGAGGGAAGGGCCGCCGTGCTCGTGATGCTGGCGGCGATCTTTCTCTTGTTCGCCGTTTTTTGGAAGAACGTCATGTTCCCGCTGATCCGTCTGGAGCTGCGGCACGATCTGGCGGGCGCGCAGCGCCTTCTGAAGGAGGAGGGCGCCGCGGGCGCGCTGAGCGTCGTGCTGATCGAAGCGCTGCAGATGCTCGTCGTGTTCATCCCCGCCGAGTTCATCCAGATCTCCAGCGCGCTGAGCTATCCGATCTATCTGTCCGTCCCGCTGTGCGATCTGGGCGTCTGCCTCGGAGCGAGCGTCATCTTCCTGCTCGTGCGCCGTCTCGGGCTTTCCAACGCCGCCTATGAAAAGCGGCGCGGCGCGATCGAGCGGCTCTCCTCCGAGCTGCACGAGCGCAACACGGTCCTGCTGCTGTACCTGCTGTTTTTCATGCCGTTCATCCCCTTCGGCGCGATCTGCTATTACGGCGCCGGAACGAAGCTGCCCTATCGAAAGTATATCCTGACGGTCGCAAGCGGCGTGCTGCCCTCGATCGTCGTCTCCAATCTGATGGGCGCCGCCGGTACGGCCTTCCTGCTCAACGATCTGCCGCTGTGGCAGCTTGTGCTGGCGATCCTGGCGCTTGCCCTGCTGCTGTTCGCGCTGATCCTCGTGTTCATCCGGCGCGTCTGCTTCCGGGGCGGCGAGGGGACGCCGGATTCCATGACGTATGCCGTGATCTTCTTTCTGGTCCGCATCTGGCTCGGCAGGCGGCAGCGCGTCGAGATCGACGACGCCCTGCTGCGGGAGCTGGAGCCGCCGTACGTCCTGCTGGCGAACCATGAGTCGTTTGAGGATTTTTATTACGTCTCCCAGATGGCGCATCCGCGCAACCCGAGCTATCTCGTCAACGAGTACTACTGCACGCGCCCCATCCTGAGGCATATGGCGAAGCGCGGCGGGTTCCTGTCGAAAAAGCTTTTCACGCCCGACATGACCGCACCCCTCGGCATCCTGCGGACGATCCGCCGGGGCTACCCCGTGGTCGTCTTCCCGGAGGGCCGCCTCTCGCCGGACGGACGCTCGAACCCCATCGTCGAAAGCGGCGCGGCGCTGTACCGGCGGCTGAAGACCGCGCTGGTGCTCGTGCGGATCGACGGGGCCTATTACGCGCATCCGAAGTGGCGCAGGAAGAAGTACCGCTCGGATATCCGGCTGACCGTGCGCCGCGTGCTGAGGCCGGAGGAGCTCTCCGGGATGACGGACGGTCAGTTGGACGAGCTCATCCGCGCGGAGCTGTACAACGACGCCGCGGCGCACGACGGCGGGCGTTATCCGCAGAAGGACAAGGCCATCGGGCTGGACGGCCTGCTGTACCGCTGCGCAGACTGCGGCGCGCTGTATCAGACCGAGGGCGTCGGCAATGAGCTGCGCTGCCGTGCCTGCGGAGGGCTGCGCCGTCTGGACGAGCGCTATCGCTTCACGGACGCGCCTGGCACGATCGGCGGCTATTACGACGCGATCCGCCGCATGGAGGCGCGGGAGCTCGACGGGCTGTCGCTGCGCGCGGCCGTCCGGACGAAGATCTTCGGCGCGGACGGCGGGCCCGTCCGCCGGGAAACGGGCGAATGCACGCTGGACGCGAAGGCATTCCGCTACCGTTCCGGAACGCGGGACTTTACGATCCCCACGGAAAAGCTGCCCGCGCTGGCCTTCTCCTGCGGCGAGGAATTTGAGCTGTATCACGAGGGCGAGCTGCATTACTTCTATCCGACGGAGGAGCCGCGGCAGGTCGCCCGCTGGGCGCTCGCGGTCGATCTGATGGCGGAGAGAAGACGCGCCGGAAAGCAAACGGAAGGAGAGAGCGCAGATGGAAACGCATGAGGCGAAGCCCACGCTCATCAGTATCTCCCGGAAGTCCTTCATTCAGGTCCTGCTGCTGCTGGCGGGACTGCTGACGGTCTCGATCGCGCTGACCTATGTGGTGCCGAAGGGACAGTTCGGCGTCCTGCCGGACGGTCAGACAAACTATCTCGACTATGTGCGGCGCGACGATCTCAGCGGCATTCCGCTCTGGCAGGGCATCCTTGCGCCGATCCTGGTCTTTTTTTCGCAGGATGGGCTGACGCTCATCATGCTTTCGCTGTTCCTGTTCGTGATCTCGGCGGCCTTTCAGGTGATGAACGACGTCGGCGGCATCCGCGCGCTGGTCGGAGTCGTATCCGACCGCTTCCGCGAGCGCCGCAGTCTGCTGCCGGTGCTGCTGGCCTTTCTGTTCTACTGCTTCGGCTCCTTCCTGGGCCTGTTCGAGGAGATGCTCACGATGCTGCCGATCGTGGCCGCGCTGTGCGTATTCATCGGCTTCGACTCGTTTACGGGCTTCATCTGCTGCATCCTTGCCTGCGGCTTCGGCTTCGCCGGCGCGATCACGAACCCCTTCACGGTGCTGCTGGCCTCGGAGATCATCGGCGCGAACCCGATGGAGCACATCTGGTTCCGCATCCTGATCTTTGCGGTGATGTTCGGCCTGCTGCTTCTGTTCCTGCTTTTCTATCTCCGCCGGCTGAAAAGGGACCCCGGCTCGAGCCTGACGCTCCGCCGTGACGAGGCGCTGCGGCAGTCCGCCGCGGAGGCGCCCGGCCCGGAGGAGAGACCGGAGCGTTCGCGGCGGCTGAGGCTCAGCTACTCGGCCTTTCTGCTGACCGCGCTGGCGCTGATCGTGATCGCCTCGGCCGCGCCGCCGCTGCGCGGCTACACGGTCGTGATCCTGATCGCCTACTTCCTGATCTTCGGCATTCTGGCCGGGTTTGCCGCCTGCGGAGATATCCGCTTCGTGCTCAGGAGCTTCCTGCGCGGCTTCGGCGGCGCGCTGCCCACGATCGTGTTCATCGCGCTGGCGGCGTCGATCAAATTCGTCTTTGACCGCGGCTCCGTCCTGCCGACGATCGTCAACCAGATCGACACGCTGATCGTGGGCCGCAGCCCGATCCTCGTCGCGCTGATCATTTACCTCATCGTGCTGCTGCTGGAGTTCTTCATCTCCTCCTCCACGGCAAAGGCGATCCTGGTGATGGGCCTGCTGGCGATGGTGAACACCGGGCTGAGCCGGCAGATGCTGGTGCTGCTCTACACCTTCGGCGACGGCTACACGAACGTGATCTTTCCCACCTCGCCGGTGCTGCTGATCTCGCTGTCGATGATCGAGGTGGACTACTTCACTTGGGTCCGCAGGAGCGCGCCGCTGTTTCTGGTCAACTTCCTGCTGGTCCTGGGCTTTATCGCGCTGGGCATTGTCGTCGGGTACTGACGCCGCGGCGCGCAGAGGACAGCCCGCTTTGACGGGGAAAACGGGCGGACAGGCGGCGGCCGCTGATCCGCATCCGAAAACAAAGGCCCCGGAAACAACGGTTTCCGGGGCCTTGCTGTGCGCTGCGAATGATTGTTCCGATAGTTATGCCGCGGGAGACTGGACAAGGTCCGCCTCGGTGACGTCGATGTTGTCCGTAACGACGCCGGAGATATCGTCTCTCTTGGCGCAGAAGGAGCACAGGCGCGTGCGGTTGGCGGCGATGGCCTGCTCGACGGTGCCGTAGGTCAGCTCGTCGCTGCGGTTGAGCGCCTGGCAGTCGTCATGCGTGTGGTAGACGTGGCCGAACGGGGACCAGTACACGTCGTCCGCGATCGCCTCCATGGCGGCTTCCTGCTGCTCGACGGATACGGGGTTGAAGTCGTAGCTGGAGACGCCGCCGATCAAAAGGGCGATGATGGCCACGACGGTGGCGATGGCCTTGGTCCGCTTGTCGATGTCCTTGTTGGTGAGCAGGAGGATGACAAACGGAACGAACGCGATCACGCACACGATCACGCCCATGTTGTTCCAGATCCAGAACAGCAGGGGGTTCTTCTCAGAGGCGGGCTTGATGTGGTTGGCCTTCTTCCAGAGCTGGGAGCCGATGATCACGCAGGCGAGGTCAAGCACGAGCAGGACGATGATCTGCGCCAGCGAGGACATGAAATGCAGATTGAATTTGCCCAGCGCCACGAGCAGCGCGAGGACCTCAAAGACGATCGCCAGCACCCAGAGCGCGACGGCGCCGATGCGGAGGCCCGTCGCATTGCCGACGGGGGCGGCCGCCTGATACTGAGCGGGCTTTTTCATGGAACCGGCGGCGACCTCTTTGCCCGTGTCCGCAGACACGATTTTTTTCTTCTTTTTTTCCTCAGCCATATGCTTCTGCACTCCTTTATTTCGTAGTTTGGCGGGTCTTTCCGTTTGCTGTTCTATTATAAATCGTTTTTTGTGCAGTTACAAGGAGTTTTTTCGACGGAAAACCGTGAAAAAACGATTTATGGTTTGACTATTGCCGGTATGGCTTATATAATTATACAACCAGATCAAAGCATCCATTATGATGAAGGAGGCAGCAACATGGATATAAACGCATTGGTAGGGACCCTTCTCAGCGGTGACAGCATCGGCAGCATCAGCCAGATGACCGGCACCACGCAGGACGATGTGAAAAACGTGCTGGGCTCCGTGCTTCCGGCGCTTCTCAGCGGAGCGGAGAATCAGGCGCTCAGCGCCGATACCGTCGAAGGCTTTGCCGGAGCGCTGGCGGATCACGCAAAGGTCGACACGAGCGACCTCGCGTCGTTCTTCTCGAAAGTCGACGTGGAAGACGGCGGCAAGATCGTGAGTCATCTTCTCGGCAAGAACCAGAAGAAGGCGACGAAGGCCGCGGCGGAGAGAGCCGGGCTGAACGTCGGCAAGACCGGCCTGATTCTCGCCGTCCTTGCGCCGATGCTCATGAGCCTGCTCGGGCAGCAGTCCCAGCAGACGTATCAGCAGCAGCAACAGCAGCAGCTCCTCCAGCAACAGCAGCTTCTGCAACAGCAGCAGCTTCTGCAGCAGCAGCAGTTTGCGCAGCCGCAGCAGCAGTTTGCGCAGCTCGTGCAGCCGCAGCAGCAGGCGCAGATCCTGAACAACGCCGGTTCCGGCTTCTCGTCCTCCCTGGGCGGCATGTTCGGCAACCTGCTCGGCGGCGCCAATCTGGGCGGCCTCATCACGAATCTCCTCGGCGGAGGACTCTGATCGTTTTTGCAGAAAGAGAGCGGGCGGCTGCCGCCCGCTCTCTTTGCCGGTTCGGCGGCGTCACCCGCGCGCCCGCCGGGTTTTGCCGTGAAGCGGACAGGACCCGTTTTCCCGCGCAGTATGATAAAAGGGGATGTGCATATGATCTGTGAAAAAGTGATTGTCGGGGAGGGCTCGGAGTATCCCCTGAACGGACTGCTGACGCTTCCGGAGGAACAGCCGGCCCCGGCAGTCGTTATGGTGCACGGCTCCGGCCCCAGCAACATGGATGAAAAGGTCATGAAGCTGACGCCGTTCAGGGACCTCGCGGAGGGGCTCGTCCGGCACGGCGTCGCCTCCGTCCGATACGACAAGCGCACCTTTGCCCACGCGCGCAGGCTGGCAAAAGAGAACCCGACCGTGAAGGACGAGACGATCGACGACGCGCTGCTCGCCGTCGAGCTGCTGAAAAAGGACCCGCGGATCGACCCGGACCGCATTTTCATCCTCGGACACAGCATGGGTGCCATGCTCGCGCCCCGGATCGACGCGGAGGGCGGGAACGCGAGAGGCCTCGTCATGATGGCGGGCACGCCGCACCGTCTGGAGGAGATCGTGCTCAGGCAGCTGAAGCAGGCCGGCGGCGGCAGGTCGCTCCTCAAATGGATCGTCGGGCTGGAATACAAGACCTACGCCAAACGCTTCGCCGGGCTTTATCAGATGAGCGACGAGGAGGCGAAAAAGAGAAAATTCGCCGGGAATCTGTCCCTCTATTATTTCAAGGAGATGGGGCGGAAGACGGCGTCGGACTATCTGCTGGAGAGTGATAAGCCGGTCCTGCTCATGCAGGGCGAAAAGGACTTTCAGGTGCTTGCGGAGGATGATTTCAGAGCGTTCCGGGAGCAGCTCGCGGGGCGGGCGAACACGGTCTTCAAGCTCTATCCCGGCCTGAACCACGTCTTTGTGGACGCCGTTTATGACGATATCCTGAAGGCGTCCAGGGAATACGGCGTCGAGCGGCATATCGGGGAAGAAGTGATCGGCGACATCGCGGCGTTTATTCTGGAAAACTGATAAACACAGGCCGGCGGCAGAAAAAAACAGATGAAACGGAAACCGTTTCATCTGCTTTTTTCTGTGCAGCCGCGCGCCCGGCGATCAGTAATGCTCCCAATGCGCCGTCAGACGGACGGGCTCCTGCCCGCTGTTCTGCCAGTCGTAATCGACGTAGCTGCCGTTTTCGTCGTACAGGTACGGCGTGAAGGAGAAGTAGTCCATCAGGAAATCGACGCGCTTTCCGCTCCGGTCGTACCAGCCGTCGAAGTAACAGCCGACCGGCGGCGCGGGCTGCGGGAAGCTGAAGGTGAAGAAGAAGCCGGAGGAAGCCAGCGGATGGGCCACCGGCAGGGTCGTGACATTGCCCTGACCGTCGTCCAGCTCTACATAGAACTCGTGATTTGCCTCCTCGGCCTGCCAGGTCGCGTGGACGTTGACGTAGCGCACGCCGTCGTCGGCGATGGGGACGCGCTCCACCATCTCCCTCGTCAGCGTCATGCCGTTGACCGGGAAGGCGAACATGGCTTTGGAGATGAGGAGCTCCACAGGCGGCTCGCCGGTGAAATCCTCCGTCAGCGGCGGCGGCTCGGACGCGAGCCCGCCGTAGTCGCTGTAGGCGTCGTAGCCGTTGTCAAAGGGGCTGCCGAAGTGCACGACGTACCCCGTCGGGCGGTATCCCGCGGGGGTCAGCGGTGCCGGAAGCTCATACGAGCTGAACTGGGCGGCGTTCAGCGTCGTGTGGACGAGCACTGTGTCATAGCCGGGATCGTCGGTCAGGCTGGCGTACTCGAAGGTCAGCGTGTCGTTGTAGACCACAAGCTCGATCCGCTCGTCGCCCAGCGGATAGGTCTTCGCCGGCAGCGGGCAGATGTTCGTCCGGACGTTATAGAGATAGCCGCCGGCGGCGTCGCGCATGGAGAAGAGGAGGCGGCAGTACTTCGCATCCTCCGGAGCCCTGCCGGTGGGAGCGATGCGGGTGAATACATATTCCCGATTGCCGCTTTCCGTGAAGAAATCACGCGCGAGCTCGTTCAGATCATCGAGCGTCCAGTATACGCCGAGGGACCGATGATCCGCGTCCAGCGCCTCCGCCTGAAGCGACACGGGCTCCAGCTCGTATTCGTGGGAATCGCCCTCGGGCGTCATGAGCAGGGCCTTGAAATCCGCCATGCCGGCGTCGGTGAACCACAGGTAGGCGCTCGCCTCGCCGATCGGAAGCTGCTCCACCGGCCGGGAGGCCCGGATCGTGCGGGTCTGGCCGTCCTTTTCGTACTCCGCGGTCAGCGTCAGCGTGATCTCGTCCTTCAGGCCGCCGATGTCCATTTCATAGTCGGCCCCGGAGGGACGGGGGGACTGCCACACGTCGCTCACGCCCTCGGCCCGTCTGCCCGCCGCGTCGACGGCCTCGGCCCGGAGGGCGATCGGCCAGCACGCGGGGTCCTGCGCGTCGAGTACGCAGGAGTAGTAGATTTTGCTGCCGTCCGTCATGGCGTAGCCGACGGCGACGGTCGGCGTCTCGTTCCCGACAGCAGCCGCCGGGGCGTTCGGCTCCGGCTCCTGCGCGCCGGCGTCCGGCAGCCTGCCGCCGAAGAAGGACGCTCCGAGCAGCAGCGCCATGACTGCGGCGAACAGCTTCCTCACGGCGCGGCGCTTTTTCCGCGGCGCTTCCTCCGCGGGCAGGCAATCGGAAAACTCCGGCGGAGGCGGCGTGATCTCCGGCGCGACGGGGAGCCTCTGCTCCGACCGCTCAGGCGGCGGCGTGATCTCCGGTACCGCAGGGTGGTCCGGCAGCTCCGCCAGTTCGCCGTCGCGGAACAGATTGTATCTCTTTCCCGCCATGGCCGGTTATTTGGTGCGGATGTCGATCTGCTGGAAGGGGCACTCCACGCCCAGCTTCCGGAACCCGAGGAACAGATCGTGGTTGAGCAGCCTTGTCCCGGAATAGATGTCCTTTTCGCCGACCTCCACAACAAAGCGGAGCGTCAGCGCGCTGGCGCCCAGCTCCTGCAGGCCCAGATAGACGGGCTCGGAGCGCATGACGTCCGTGTGCTGCTGATAGATCTCCGCCAGCATGGCGGGGATCTTCTTTTCGAGAGCGGCGAGGTCCGTCTCATAGGGGACGCAGAAATCCGCGACCGCCTTCGAGGTGTTGTCCGAGCGGTTGAGGATGTTCTTCATGTCGGAATTGTTGATGATCTTGACGTTGCCGCCGGTGTCCGTGACGGAGGTGGTGCGGATGCCGATGTCCGAGACTATGCCGCGGAAGCCGCCGACCTCGATGATGTCGCCGACGTTGTACTGGTTGTCGACCAGAATGAACATGCCGGTGACCACGTCGGTGATCAGGCTTTCTGCGCCGAAGCCGATGATCAGGGCGATGATCCCGAGACCGGCGAGGACCGTGCCGATATCGACGCTGAGGATCGCCAGCGCGCCGCAGAGGATCACGATGGCCGCGATGTACTTGACCATGTTGGAGGTCAGCGTCAGCGCGGTGCGGGCGCGGTGATTCTCCGGCTTGAGCAGAGAGAGCAGATAGACGATCAGGTTTTCAAGGAACAGCACGGCGAAGATGACGACGCAGACGCTTGTGAGGCTGCGCCAGGGGATATGTATCCCGGGAATGCCTGCGACGGAGTCCCAGAGCTTGAGACAGAAGCCGAGGCCGACCAGGATCGCCGTAAGGACGCCGAAAACAACGGCTTTGACAATGCGGTTTTTCGTGTTCACGGATCAAAACCTCCAATCATCCCGTGGAAAGGATTATTACGTGTTCAGTGTAGCACAGCCGTTTCCCGTTGAAAAGGGTTTTTTATGGTTCAAATCAATTGATAACTGCGGGTCCCCGGGGCGTCCGCCCGAAGGTCTCAAAAGAGGAGGAACGCTCCGTCAACCGCACGGCGAATTGTTGAAATCGGCCGTGTCTCGTGCTATAATCCCTTTGCGCGCCGGTTTGATGCGGGAAGCACGGCGATGACCGGCGCGAAGGACGCCGAAGCCGCGGGCTCCCGACGGCTTCGGGATTTTGCCGTAAACAACCGAAACGTGGATTCAGGAGGAAACGATGAAAAAGACGATTGCTTTGATCCTTGCGCTTCTTACGGCGCTCGGCATGCTGACCGGCTGCGGGCAGACGAACGGCGGCGGCGCTGAAGCGGAAACGGCGGCCGGCGACAGCTCCGACAGCCCTGCGGCGGAGACCGTCACCATACGGGTCAACACGGACGGCTTCGGCAGCGGGCAGGTGGAATTTGCCTACGAGGGCGAAGAGCTCACGTTTGACGAGGAATACCCGATGCAGTCGCTCTATGTGAATGCGGAGAGGGGGCAGAGGCTTGTGATCGCCGCCCTGGCGGACGAGGGCTCGAAGCTCCTCAAGTGGACGAAGGACGGCGCGGATTACTCGACGGAAGAGCAGATCACCGTGACCGCGGAGGCGGATGCGGAGTATCTTGCCGTCTTCGGCGCCGCGGGCATCACCTTGACCGAGGTGGACCTTGAGACGGTCGGGACGATCGGCGAGCTGTTTGGCCGCCCTTGCTACGCGTCGTCCTTCGACGAGGAGAACTGCGTCTACGTGTTCGAGCAGAACGGGATGGTCTACCGCGCGATCGCGAAGCCGACCGGGGAGACGGCCGACGCCGTGTTCGAGCTCGATCCTCTTGACGAGCACTATGAGGCGAAGAAGAGCGAGCTGATCTCCCCGCTGAAGATCGACCGGATCGAGAACCTGAGCGAGTCGATCCCGGAGCCGGAGACGCTGGAGCAGTGGATCGGAAAGACCGGCGAGGAGCTCTTCAACAGCGGCTGGTCCTGCAACGGCTACGATCTGGGCGCGATGCAGTTCTACATGTGGTACGGCCCGTATGCCTATACCGTCAAGTTCGAGGGACAGGTGGAGCGCTTCGAGGGCTTCAACGCAGAGGAGGACATCAAGCCGATGATCGTGCAGTACGTCTCCTATGAGGGCCTCGGCGACCTCACGAATCTGGACGTCCCGCTGAACTGACGGCGCGCTTCTTTGCCCGCCCGCGCCGGCGGCGCGGCGAAACCGGCAATACAGCCGCGGACCGATCGGCCGCGGCAGCTTCGGAGGGGTGGATATCATGAAAAAGAAAACGATTATGGCAATGCCGAGGTCCTGCTTCCGGGGCGTCGCTGCCGTCTGCGCGCTCGGGATCGCCGTCGGGTCGTTCTGCGACTTCGGCATCAGTGAAGCGCTTGCCAACAGGACGAGCATCGGGACGTTCTTTGCGACCTTCGGCGCTTACTTCTCGTATTGCCTCTATCCCGCGGCGGGCGCATGCCTGTTCGTCGGACTGAAGGAGAAGGGGAAGCGGTGCCGTCCGCTGGCCTGGACACTGCTGGCGATCGGCTGCTTTCTGGCAGTGTACTATACGAACAGCTACAGCGGCTCGAAGCTGCGGGCGCTGCTCGGCTATACGCCGGGCGAATCCTCGCCGTGGCTGTCCGTGCTCAGCTGGCTGCTTGTGGCCGCGCTCTACAGTTGGGTGCCGTTCGCGGCAGTCAAGCTGCTGAGCCGCAGGGATCCCGACCGGCTGATCGCCGTGGGCGCGGCGATCCTCGTCGCGGGCGTTGTTTCGGACAACGTGAACCTCTGGCTCAAGCAGGTCGCCTCCCGCCCGCGCTATCAGTACCTCCTCACATTGGACGATCCGGTCAGCGAGTTCCGGAGCTGGTGGCAGATGGTCCCGAACCTCGCGGGCAGCAGCGATCATTTCAAGAGCTGGCCGAGCGGGAATATGACGATCGCGAGCATGATGTTCTCCCTCCCGATGCTGACCGATCTTTCAAGGAAGCCCTCGCCGAAGAAGAACCGCATCGCGTTCTGCCTCGCCTGCGCCTTTGTGCTGCTCTACGGCTACAACCGCATCCACATGACGAACCACTTCCTCACGGACGTCTGCTTCGGCACGCTGATCACCTATCTCATTTACGCGGCGGTGAGTCAGGCGTTCCTGCGCGCGGCGGAGAAGCGGTGACCGCGGCGGGTATTGCGCATCCCGCGCCATAAAAAAGACAGCGTCCCATTCGTTCGGCATACAGCCAAACGAATGGGGCGCTGTTTGGATGGTAAAGGCTCAGTTCAGATAGAGCGTTTTGATGCCCAGCAGGCGGCAGAGGGCGGCCTTTTCCGCGATATCCTCCTCCGTTTCAAACCACACGAGGGTCCGGCCGTTCGTCAGATACGAGCTTGCATAGCGCGAGGAGCGGTACACCTGCGTCGCGCCGCGCGAGAGCAGCTCGGACAAGTCGTCCTGCGTGATCGTCCTGCCCGCCGTGGTGTTGTACGGCGCGGTATGGATCACCACCGCACCGCCGGGACCGGCTGCGACCGCCGCGTCGTAGACGCGCTCCAGCGGGGCGCGCGGCGCCAGCGGGACGCGCCCGCTCCCGTCGAGGATGGGCTCGGCCTGCACCGCGTCCTTCGGCGCGCTCTTGCTCCCGGCGAGCGTGACCTGCTCCAGCTCCGCGTGGATGCGGTCGTAGACGCGCAGCAGCACGGCGGCCGCCTGCTCGCGCGTCGCGGCCTTCTGCGGCGCGAAAGCGCCGCGGCCGACGCCGCCCATCAGACCCATGTGGTAGGCCAGCGCGATGTAGCCGGGGTTGGTCGTCACGTCGGTGAAGGGACAGTCGTCCTGCACGACGCCGGCGAGCGACGCGTAGCCGAGGGCGCGGACGGTCATCGCCGCCATTTCCTCGCGGGGCAGCGGTTCGTTGGGCCCGATGTTTGTGCCGATGGGCGGCAGTACGCCGTGGGCACAGGCGGTCTCAATGGCGCTGTAGTACCACTTTGACGGCTTCTGGTTGTCGGCAAAGCTGCCGGTCTCGGGTGAGATCAGCTCCCATCCCATGAGGCGGCAGAGCATGAGGGCATACTCGGCGCGGGTCACCTGCCGGCCGAACCCGAAGCTGTCGCCGCTGCGGCCGCCGACAAGCCCGAGTTCCGTCGCGCGGGAAATGCTCTCATACGACCAGTGCTTTGCCGGCACGTCGCTGTAGACAGCGCGAACGGGCGCGGCAAGCAGGAGCACGGCGAGCAGAAGAGCGGTCAATCGCCAAAAACGTTTCATAAATAACACCTCGCCCGCTATTTTAGCATAAAACAGCGGGTTCGTCAAATGACAAAGGCAGGATTCTCTGTTTCGGGCAGCAAAATGACGGCGTCTTGTGTCGAAAAGTTTTTTGCAGCGGGGTGTTGACACCGCAATACGGGCATGGTATACTGTCAAAGCTGATTATCCGCCGGTGTGGTGGAATTGGCAGACACTGGGGACTTAAAATCCCCCGGCAGCAATGCTGTACCGGTTCGAACCCGGTCACCGGCACCAGATATCGCGGAGTAGAGCAGTTGGCAGCTCGTCGGGCTCATAACCCGGAGGTCGGAGGTTCAAGTCCTCCCTCCGCAACCATATCGGGTGGATGTAACGGATTTCAGTTACATCCACCTGTTTTTTATGCTTGCTTTTTCCCGGCTTGGTGCTATTATTGCAGCATAATCAAATATCGGTCATCGGAGGACAGTACGCCGTAGCGTAGGGGATCGTAAAGCATTTGCTTTGCAGGCCGCCTGTCGGATAAGATGCCGGGTGAGCTCGGAACAATCGGTTTTGGCCGCTTGTTGCCGAGTTTTTTGTTGGAGGTAACTATGAAAACACCCAAAATCGCCCTGACGCCCTTGACCCGTGACGACCGCGAGCAATTCATTCTCGACAATCAGTACGCCTTCAAATTCGGCGCAGTCGAAGAATTCGGTCTCCGCGACAATCACTTCGAAGACGACGGCGAGATCATCTCCCGCGAGACCATCGAGCGCAGTATCAATCACGGTGTCGCCTACCGCATCCGCCTGGACGGGAAGATCGTCGGTGGGCTCGTGCTGAAGATCGACGAGAAAACGCAGCACAATGAGCTGGAGCTTCTGTTCGTCTCGCCCGATGTTCACAGCAAGGGCGTCGGCGCCGCTGCGTGGCGGGAGGTAGAGCGCCTCTACCCCGAGACGGCCGTGTGGGAAACCTGCACGCCGTACTTTGAAAAGCGGAATATCCACTTTTACATCAACAAGTGCGGCTTTCACGCCGTCGAATTCTTCTGCGAATTCCACCGCGATCCGAATGAATACGATGCGGACGAGTTCAACGATCGAGACGACGAAGGCCCTGACGAGATGTTCCGCTTTGAAAAGCGAATGAAGTGACCTATGTACCCGGAGCAGGTGACCGCCTGCTCCGGGTTTTTATTGCTCTTCTTCAACCCACTCGCAGTCCTCGTCGAACAGCTCACGCGCGCTTTCCGTCGGCTCGCAGGAGACGTATTCCACCGCCACGCCCTGCCGGAGATCGGCCTTGTAGTTCGGCGCGGAGAGGCGGGAGGGGATCTCCAGATAGCCCACGAACTTGTAGTAGATCACCATCCGCTGGGTGCGGTTTTTGCCCCGGCCCTCCACCTCGTACACGTCGATGTGGTCGATGAGCTCCCGCAGGATCTGGTTGGTCAGCGTCCGCACCTCCATGAACTTCCGGATGGCCTTGATGAACTGCTCCCGCTCGCCCTCGCTCTGCTCGATGTGCCGCAGCCGGTCCCGATGGGCCTTGACCTTCTTTTTGAGCGTTTCCCGCTCCTCGGCGTACTCCCGGGACAAGATGGCGTAGTCCTCCTCCATCATCCGGCCGCTGACCTTGTCCTCATAGAGGTTTTTCAGCAGCTTGGGCAGCAGCTCCAGCCGCATCTCCGCGGCGTGGAGCTCGCCCTGCACCGTCCGCTTCTCAGCCTCCATCTGCTTATTCGACTTTTGGGCCAGCAGCTCGGCAAACCGCTCCTCGTCAGCCGCCAGATAGTCCGCCAGCCGCCGCAGCTCCATCTCCACCACCGTGGCCACCGCGTCGGCGCGGATATAGTGTCGGCTGACGCAGCTGCCGCGGTAGTCGCCGGTGTAGTTGGAGCAGCTGAAAAAGTGGATGTCCCGGTTGACGGTGTTGGTGTGGTACCACAGCTTCTTGCCGCAGTCGGCGCAGCGCAGGAGGTCGCAGAAGATGCTCTTGGGACCGTTGATCTCCTTGGGCTTCCGGGGCTTGGTGGTGGCCAGCAGCTGCTGCACCTTCTCGAAGGTGGCCCGGTCGATGATGGCCTCGTGGCGGTCCGGGAAGACCAGCCAGTCCTCCTTGGGGTTGTCGATGCGCTTGTGGTTCTTGAAGGACTTGGTGCTGGTCTTGAAGTTGATCACGTCGCCGCAGTACTCCTGCCGGTGGAGGATGCCGTTGATGGTGGAGCACTTCCACTTGCAGTCGTTGGGCTGGGTCTTTTTTCCGCCGCGCCCGATGCCCTTGGAGGCCCAGTAGGCGGTGCAGTTGAGGTGCCCCTCGTCCTGCATGATCCGGGCGATGGTGTCGGTGCCGTTGCCCTCCAGATACAGCTTGAAGATCTCCCGCACCACCGCCGCGGCATCCGGGTCGATGATCCAGTGCTTGCGGTTCTCCGGGTCCTTCTTGTAGCCGTAGGGCGGCTGGGAGAGCGGTTCGCCCGCTCTCCCGCGCGTGTTGTGGGCCGATCGCACCTTGCGGCTGATGTCCCGGGCGTAAAACTCGTTCATCACATTGCGGAACGGGGCCAGCTCCGTGGTCTCGTCCACGCCGGTGACGGTGTCCACGCCGTCGTTGACGGCAATGAAGCGGATGTTGTGATCGGGGAAGTACTGCTCCGTGTAGTAGCCCACCTGCAGATATTCGCGGCCCAGGCGGGACATGTCCTTGACGATGACCGTCGTGACGTAGCCCAGCTCAATGTCCTCCAGCAGCCGCTGGAAGTCCGGGCGGTTGAAGTTCGTGCCGGTGTAGCCGTCGTCCACGTAGACGCGGGGATTCAGAAGGCCGTGCTTCTTGGCGTAGCTCAGGAGCATCTGCTTTTGGTTGGAAATGGAATTGCTCTCCTTGTCCGTGCCGTCGTCGCGGCTGAGGCGGCAGTAGAGGGCTGTGATGCCGGTCAGTTTTTTGCTTTTGCCCGACTGTTTGCTCATTCATCGCTCCTTTCCGGCAGTCGAGCGCACGGGTTTCGATTTCATTTTAGGGGCCTTGTCCTCCGGCGTCAAATCTGTGAATTCGCTCTTGACGATCTCCTCCACAGCGTCGGCCAGGGTGCGGTCGTCGTCGGTCAGCGTGGCCTCGGCAAAGCGCCCCTCCACCACATAGCGGGTGTTGATGATGTCGTAGATCCGGTGCCCGCCGCCCAGTCCGATGATGAAGCGGTCGTCGTCTCTTTTGGGTTCTTTTTTCATGATCATCTCACCTCCCGTTCCATGCTTGTCCGGCTGTGCTGGCGGTAGAACTCCATGGCCCGCAGCAGGGTCTCCTGCATCTGCTTGGGCGTCGCGCTCTGCGGGAAGTAGCGCCGCAGCTGCTCGCAGGGCACGCGCACGTATTCCTTCTGGTTGGCCTTGGGCTCGGAGATCAGCGCTGCGATGCTCTCGTCGTTCAGCTTTTCCTCCTGGCTCAACTGGCGGAGCTGCTTGGCCTGGTACACCGACGGCGTCACGTCGTCCCGATCCATGATGCGGTACAGGGCGATCTGCTCGAACCGCTGGAGGTAGGAGAGCTCCACCGCCGGCGTGAGGGCGATCCGTCCCTCGTCCACCATTTTGAGGATGGAGGGGATCAGATTGGTGAGGCGGATATAGCGGAAGACCTGATCGCGGCTTTCCCCGGCGCTCTTGCCGATTTCAGCTGCGGCATCCAACTTTGTCGCAACTTGCGACGAAGTTAAATCGGTCCGCTTCCCCTGCGCTTTCAGCGCCTCCATTTTCATCTTGTAGGCAAAGGCTTTTTCGCTGGGCAGCAGGTGCTCCCGCTGCAGGTTGCTGTCCACCATGGCGATCACCGCCTCCTCGTCGGTCAGCTTGCGGACGATGACCGGCATGGTCTCCAGCCCCAGCGCGGCGCAGGCCGCCATGCGCCGGTGGCCGGAGATCAGCTCATAGCCGTCCTCCGTGGGCCTCGCCAGCGCCGGCACCAGCACACCGGACTCGTGGATACTCTTTTTCAGCTGCTCCATTTCCTCGTCCTCCTTGACCCGGAAGGGGTGATCCTTGAAGGGGCGCAGCTCCGAGATGGCGATCTCCTCCACCTTCGGCTTCTTCTTGTCCGCCCGCTCCTCGTTGCTCATAAACAGGTCGTCGTAACCGATCAGACCCAGGTTGATGGTATCAAATTTCATTTTCTTTTTTCCTCCTTAAATTTTGGCATACATTGTTCTGTAATAGCTGTTGTACAGGAACGGATCTCGTCTACGGTCTGCAGTAACAGCTCCCGGTCAGACTCTTCCCGGAATATGGTTCTGTTGATCATGCTGCTCATAACGCCTGCTGCGCTCCGCAGCAGACGAATCGTTTCTGTCAGCGGGGCGGGCGGCGCTTCCCGGATCGAGAAGCCCGCCAGCATGTCGCGAATAAACTGCTCTCTGCTGAGGACCGTCCGTTCCACCATTCGGTTGAGCTTCTCCAGCTCGCGGTCGTTGAAATAAACCACGACCCGGTTCCTTCTTTTTCTCATGTTGCTTCTCCTTTCTCTTAGGGTGTCAGGGGTCATCCCCTGAATGTGGAATCTGCTGCAGCGGATTCGTTGCTTGGTAAGACAGTGCCATCACACTCTCTCCACCGCCGTGAGATACACCTCGCCGTGGCTGTTGGCGTCGTAGTGAAGCTTCACTCTGGCCTTGCAGGGGATCTCATAGAGACCCAGATAACGCTGCCACCAGTGGACGGTAGACATGATCCGCCGCCCGTCGTCGAAGGTAAAGAAGGCCCGCAAGCAGTTGCGGGCCTCCGCCTTCAGATCCAGCTCGGCGAAGAAGTCTCCCGTCTCCAGGTTCAGCACGTAGTCCATGGTGAGGATGTTGTACCGCCGCAGATCGTTCTGGGTGTAAACGTCGTCCTTCATGCTCACACCTCCTTCTTCAGAAGCCGCAGCAGGGCCCTGGCTTCCTCGCGAGTGAAGGTCCCGCGTGTGCTGCACTTCTCGTGGTCGGGAGACCAGACATGGAGATCCAGCTTCGGCTCTCCGTTGTCCCAGCGGACCATGTTCAGCTCCAGCTGCCAGCCCCTGGTGGATTCCGAGATCACGCCGATGTGCCGCACGATCTCTTTCTTGATTTCTTTCATTTCGGTTTTCTCCTTTCTTTTTTGATTTAGGCGGGCGAGATCGCCCGCCTATGTATGACCGGCTCAAAGGGAGGGGAATTGTTCCTGCCGCACTCCTTCTATCAGTAGGTACTTCTTCCTTTGAGCCGGTGGAAAAGTAATTACTTACTTAATTACTTATTGGGATAGAGCGCCGTCCTCCCGATACGGTTTTTCTATGCCTGCCCCGGGACCTTTCGGCTGCCCCGCAGCGTCGCCGCGCTCATATCCTCGCGCGATCATATCTGTTTCGGTGACGGTTATTCAGTTGTCGGGTGGTTATCACCTCCTTGTCGGGTGAGGGTGTCGGATGCTCCTGAGGAACCCCTCCACTAGTTAAGCAATTTGAGAGGGCCTTTATGGGGGTGCCGGGAAAAAATATTTTTGTGATCGGCCGGTTTTGATATATCCCCTCACTAAGGGATGATTGGGAGGGGTCGATTTTATGGGTGCCGCAGAGAAATAATTTATCCCTCAAGTGGTAGGTCACGAGAAAGGCGAAAAATTAAGCCTTGCAGAAGTTTTTTGAGTCCTCTCACTAACTTAGGAATGGGAAGCACCGTTTTTACGGGTGTTGCCGGGAAAAATTTCTCCCTCAAGTGGTAGATCACGGGAAAGCGGAAAAATTAAGCCTTTCGGAAGAAAATTTTCGAAGCCCTTCACTAAGTAAGGAATAAGCAGGGCCATTTTTATGGGTGCTTCTGAAAAGAATTTTGAAATCCCCCTCAAGTGGTAGGTCATGGGAAGGCGAAAAATATAAGGATCAGGGGAAATTTTCTTTAGTGGCGTCAAAATTGATGCTATAGCCCGATTCGACCTCTGAACACGGCATCAAAATTGATGCCACACTGTAGAAGTCCTCGATTTTTTCAAGGCTCCGAAACGGAGCCAAGTATCTGATTGGTTCGTCACGAGGCTCCGATTCGGAGCCAAATTTCATACGAAAGCTCCTCTCATTCCCTTACCGCAACCTTCGGGCCTCCAAAACGACATTTTTTCTGAAAAAGTCTTTGCGTCTCGTTTTCGCCGGTGCTCTTCGGTCTGCCGGAGGTCTTTCCTCGTTTTCTCCCTCCACCCCCTTACCGCAACATTGAGAGCCGAAAAACGACATGGGATTTGAAAAAATTCTCAAAATTTTTCTGCCGAGTTATCCTCCTATCCTCTTAACAGCCACATCAAAGCCCCGAAAACAACATCAAGTCTTGCTTTTTTCTCAAAAAGCCTCCTGCTCCTGTACCGCAGCATTCAAAGCCAAAAAGTAAACACCGCATTCAAAAAACTTGCTTTCTCTCTCAATCCCCTACAGCAACATCGGAGGCTAAAAAACGACACGGTTTTTGAAAAATCTTTCTACTATATAACCGAAGCCTGCACCCCTCAAAAAACGACATCCAATTTTGTTTTCTTGAAATCTTCCTCTACTCCTTGAACAACATTGAAGGGCTTGAAAACGACAGCGAATTGCAGCTTTTTCAAAAAGTCCCTCTACTCTCTTACCGCAACATCGAGCGGAGATTTTTCAATCCCAGATTCAAAAAAGATTTCTAATACCCCTCATCCTCTTAACAGCCACATCGGAGGCCGAAAAACGACAGCAAAGAGATAATATTTTTTCAAATCGTCCTTCCATCTCCCTACTACTTAACAGCCACATGAGAGGCCCCAAAAACGACATGTTTTTTTCAAAGCTCTCACTTTTTCCGATTTCATGCGGCACAGAGCATAAAAAAGCG
>Ga0208297_1000593_pt1 | contig 63310 bp, 56 predicted proteins | sample LMS_cellobiose_e_FD_187367 | JGI IMG/M metagenome (GOLD analysis project Ga0208297, IMG submission 187367) | Rumen-fistulated moose microbial communities from Alaska, USA - LMS_cellobiose_enrichment (SPAdes) (version 2) | ecosystem: Host-associated > Mammals > Digestive system > Stomach > Rumen...
TTCGCTTCTTCATTACGCTGTTTGAGCCATTTGTACATCGCCTGGCGTGATTTGGGATATCCCAATGTCACAATTGCTTTGGTGACTGAATGGCACTGCTCATATAGTTCCAATGCTCGCTTTCGTTTTCTGCTTTTCGACACTCTTTCTCATGATGCCACCATCCATTTCTTCAAACTACATCCTATTATTCGACATCATGAGCCGAAATCCCTTTTGGTTCTTATAATGTTTTTTGAACTGAATCTTGTGCGCCTGTCTACCGATGCGCTACACATGATTTTCGTATGCGATTGCCCTGTGCCTTCCGGCGAGTCATGGGCTTCTCCTCCGGATAGCGCGAAGCCGACAGCCGATCTGTCAGTTGCGGTGACCATATGAATCTTCGTTGTGAGCCCGCCTCTCGATCTTCCAATGGACTGTTTTCCTCTTTTTTTAAAGCGCCTGTTCCGTCGGGATGAACCTTTACCGATGTGCTGTCCAGGCAGACCGCCTCGACCTTTATGCGAATAACGTTCTCCACTTGCAACGCTTAAAATACGCGCTGTAAAACGCCATTTTTGCTCCACCTGTTCATGCGTACATAAATCGTATGCCAGTTTCCATAGGATTTCGGCAATGCCCTCCATTTGCAGCCGTTTTCCGTGACATACAGTATCGCATTGATCAGTTGGAGATTACCATACTCACATTCCCGCGCTGACGGGGCAAGTATTTTTCGATACGATCATATTGTTCTTGAGTGATTTCCATATGCACATCATCGCATATCATTGGAATATTGTCTATTAGTGCGAACAAACTCTAATATTAATTTACATTTGATATTTTTTGATAAATGCCATTTTTGGCATAACTTTATTCCAGTTTTGGACTTTGACATTATATTTTTAAGAATTTATATTAGCATTATCAGAGTTCTTTAACTATTTTTTATTTTAGAAGGAGGAATAGCTATGACCTTGTGGACAGTATTTACTGATGTCTCTTTAATGGGCGTTCTGCTATTAGTCGGTCAGATTTTAAGAGCAAAGGTCCGTATCTTTCAAAAACTTCTGATTCCACCGGCACTTATTGCAGGTTTTATAGGTCTTATACTGGGGCCAAAAGGTTATGCTATTTTGCCCCTTTCAAAATACATCGGGGCATATGCTGGTGTATTGATTGTCGTAGTCTTCGCGGCAATGCCTATCGGTGATAGACCAACTAAAGAACAGCTTTCCGGACGCGCCATCGGAGGCTTCTTCTTAAATAACACGGGTGCAATTATCCTACAATATGCCGTCGGTATGCTTGTGTGCACTTATTGTCTCAACGACCTCTTCAACCTGAATCCTGGCTTCGGGCTTATGATGGCGACCGGTTTCTATGGAGGGCACGGAACCGCCGCCGCCGTAGGAAGTGCTTATGAAGCCTTGGGCTGGACGGATGCAACAGACTTGGGAATGACCACCGCCACTGTCGGTATTGTAGGCGGTATCGTTTTCGGAATGATTCTTATCAACATCGGCGTCCGCCACGGTTGGACACACTATGTTGAAAAACCTTCAGACCTTCCGCCAGAACTACGCACAGGCTTAATCCCACCAGAGAAGCAAAAAGTGGGCGGGAAAATTACGGTTTCCTCGATTTCAGTTGATCCCATGGCGTTTCATATCTCAATTGTGGCTCTTGCTTCAGTTCTGGGATACTACACTACAAAGCTTGTCTCAGCATATTACCCTCAAATCGGAATTCCAGCCTACTGCATTTCAATTTTATGGGCCTTTGTAATAAATAAGGTGTTGAATATTACTGGTACTATTGAATATATCGATAGACAGAGCATCAACCGCATCAGCGGCACCTGCACGGATTTTCTTATTATCTCCGGTATTGCCTCCATCAACACGAAGATGGTTCTTCTTTACTGGCAACCGTTGCTTATAGTCTGTGTCCTTGGATTTGTTGCCACATTCATCTGGTTCTTCTATGTAGGAGGCAAGTGTTCTCCATACGATTGGTTTGAACGTAATATGATGAACTTTGGACACGCAACGGGTGTTACAGCAACAGGAATTCTTCTTCAGCGTGTTGTTGACCCAGACATGAAATCGAGAGGTATGGAAGATGATGCTATACAGTTTATTTTCAACCGTCCAATACATATTGCGCTACAAGTACTGCCACCTATATTGCTGACTAACGCTCCTGTATTCTGGGCACACTCACTTTCTTGGATATTAGTCGCTAGCCTAATTATTTTGCTTGCAATAGCCTATACCCTCAAATGGTGGCGCCCTAGTGAACCTCTTAAAAAGTACCGTTAAAGTTAAAAGTTAATTGAGAATTTAGCTAGCGCAAAATGGCAGAATGTACCGTGGACAACAAATAAAAAGAAAAGTTGATATCTAACAGTTACAACGCTTTGTTATTCACAAATAGACCTACGTAAATGAGAGAAATTTGCTGCCGGAGCAGTGCGACGCTCTGACGAAAATGAATATACAAGGAGGAAGAAAACTGCATGAAATATGATGTGATTGTTGCAGGAGGAGGGCTTTTAGGAGCTGCAGTTGCTAGAGAACTTGCTCGTTACAACATAAGTATAGCAGTTTTTGAGAAGAATATTGAAGTTGGCTGTGAAGTTACCAAAGGGACACATGCAATAGTTCACGTAGGATTATCATATAATCCTAAAACTCCACTTAAGAATAGGAGCGAATTGCTTGGCTCGCTTATGATGGAGCAGCTGTGTAAAGATTTAGATGTAAAGTACAAAAAAATTGGTAAATTAGGAGTCGCTTTTAATGACGACCAAGTGAAAGTCTTTGAAAAGATGGTCACAAACGGCAAGCGGTTTGGTGTTAGTGACATCCAGATGATATATGACAAGGGTATCCTGTTTGAAATGGAACCTAATCTTAGTAGAGATGTAATTGCCGCAATGTACACACCTAACACTGCAATCGTATCTCCATGGGGGTTAGTTTACGGTCTACTTGAGAATGCACAAGCAAACGGCGTAGAGGTTTTTACGGAGTGTGAGGTGCAGGCTATTGCATGGGATAAAGAGGCTAACTGCTTCAATGTAGAAACTCCCAAAGGAACATTTAAAGCAAAGTATTTCGTTAATGCGGCTGGTGCATATTGTGATAAAGTTTCACAAATGATTGGAGATAATTCAATAAATATGAAACTTGTGCGCCAACAGAAGGTAATTGTGGACAATAATTACAGAAATATAATTAAGCATGTTGTGCGCACACTAAATGCCAAAAATGCAATGGGAGATTTTGTTACCCCCACGGTTTACGGAGATTTAATGGCAGGTGTTCAGCTAGAACTAACAAGTTCTGTCGATAACGTAGAAACAACTTATGAGGGTATTGAAGAGCATGTCATTCAAAGTATGAAGAAATTTGTTCCTTGCATTCCTCCTGCGGCAATAATCCGACCTTTCGCTGGAGTTATCGCCCAGACTGTTGACGGAGAGTTTGTCGTTCGCCCATCACACGAGAACCCGCACTTCATCCAATGTATGGTTGGCGGTTCAGGCTTGGGCGCAGCCTTCCCAGTGGCATGCTATCTAACACAGGACATAATGCCTCAGATAATGCCAGATATGACGCTTCGCAGTGATTTTAACCCGTTGCGCAAAGATATGCCACATATTCACGATATGGAAGAGGAAGATGTTGCAGAACTTCTCGGGAAAGATCCTAGGTACGGACATATCATCTGCCGTTGTGAAACTGTTTCCGAAGGTGAAATTATCGAAGCAATCCACAGAGGCGCACGAACAGTTGACGGTGTAAAGTTCCGTACCCGCGCAGGTATGGGACGTTGTCAAGGCGGATTTTGCGGACCTCGTGTAATATCAATTCTTGCTAGAGAATTAAATATTCCACACGAAAAAGTAACTAAAAAAGGCGGGGAGTCAATAATGGTCAATTTATCTCAAAAAATCTGTAATGACCGGGGTGAAGCATAATGACAAATATTCTTAAGCACGAAGTCGATCTTGCAATAATTGGCGGTGGTCCAGCAGGATTAGGTGCTGCTATCAGCGCCAAAGAAGCCGGCGTTAAAAATGTACTGTTAATAGAACGCTCAGAGGAGCTCGGAGGAGTTTTGCCTCAGTGCATACATAATGGTTTTGGCTTGCATTTCTTTAAGGAAGAACTAACAGGTCCTACCTATACGTATAAGATGTTAAAAAATGCCGAGAAAGCAGGAGTAGATTTCTCAACAAGGACGATGGTGATACGCATTGACCCAAACAACACTATTATAGCTTTAAGTCACAACAAACTTCTTGAAATCCATTCAAAGGCAACTTTACTGTGCATGGGTTGCAGAGAACGCTCATTTGGCGCTTTAAGAATTCCAGGAACAAGGCCCGCAGGTATCTATACAGCAGGGACTGCGCAGCGTTTGATGAATATCGAAGGGATGTTGCCGGGAAAAAGAATTGTAATTTTGGGTTCAGGTGACATTGGAATGATTATGGCAAGAAGAATGACGCTGGAAGGAGCAATGGTTCTTGCGGTAGTGGAATTAATGCCCTTCATAGGTGGGCTTATCCGCAATGAAATTCAGTGCCTCCGTGACTTCAATATACCTACTCACGTAGGACATACAATTAAGGAAGTAAACGGCACGGATCGCATCGAAAAAATAATTATCACTGCCGTTGATAAAAATCGTCATTACATTCCGGGGACTGAAGTAGAATTTGATGCGGATACACTGCTCATTTCAGCTGGGCTCATTCCAGAAAACGAGCTCTCAAAAATGGCCGGCGTGCAATTAAATCCACTTACAGGTGGGCCAATTGTGGACAATCTGTGGCAGACAAACGTCCCGGGAATATTTGCTGGTGGTAACGTTGTTCATGTTCACGACCTTGCAGACTACGCATCCGAGTCTGCCGCATTAGCGGCCGTAAATGCAGCGGCATACGCAAAAGGCACATCGTCGCAGGATTTGGATATAAAGGTGAAAGCAGGTAAGAATATAAGATATATTGTTCCTAATTCAATCACAAAAAAGCAGGAAAAAGTCACATTCTTTATGCGTGTAACATGGCCTTTGAACAATGCAACTGTTCATATTGGCGATCTTTATAAGAAGGAGTTCATCTTTGCTCGCCCAAGTGAGCAGATTCGCATTGATTTGCCAATTGGCATGTTTATGAAGCTTAATCATGAAGAAATTGTCGTATCTTGTTATGGTGAGGAGGCAGTCTAATGAAAAAGCAAGTTGTAATTTGCCTGCAGTGCCCCTTTGCGTGTAATATCACCGTTTCTATTGATGATGCAGGCAATATCAGCGAATTCAAAAACAATCGCTGTGAGAGAGGCAAAAAATATGCTACACAGGAGATAGTGTGTCCTGTCAGAGTTCTCACAAGTACAGTAGCACTTGAAACAAAAGACAAAGAACACCCCTTGCTTCCGGTACAGACAAACGGACCTATACCGAAGCACTTACTACTTGATGCCATGAAAGTTATTTCCAAAATAAAAGTCAAGGCACCGATAAAGTATAACGAAGTCATATACCCCAACATCCTGGATACTGGAATAGACCTGGTAAGTACTTTTGAAGTATTGGAATAGACTGTGGGATTACCAGTTCACAGCATTGCATGTTATTGTACAAGAACTGAAGCTTCTTACCTTGTCCTACACTCTTACACTATTTAATTACAGGAGGAAAGACTATGTATTATTTCGATGCACACATGCATCTTACGGACATAACCCACGCCAATTTAAAGGATATGGCACTCCACAACATCAGGGGAATTGTTTCCCCCGTTCAGCTTGCTGGAACGAAACCTAACAGCCCCGACACAATCGTTGATATGTGGGACTTCCAGCTGGGAAAACAGCTCAGCAGGGCGAAAGCATTCATGATTGACGCCTACGCGATGATCGGCATCAGCATGGTGGCAACTCCTAAGAATGGTTTAGAAGACCTGCTCAAACTGCAATTGGAATATCTGGAAAAACCGAAAGTAGTCGCGATAGGTGAAGTTGGGTTTGAGCCCGGTTCAAAGACAAACAATGACACCGAATATCAGCAGAAACTACTTGAAGCTCAAATCGACAACGCGATGAAGATGAGTAGCTGCATTGATATCCACCTTCCTAACGTTATGGAAAAAAAGGTCTTATTTACAGAAAAATGCATCGGGATTTTTAAAGCTCGCGGCATGGATATGAAGAAAGTAATTTTCGACCACTGTAGTGATGCCAACATTGAAATGGTTCTTGAGGCTGGTGCATACGCAGCGATTTCTGTACAGCCCTGGCGCAAAGTCACGCCGGAGACAGCTGCTGAATGGATTTTGAAATACAGTAGCGACTATGTAATGGTTGACAGTGACGCATCAGGACTTCCTAGCGACTGCCTCGCAGTAGCAAAGACAGCTTTTGCGCTAGAACAAGCAGGAGCCGACAAGGTGCTTATCGAAAAGGCTTGCAGCCTGAACTGTCAAGCCGCCTACGGTATATAAAATTACGTGGATTCCCCACAAAAAAGGAATTGCCTGAAACATAACAGACGTGTATGCACAGCTGTAAGTGACGAACTTACAGCCCCGTGTCTTATGCACCTAAACACAGAATGTGCAGATGAATATCGATATGTCATTTGTACTTAAAAAGCGTGCTAAAATATATATAAGTAAATTTTTATTATCAATAAATAAATTTATTGTTGTTGAGGGGGGAATAAAAATGGCTTTAATTGACAATAATCCAATTTATTTTATTACGATAGTACAGGAGAAAAGTATTTCCAAGGCAGCCGCAAAGTTATTTGTCTCCCAGTCCTATTTAAGTAGGTACATACAGAAACTTGAGAAAACTTTAGGGGTGCAACTTTTTGACAGAGCTAAAAACCCTATTGCTATCACCTGCGAAGGAGAGAAATATTATAAATACATTGAGAACACTAATAAACTATATACAGAATTTATTGCCGAACTGGACGACTTAAACAGACAACGGGTAAATTCACTGAATCTAGGATTCGCACCTTGGCGCAGCGCAACGCTTCTTCCAGACATTCTTCCAAATTTTATAAAGCGTTTTGACAATGTAAATATTTATCTCCATGAATATCCGGTAAAAGAATTATATAGAATGATAGAAAATAACACCGTTGATATTTGCATAGTTAATGTTACAAACGAAACTAAGGATAAATTCGAGATGGAAAGCATTGCAAACGAGAATATAATATTGGTAGCAAACAAGAAACATCCCATGACAAAAAAACTACAGGAATACGTAGATTCTGACTCCATTTCTCCATGCGATTTAAGCTTCCTTGAAGATGAGTGTTTTATCCTACTGAAAGAGGGAACTTACTGCGGGGAATACGAAAATAATTATGTTAACAATAACAGATATTTCTTTAAAAAACTCATAAGAACAAAAAACAGAAACACAGCGATAAATCTTGTAAGTGCAAACTTAGGATTTTGCTTTGTACCAGAAACGGGTGTCCATTGTATAGCCAACAATACCAACCTGGAATTCTTCAACCTACATTCGCCGGAACTAGTCGCGCCTCTCTACGCGATTTATAAAAAAGGTGTACACCTCTCTATTGCTGCCCGTAGGTTTATCGACATGACAAAGGAATATTATTCATACCTCCTGTCAAATAAAAATTAACGCGATAATATACTAAAGCTGGAAGAGACTAGCATTAGAACACTTTAATCATCCCGAAATGCACTAATAGTAAGAAGTATGCCTGCGGGCGCTAATCGCCGCCTTTATCAAAAAATATTATCCAGACTTTTTTTTCGCCTAAGCAGTCGACCAAAGCGCTTTTGGCGGTGAAGGGCGCGGGACAGGGGCGTTCGTTCGGGAAGGTGAATGTATGCTCCTTTAACTTTTCTTCGGCGCCGATTTTCTTTCGCGCCTCCGTTATAAGACGCGCGGCTTCAGCGTCCTCTTCCCTTTTAAAAAGAGTTTTTCCGTCCTCATCCAATATGACCGAGAACTCGGAGCGCTGAGGGCTGCGAGAATTCCAGCCGGACGCGGCCTGCGAACTTATCAGGGATTTTCCTTCGTCCGAACTCATCATCGTGACGCTCACGCTTATGTTGTCGGGCGTTTTTTGGTGATCTGAAATATATTCGAGCGCTCCCGATTCTTTAACGAGCGAAGCGACCGCCGGATCGCTCGCGGCCGCGTCCGCGGCGCAGAGCGCAGCGCTTATCGCGATCGCGCGGCACTGCGCTTTTTCGTGAGCGATATAAGCTTCCTTTGTCGTTATCCTCCGGGCGATGAAGAAAAATGACGCCAACACGGCCGCTAATATCAAAATTTTTGCCGCTTTGCCCGTCAGTTCCGCAATTCTTACTCTCATGACGCTATTATAGCGCAGTTGGGCGGACTTTATGTTAAAATTGACTGACGGTGATAATTATGGACAATCCAGATAATAATGAAAAACAGCTCACGATAGACATAGAGGAAAAATCCAATAGCTCCGACATAGTGCGCGACGAAATGTGGCTGATGTGCAGCGTTGTAAAATGGTGCGCATTCGCGGTGCTGACGGGCGTCATGGTCGGGCTCGTCTGCGGGGGTTTCCTGCTCGCACTTCGTTATTCGATGGCTTACGCTTCAAAGATTGGGGACTTCCATTATCTGCTGCTCATGCCCGGGCTCTTCGTCAGTTATTACCTTGTTCGCATGCTCGCACCACAGTCGGCCGGGCACGGCACGGAGGCCGTTATCGACGCTATACACAACAAGAAAAGGACCGTGATCGACTTCAAAGCTGTGCCCGTGAAGATCGCCGCTACGATCGTCACGATCTCCTCCGGCGGCTCGGTCGGCATCGAGGGCCCCTGCGCACAGATCGGCTCCGGCGTTTCTTACGTCATCGGGAAAATTTTCAGGCTCGACGAGTCCGACATGAAAAGAATAATAGTCTGCGGCATTTCTGCGGGCTTCTGCGCTGTCTTCGGCACGCCGGTAGCCGGCGCGATATTCGCGGTCGAGGTCCTCTTCGTCGGACAGATTTTTTACGACGTTCTGCTGCCGTCTCTGATGAGCGGCATCGCCGGATATTTCACCGCCTCGGCGATCGGAGCGGGGCATCTCCCCTATTATGTCGTCCATATCCCAACGCTGGGGCCGGCGTCTCTTTCAGCCGTGCTTGCCGCCGGAGTTTTTTTCGGCATCATCGCCATTATGAACATCGAGGGGATCCACTTAATAAACAGGGCATTCGCGCGCTGCGGAATCACGGGGTGGAGGCGCCCCGCCAGTGGCGCGCTGCTGCTGCTCGCGATATGGCTCATCTTCGGGAAAGATTTTCTCGGCCTCGGCAGCGGCGTGATAAGGGATATGATCACAGGAGAGAAGAGCCTGCCGTTGGGATTTATTATCAAGATTCTCGCTATGGGCGTCACACTGTCGGCCGGAGGCTGCGGCGGAGAGATCACTCCTACGTTTTTCATCGGCGCGTCATCCGGGCTGCTCTTCTCTGCGATCACCGGGCTCGATCCCTCCTTCTGCGCCGCGCTCGGCGTGACTGCGGTGCTTGCCGCGTCGACGAACACGCCTATCTCCGGCACGATACTTGCGATGGAGATGTTCGGAGCGCAGATCGCGGCTTTCGCGGGAGTCGCCTGCGCCGTATCATATATAGCGGTGGGACACAGAAGCCTCTACCCCACGCAGGTGCTTCTTTCGCCCAAGGCCCGCACCTTCGTGATAAAGAGGACGGAGCGCGGAGAGAGGCTCGTGAGACGCTTCGAGAGTATTTCTCTGCGGCGGATAGCACATTTTTACATTGAAAGGATAAACTCCAAGCTGATAAGGAGGAGATAGAGGTGAACGGCGGAAATTTCGGCAAATTGCTCAACAGGATTCTCACTGCGCTGTCCGTGGCGATGATCGCGATATGGGCGTGGAAATTCTTCGGCCCGGGAAGCGGCGGGACGCGCCGCGCCAGCATCTCGCGCCTGGCCGGAGCGGGAATCAATTTTTACACCCTACTATGGCTATCGATAGCAATAGTCTGCCTCGGCTATCTTCTGTGGCGCTTTCTATCGATGCTTTTCTGGAAGAAATATTTCAAGGACGAGAAGCCACCAGAGGAGGGCGAATAAAAAGCCTCCAGCGTTCCGCGTTTATTCGCGGGCGCTATTTTCAGCTGTTCGGCAGATGAAACGCGCCTTTATGACGCCAGTTTGTGATAATCGGCGACCTCTATAGATTTTTCCGCGGCGATTTTTTTTACGCCGTCGGCGTCGGCACAGGGATAGCTGCAAGCGAGCCCGCAGCTTGCGGAAATGCTGCGCGGCACGGGCACTATCTTCACGCTCAACCCCTCCGCGCGGCAGGCTTTTTCGAAATAAAGCGCCATATGCGTCGTGTCAAATGTTGCAATGCACTCCATGCGTCAGCTTACCTCCGCTCGACATTTCGGTTATATTTTTACCACTTTCCGCACAAAAAATAAATATCCTTTTTTACATTATTGTGCAGCATTACAAAAGATCTTGTTGTGCCGGTAAGCTTGCCGCCGTCTCCACGGCGAGTGCCGGCAGGGCGGCCTGGAGCCCTAAAAATCCTGCCGCTGTTTTTTGAAAAGCTTATATAGAAGGCCGTGGCGCATCCCTCTGTCGCTCACGACGAGCGAATGGACGCCGCAGAGCTCCATCGCGGCTTCGACGATGCACGCCCCTCCTAAGATCACGTCGGCGCGCTGCGGGTGCAGCCCGGGAATCTTTCTGCGCTCTTCAATCGTTTTAGCCGCGTAATCCGCCATCTGCGCGCGAACGTCGCAGAGCGCAAGGGTCGAGCCGTGAATGACTTCCGCGTCGTAGAGCGCCATTTTGTGCTTTACGGCAGCAAGGGCAGTGATATTTCCGCCAAGTCCCACGAGCATTTCGGCGCCGGGAGCGACGCCGCCTTCGGATAGCTCTTTTTTAATCCGCGCGCGCGCGAAGTCGAGCTTCTCCGCCGACACCGGCGTTTCGGGAAAATACGCGTCCGTCGCGAGCACACAGCCGACGTTGATGCTGAATTTACGCTTTATCGCGCCGCGCGCGCAGTATACGAATTCGGTGCTGCCGCCGCCGGCGTCGAATGCGACGAAATCCGATTCCGCTGCCTTCGGTATCCCCGCTATGACGGCAGTGTAAAGCAGCAGCGCCTCTTCTTCTCCCGTGATGACGCAGAGCTCTTCGCCGGTCAGTTCTCTGACCCTGGCTATGAAGGCGCCGGCGTTCTTCGCGCTCCTCAGCGCCATCGTGCCGACTATTTTTACCTCGGCGCCTGTCGCGCGCGCTTCGTTCACAAAATCAGCCGCGGCGCGGGCGTTCCTCTCAAGCGCGGCGGCGCTTATGCCGCCGCTCTCCCTAAGTCCTTCTCCGAGCCTCGTTATGCTGACGGAATCCTTGAGGACGGTGAAGCTTCCGTCGTTTTCCGCGCTTTCCGCCAAGCAGCATTTTATCGAATTAGTGCCTATGTCTATTACAGCTTTTCTCATAACGGAACCAGCCCCGCAATTTTTATTGCCTAAATATAGCCTATCGACCGCGCTTCTTCAAGCCGGGCAGCGGCGCTTCCGAAAGCCCTGACGAATTGCGGGCGTCGCCCCTTGCCGCGCGCCCTTTAAAAAATTATAGACAGATCCGGCGCTTCGGTGCTAATATAATTTTTTGGTCTGGTCAAAGCAGACGTTATTTTTTCATGGCGCAATGAAGTAAACAGGCGCTTAAGCGAGAGGAATATATAAAATGCAGGACTCTTCAAAAATCAGGAATATCGCTATAATCGCCCACATAGACCACGGCAAGACAACGCTCATCGACGGCATCTTCAAAGCCGCCCACCTTTTCCGCGACAATCAGCTGATGGAGGAGCGCGTTATGGACGCAGGCAGCCTGGAGCGCGAGCGCGGCATCACGATAAAGGCCAAGCACTGTACAGTCGAGTGGGGCGGCTATAAGATAAATATCGTAGACACGCCGGGGCACGCCGATTTTTCCGGCGAGGTCGAAAGAGTCCTCTCGATGGTGGACTCCGTTCTGCTTCTCGTAGACGCGAACGAAGGGCCCATGCCCCAGACGCGCTACGTTCTGATGCGCGCGCTGAAGCTCGGCCTCAAGCCGATAGTGATAGTCAACAAGGTCGACCGCCTGAACGCCGAGCCTGAGATCGCGCTCGACAAGACCTTCGACCTATTCATAGAGCTCGGCGCGACGGAAGAACAGTGCGACTTCGCGGTGCTCTACGGCTCCGGCCTGCAGGGCTGGTTCGTCGCCGATCTTAAGAAAAACGAGGACAACGCTAAGGCCGGCATGGACGATCTTTTCAAAACTATAATCGAACGCGTGCAAGCACCGAAGGCAGAGATGGAAAAGCCCTTCCTGATGCAGGTCTGCACGCTCACGTGGAGCGAATACCTCGGCCGCATCGGCTGCGGCAGGATATTGCAGGGCACGCTGAAAAAGGGCGACAGGATACTGCGCACGCATACGCGCTGGACGGATTACGAACAAACGGACTGGAAGGTAGTTTCGACCGACGCTTCGGCCTGCACGCACCTCTACGTGACAAAGGGGCTCGACCGCGCCGAGGTCGAGGAGGCCGGCGCTGGCGACATCGTATGGTTCACTGGCCCTGCGAACATCGACCTTGGCGATACCGTGAGCTCGCCCGAGATAGCGGGTCACGCGCTCCCGCCGCTCGACATCGAGGAACCGACGGTATCGATGTTCTTCATCGTAAACACGAGTCCCTTCGCCGGACAGGACGGCAACGCGATCACGCTGCGTCAGCTCAAGTCGCGCGTCGAACGCGAGACGAAGATAGACCCCGCGCTGCGAATGGAGGACATCGGACGCCCTGACGGCATAAAGGTTTCAGGGCGCGGCGAACTGCACCTCGGCATTTTGATCGAAGAGATGCGCCGCGAGGGCTCAGAGATATGCGTATCTCGCCCGGAAGTAATAGTACAGCATGACGACGGAGGACGCACCCTCGAACCTATGGAAGAGCTGATCATCGACGTGCCTGAGGAATATCAGGGCGTGGTTATACAGAAGCTCGCGCAGCGCAGGGGCGAGTTGAAAAATATGGAAAACAGCGGCACCGGCGTTCTGCGCCTTGAGTTCAGGATACCGACGCGCGGCTTCATCGGCTACCGCGGCGAATTTCTGACGGACACGCGCGGCTTGGGTATACTTTCCTCGCGCTTCGTCGGCTACGGGGAATGGGTCGGCGAGATAAATTCGCGTTCGCGCGGCTCGCTCGTCAGCGTAGACACGGGCGCGGCGACGAGCTACGCGCTTGAGAACCTTCAGGAGCGCGGCACTCTTTTCATCAAACCCGGGGATATGGTCTACAACGGACAGGTCATAGGCGAGGCGTCGCGCAATAAGGACATCCCCTGTAACCCCAGCAAGCGCAAGCAGCAGACTAACCACCGCTCCGCCACGAAGGACATGATGATAGTCCTCGACGTGCCGCGCCAGATTACGATCGATTCCGCGCTCGAATGGATAAGCGACGACGAGCTCGTAGAAGTCACCCCACTTTCGGTGCGCATACGCAAGATGATACTCGACGCCGACCAGCGCAAAAAGGCGCGCATCAGGGCCGGTATCAGTGGCGCGGAAGAAGATGAAGAGTAGAAGCGGAGCTATGCCCCCCGCCGGAGAGCTTATCGTCTACCGCAACTTTGAGAGCGACGAAGTATTCTCCGGAGTAACGGCGCTGATAAAAGCCGAACGCGCCGGAGCTACGGGCGAAATGCCCGCAGAGAGCGTAAGATGCTACTGCGACTGCGTAGAAAAGATGGCCGCGGCGGCCGAGGGGCTCGGCATAGCGGGAAGCATCTGGCGCACGTGGCTCGCGCGCCTGCTCTCGCAAAGGGAAAACGCCTTCGCTCTTTCGCACGAGCGCAGGAAAATCTCCGGCGGCACGATGCTGCGGCTCGCCGCGAACGACTTTGACACGCTGTACGCATATATGAATTATGACTTCCGCGCGCTCGAAAAAAAGATAGGCGTCGATATTGGCGGCTGCCTCGCCGATTTCACGCCTTCCTCGAAGAAAAGCGAAAACGCGGCCGTCGCGGCGCTGGCAGCGGACTTCGCCATGGCCTCCAGCGGCGCCGAGCTTCTGGCGGCCGCGGAAAAATTCTACGAGGAGCGCGGCTGCGGAAAATTCGCGCTTTACTGCGGTTTCCGCTGGGATTCCCACGAACGCGGGATAGTGCCGGCCGCTCCTCTTGAAAAAATCACTCTTTCGGACATCATCGGCTACGAGGAGCAAAAAAAGATCGTTGCAGAAAACACGGACGCCTTCCTCTCGGGGCGCCCGGCGAACAACGTCCTCCTCTACGGGGAGGGCGGCACGGGAAAATCTTCGACGATAAAGGCGATACTCAACGAATGCGCGCAGCGGGGCCTTCGTATGATAGAGGTCTACAAGCACCAGATAAATGACCTCTCGACGATACTCGACGCGATAAAGCGCCGCAATTATAAATTTATCCTCTTCATGGACGATCTATCCTTCGAACCCTCCGAGGTCGAGTACAAATTCCTCAAGGCTTTCATAGAGGGTGGAATCGAAAAGCGCCCCGACAACGTCCTCATCTACGCGACGTCGAACCGCCGCCACCTGATGAAGGAGACGTGGGGCGACCGCGCCGACAAGGACGACGACGTGCACGAATCCGAGACGATGCAGGAAAAAATGTCCCTCGTCGACCGCTTCGGCATACTCGTGCGCTACATCTCTCCGGAGCAGAAAGAATATCTGCGCATCGCGCGCGCCCTCGCCGAAGAGTACGGAGTCGATGCCTCCGGCGAGGGATTCGAACTCGGCGCGATACGCTGGGAGCTCAAGCACGGCGGCTTCTCCGGCAGGAGCGCGAGACAGTACGTCGAATTCCTTGCCGGAGGCAAAAAACCGGAAGAGTAAGCAAAAGAAGTTACTGATACAAAAGACGGGCAGGCGCGAGGTACGCCTGCCTTTTGCTTTAAGGGCTACTGTCGCACTCTTAAAATATCTATTTCTTCGAATTATCTATTGACTCATATAAAAAGGTGGAATAAAATATCCACTATTCCAGTTAGGCGTCAGCTTGGGAAGGAGGGGGAAGATGAATCCAATAGCAGGCCTGCCTGAACCTTTGCTCCTCGGACTTCACGCGTTCGGAGAGCTCGCGAAAGAACCCGACAAATGTCTCACAACTAAGCATCTAGCTGACATAATAGGCACATCGGAGCCGTATTTATCCAAGATTCTACAGCGTCTATGCAGATGCGGGCTCATCAAATCGGTGCGCGGTCCCGGCGGCGGCTATAAGCTGAACTGCGTCCCGTCGGAGACCCCGCTCTATCCAATCTTCGAGGTACTGGGAGGCCCGTTTAAGGCAAGCGGCTGCAAGCTTGAAGGCTGCCGCGGCAAAAAATGCTTCATCGGCGAGATGATGGACGAGCTTTCAAGAGCGTTCTTCCGTTATCTCGCGTCGCGGAGCGTAGCCGAGTTCGCGTCGTACTACGCCAACGGCACCGAGGTGAGCATCGAGATCTCCGTCGTCACGCCGAGCCTCGGCCAGAGGCATCCAAATTTTGGAAATGTGAGTCAGAAAAAAATCTAACAGGGAAGGATTGTTTTTATTGGATAAGAGGATATTGTTCGCGGCGCTCATCTCCGCGCTGCTCGCGCTTTCACTCCCAGCTGTCGTATACGCCGAGGGCTTCGGCGTATACGAATGGAGCGCCGCGGGCACCGGCATGGGGGACAATTACATGTTCGCCGAAGAAGACCCGGCCGTACTCGCCTACAACCCCGCCGCAATAACAAAGCTCAACGGCAGTTATCTGAGCTTCGGCTCGAGCTGGATAAATCCTGCAACGTCGGTAGAGTTTATAAACGGGCCGCTGAACTTCGCGCGCCCGGACGACTACCACAACGAATACAGCCCCGCTTTCGCGCCTTACTTGTACTATGCGAGAAAAGTCGGCAACAACGGATGGTTCGGCCTTGCCGTATTCCCGCGCTTCGGCAACCAGATAGAATACGACGACGCGTGGGCAGGGCGCTACGACACGATTTTCACCGGAATGCAGGGCTTTACGGTGCAGCCGACCTATGCGTTCAAGATCGGCAGCAGGCTTTCGGCCGCAGTCGGCCTCGATATAAACCGCGTCAACCTGAGGATGAGGAAAATGACGCCGGTCAGCTACGGCGCGCTCGGCTACTTAGGCGATCTTGAATCCGACGTAGAGGGGCACAGCATGAACGTTGGCTGGGTCGCTTCGCTGATGTACGACTTCTCGCCCAAGACTTCGTTCGCCGTCACCTACCGTTCGCGGGTCAAGCAGAAGATGGACGCCGACGCGGACTTCGAGGGCACGCTTGCCGGCTTCGGCAGTTACCGCCTCGACACTCAGGCGCACGGCACGGTCACTCTGCCCGATTCAATATCCTTCGGCATCGGACACAAGTTCAACGAGAGGACGCGCGTCGAAATCGACGCTATATGGACGAACTGGGCGACCTACAACGAGCTGAATCTCACCTTCGACGACAAGCTCCTCGGGATAATCGGCGGCACGAACGCCGTCAAGGACTGGCACCCCGCGTGGCGCGTAGGCATCGGGCTTGAGCACAAGCTCAGCAAAAAGTGGAGCCTGCTCTGCGGCTACGTATTCGACGAGAGCCCCGTGCCCGACGAAAGGATGGACTTCACAGTCCCGACGGGCGACCGCCACCGCGGAAGTATAGGCTTCAAATACCGCCCGGCGGATAACTGCGAGATCGCCTTCTCATACACCGCCATATGGGCGGGAGACAGAGACGTCTCTTCGCACATAGGCGGCTCGGATTTCAGCAAAGCGTATATTTACGACGGGTTGACCCAGGTCGTATCGCTCGGCTGCACGCTGAAGCTGAAATAACTTCCGCATAAAACAGACGGCCAAAAGAGGGGCTCGCGAAGGGCCCTTCTTTATTTTATCTCCGAAATACGCCCTCAGTCATTTATAATATTAATATCATCTAAGGACAGGGGGCATATAAATGGTAAGGCTACGTTATCTTGGGCACAGCGCGTTTTATATAGAGGGGGCCGGACTTAAGGCGTTGATCGACCCATTCCTCAGCGGAAATCCGAACTCGGCGGCGAAACCCTCCGACTTTAAGGAGCTCGACGCTGTATTCCTGACGCACGCTCACGGCGACCACGTCGGCGATACTATAGAGATCGCGAAGAGGACGGGGGCGCGCGTATTCAGCTGCAACGAAACGGCAGCATGGCTCGCGCAGAAGGGCGTAAAAACCGAAGGCATGCATATAGGGGGGCGCGCAAAATTTCCTTTCGGGAGAGTCAAGCTCGCTCCGGCGTGGCACGGCGACCAGATAATAGACGGCGACACCCCGCGCTACGGCGGCGTAGCCTGCGGCTTCGTGATCGAGGTCGAGGGGAAAAAACTCTATCACGCCGGTGACACGGGGCTCGCGATGGATATGAAGCTGCTTGAAGCTGAGAAGATAGACGTCGCCTGCCTTCCGATCGGCGGCTACTATACGATGGACGCCGAAGACGCCGTACGCGCTGTGGAATTCATCAAGCCGATCAGGGCGGTCCCGATGCACTACAACACCTTCCCCAATATCAGGACGGATCCGCAGGACTTTGCCGCGGCGGTCAAAGAGGCGGGGCTCCTGGGAACAGAGGTCGTCGTGCTCGGATACGGAGAAACGCTCGAATTTTAAAAACAACCCAGGTGTGGCTACTCGCCGTGAAAAACCTGACGCCGCCGCAGACGCGCTATGCGCACAGCGGCGGCGCTTTTGTGCATAAATGATAAACGCACCGTAGCGACGAAAGTTTTACCTTATGAGCGCGTTCGTTAAATTCCGCCTTCATCTTCGAAGACGTCCTTCTTATCATGCGTCGTATTTTTGGCTCAATTTTTACTATCCGTAACGCGTTTTTGCTGAACAGAGCAGCCAATTTTTATTAGACTTACGGCTATAATTCAAATATTCTGAAATTACCCTTTTTGTGCAAATAGTATTGTTAATTTTAAAAATTGGTGTATGCTACGCATATAAAAGGAAATGTAAGCGATTGTTACAATTTTCTTTAATTGGTGGAGGTAAGTATCATGGCAACGCAAGGTTATTTTGTTGATTTGGAAAGCTTTAAAAAGCTCAATCCGAATCCGGTCAGGACGACGATAGAAAGCGCCTTTTATGGCAACAACGTCGTCCAGGTAAAGGATACCGCCACAGCGTACAGGCTAGCTAAAAACTCTCCCGGCACGATAGAGATGACGGCTATGCCCGTCTACCGCGCGGCGGACCTTGGGCTCCCTGAAGACGCTAATGTTCTGCTCTTCAACGACGGAGCGGTTTTCGGCCGCTGCGCCGCGGCGCGCCGGATAGTCGGAGAGGCCGGCGTCTCGACGACGGCCCTCGCGACGATTCTCCGCGAAGCGATCCACAACGGGAGATTCAGGAAATTCTACTCGGCCCGCGCGGTCATCGGGCTCGACGAGGATTTCATGGTCGGCGCGAACATCATGATTCCCGAAGGTTTCGAGAACAACCTCTACAGCTGGATGATGAACTTCCAGTATATGAACACCGAATACGAGGAACGCTATAAGAAATCGCGCCATCTGCCGAACGACGGAGATATTTTCGTATACTCCGATCCGTACTGGACGCATCCGGACTTCCCGCTCGGGCTCGCCTTCTTCTCGCCAGAACAGAACTGCGCCGCTATACTCGGCATGCGCTACTTCGGCGAATTCAAGAAGGGTACCCTTACGCTCGCCTGGGGCGTAGCGGCGCGTAACGGCTACGCTTCCTGCCACGGCGGCCTGAAGCGCTACGAGCTGAAGGACGGCAGCGGCAAAAAGTTCGTGCTCGCCGCGTTCGGCCTCTCCGGCTCGGGGAAATCGACGATCACCCACGCCAAACACGGCGGGAAGTACAACGTCACAGTACTTCACGACGACGCGGTCGTGATAAACGTCAAGGAGAAATACGCGATCGCGCTTGAGCCGGCGTACTTCGACAAGATGCAGGACTACCCTATCGGCTGCCCCGACAACAAATATCTGTTGACGCTGCAGAACTGCGGTGCGACGAGAACGGCCGACGGCAAGGTGATGGTCGTAAGCGAAGATATAAGGAACGGAAACGGACGTGCAGTCAAATCGCGCTTCTGGACGCCGAACAGGATAGACAGAATCGACGAATCGCTCAACGCGATCTGCTGGCTGATGAAAGACCCGACGCTTCCGCCCGTCGTGAAGCTCACCGGCCCGTCTCTCGCCTCCGTGATGGGCGCGACGCTCGCAACTAAGCGCACGACCGCCGAGCGACTCGCGCCCGGCGTCGACCCCGACGCCCTGGTCATCGAAAGCTACGCGAATCCTTTCCGCACCTATCCGCTGGAAATGGACTACGCGCGCTTCCGCCAGCTCTTCGAGGACGGCGTTCAGTGCTATATCCTCAACACCGGCTTTTTCACCGAGAAGAAGGTGCCGAAAGAGATGACACTGACGATACTCGAATCGATCGTCGAGGAAAAGGCGCAGTGGAAACGGCTCGGCGGCATCGAAGGGATGGAATATATGCCGATAGAGGGCTTCGAGCCGGACTTCGGCGACGCGGCCTACAGAGCGCAGTTCGCGAACCGCATGAACGACCGCCTGAAGTTCGTAAAATCGCGCGACACGGCGAAGGGCGGAATAGACAAGCTGCCGCAGGACGCACATGAAGCGATAGAAAAGGTAATCAATTCGCTGAAATAAATCAAAAAAGCCTTCAAAGCTGTTAAAAAGCGGCGGGCTGCGCAGACGAAGTGCAGCCCGCTTATTTTCCGCCCGCAGAAGCTTGTGGATTTTTCAGCCTCTTTTATCCTATAAACCAAGCGAAAAAATTCGTCGGCGGCTGCGGTTTTCTTAGAGGACGACTCAGTTCCCTCTGAAAATAAAAAAGACGGCACCGACCATGCACAGAGCCGCGAACAGGTAATTCAACGAAAGCTTCTCCTTCATGACGAAGACGGAAAAGCCCGCGAAAATCGTCATCGTGATCACTTCCTGCATTATCTTTAGCTGTGGCAGTGTATAAACGAGACACCCCATGCGGTTCGCCGGCACCTGGAAGCAATATTCGAAAAACGCGACGCCCCAGCTGACGAGTATCGCCATTATCAGCGGCTTTGTGCCGATATATTTCAGATGCCCGTACCACGCGAAGGTCATAAATATGTTTGAAACGAAAAGCAGCGCTATCGGATAGACGTATTTCAGCATTAAAGTACCCCTTCGCCGCTTTGCGGCAAAAATTGATCCCGCGCGCCAGCACCGACGTCGCGAAAAATCAGCAGAGGCAGTATATAACAAAATCGTTCCGTTGTAAAAGCGTCGGCGCGTGCGCTTAATTTACTTTTGATACATTTAAATCATTTTACTTATCGACTTTCACTTTTTTTCTTTGACAAAGAAAGCTATAATATATTCAAATGACTGATATTTGAGGCAGCGCTGCCGCGCGCCGAAAGTACCAAAGCGAATACAGAGGTGAGATACATGTTTCCAAAAATTGTCCAGCAAAGGCTGGCAAGCGTCGGCATAGAGTTTAACGGGCCGCACGAGTGGGACCCGCAGATCGTCAATGACGGCTTTTACCACCGCGTCATCGCAGAAAAGAGCCTCGGCCTCGGAGAGAGCTATATGGACGGATGGTGGAACTGCCGCCGCGTTGACGAACTGCTCTGCCGCATCCTGAAATGCGGCGTAGAATACGACATCAAGGGGAGTCCGCGCTATGCGCTGCTTTTCCTCCCCGCTAAGTTGCTGAACCTTCAGTCGCGTTCCCGCAACCGTATAGTAGCCGAAGGGCATTACGACATTGGGAACGACTTCTTCTTCTCCTTCCTCGACCCGCTGCATCAGTACAGCTGCGCGTATTTCAAGGACACAGACGACCTTGCCCAGGCGCAGGTAAACAAGCTTGAGCTGATCGCAAAGAAGCTCGAGCTCAGAGAGGGAGACAACCTGCTCGACATAGGCTGCGGCTGGGGAGGCCTTGCAAAGTACATGGCGCTGCGTTACGGCTGCCGCGTCACAGGCGTGAACATTTCCAAAGAGCAGCTCGCGTTCGCGCGCGAAGAGTGCAAAGGCCTGCCGGTCGAATTCATCGACTGCGACTACCGCGAAATAAAAGGAGAGTACGACAAGATCATCTCCGTCGGCATGTTCGAGCACGTCGGGCAGAAAAATTTCCGCGCCTATATGGAGACCGCGCACCGCGTGCTGAGAAAGGACGGCCTCTTTCTACTGCACACGATAGGCTCGAACGCGTCAGGGCTGAACTGCGACCCGTGGCTGAATAAATATATCTTCCCGAACGGCGCTCTGCCGTCAATCGCCCAGATGAGCTCTTCCGCCGAAGGGCTCTTCGTGATAGAGGATCTGCAAAACCTCTGCGATAATTACGACAAAACGCTGCTCTGCTGGTACAGGAATTTCATAAAAGCGTGGCCAGCCTTCGCGGATAAATACGGCGAGCGCTTCCGCCGCATGTGGGAGTATTACCTCTTATGCTGCGCCGGAGTCTTCCGAGCGCGCGGCGTTCAAGTATTTCAGCTGCTGATGACGCGAGAGCGCGACGCGAGGAGGCAGCCCGCGGCGGCGATGCGCTGATGTAAAGTCGTCAGAATTTGACAACAGGGCGCCCTTAATTTAGAATGTTGTTCAATTAAACATGGAGCAGGCGACTCCCGCCGGCGGTTCGGATATTTCTGAAGTCGGCGAAGGCGTGCGGCTGGGCCGGGACGACAACCCGGCAGCGGGCGGATAAAATTCGCGGCCCGCGGGACCGTTAAAAACGATTCCGCGGGCCGCATTTTCATGCAAATACGTGCGGCCGCGCATCACGAGGCGAGGGACAAATGACAGAGATAAATGAAAAATATCACGGGCTGGATGAGCAGGAAGTGCTCAGACGCCGCGCAAAATACGGCAGCAACAGCTTTGTCGACGGCGAAAGGGAGAGCCGCCTGAAAAAGGCGCTCAAGTCCTTTCTTGAGCCGATATTCCTGCTGCTGACCGGAGCGGCGTGCATCTACTTCCTGCTCGGCGAGCCGCGCGACGGCGCCGTCATGCTCGCGTTCGTGATATTCATGAGCGCGATAAACATATACCAAGAGTGGAAGACAGATAAAACGCTGGAAACGCTGAAATCGCTCTCCTCTCCGAAGGTCGCGGCGCGTCGCGGCGGATATACGGTCGAGATCGCTTCGGAGGATTTAGTTCCCGGAGATATAATCGTCGTATCGGAGGGTGAACGCGTCGCGGCCGACGGAGAGATACTCGAAAACGACGGTTTCGGCGTCGACGAATCGGCGCTGACCGGCGAGTCGGATATAGTCTGGAAGAGCTGCGCGCCGGCGGAGGGCGGCGGCGTTTGGCGCACGGACCGCTGCTACGCGGGGACGAATGCAGTCGCTGGACGCGCGGTAGTGCGCGTGCTCGACACCGGCGCGCGCACGGAGTACGGCAAGATAGCTTCCGACGTCGCAAGCGCCCCGGAGCGTCCTACGCCGCTCGAAAGGCAGACGCGCCGCCTCGTGCGCGACTGCTCCCTCTTCAGCATGCTGATGCTCGCGTTCGTGATAGCGGCGACCTATTACCGCGGGAGCAGCCCGATAGACGCCGTGCTCGCCGGAGTAACGATAGCGATGGCGACGATCCCGGAGGAATTCCCCGTCGTGCTCACAGTCTTCCTCGCGCTCGGCGCCTGGAGGCTCGCGAAGCGCAGCGCGCTGATAAGGCGCATCCCGTCCGTCGAGACGCTCGGCGCTGTTACGGTGCTATGCGTCGACAAGACCGGTACCCTCACCGAAAACCGCATGTCGCTCAAGGAATTCGTCCCGCTCGCAGGAACCTCCGTCAAAAAACTCGCCGAGGTATCCGTGCTGGCTTCTGAGACGGACCCTTACGACCCGATGGAGCGCGCCGTGCTCGACGAGGCGCTGAAAAGAAACATCAACGTAAAGTTGCTGCAGGGGCAACGTCTGCTGCACGAATACCCCTTCTCGTCAGAATCGCGGATGATGTGCCACGTCTGGTCGTACAAAGGAAAAATAACGGCCGCCGCGAAGGGCTCGCCGGAAAATATACTTGCCCTCTGCGCTCTCAGCGACAGCGAACGGCAGGCGGCTTCGCGCGAACAAAGACGCCTCGCCGAGGCCGGCTGCCGTGTGCTCGCGGTCGCCTACAACGACGAAATGTGCGGCATCCCCGAAAAAATGAACGAATGCCGCTTCCGCCTGGCGGGGCTCGCCGCCTTCTCCGATCCGCCGCGCAGGAACGTCGCAGAATCGATCAAAGCATGCGGCAGCGCCGGAGTGCGCGTCGTCATGATAACCGGGGACAACAGCGTCACCGCCCACCGCATAGCGCACGACATAGGGCTCGGCTGCGGCGAGAAGGAGCACGTGATGATAAACGGCGAAGAACTCGAAAAAATGAGCCCGGACGAACTCGACGAAAAACTCGGCGATGTGACGATCTTCTCGCGCGTGCTGCCGCGCGGAAAGATGCGCATAGTCAGCGCGCTGCGTTCGCGCGGCGAAGTAGTCGCGATGACCGGCGACGGCGTCAACGACGCGCCGGCGCTCAAATACGCGGATATAGGAATAGCGATGGGAGGACGCGGCACTGACGTCGCGCGTGAAGCGGCCGACATGGTTCTGCTCGACGACGACTTCTCCACAATCGTCCGCACGATACGCGACGGACGCCGCATCTACGACAACATCAGAAAGGCTATGGAATACATCCTCGTGATTCACATCCCGATCGCGCTATCGGCTCTCGCCGCGCCGCTGCTCGCGCTTCCGGCGGTGCTCGCGCCGCTGCACGTCGCCCTGCTCGAATTGATAATCGATCCGACTTGCTCGATAGTCTTCGAACGCCAGCCCGAGGAACGCGACATAATGGAGAGGCCGCCGCGGCAGACCGGCGCGCCGATAATCACCGCCAAACTGCTCGGCAAGGCGCTCGCCCAGGGATCGGCGATTTTCGCCGCCGCGTTCGGCTCCTACTGCGCGGCGCTTCCAAGAGGAGGAGCCGAGCACGCGAGGACCTTCTTCCTGACGGTGCTCGTGCTCTCTAACCTCTTTCTCGTCTACGTCAACCGCTCCGATAAAGACTTCGCTTTCGCCGGAAAAAGCGCCTCTACCGATATGATCGCGTGGCTCGTGAACGCCGGCGTCCTGCTATGCCTGACGGCGCTTTCTCTGCTGCCGCAGGCGGCGCGCGCCGCAAAGCTCAAGCCGTTGAGCCCTGCGGAATTCGCCGCCGCTCTTTTGATCGCCGCCTGCGCGACGTTCTGGTGGGAAATAGTTAAATGGTTCAAAAGGAAAAACGACAGATAACAAAAATCCCGCCTTCAAGAGGCGGGGTCGGAGAATTCTGGTGGGCCCATCAGGAATCGAACCTGAAACCATCCGGTTATGAGCCGGGAGCTCTAACCAATTGAGCTATGGGCCCTAGCTGTGTGAGCCTTTAGTCCGCCGTGATAGCGGAGACTGGACAACTGTCAGCCGCTTCTTTCGCTGAAGTGGAGGCTTCGGCGTTTATAACCGTCGTCTTTCCTTCATCCTCGTCAAGCTTGAAATTGTCCGGAGAAAGCTCCGCGCAGACGCCGCAGCCGATGCAGTCGTCAAAATTAACTTTGATGGGCAAAGCGCGTCATCTCCCTTCCACAAGGACGTATTCTACGACATTTACAGTGATACGTCAAATTTTTTCGCAACATTCGCCCGACCGATTTAATCCCATCCCGTCAACCAAAGCGCCCGCTTGGCTGTATAATTGCAGCTGTGCGTAAGCGTTTATCGACGAAAGGAATTTTTTGATGTTTTTAACCGACACACATTGCCATCTGAACAGAGAATATTTTCCCGGCGGCCTTTCGGAGCTCTTCGCAAACGCTGCGGCAAACGACGTGAAACGCATGATTTTCGCGTCGGCCGACGAGGCGTCGAGCCGCGAAGCCGCAGAGCTCGCCGAAAGGCAGAGAGACGCGCCGGAGATTTACGCGCTCGCCGGCGTGCATCCTCACGAGGCGAAGAACGCGTCTTCCGACTACCTCTCCGCTATAGAGGATATCGCAGGAAGCGAAAGGGTGCTCGCGATCGGCGAGATCGGGCTCGACTATTTCTACGACATTTCGCCGCGCGGGGTCCAGCGCAGAATCTTCGCCGAACAGATCGAGCTTGCCGCGAAGATAAACAAGCCGATAGTCATACATGTCCGCGACGCCCAGGACAAATCCCGAGGCGACGCCAACGCGGAGCTTTTGGCGATAATGCGCGAATGCGGCGCTGAGAGAGCAGGCGGCGTCGTTCACTGCTTCTCCGGAAACGCCGACGAGGCGCGGCGGGCCCTCGAAATGGGCTTTTACCTCTCTTTCGCCGGGCCGGTGACCTATCCGAAAAATAAAACTCTACGCGAGATTGTGATGAACGCGCCTATCGAGAAGATTTTATGCGAGACGGACTCTCCCTACCTCGCGCCGCAAGGGCACAGGGGAAAGCCCAACGAGCCGGCCCTCGTCCGCTGCGTCTACGAATACCTTTCGATGCTCAAGGCCCTGCCTCTCGAAGAGTTCGCGGAGATCGTGAAGAAAAACGGAGAAAGGGCTTTTCGTATAAAATAGAGGGGCGCGAATTCCATAAGCGCCGCGCCGCCGAATAAAATGGCAAAAACAGATTCGAGGAGGTAATAAAAATGTCGCTTATCGGAAAAGAGATCGGAGCTTTTTCAACAAAAGCGTACCACGAAGACGACTTCAAGACGATCGTAAAGAACGACGTGCTCGGTCACTGGGCAGTATTTTTCTTCTATCCTGCCGATTTTTCATTTGTATGTCCGACGGAACTCAAGGAGCTCGCCGACCGCTACGAAGAATTCAAGGAGGCCGACTGCGAGGTCTACTCAGTCTCCTGCGACACGCACTTCGCGCACAAGGCGTGGCATGACGCTTCGGAGGCTATCAAGGCTATAAGATTCCCTATGCTCGCCGACCCGTCGGGGAAGCTCGCGAAAGATTTCGGCGTGATGGACGAAGACAAAGGATTCGCCGAGCGCGGCAGCTTCATCGTAAACCCGCAGGGGAAAATCTGCGCCTACGAGGTCAGCGCCGCTAATGTCGGACGCAGCGCCGCGGAGCTTCTGAGAAAGCTTCAGGCCTGCCAGTTCGTCGCGAAGTACGGCGACCGCGTCTGCCCCGCCGCTTGGACGCCCGGCGACGACACGCTGAAGCCCGATCCGACTCTCGTCGGGAAGCTTTAGCTTTATCAGAGAGAAAGGAGCAGGGGGAATTTTCTTCCCCCTCTCGTACCTGCCGTTCGGCCATAGAGTGCTTCAATATAATTCCAAAGCCTGTCTTTGAAGACGGCAGCCTTCGACCGCGACGAGGCGCTCCCCTCTCAATGTTTCTCTGATCGACCTCGCCGCTGTCAGCGCTTACGGCCGCGGCGGCGAAAATATCTCCTGCAAGTCAAACTGCGGGCGCCAATAGCTTTACCACATGCCTCTCAGCCGATTGAGAAGGGCAACGCGTAGATAGCCGCTGCGATCACTACCGCAACCGCCACTATACGTCGCCATATCTTATATTCCCTGTCCATCTTCTCCATCTCTTCCGCCGAAGGAGTCTCTGCAAGCAAAATCTGCGAACTCAGCGCCTCGTCCTCATTCGCCGCATATCTTTTACGGCAGAAGCAGTAGATCAGAAGCCCGAGGGCGCACCAAACTATGCCTGTAAGCAGCGCGTCGGGAGGCAGCTGGGTCATCATGACAATATAGATAAGTACGCTGACAGGCGCTCCTATCGTTATTCCCGGCGCCCTGTATGGACGATTGAGCTCTTTATGTTTGATCCGAAGGCCTAAGGCGGCGGCGATGCCAATCACATAGTAAAACAGGTCGGCAAAGAGGCTGAGAGATGCGATGTAGATCAGCGAATCAGTAGCTATCAGTGCGATGGAGAGCGTGCCGAGCGCTATGATGGAAACATACGGAGTTTTGTACTTCGGATGCACCTTGGCGAATATTTGCGGCACCGCCCCATCCCTCGCCATCGTGAACAGGTAGCGCGGAGGAACGGCGATGCTTGCGTTCAGAGTAGAAAAGTCTCCTCCAAAGGCGATGCCCAGCGCGAGCATAAGCAGCGGGAAGCCAAGGATCCCAGCGATCTTCATCGCCTCCGCGTAGGGAGCGTCGGCCGAAGCGATCGCGCCGAGCTGCGCCGTGGGCACGATGCCAACGAGAAACCACTGAAACGCCGCGTTTACGGCAAAGACGATAAAGGGGGCCAGGAAGAGGGCGCGAGGTATATTTATCTGCGGGTATTTGATCTCTTCTCCCATGGCGCAGCAAGTTTCAAAGCCGGCGAAACACCACCAGATCATCGCTACGGATCCGATGAATCCGGCCGGCTTGAAATCAACGTATTCAGGCAGGCGCACGTAATTCTGCAAATCGACGTTCGGTATCATCATCAGGAACCATACGAGCGCGACGCCCCAGAAGAAGAACATAAATCCGTTCTGCAGCCTGCCGGTTATTTCGACGCCGCGGACGTTGGTGTATATGAAGGCGCCGACTACAAAGCAGGCGATGAACACGTCGCTTATCGGCAGCTCGCAGCCGAAGACGTGGAAGACGGCCTTAAAGTAGAAGCTGAAGGCCATCGCTTCGCCGCTCGTCACCGCCACCAGAGAGATGATGAAGTTCCACCCAGCCAGCATCCCCATAGGTTTGCCGATGCCAAGCGCAGCGTACTTGTAAGTGCCGCCGGCGTAAGGCAGCGCAGCGCCCATCTCCGCGTAGAGCAGGGCGGGATATACGCTGACGATCATGGCGACAAACGTCGCCAATATGACCGAAGCTCCCATTAGGCCGACGACGTTTGCCCCAACCGTGAACAGCCCAACGCCTATAACGGTACCGACTGTGATCGTTACCGCTTCGCGCATGCCGAAGGAGCGCTTCAGCGTGCTTGTCTGTATTTCTGACATTATAATTATCTCCTTTCTAACATAAGAATTTGTTCCTTGTATGTCTTCGATAGTTTAGAGTATAGACACGTGTGCCTTCTCAATGTCAAGCATAGAAAAAGCTCCGCAAAGCGAAAAACATGGAGCACACTCCATGTTTTCGTCAAAATAATCAATTGCTGCGTCTCAAAAAGCTTGTTCGCTCAGAAAAAAGAGCGAGATTTTTCGGCAATACGGCAGCAGGCGGCGCTTAATTTTACAGCTCGGCATATGCCTGCAAGAATGAGAGCTGCCGCTAAGCCAAAATCCCGCTCGCTACGGCAGCTCCCTTTAAATTTATTCCCCCTCTTCCTTCGGCTCCTCCGCTTCGTCTTCGAAGGGTATCTTGTGCTCTATCGCGCACTCATTGCATATAACTACGTTGTTGCCGAATTCGTCCTCCGCTTCGTGGAAAAGGTCGCAGCATTCGCGCAGCGGCTTTTCGCATATCGCGCATCTCAGCATTCTGTCACGCCCCTATTTCTTCTTCACAGAATATCCGAAGGTCCCAAGCCGGCGGCCGAGCGCGTAATAGCTGCCGTGCGAAGTCACGATCAGCGCCGCCTTTTCAAGGTGCAGGACGCCCTTTGCATCGAGCAGATCTTCGTTCACGTTCACCGCGACTATCTTTGAAACGAACATATCGTGGCTGCCGAGGGGCATTATCTTATCGACGACGCATTCGAGGTTTACCGGACTTTCGGCGATCATCGGCGCGTCAAGCTGCGAGGCCTTCACCGCGGTGAGCCCGGGCAGCGAAAATTTCCTACGGTCGCGCCCCGTCTTCACTCCGCAGAAGTCGGCGTTCCAGAGCAGCCTTTCGGTCGTCAGATTTATGACGAACTCCCCCGCCTCTTTTATTATCCCGTATGAATAACGCTCCGGCCTGACCGAGATATAAGTCATCGGCGGGTCGGAATTTATAATGCCCGTCCATGCGGCCGTCATTATGTTCGACTTCTCCATCGTGCCGCACGAGACCATAGCGACCGGCAGAGGATAAAGCATCGTGCCGGCTTTCCATATATGTTTTGCCATCAGCTTCGCCTCTTTCCCTCAATTGCATGCGTCTATTATAGTATCTTTTTCGTTTTCATAAACGTTAAAATATCATGGCGTTTTGCGGCGAAAGCTGCGGAAAGCGGCTCGGGCAAGAGACGCCGTCGGCGCGCATTTATCTCAAAGAGAGGAAAAGCTTTATAATAGTAGCGCGAGACGCGATAGGAGATGGAGAATGATGGCGGCAACGGAAATCCTTCAGAACTTTTATAAAATAAATCTTGTGATACCGCGCGGCGGCTTTGAATCGTTCCTCGACGGCTGGCTGCTGCGCGACGAAGCCCGCGAACAAACGATACTCGTCGAGACCGGCCCCGCATGCTCCGTGCCGGAGCTTCTGCGCCGGCTGCGCGAGCTTAACGCCGACAAAATAGATTACCTGGTATATACGCATATACACCTTGACCACGCCGGGGGCGTTGGGCAGTTTATCGCAGCTCACCCGGAAACAAAAGTTCTTGCGCCCGAAAAAGGACGCCGGCATTTGATCGACCCTTCAAAACTCATGGAGGGCAGCCGCGCCGTTCTCGGCGGCCTCTGCGACACTTACGGCGCGCCGAAGCCGCTGCCGGCGGAAAACATCATCGACGGAGGCATCGGCGGCCTGAGCGTAATAGACACGCCCGGGCATTCGCCACATCACAGCTCCTACATATACGAAATGAACGGCAAAAAAATACTTTTCGCCGGGGAAGCGGCGGGCTGCTTCACAAAGACAGAAGATGAGGATATATTCCTGCGTCCGGCGACGCCGCACAAATTCTTCTACGAAACCGCCATCGCCTCTCTCGACAAACTGCTCGCGCTCGAAGGTATCGACATAGTTTGCTTCCCGCATTCCGGATACTTTTACGACTATCGCGGAAAATTCGCCGCCGGCAAAAAACAAATGACACTCTGGCTGGAAATACTCTCACGCGAGCCGCGGCCGCTGACGGTGGAAGAAGCCGTGGCCAAACTCAAGACAAACGACCCAGAGCTCGCAAAGCTGTCAAAACTGCCCATAGGCGTGAAGGAACGCGAAGAGCACTTCATCCGCCAATCCGCGAACGGCTACCTGAAATACATAGAGAGAAACGAAAATATAGAGGCGGAAGGCGTAAGATGAACAGAAGAGCGCTTAAAACCATCAAGGAGATGCAGCTGAACGAAATGACAGAGCATATCGTCTATGCCCGCATGTCGAAGCGCGCCGACGGCGAAAACGCGAAGACGCTCAAAAAAATCTCCGACGGCGAGCTCCTCCACGCGCAGATCTGGGGCAGATACACCGGCGCCACGCCGAAGCCGTCGGCGCTGAAAATATTTTTCTACCGCCTCTGCGGCTTCCTCTTCGGACTCACCTTCGTCATCAACCTGATGGAGCGCGGCGAGGAAAGGGCTCAGGCGATCTACGCTTCGATAGCAGACGAAGTGCCGGAGGCGTTGAAAATATACGAGGACGAACAGGAGCACGAGCGCGAGCTGCTGGCGATGATCGACGACGAACGGCTGAAATATATAAGCTCGATGGTGCTCGGCATAAACGACGCGCTTGTGGAGCTGACCGGCGCGCTCGCCGGCTTCACCTTCGCGCTCGGCGACAGCGCCGTCATCTGCATGGCCGGCTTCATAACGGGCAGCGCCGCGACCTTTTCAATGGCCGCGTCGGAATACCTCGCTAAGAAAAACACCGGCGGCGACGGACGCCCGCTGAAAGCCGCGCTCTACACGGGCATCGCCTACATGTTCGCCGTTTGCATGCTGCTCGTTCCCTACGCGCTAATCTCCTCGCCGCTGGCCGCGCTCTTCTGCTGCCTCGCGAACGCCGTGTTCGTCATCATGCTCTTCACCTTTTACGTCTCGGTCGTACGCAAAGAAAAATTTTTCCCCGCCTTCGCCGAAATGGTCTGCGTAAGCTTGGGAGTCGCGGCGCTCTCCTTCATGATAGGCTGGGGCGCGCAGAAATTGCTGGGGATAGAGATGTAAGGAACAGCGCTGATATCCATTCTCCGTAAAGACAACGTCAATAAACCTTTTGAGCGTTTCGTATCGTTAGCTCGCTTTCATACTCTATTCCTTAAATATCAACACATCCCTTATTGTCTGGAAAAAGGTTCGGATTATATTAATTTGGTGCGGGAAGGGGGACTCGAACCCCCACGGAAAATCCACTGGATCCTAAGTCCAGCGCGTCTACCAGTTCCGCCATTCCCGCATAATCAGGTATTTTACAGTTCCGGCGACAATAAAGCAAGGCGTTTTGCGCGAATGGCGGCGTTGTTGCGGCGACGGACGCGCGCGTCCGTCGCCTTTACTCTTTCGGGCGGTTTGAAAACAGTCGGCGCAGCTTTTTTAAGAACCGCGCCGATCTTGTCAGCAGATTTTCTATTTGTCCGGCTACTTAGCTTATCCTGCTTCCGGTCGGAATCGAATCGTCCATCACTGTGAGCAGCGTAAGGACCTCCCGCCGCGTCTCGGGGCTTTCGGCCGCGAGGAGCATGCCGTCGCTCTGGACGCCGCGGAATTTCGCCGGCTTGAGGTTGCAGAGGACGACTATTTTTTTGCCTTCGAGCTCTTCCGGCTTGTAGAAGTCTCTGATGCTCGAAACGATGGCGCGCTTTTCATTGCCGAGGTCGAGGTGCAGGATGTAGAGTTTGTCGGCCTTTGGAACTACTTCTACTTTTTCGACGAGCGCAACGCGCAGGTCGAGCTTGGCGAAGTCGTCGTATTCGATCTGCGGCTTTTTGTCGGCGTATTTAAAGAACGCGGCGGGGTCGGCTTTCGCGCGCTTCGCAAGATCGCGCGTTTCTTTTTCTTTTTTCCACTTCTCAACGTCTATGCGAGGGAAGAGTATCCCGCTGCGGTCGACCTTGACGGCGCCTGGGAGCTCGCCCCACTTCCAGTTGGCGCGGCCGCATTCGAGCGGGCCGCCGGCGAGTCCGAGCTGGCTCCATATTTTAGCGCCCGTATCAGGCATAAAGGGAGCGACGAGCACGGCGGAAAGGCGCAGCGATTCCCACAGCGTGCGCAGCACGGCGTCGAGGCGGTCGACGTCGCCCTCGCGGCCGAGCCTCCACGGCTCTGTCTCGTCGATGTATTTGTTCGCGCGTCCGACGAAGGCCCAAAGGCATTTGAGCGTGTCGTCGAACGCGAAGTCGTTCATCAGAGTGGAGCTCTCGGCGAAGGTTTTTTCGCCCATGGCCTTTATCTCATCGTCGAGCTCCGTCGCGCTGTACGACGCAGGCAGTTTGCCGCCGCGGTATTTCTCTATCATCTGCAGCGAGCGCGAGAGGAGATTGCCGAGGTCGTTCGCGAGGTCGGAGTTTATGCGCTGGACTAACGCGGCTTCCGAGAAGTCTCCGTCGTGCCCGAAGGGAACTTCGCGCAGCAGGAAGTAGCGGAAAGGGTCGATGCCGTACACATCGACCATTTCGAAGGGGTCGACGACGTTGCCGAGGGATTTCGACATTTTTTCGCCGTCCACCGTCCACCAGCCGTGAGCGAAGACGCGGACCGGCGGATTGAGGCCGAGCGCCATCAGCATCGCCGGCCATATCACGCAGTGGAAGCGGATGATGTCTTTGCCGACGAGGTGACGCGCGACGGGCCAGTAGGCCTGCCATTTACCGCCCTCCTGCGGGAAGTCGAGCGCCGAGAGGTAGTTGATCAGAGCGTCGAACCAGACGTAGATGACGTGGGCCTCGTCGCCGGGAAGGGGGATGCCCCATTTGAGCGTCGTGCGCGATATCGACTGATCGCGAAGGCCGCCCCTGATGAAGCTGACGACTTCGTTGTAGCGCTTTTTCGGCATTATCGCGTCGGGGTGCTCCTCGTAGAATTTGAGCAGCGGCTCGGCGAACTTTGAAAGGCGGAAGAAGTAGGTCTCCTCCGTCATTTTTATCAGAGGCCTGTGGCAGTCCGGGCAGGTCTGGCTATCGCCCATCTGCGCCTCCGGCACGTAGGTCTCGCAGGGGACGCAGTACCAGCCCTCGTACTCCCCTTTGTATATGTCGCCGGAGGCCATCAGGCGGCGGAATATCTCCTGCACGACCCTTTCGTGCCGCGGCTGCGTCGTCCTTATGAAATCGTCGTTATCGATGTTCAGGACTTTCCAGAGCCTCTTGAAGTTCTGCACGACCTCGTCGCAGAGTTCGAGCGGCGTCATGCCCCTCTTCTCCGCCGCGGTCTGTATTTTCTGTCCGTGTTCGTCAGTGCCCGTCAGGAAATAGCTGTCCTCGCCGCCGGATTTGTGCCAGCGGTTCAGCACGTCCGCCGCTATAGTCGTGTAGGCGTGCCCGATGTGCGGCACGTCGTTGACGTAGTATATCGGCGTTGTGATGTAGAAATTTTTTTCAGCCATGATTTAGGCCTCCCCGTTGAAATTTTCTATTATGAATCTTTTGACCGCGTTTCTCTGCACACCGTATTTTTCGGCGAGCGCCGCGGCGATGTTTTTCGTCCTTTCTCCGCTTTGCGCCATCGCGGCGGCTTCCTCGCGCCACGAGGCTTCTTCCATCGTTTTTCCTTCCGCGCCTTCGACGACGCAGACGAACTCGCCGCGAATTTTTTCTTGTGGCATTGTATCACAAATTCCCAGCAAAGTACCGCGTATCGTTTCCTGGTGCACCTTGCTGATCTCGCGCACGAGCGCCGCGCGCCTGTCCCCGAGGACAGAGGCGATGAAGGCGAGCTCTTCCATCAGGCGGTGCGGCGCCACGTAAAAGACGAGGGTGTCGGGAAGCCGCGAAATTTCTTCGAGCCTTTTTCTTTTTTCCCCGCTTTTGCCCTTCAAAAACCCCGCGAAGAAAAATGATTCCATAGACGCGCCGGAAAGCAGCAGAGCGGGAAGAAGGGCGTTTGCGCCCGGCAGGACGTCGACCCCGAAGCCTTGCGCGGCAGCCGCGCGCGCGGCCGCCGCGCCGGGATCGGAAAGACCAGGCGTTCCGGCGTCCGAGACGAGCGCGACGCGCCGCCCTTTTTCCAAAAGCGCGCAGATCGTCTCTACGCGCCTGCGCTCGTTGTGTTCGTGGCATGAGAGCAGCTCTTTTTTTATCCCGAAGTAGTTCAGCAGGCGCAGCGTGCGGCGCGTGTCTTCGCAGGCTATCACGTCCGCCGCGCGCAGCTCGCGCAGCGCGCGGAGCGTTATGTCTTCAAGGTTGCCTATCGGGGTCGGGACGATGACGAGCGGCATCAACCGTCCTCCTCTATCGCGTAGACGGCTTTGAGCTCCGGCGTTTCAGCGCCGCTTTCGTCTGTGATAAACAGCGGCGGCTCCACGACTACGCCTTTTCCGCCCGAGCGCACGGCCTCGGCGAGCAGGACAGAGGCGCGCTCTTTCGGGCGCGGGTGTACGTACCTCATGATCTTCGGCGGCGTCTTGTATCTGTCGAGGAGCGCGAACAATTCGCCCGTCCTGTCGCTGCGAATCACTATGTCGAGGCGTCCTCTGTTTTTCAGAAGATAGTGCGAGGCGGCGATTATATCGCCGAGCGTGCAGCGGGAACCCTGCACGGAAGCCGAACGCGCTTCGCTCGGACTGCGGCGGCAGCTCCCCTCCTCGTCGTAGGGGGGGTTGACTACGATTCTATCGAAGCTCTGCGCCGGCGAGATTTTTTTATAATCGCGTATGTCGGCCGCGAAAAAGTCCGCATCAAGGCCGTTGAGCGCCGCGTTTCTCTTCGCGAGCTCTATTAGGTGCGGCTGAATGTCGACGCCTTGCACGCTGAAACCGCGCTTCGCCAGTATCAGAGAAACTGCGCCGTGCGCGCAGCCTATCTCCAGTATCTTTTCGCCGCGCTTCGGGCGCGTGAAGTGGGCGAGCAGTATCGTGTCCACGTTGACGCGAAGCCCCTCGCGCTCGTCGGGCTGATATATTTTAAGCGCCCCGCGGAGCAGATCGTGGCACTTCTCCATTACGTCCAATCCTCCAGCCGTACGCCGACGACCTGCGAAAGTCCCTGCTCCTGCAACGTGACGCCGTAGAGCACGTCCGCGCGCTCCATCGTCGCGCGCCTGTGCGTCATCGCAAGTATCTGGCGGCTCTTCGCGTACTCTTTAGTGAGTTCGCTAAAGCGGCGCAGGTTGGCCTCGTCGAGCGCCGCGTCGACCTCGTCGAGCACGGCGATAGGCGAGCCCGCCACCTCCATAGTGGCAAAAAGCAGCGATATGGAGATAAGGGAGCGCTCGCCGCCGGAGTACTGATTCAGCACCTGCGTGTGCTTGCCGGGGAGGCGCGCGTCTATCTCGACGCCGCTGTTCCATATCGTTTCTCCGTCGGTCATCACGAGGTGGGCCTCTCCGCCGCCGAAGAGCGTCCTGAAGAGAGAGCAGAAACGCCCGTCGACTTTCTGAAGCTGCTCGGAGAACTGCCTGTGAGCCATTACGTCGGCGTCGGTTATGAGCTTCTGTATCTCGGCGGCGCTTGCGCGCACATCCTCAAGCTGCTCGCCGAGGAAGACCAAGCGGTCTTTGAGGCTCTCATCCTCTGAGAGCACGCCCATGTTCACGTCGCCGAAGGCCTTTATCTTTCTGTCTCCATCGCGTATCCTGTGGCGAAGTTCCTCGATTTTTACGTCTTTGGGCAGTTCTTCTGCGCCAGGATACGGGAATTGTTCTTCCCATGTGTTGCAAAGCTCGTCAAGGTCGCGTTCCGTCTCGCTCTTCTTCGAGCGCATCGCGGCGAGCCTTTCGTTCTCTGCCAGCGCCCTCTGCTCGGCCTTCGCTCCGCGCGCCGCTATATATTTTTTCAGCCTTTCAAGCCCGGTATAGAGGCTGCCGTGCTCCTCCATCTGTGCTACGAGCTCTTTTCTGCGGTTGTGTATTTCGAGGCAGCTTCCGCCGATCCTCGCGAGGTTTGCGCGTTCGCGCACGCACTGCTGGTCAAGCTCGGACATTTCTTCGTCGAGTCTGCGCAGCTTGTTCTCCTGGGCGCGCACGTCGTTTCTGATGCGCTCCATCATCGCGAAGCCGGAGGAAAGGGCGCTCGCGGCGACGGCGGCGCGCGCGCGGCACTTTTCGCGCTCTTCGATTAGTTTTCTGTCGTCCTCTACGTCTGACGCGCTGTCGCGCTTCTCCTCAAGCGCAGCGATCGACGCCGCGATATTCTGCCAGTTAACGCCCTCGGCCTTTATCGATTCAAGCACGCGCGTACGCTCCGAAGCGGCGCGGCGCTGTTCGCGCGCGATGCGTTCCTTCTGGTCTTCGAGCACCGCCGCCTTGCCGTTCAGCTCACGTATCCTGCGCGTATACTCTTCTTTCGCCTCGGAGGCGGCGATTTCTTTGGCCTCGGCCGCTTTGTATTTTTGAGCAACGGCTTCGGCTTCGCTCTGGGCTTTCGCCGCTTCCTCCTCGAGCCGTGCGACCTGCGCCTTCATTTCCAGCGCCCTGCCGCTCTTCTGGCTGCGCCCGCCGCTGACCGTGCCGCCGGGCTGGAAGACGTCGCCTTCCATCGTGACGACCGGCGATCTGAAGCCCGAGCGGACGAGCTCCTTTCCCGTGTCGTATTTGTCTACGATGAGCAGGTCCCCCATGATGTGCTGTATCGCCGGCAGCCAGTGATCCTCCACCTTTACCAGTTCTGTGGCCCAGCCGACGACGCCGCGCTGCGGGAGCTTGTAAGCCTTGTTGGGATAGCGCGGCCTTGCGCGCTCAAGGGGCAGGAAGGTGGCCGTGCCGGCGGAGTTCTGCTTCAGGCGGTCGATGCAGCGTCCCGCCTCTTCCATGTCTTCGACTAAAAGCTGGAATTGGCGTCCGCCGAGGTAAGCCTCAAGCGCCGCGGCAAGGTCGACAGGCGCGGTGATCACGTCGATGACCGCGTGAGGATCGGCGTCGAGGCGCTTCAGCTTGGCCGCCGACAGCAGATGGCGCACAGGCGCCGGGTAAAGCCCGGCCTGAAGCGCGTCTGCCGCGTCGTTCAGCTTCGAGCGCAGGTTCGACGCCTCGCGCTTCGCGCGCTGCAGCTCCGCGGCCAATCTCTGGCAGAGCGCGTACAACTCGCCGTGCTCCCTGACGGATTTTTCCTGCTCAGAGTTGAGTCTCTCCCTGTCGTCGGAAATTTGTTTTATCTGAAGGTCTATGTCTTTGCGCTCGTCTGGGACGCCGTCCTTTTTCGAGCGCATTTCCAGAAGCTCTTTGCCGAGATATGAGAGCTTAGCGCGGCTCTTCTGAAGCTCGCCGTCGAGACGCGCCTTTTCTGCGTTCCACTCTTCGCGCTCCCGGCGCGTCGCTTCGAGCCGCTCATTGTATTCCTTCCATTTTTTTTCTGTCGCGTCGAGCGCCTTCTGCGCCCTCTCGACTTCCTCGCGCGCCTTTTTGTTCTCGTCGGCCGAAGCTTTCTGCTCCGCAAGGAGTTTTTCGTGGCGCTCTTTGGCTTCCGCCCTCTCTTCGCGCCCCTCGGCGATGCGCGCCTTCGCGCCGCGCAGGCTGGTCGCCGACGCGTAGCCGGATTTCATAAGGCCGTCGAAGCGGCTGCGGCACTGCTCGAGCTCCCACGTCTGCCTGCCGTGGGCCTGAGCCGCGCGGCTTATTTCCGCCTCTATCGCGCTTCCGGCCTTCTTCCAGAAGCCGGACCAGAATAAAGAGCCCTCGCGCAGCGCGGATGCCGCTTCAAGCTCGACGGAAAGCGCCGCCGCGACGCGCTCGCATTCAGCGCGGCGAAGCCAGTACAGCAGCTTTCTGTCTCCCTCGATGCCGTCTAATATAGCGCGCATCTCTACGGCGCGCCCGACCTCCGGCGCTATCTCCTCGCGGCGCGAGAAGAGCTCGCCCATCAGGTGGCGGAGCTGCCCGCTCTCTTCTTCGACCGTAGCGAGCCTCTCCTGCGCTTCCATTCTTTTTTTTCTGTAAATGTCTATGCCGAAGAGCAGCTCGAAGTACATCCTGCGCTCCACCGGGCTCTGCTTCAGCGTTTCCTGCACTTCGCCCTGCCCGATGAAGGCGAAGCGCGCGCCTTCGAGCTTCCACTGACGCTTCAGCGCGTCGAGCTCGGTCAGCGTCCTGCGCGAGTTGTCGACGAAGAGGCTCGTCAGGCCGTCGGGCGCGGAGACGCGGCGCTTTATCGTGCACACGCGCTCCTCGTCGCGCAGATGCAGCGTGACCTCGGCCTCCTTTGCCCTCTCTCGGCTCACGGAGCCTTGGAAAAGCAGGTCCGACTGGCGGCTGATGCGGAGGCGCGAAGCGCTGCTGTCGCCGAGCGACCATCTCAGCGCGTCGAGCAGATTGCTTTTACCGCTGCCGTTCGGCCCGACTATCGCCGTGAAACCCGACGAAAGTATCAAGTCGTGGGAGCCGCCGAAGCTTTTAAAGCCTTTAAGCTGAAGGCGACCTATGTACAACTGCCCAACCCTCTCGTTTCTGAAGAACGCTTATCCTGTGTTCGACCTGATGCAGCGAGCCCTGGCATTCAAGCCGGAATTTGCCCCACGACATACCGGGGCGGCCGCGTATGAAAATTTTTTTCTCAAACTCCTCTTCCCAAAGTTCGAGGAAGGTCTCGCATATATATTCCGCCACGCCCTCGGAGCATTCGACGAGCAGCGCCTCGGATTTCGACGAAAGCACTATCTTTCTTATGAAGCGCTTTATCTGGAGCGCTACGCTCTCCTCGCACGGCACCGTGCCGAGGCCGCCGCAGTAAGGGCAGCTGCGCATCAGGGCGGCGCGCAGGTCGGTGCGCGCGCGCTTGCGCGTTATCTCGACGAGGCCGAGCCCTGTGACGCCGTAGACGCGCGCCTTGCACCTGTCGCTCTTGAAGAGCTCCTGAAGCTCTTTCACGAGCGCCTGGTTGTTTTCTTCCTTTTCCATGTCTATAAAGTCGACGACGACGATCCCGCCGAGAGCGCGCAGGCGAAGCTGACGCGCTATCTCTACGGCAGCCTCCATGTTCGTCTTGAGCACAGTGTCGTTGAGATTCTTCGAGCCGACGAACTTTCCTGTGTTGACGTCGATGACGGTCAGGGCCTCGGTCTGGTCGATGACTAAGTAGGCGCCTGAAGGGAGCCAGACTTTCCTGCTCTGTAGCTCGGCGATCTGGCTTTCAAGCCCGTAAACGTCGAAAAGCGGCATCTTTCCACGGAAGAGGTTCACTTCTATCTCCTTGTCCGGGAAAAATCTCCTCACTATCGCCTCTGTAGACGCCTTTTCCTCTTCGCTGTCTATCACTATTTCGTCTATCTCGTCGGTCAGCTCGTCGCGAAGCACGCGCTCGAGCAGGCCGGTGTCGCGATGCACGAGACAGGGCGCGCCGTTCTGCTTCGCGCCGCGGCGTATCGCCCCCCACTGCGCGACGAGCGCGTCGACGTCTTTCTTCAGCTCCAGCATATCGCAGCCTTCGGCTACCGTCCTGATTATTATCCCGAAGCCCTGCGGACGCAGCTCTTTCGCCATGATCCTCAGCCTCGTGCGCTCGCCGTCGCTGGCGATGCGCTTGGATACCCCGGTTTCATGCCCATAGGGTATCAGCACCATATAGCGCCCGGCGAGGGATATCCTCGGAGAGACGCGCGCGCCCTTTCCCTTGCGCGCGTTCTTCACGACCTGCACGAGCATCTCCATGCCCTGTTTGACTTCGATATTCTTTACGTCGTCAAGATAGAGAAAACCGTTTTTACCGTCGCCGAGATTCAGAAAGGCCGAGTTCATCCCCTTGAGCACGCTGTCGACGCGAGCCTTGTAAATTTCTCCGGTCCTTTGATGTTCGAGCATCCTTTCGATGTAAAACTCGTATAGCTTTCCCTTTTCGTCTATTATCGCTATCCGAATCTCCTCCGGGTCGATCAGGTTCGCGATTATTTTTTTTGAACGGCCTGTCATATTCCCAATCCTCCGTTAAATGAGCGGCAGCACGGATTTTGATTCTTCATCCCAGCGCCCGACTGCGAGGCGCGCGATGCGCAGCTCGCTCCAACCCGCTACGATCTCCGCCGCTATCAGGGCCTTAACGAGAGGCCCCGCGCCGCAGCGCTCAAGCTCGCCTGCCGCGAGCGTTACGACGCCGCCGTCGAAATCGCAGCGGTAAAGGGCGCCGCGACGCCGCGCCTCGGAGGCGACGGCTTCCTTGGCCTCCGCGCCGAGCGCGGCTCTTGCGCCGGCAAAGCTGTAAAGGGCCGCGTCGATCGATTTCGCGAGCACCTTTTCCTCCGTTATTTCCGCGTACTTTAATATTTTAAGCCCTTTCGGGAGCCTTGCGTTCCAGCGAAAGAGCGATTTTTCATTCCACTCGTCGAACCAGAAGTCGGCCGGCTCGGCCAAGCCTTCGACTCCTGTCGCGAGGGGGGGCGCAAGGCTTATGCGCGGATGCGGCGAGAAGCCGGCCGTAAATTCCTGCCTCAAGCCGGCGCGCTTCGCGGCGCGCGACATTACTACGGGCAGGTCCAAGTGATTGACAAAGGTGAAAAGCCCCTTCTTCTCGTAGAGTATTCTAATTCTCGCCACCGCCGCACACCTCCGCGCGCCCCTGCCAGCCGCAGCCGTTGCAACCGCCGCGGCAGTCGCGCGTGACCTCTGCCCTGTAAGCCCTTTCGCGTTCGAGCAGCAAATATTCTTTATCGACGCCGCAGTCGATATGATCCCATGGCAGAGCGGCGCCGAGGGCACGTTCCGCAGTGTAGGAGGCGGCGTCTATGCCGAGCTCCTCGAAGGCCTTCATCCAGCGGCCGAAATTAAAATATTCGCTCCATCCGTCGAAGCGTTCGCCGGCGAGCCACGCCCTTTCTATCGCGGGCGCGAGCGCCGAGTCGCCGCGCGCGAAAACCCCTTCGAGAAAGGTCTGCTCCGGCTCGTGATAGGAAAGGGAGACCTTCCTGCTTCGAACCTTCGATTTGAGCCAGCGGCCGCGCTCGCGAAGCTCCTCTATAGACGCCTGCTTCTCCCACTGAAAAGGAGTGTGCGCCTTCGGCACGAAGCCGGCGACCGACGCGTTAACGTCGCCGCGGCGCTTGTGGCGTTTCGCCGCGGTGACGGCCCTGCCGCATATCTCCAGTATGCCGGCGAGGTCCTCCTCCGTTTCCGTCGGCAGCCCCATCATGAAATACAATTTGACGCGCTCCCAGCCGTGGGCGAAAGTCGCCTCGAGCGCGGCTTCGATATCCTCCTCCGTCACGCCCTTGTTTATCACGTCGCGAAGCCTCTGCGTCCCGGCCTCGGGCGCGAATGTGAGCCCCCCTTTTCTCAGCGATTCGAGCCTCGACGCGAGGTCGACGGAAAAAGCGTCGACGCGCAGGCTCGGCAGCGAGAGCTTTATTTTATATTCTGCGAGCATAGGCGCCAGTTTCTCCATGGCCTCCGGCAGCCCCTTCCAGTCGCAGGTGGCGAGGGAAAGCAGCCCGGCCTCCTCCCAGCCCGTACTCTCGAGCAGAGCCTCCAGCTGACGGCAGACGGACTCGGCGCTCCTTTCGCGCAGAGGGCGGTCGATCACTCCGGCCTGGCAGAAACGGCAGCCGCGGGTGCAGCCCTTGAATACCTGCACGGCGGCCCTGTCGTGTACTATTGCGGTGTTCGGCACGATCATCGTCGTGTGGTAGAAGGCGTCGTCGAGATTTTCGACGATGCGGCGGCGTATTCTTTTGTTCGTGCCGTGAATAGCCGGGACGTACACGCCCTCTATCGCGGCGAGCGCCGAAAGCTTTTCGGCGCGCTTCGCGCCTTTCAGTTCGTGCAGGCGGCTCAGGACTTCGGGGATAAGCGCCTCACCGTCTCCGGCCATGAAGGCGTCGAAGAAGGGCGCCACGGGCTCCGGCGAGAGGGCCCCTATGCCGCCGGCCAAAAGCAGCGGCTCCTCCTCGCCGCGGTCGGCCGACCAGAAATGAATGCCCGAAAGGTCGAGTATCGTAAGGATATTCGTGCAGGAAAGCTCGTACTGAAGAGTGACGCCCACCGCGTCGAAATCCCTGAGAGGACGCCGGCTTTCGAGCGACCAAAGCGGCGTTCCGCTGCCGCGCATCGCTTCCTCCATATCCGGCCACGGCGCATAGACGCGCTCCGCGTCGGCGTAGGGCAGAGACTTGGTAAGCGGGTAGAGAATCTGAAAGCCGAGGTAGCTCATGCCCACCTCGTAAACGTCGGGGAAAGCGTAACATACGCGCACTATATCGCGCCCCTCCTTCACGGGGCCGCTTCCCCATTCGCCGCCGATGTAGCGCGACGGGTGCTTTACGGAGGAGAGCAGCACGCGCATGCGCTCCTCGTCAATTCCACCGGACATAACAAACCCTCCAAAAACTTTTATATGAAGCGTGGCGCGCAAAAGCGCGCAGCGTATATATTCGAGTCAGAATCTATCCTGCCTCGCGGCGACGTTAACGCTCTGGACGAGGCCGAGCGCGAGCGATATGACGAGTATGGAACTGCCGCCGTAGCTGAAGAGGGGCAGCGGTATCCCCGTCACCGGCGCGAGCCCCATGCTCATAGCGACGCTCTCGGCTATCTGGAACCAGAGCCACGCCGCGACGGCCGCGCAAAACAATTTTCCACGCATATCCTTCGTATACTGCGCGATATTCAAGACGCGCCAGAGCAGCAGCGCGAAAAGCAGCAAAACGACGGAGCAGCCCAAAAAGCCGAATTCCTCGGAAAAAACGCTGAATATGAAATCCGTATGGGGCTCCGGCAGAAAGTGCAGCTTCCCCTGGGTGCCGTGCATGAAGCCCTTTCCAAAAAGCCCGCCCGAGCCCACCGCTATGCGCGACTGAATCACGTTATAGCCGGCGCCCTGCGGGTCTACCGTCGGATCGATGAAGACCATAACGCGCATCCTCTGGTAGGGCTTCATTATGAACCAGAGCAAAGGCAGAGCCGCGAGTCCGGCGCCGACGATCGAGGCGAGGAACTTCACAGGCATACCGGCAGCCACAAAAACCGCTAAAAGCATTACGGCGTAAACAAGAGAACTGCCCAAGTCGGGTTGAAGCATTATCGGCAGTATCGCCGCTCCGGCGACGGCGCAGGCGGCGCATATCCTGCGCGGGCTGTTCGGCGGCAACGCGGCGCAGAGCTTGGCAAGCGCAAGCGCGAATACAACCTTGCCGAACTCCGACGGTTGGAAGCGGAAAAATCCGAAATTGAACCAGCGCTGCGCCCCCCGCGCGCTGCGCCCCGAAAGCAGCAGGACGATCAGCGTAAGCACCATGCAGGCGAAGAGCGGCGCCGCGTACTTCATGAAATTCCGGTAATCCGCCTTGACCGCCGCAATATAGATCAGCGAGCCGATCGCCCCCCACGCCGCCTGCTTTATGACGAAGCCGGAGAGCGCCGCGCCGCCTTTAGCGAAGGACGCGCTCGCGCTGTATATCGCGGCGAGCCCCAAGCAGAAGAGCAGCAGCCCGGCGGCCAGCAGTAGCCAGTCCGTGTAGGCCCTTATATCCGCCCAAGAGGTGGAAAATTTTTCAGCCATTTCAGAGCGCGGCGCAAAAAATTATTCAGCTCCGCTTACTTTTTCTTTCCCTTCTTCTCCTGCGCCTGGACCTTCTGCGACGTCTTCTGCTGCGCCTGAGGAGCCTCGGGCGCGCGCCTCCTCATGTTCTTCAGCGGTATCGACGCAAGCAGCGCTACGGAGTGATCCTCTCTGTTGAGGTCGAGCTCTATGCCGTTCTCGTCTATCTCAAGATATTTTTTTATCGTGTTTATCAGGTCGCCACGAAGAGCGTTCAAGATCTCCGGCGATATGTCGTTCCTGTCGTGTATCAGGACGAGCTGAAGGCGTTCCTTAGCGACGCTGCCGCTCTTCTGTCTGCCGAAAAGCCCGCCCAGGCAGTCAAGTATTCCCACTTCGTCCACCTACCCTTTGGAAAAGAATCTGCGGATAGACGCCCAAACTCCGCCGTCGTTGTCGAAGAGGTCCATGAAGGGCACTCTTTCGCCGCATATGCGTTTGGAAATATTTTTGAAAGCCTCTCCCGCCTTCGTCGCAGCTGAAAAGATAAGAGGCTCGCCGCTGTTCGCCGAGGTGATGATCGATTTGTCGTCCGGTATCACGCCGACTAAGTCGACCGCGAGTATGTCGAGTACGTCGTCGACGCTCAGCATCTCTCCACGCTTCACCATCTCGGGGCGTATCCTGTTCACGATAAGCTTTATCGGCGATTTGCCCATCGATTCCAGCAGCCCGATTATACGGTCGGCGTCGCGCACCGCCGAGACCTCCGGCGTCGTCACGACCAGCGCTTCCGCGGCGCCGGCGGCCGCGTTGCGGAAGCCGGCCTCTATTCCCGCCGGGCTGTCTATCAATATGAAATCGAAATCCGGCGCGAGGTCGGCGCATATCTTTTCCATCTGCTCGGCGGAGACGGCGTCCTTAGTCTTCGACTGCGCCGTCGGAATCATATAGAGGCTATCGAGCCTCTTGTCGCGGATAAGCGCCTGATTCAGCCGGCAATTCCCTTCGATGACGTCGATCAGCGTGTAGACTATGCGGTTTTCGAGTCCCATTATGACGTCGAGGTTCCGCAGCCCAACGTCTCCGTCCACGGCTACGACCTTATAGCCCGATTGGGCGAGCGCCGCGGCGATATTCGCCGTCGCCGTCGTTTTGCCGACGCCGCCCTTGCCGGAAGTAATCACGATCGTTCTGCACTTCATTTTTTCTCCACCCAAGGTTTCATCCCCTTCAAAGCTCCGGCCACGGAGCGACCTGAACTTCATTGTCGTTTATTTTCAATGTAACAGCTCTTCCCCAGAAAGGCGAATTCCTGTCTATAATGCCGAGCTTCGTTCCTATACGGACCTGCCCCGTTTCGAGGGAGCGCGCGACGACCGCAACGCCGTCGTCCCCGCCGCAGCCGGCGTGTACGAGACCGTTAAGCCGCCCTATCACTGTGACGTTTCCCTTCGCGGCGATCTCGGCGCCCTGATTCACGTTGCCGATCACGACTATATCGCCGTTGTGCCCTATGCTCTGGCCGCCGCGCAGCGTGCCGAAATAGACGAAGCCGGGAAAGCTTTTTTCTTCCGCCTCGCGTTCGCCCCTGTATCCGTTTTTTAAAGGAAAGCCTCCGTCTGCCGAAGCGCAAAAGCCCATTCTGACGAGCAGCTCTCTTGCGCCTCCGTCCGCCGCGATCCAACGCGAGACGGTGCAGCCGGCAGGTTCGATAAAGTTTTTCCAGATTTTTAAGAGCAGTTCAGGCTTGAAGGCCCGCGTCTGAAGATCTATCTCGACGTTGTTTCCTTTGAGCAGGCGGCCGCCCGTCGAAAGCAGCGTCTCGAAGCCTTCGAGCATCTCGCGCTCGCTCATGTCGGCAGGTATGATACATCGCAGCGACCCTGCCTGTCTGCCCTTCAATTGAATCATTCTTCAACCCCCACGAGAAAAAATCAGCGTTCCTGTCCGTCAGCTGGCGCTTCAGCTCCTCGCCCGGCCGCTTCCTTCTTTTCCTGCGGCTTCTCTTCCGCGTATTTTTTGCCGTTTATCAGGAAATTCAACATCTTTCCCACTATCGGCCCCGCGACGGACGATCCGCCCTTGCCGGCTTCCGCGATCGCGACCACCGCGTACTGCGGTTTGTCGACCGGCGCGTAGCCGACGAACCACGCGTGGTCCTCGCCCTGCGAGTTCTGCGCAGTCCCCGTCTTGCCTGCGATCTTTATGCCGTAATTCGCGGCTCTGCGCCCCGTGCCGCTTCTGGTAACTTCTTCGACGCCGCGCCTTATCAATTTTAACACGTCGGGGCGAATATCGAGAGGGATACTTTCGACCGGCGCTTCAGTGTTCAGGCGCGGCTTCAAAAGTTTCCCTCCGTTGGCTATGGCCGCATAGGCGCGGACGACCTGCAGCGGCGTCATAAGCACGTAGCCCTGCCCTATCGAATAGTTGACTGTGTCGCCGCCGTACCAGTTCTCCTTTATCCTCCTCTTCTTCCACTCCGGGCCGGCGAGAGTCCCCGACGCTTCGCCGGCTATATCTACGCCGGTCCTTTTTCCGATTCCGAATTTCGACGCGGTGCGGATAAGCCTGCTTATCCCCATCTCGTTCGAGAGCTCGTAAAAAAATACGTCGCAGGAATCGCGGAGCGCTGCGATTATGTTTTCGCGTCCGTGTCCACTGTGCTTCCAGCAGCGGAAGCGTTTGCCGCCGAGCTCGAAGTAGCCCGGGCAGTAGACCGTCGTATTTCTGTTCGCGACTCCGCTTTCAAGCAGAGCCGAGCCCGTGATTATCTTGAACGTCGAAGCCGGCGGATACGCCCCAGATATGGCGCGATTCATCATCGGCCTTTCGCGGTGGTCGGTCAGGGCCGCCCATTCTTTATGCGTGATGCCCCACGTGAGAGGGTTCGGGTCGAAGGAAGGCGATGAGTAAAGACAGCGCACGCTGCCGTCGTTGACGTTCATCGCTATGACGCTGCCTCTGTATTTTCCTATTAGCTCCGCCGCGTAGCGCTGAGCTGCGAGGTCGATGGCGAGCATCATGTCCTTTCCTTTTGTCGATTTCACATAGCTCACGTCGCGCAGTTTTCTGCCGCGCGAATCCACCTCTATAACCTCTTCGCCGGCGGCTCCGCGCAGCGAATCTTCGTACTCGCCCTCGACGCCGTTCTTGCCTATCATGTCGCCGCCGCGGTAAATTTCCGCGTCTTTCGCTTCAAGCTCCTCTTTCGTTATCTCGGCGACATAGCCGACGACGTGCGCCGCGTACTGCGCCGCAGGGTAAGTGCGCCGCCAGACGGGCGTCGGGAAGAGCACGTGGCGGAAATCTTTATCCATTACCAGCTCTGCGACCTGCGCGAAGGTGAGGTTCGTCGCTACGGTTATCGCGCGGTAAGGGGCCGAATACTGCTTTGAAACGGTCTCCCTGAATTTTTCCTCCGTCATCGGTATCCCGCTGCGGTTGAGCAACTCAGTCACGATCTTGACGTTCTCTTCCTTCTGCAGGTCGACCGGATAGCCGTTTATGTTGAAGGTGCGCACGTTGACAGCCAGCGGCGCGCCGTTTATGTCTACGATGCCGCCGCGCGGCGGAAGTATGCGCAGTATCCTCAGCCTGTTCTGGGAAGCAAGCTTGACATAGGTGTCGCCGTTCGCGACCTGAAAATAAAAGAGCCCCGCCGCGAGCAGCGTGAAAGAAAAGAGCAGCGCCCACTGCAGGAAGCGGAGCCGCCTCATCGTATCGAATTTTGAATATTTCTGCTCAGCCATTTCTTTCGGAAGCCCTGCCGAAAAGCCACGCAAAAATTATTATCACCGGCACCGCTATAAGCTGCTGCACGATGAACTGGCGCAGCGCGCTCTGGCTCGGTATCGTCCAAAAGAAATAATGTCCGAGCGCGTAGACGAGCTCGCAGAACGCCGAAACCGCCATGAACGCGAAGGGGGTGCGCCCAATCGCCGGAAGCTTCTGCCAGATGAAGCAGGCGAGACCTATGACGCCGCCGCTGATCGCGGAGGTGAGCCCTGGGAGGTTCGTCCAGCGAAGGTCCCACAACAGGCCGCCGAAGAAGGCTATCCACACGAGCTTCGACTGTTCCTCCTTTGACTTTTCCGGCAGCAGCGCGATAAAAAGAATCGTCAGCAGGAAGACGTCGGGTATCATGCAGATGCCCATCAGCAGCAGCTGCGCGAAATCCTGCAGCAGCCATATCAAAGAAAGCAGAATCATCGCTGCGCGCCTCCGCTCGAAGGCATAAAGACGTCGACGTTGTAGAGTTGCGTAAGGTGAGCGCCGGCGCTCAGGCGCATCTCCTTATACCCCTCCTTCTCCTCGTCGATCCCGATTATCGTGCCGATCGCAAGCCCCGGTGGGATTACGTCGCTCATCAGCGATGTCGAAACGCTCATCCCGCGCCTGACGTTCCTCTCTTCGGGAATGTAAAGCAGGCGCAGATGCCCCCTGCCGTCGCCGGCGGCGACGCCGAGGTCGCGAGTCTGGTCGACCGCGGCCGCGATAAGAAAGGAGGATGAAGTTATAAGCTCGACCCACGACGAGTGGGCGGAGACGCGCGTCACGCGTCCTACGAGAAAGCCCTCGGAAGCGACGGCCGCCCCTTCGCGAACGCCCTCCTGAGCCCCCTTGTCGATGCGAAGCTCCTGCCACCACTCCTGAGGATAGCGCAGCGTGACGACGGCGCGCAGATAGCCGCCCTTCGACGCCGGGCTTTTAACTCCGGCGCGCTGCAACGCCTCCTCGAGAGCGAGGTTTTTAAGCTCGAGCTTCTCGACGCGCTCGTTAAGATTGTCGCGCTCGAGGACCCAGTTCCCGCTCAGCTTTATGATGTTGCGCAGGTAGAGGACGGGCTTCTCGGGATAAGAGAGAATTCCGTTCACAAGCTCGACGGCTCCGTGTTTCACGCCGTCTGTGCCCGCAGATAAAAAGAGGATCGCCGCCCCTGCGAGGACCGAAATGAAGGAATTAAGCCACGGCCGGCTCTCGCGGCAGAGAATCCGCATTATCCGCCTCCTCCCTACGCATCCTGTTTTTCAACTGTGACTGACACGCTCTCCTTCCCGCGCGGCATTTCAAGCATCCTTCCAAGCCCCAGCGCGACGGAGTAGACCGGCTGGTCCGCGATATGCACGGGAACGTTGAGGGCGTCCGCGAAGCGTATGTTGAGCCCACGTAGGTTCGCCGTCCCCCCGGAGAGCATGATTCCCTGGTCGACTATATCGCGCACGAGCTCCGGCGGAGTACGTTCGAGCGTCGAATGTACCGTCTCTTCTATCTGGGCTATGACGGGCTCCATCGCCTCGCGGACCTCCTCCGAACCGATGCTTATGACGCGCGGGAGCCCGTTCAGCAGATCCCTTCCCTTGACGTCCATCCTCAACTCCTGCTCGAGAGGTATCACCGAGCCTATCGCGATCTTTATCTCCTCTGCGGTGCTTTCGCCTATAGCGAGCGTGTAATTCTGCCTGAGCAGCGAGACGATCGCTTCGTCGAGCGCCTCCCCGGCGACCCTTACCGACTGGTTTATAACTATGCCTCCGAGAGATATGACTGCAACCTCGCAGGTGCCTCCGCCCATGTTTACGATCATCGTGCCGCGCGCCTCGTCTATCGGAAGGCCGATGCCCATAGCCGCGGCGAGCGGCTCTTCGACGACGAAAGCCTCTTTGGCCCCAGCCGCGAGCGTCACCTCGACGACGGCGCGCTTTTCCACCTCCGTGACGGAGGCCGGAACGCAGACCGCGACGCGCGGATGCGAGAAAAAGCCGTTCTGCGGCGAGGCTTGAGACAAGTAGTGGCGTATCATATAGCGCGTCATGTCAAAATCCGCTATGACTCCGTAGGAGAGCGGCTTCAGCGTCGTTATGCCCTGGGGCGTGCGCCCGATCATCTTTTTAGCCGCGGAGCCGAACGCTATTATTTCCTTCTGTCCCTTGCGGCCGCGCCTGCGCACCGCTACGACGGAGGGCTCGTCTATCACGACCCCCTTGGATTTTACATAAATCACGGTGTTAACCGTACCTATATCTATTCCTACATCCTGTCTGAAAAGGTTTGGTTTAAAACTGAACAATTAAAACACCAGCTTTCGATTTTTATCCTGTCACACCGTACGTCAATTCGTTGCGGAATCCGCCGCGTCCGGCGAAACTTCCTCACCCTTCACCGTGTAAAGCTCTCCTCCCGCCGCTATATAGTGTCCCTTGAGTTCCATTCCGAGACAGCGCAGGCCGCGCTCGACGTGCTCTGTAAGGGATAGGTCTTCTCTGCTCGGCGAGGCGCAGCCGTCGGGATGGTTGTGCATCAGCGCGATTTTCACGGCCGACAGCCTCACAGCCTGCCGGAAAAGATACGGCATGTCGAGGAAGGCGCCTGAAAGCCCGCCGTAGGATATCACATCCTCCCCTATGACCCTGTCCTTAACGTCGAGGAAGAAGGCGTAGATGCATTCGCGCTCCATATGTTTAACTTCAAGCGCCTTAGCGAGCAACGGCTGCTTCCAGTCCCCTCTTTTTTCGCTTTTGAGAAGAGCTATCCTCTTGCCGAGCTCAAGCGCAGCGACAAGAGAGGCGACCTTCGCCTGCTTCAGCCCCTTCTCCTGCAAAAGTTCTTCGGTCGCCGCGCGCGTCAGCCCCTCCAGGCCGCCCATGCGCGCTATAAGATTCCGCGACATCTCGACTACGTCCTCGCCCTGCCGGCCCGTCCTCAACAATACCGCGACGAGCTCCGCCAGCGAAAGAGACGAGGGGCCGTGCGTGAATAACTTTTCACGCGGTTTTTCATCTGATGGGAGGCTCGAAAACTCCATGGCTCCTATCTCGGCCAGTAAGGGTTATAAAGCTTCTCCGCGCCGATAGTCGTTTCAGGCCCGTGCCCCGGGAAGACCCGCATATCCTTTGGAAAATCGTCAAGCCTCTTAAGAGATTCTATCAAAGTATCTTCGTCACCGCCGGGCAGATCGCTTCTGCCTATCGAGCGGGCGAAGAGCGTGTCGCCGGAAATCAGTATTTTTTCGCCGCCGTCAGAAACGACGATGCAGATTCCCCCCGGCGTATGCCCCGGCGTGTGTATTATCTCGAGGGTCATCTTTCCGACAGTCATTCTATCTCCGTCGCGCAGCAGCTTTTCCGCCGGGCGCGCCTCCACCTCGCCGCCCATGTAGGAAGAAAGGTTTCTGCCCGGGCTTGTAAGACAGTCGGCGTCCTCCTCGTGAACCGCAACCCCCTGATCAGCCGTGCCGCGCAGCTGCTCCAAACCGCCGATATGGTCGGCGTGCCCGTGCGTCAGGAGGATTCTATGCACCTTTATTCCTTTTTCGCGGACAAAATCAGCGACATCCTGCGCAGGGCCGCCCGGGTCGACTATAAAGCCGTCGCCGTTATCATCCCATATGAGATAACAGTTTGTCCATAACATTCCGAGCGGAAACCTTTTTATTTCCATTTCGCTCACTCCTTAGTATCTATTATCAATGTCACGGGACCGTCGTTTTGGATATCCACGGCCATATACGCCTGAAACTGCCCATGTTCTGTGGGCACTCCGGTTTTTTTCACAGCCTCGATGAATTTCCCATACATTTCGTTCGCGAATTCCGGCGCTGCCGCCTTCGCCCACGAAGGGCGGCGGCCTTTGCGGCAGTCTCCGCAGAGCGTGAACTGCGAGAGGACGAGAGCCGAGCCCTTCACGTCCTTCAGTGAAAGATTCATTTTGCCCTCTTCGTCGTCGAATATCCTGAGATTCACTATTTTTTCGGCAAGCCAGTCGACATCCTTCTGTGTATCGCCAGGCACAGCGCAGAGGAGCACGGTTATCCCGCGCCCTATCTCGCCTATAGCCCTGCCCTCGACCGATACCTTCGACGACGTCACCCTCTGCAGAACAGCTTTCATTCTCTATTGACCTCCAGCACTCCGGGAATATTATTGAGTTTGCCCATGATCCTGTAAAGATGTTCGAGGTCCTTGACCTGAAAATCAGCCACGACGCGCGAGCTCGTGTTGTGTATTACGCGCGATACGAGTCCGTCCATCTGCGCCGTCGTCTGTACGATATCGGCGAGCAGAGAGGGCTTCTCCACGCCTTCGACGTTTACGCGCGCAATGTAGCGCGTGGCCTTCGGCTTTCCCCAGAAGACGTCGACGCGCCTCGATTCGTCGCTTTTTTTATAATTTCGACAATCCTTCCGGTGGACGGAAATCCCTCTACTCTGCGTTACGAAGCCGCCGATCTCGTCGCCCGGTATCGGCCTGCAGCACTGCGCGAGGGTCACGAGGACGCCCTGCACGCCGTCGACTACGACCTCCGAATCCGCTTCTTTACGGGGTTGAGCCGAAGCCGCGTCAGGCACCGGCGCCTGCGCTTTCGACGCGTCCGCCGGCAGGCGTCCAAAGACCGCGGCGGTGGAATGGATGCCGGCGCCGACTGCGACCGTCAGGTCGTCAAGGCCGCCGTAGCCCAGTTCGCGCGCGATATGCGTGAGCTGTGAGGTAAAGGAGGAGAGCGGGTTTTCTACATTCGGATAGCGGCGCGCCGCCTCTCTTTCGAGGAGCTCGCGCCCGTGCTTCAATTTTTCGTCGCGTCCCTGGCTCTCCTGCTGGCGGAACCACGATCTTATCTTGTTGCGCGCGCGGCTCGACTTCGCTATCTTCAGCCAGTCGCGGGAGGGCTTGCCCTGCGGAGAGGTAAGTATCTTTACGATGTTGCCGTCCTTCAGCTCCTGGTCGAGCGGTGCTATGCGGCCGTTGATGACCGTTCCGACGCAGGTGTGCCCTACCTGAGTGTGGACTGCATAGGCGAAGTCTATCGACGTGGAGCCCTTCGGGATGCGTACGATGCGCCCCTTGGGCGTATATACGAAGACTTCTTCCGTAAGGACGTCGGTCTTCAGATTATCGAGAAAGAGCGTCCTTTCCGAATCAGCTCCCGAACTTTCCTTATGCGGCGCGTCCCCCACTGATGCCGGAGGCTGTACCGAATCTAGCGCCATGCGTATAAAGTTCAGGCGCTTGTCCATCTCGTCGACTTTGCGGCCGCCTTCTTTGTAGTTCCAGTGCGCCGCGATACCGTATTCGGCTAGGAGGTTCATCTCCTCGGTGCGTATCTGCACCTCGAGCGGGTCGCCCTCCGGCCCTATTACCGTCGTATGAAGGGACTGATACTGATTTCTCTTCGGGTTAGCGATATAGTCGTCGAAAAGCCCGGGAATCGGGCTCCACAGCGTATGGACTATTCCCAGCACCTGGTAGCATTCTCCAATAGTCTTCACGATCACGCGAAGCGCAAGGATGTCGTAAAGCTGGTCGAACGATAGATTCTTGCGGCGCATCTTGCAGTAGATACTGTAAATGTGCTTCGACCGCCCCTTGATCGACGCCGCTATATTTTCTTCGGCGATCTTCTGATTAAGGATATCCATCGCCTTTTTTATGACCTCTTCGCGGCGCGGCAGCTTTTTGCGCACGCGGCGCTTGATGTCATAGTAGGTCTCAGGATCGAGTATGCAGAAGGAAAGGTCTTCGAGCTCGCGCTTTATCTGATACATTCCGAGCCTGTGCGCGAGCGGCGCGTAAATATCCAGAGTCTCGCGTGAGATTTTCTCTTGCTTCTCGTGTCTGTGAGACGATATCGTGCGCATGTTGTGCAGACGGTCCGCAAGCTTTATAAAAACGACGCGTATATCCTTCGCCATATGCGAGAACATCTTGCGCAGATTTTCCGACTGATATTCCTCTTCCGAGTTGAATTGCAGCTTCCCCAGCTTCGTCAGGCCGTCGACGAGCGCGTGCACGTCGCTTCCGAATTTTTCTTCGAGCTGCTCTGGCGTAACTTCAGTGTCTTCGAGCACGTCGTGCATCAGAGCCGCGATCAGCACGTCCCTGTCGAATTTCATGCCGGCGAGTATCGCCGCGACGCTCACGGTGTGTATAACGTAAGGTTCGCCGCTGTGGCGGCGCTGATGAGCGTGCGCGACCGACGAGAAGACGAAGGCTTCGCCGACCTTCTTGGCGTCCTCCTTTGGGAGGTAAAGGGTCATCTTGGCCCACAGCTCCTGCCACGCAAGACGCAGAGAGGGAACGCGCTGCTCCTCCGAGACACGCCCCCAATAGCCCTCCATCAGCGCGCGGCTCTCCTTTTCCACCGCAGGGAAGCCGCCCCTTCCGGCTATTTCCTTCATATGTGCGGTTCGGGCGTTCGCCGCCGCCGCTTGAGCGTTACCATTTATCCGTTCCATGAAAAGAGCCGCCGTATATCGCTGAAATCAGCGCATCACCATTTTTTCGAGCACGAACTGCAGCGACGTGACGCTGCGCCACGTGTCGATGCGCGGCTTATACGCCCAGCCTTCGATATCCGCGGCGTCGCCGAACATGTCGGCCGCACCGAACGCGAGAAGCGAAGCGGATCCCGTCTCCACCTTGACATGCTTGCCCGTCCTACCCAGCGGCAGGATGTTTATCTTTCCATTGCACGGGGAATAAAGCAGAGGGAATGGATTGTCCATCCCAAATGGGCCCAGCACCGCGGCCTCGGACCAAGTGTCGATGTCCATATTGCCCGGCTCCCAGTAGAGCAGATCTTCTTTTTCGGGCACCGGTTTCACGAGGGAAAGCATTTCCTCCAGAAGCTCGCGGACCTTCTCCCAGTTTTCGGTCTTCACGCTGAAGCCGGCAGCAAGACGATGCCCACCCCACGTGTTGAGCAAAGGCGCTATTTTCTTCAGCACGCCGACTGCGTCGCCGTCGGAGGGCATGCGCAGCGTGCCGCGCATAACGCCGCCCGCGGATGCGACGAGCGCCACCGGCGAGTTACGTTCGCTGCAGATGCGGCTTGCGACGCTGCTCAAAACTCCGACGGACCATTCGCTGTTCGTCAGCACATATTTATAATCGCCCTCCGACGCCGTGTCGATCTGATCGAGTATCTTCGAGGAAAGCTCGCGCCTTCTGCGGTTGAGCGCGATGAGACGACTCACGTTCAACGCGAGATTCTTTCCCGGGAAAAGTATATCCTCCGCAAGATCCGCGAGATAGAGGCGCCCCGCCGCGTTAAGACACGGTATCACCTTCATCGCGAGGTCCTCCGTGTCCACAGCGGAAGGTGTTATTCCGAGCTGTTCCATCAGAATCGAAAGCCCTGGGCGCGTCTGAGTGCGGATGGATTTGAGCCCCTCCCGTACTAGCGCTCTGTTCAGAGGCGAGGCGAGTGAAACGCAGTCCGCTATCGTAGCGAGAGCCACGACGTCGAGCACGCGCATCAGCGAGCTCTCAGGAAGCAGCTCGTTCTGCCATATCCAACACCATATGACGCCGGCGGCGCAGAGCTTTTTTGCGGCCGGGTCTCCGGCGATCTGCGGGTTGATGATCGCGTCACACGCGGCGGGAGTGCTCTCTACGAGATGATGATCGAATATCACTACGGGGATTCCGGACGATTTCAACGCCTCGACGGCTTCCGCGTCCTGAGAGCCGCAGTCGACGACTATAACAAGATCGCAGCCGTGCTTAGCTATCGTCTCGGCTACGTCTTTATGCAGGCCGTATCCCTGATTGAATCTGTGAGGAATGAAATAGCGCACGTGCGCCCCGCGCGCGAGCACGAGCTCCATCGCTATCGCCGTCGCGGATATACCGTCCACGTCGTAGTCGCCGTAGACGACGACTCTCGACGACGGTGTAACGCCGTTTATGAGCTCCGCCGATCTTCTGCCCCTCTCCCCAAGGTCCAGCTTCTCCAGCAGCCCCGAGAGAGAGGGTGAGAGCCAGTCGCGCACCTCCGCTGGCATATCGTCGGCCGTGACCCCGCGCATCTCCAGAAGCGACGCCTGAAGCGGCGAACAGCTGAACTTAGCGGCGATCTCTGCGGATGTCTCAGACCTTCTGTAAATATTAAGAGAATCTTTTGTACAGCGGACAACCAATGTTAATCTGTTGTCTCGCTTTCTGACCGTCCGGCCGCCTGCGCCGCGTTCTCCTGGGGCGCGGAGGCGCCGTGGGCAAGCGTGTCGAGTATCGCTTTCTTCTCTTTTTCAAGCGTTTCGATCTTCTCATCCTTTGCCTTCAATTCCTTCTTCATCTTCGAGCGCACCTCAAAGACCGAGAAAAGAGAAAAGAACCACATGACCGCCGCGCCGGATGAAAAGAGCACGACCTCCCAGACGCCCTGCGGAAAGACCCATTCAAATATAAGAAAACGCACCGTGACATCGCCGATATTCTGAAAGGCGAACAGAGCTGATACAAACATAGTCAGCACAATGGCAAGAATATAACTTTTCAAGCGAAATCCCCCCGTCTGCGAAAGAAAAATTTTTCTTCCGCGCATCTTCATATACCGGTATATCATACAACATAAAATAAAAAAAATCTCTCTCCGCCGCTCTGGCGGGAGAGATTTTCAGTATTGTAAGAGCCGCAGGGAATTTTTAAAATTTCGGAGAGCGGCTGTACCATTCGACGAGCAGCGAGCTCGCGATGTAGATCGAGCTGTAGGTGCCGACGGCGATGCCGACGAGGAAAGCAAACGCAAAATTGCTTATGACTTCTCCTCCGAAAAGGAACATCGCCATGACAGGAAGCAAAGTCGTCACAGAAGTGTTTATCGTGCGCGACAGCGTCTGGTTGACCGACGTATTGACGAGCTTTTCGATGCCCACGCTGCGTACGCTTCCCCAGTTCTCGCGTATGCGGTCGAGGACTACTATCGAGTCGTTCAGAGAGTAACCGGCCACAGTAAGGACCGCCGCGATGAACGTCACGGAGATTTCTTTGCCGGTGAGGCTGTACGCCCCGAGCATCAAGATAACGTCGTGCATCAGCGCAGCGACCGCCGCTGCGCCGAAGCGGAGGCGGAAACGGTAAGCCATGTAAATAAGGATCCCGGCGAGCGCGAGGAAGAGCGAATATCCGGCCTGTGCGCGTAGCTCTTTTCCTACGACAGGACCGATCTTGTCGACGCGGAGAATCTTATAGCCTCCTATATCGGCGGAAAGGACCGCGAGTACATTTTTGCGGACCTGCTCATCCTGAGCCTGAAAGCGAAGCAGAACGTCGTTCTGGTCAAACGCCTGTATCGTTGCGTTGCCCTGCCCGATCTTTGAAAGAGCGGAACGGACGTTGGCAATGTCCGTCGGCTGGTCGAATTTCACCTGAAGGACGAGCCCGCCGGTGAAGTCGACTCCCAGATTAAGCCCCTTAGTGCAGAGTAGGGCGATGGACGCGACGATACATACGAGGCTGAGTCCTACCAGTATCTTTCTGTACTTCATGAATTGGAAATTGAGCTTTGAAGCGTCAAAAGTAGCCATTTGTCATTGCCTCATTTCTAAAAGGTAGCATTTTTGCGGGCTGAAAGCATCACGCCCAGCAGTGTCCGCGTAACCACCGTGTTGCAGAAAACCGACGCAACGACGCCGACGCTCAACGTTACAGCGAATCCGCGAATCGGGCCGCTGCCGAAGTAGAACAGAATCGCCGCGGCGATAAGCGTCGTTATGTTCGAATCGAGTATGACGACCAGAGCCTTGCGGAAGCCGGCGTCGAGGGCCGCCATTATCGTTTTGCCTGAGCGGAATTCTTCTTTCATTCGTTCGTATATCAGGATGTTGCCGTCGACCGCCATGCCTATCGTAAGCACCATACCTCCGATGCCCGGCAGAGTAAGAGTCGACTTCAGAGCGATAATCGCGGCAACGACGAGGAGCATCGCGACGGCGAGGGCTATGTCGGCCGCGATGCCGAGCATCCCGTAGTAGACGATCATGAAGACGACTACGAGCGCCGCGCCGATAAGGCCTGATTTCACGCCGTCATGTATCGAGTCGGCGCCGAGCGACGGTCCGACCGAGCGGTTCTCCAGCACCTCTACCTCTACGGGCAGAGCCCCCGCGCGGAGCATGATAGCGAGGCGGTTTGCCTCGGCCGTCGTGAAAGAGCCGGTGATTTGAGCTTCGCCGCCCGAGATACGCTGCTGCACGACAGGCGCCGAAATGACTACGTTGTCGAGGACGATCGCTATTTGTTTCTGTATATTCGCCGCCGTCGCCTCATCAAAGAGCTTTGCGCCTTCGGGGTTGAATTTCAGCGAAACGGCCGCCTTGCCGAACTGGTCGAAGTTCGTCTCGGCCTTGGTGAGGTCGCCGCCGCCGACGTACATCTTGCCAAGCAGGTAGGCGCTGCCGCTCTCGCTCTTCGCTACGAGCATGTCGGGGTTCGTCTTAACGGCCTCCTCCATCTGCTTAACATATTCTTCGACTTCGTTCTTCGCGGCATTCCAGCGTTCCTCGGCAGCTTTGAACTGATCGTCGCTGTCATAATTGGAGCGTATCGGCTCCGCCGGCACCCTCGGAGATTCTCCAAGCACCTGGCGGAACTGAAGAACTGCGGTGCGCCCGATCAGATCGAGCGCCGCTTCAGGGTCTTCTACGCCGGGAAGGTCGACCGCTATCCTGTCCTCGCCTTCGCGCTGGATGAGCGGCTCCGCGATGCCGTACTGGTCTATGCGCGAGCGCAGAACTACGAGAAGCCTTTCAAGGCTGTCTGCTGTAAGCGGGTTCTCAGGCGTGCCCTTCGCCTGAAGTATTATATGAACGCCGCCTCTGAGGTCGAGCCCAAGGCGTACTTTTCCTTTTATCGGAAACGCCACTGTTGCGGCGATGAGAACAACCGCGGCGACAACTATGAGCCGCCACCTGTCTCTTTTTAACATTCTAATGCGCCTCCCTGCAAAGAAAACGGAGTGGACTTTAAGCCCTCTCCGCAAAAATCCAAATCTTTACCGATAAATGCTAAGCTTCTCTTTCGCCGTCCGCCGCCGTTTCCGCGGGGGCCGTGCTTTCTTCGATCGCCGCTGTTTCGGCGGGCTGTTCTTCGGCTTTCTTGGATTTCTTTTTCTTCGGCTGCTGGGACACGCTGCTGCCTTCGCCCTTCTTCATCGAAATAGAGCTCTTTAAAATGCGCGCCGTAACGCCTTGGTCCAGTTCGACAAGATAGCTGTCGTCGAGGATGTCGCGGACTATGCCGAAGAAGCCTCCGGCGGTGATCACCGTGTCTCCCCTGCTTATGCTGGCGAGCATCTCATCGTGCGCTTTCTGCTTTTTCTTCTGCGGCCTGATGATCATAAAGTAGAAAATCGCCGCAAACATTGCCAGAGGCAACAACATACCTGCCATTCCGCCCTGCTGACCCAAAAAAATTCCTCCTTACAATACACAATACTTTATGCCAATATTCAGCACACCAGTTTATTTTAACATGACATCATCAGTTAGACTATACTATTTTTTCGCCCGGCTTCAAAGTATTCTTCTCGCGCTCCTTGAGGAAGAAAAGAAGCTTTTCGAGCTCGACGAATATGTCCACCCTGTAGAATAGTATCCTGTCCGGGACTATCACGGTTGCGGGCGTGAACGCCAGTATCCCTTTAAGCGTCGGAGAACGCACAGCCTGATCGACGCAGCTCTGAGCCGCGGAGGCCGGCACCGCCAGCAGAAGGACTTCGATGTTGCGCTCCTCCATGACCCTCGCTATCTCGTCGGAGTGGAAACAGTCGACCCCCATTATCTTTTTACCGACCTTTTCCGGGTCCACGTCAAAAAGAGCTTCAACGTTGAACTTATAGCTCTGGAAAGCCGCGTGCCCCATAAGCGCCGTGCCGAGATTGCCGACGCCGGCGAGCGCGACGTGCCATACGCGCGGCGACGCGAGTATGTTTTCGATATGAGTGCAGAGGCGGTTCACATGATAGCCCACTCCGCGCTTGCCTATTTCTCCAAAGTACGACAGGTCCTTGCGCACCTGGCTTGCCTTAATGCCAAGCATCTCTCCTATCTGAAGCGAGGAAACGACCTTCCGCCCTTCCTCCTTCATGGACGCCATGAGCCGGTAATACTGTATCAGCCTTTCGACCGTCGGTTCCGCGACCTTCATCTGCTCTTATCCTCCAGCAAAGCTGCGCAACTCTCTGCACTCACGCGAAAAGCGCGGCATTGTAGTACAACAGATGTATGAAACAACGTTACTTCACCTTCCAAACGAAAATAATTGACGAATCCTACCACGGTCTGCTCTCCGAGTCAGCTTTTTCTTCGTTGACGAGTTCGTAGGCTTCAGCGTTGCGCTTTAGGGCGGCTTCGTCAACGGTCAGCACTCTTACGGTGAGTATGCGCCGCGGGTACGCTATATCTAAGGTGTCGTACTCCTTTACCTCGGCGGAGGGTTTGCAGACGCGTCCGTTTATGCGCACCGCGCCTATCTCCGCCATCTCCTGCGCCACAGTCCTGCGCTTCACCAGACGTGAAAGCTTTAAAAATTTATCAAGTCTCACTGCCGCACCTCGCTTATATCACAGAAGTATAAAGCTAATCGGAAGTTTGTGCAATAAATTACAAAGATTCCGAACGACAGAAGCAACTACAGCTTGCGCCGCAGGGAGCTCATTCAATAAAATCTTTCAGCTTTTTGCTGCGGCTCGGATGCCTCAACTTTCTCAACGCTTTCGCTTCGATCTGCCTGATGCGCTCGCGCGTTACACCGAAGCGGCGCCCGACCTCTTCGAGCGTATGAGCGTGCCCGTCTTCCAGGCCGAAGCGCAGGCGGAGCACTTCACGTTCCCTGTCCGTCAGGTCGTCGAGCATCTCATCGAGCTGCTCGCGGAGAATCTGGCTCGCGGCCGCCTCCTCAGGGCTCGGAAGGTCCTTGTCCTCAAGGAAGTCGCCGAGCTGGCTGTCTTCCTCCTCTCCTATAGGAGTCTCAAGTGAGACGGGTTCCTGAGCGATGCGCTGTATCTCTTCTACGCGATTCGGATCGACCTCCATGTTCTTCGCTATCTCTTCGGCTGTAGGCTCGCGCCCGAGGCGCTGTACGAGCTGGCGGGATACGCGTATCAGTTTGTTTATCGTCTCGACCATATGCACGGGGATGCGTATCGTGCGGGCCTGGTCGGCTATTGCACGCGTGATCGCCTGGCGAATCCACCAAGTCGCGTAGGTGCTGAATTTGTAGCCCTTATGATAATCGAACTTTTCGACCGCGCGTATCAGTCCAAGGTTGCCCTCCTGAATAAGGTCAAGAAAAAGCATCCCGCGCCCTATGTATTTTTTCGCAATGCTGACGACGAGGCGCAGATTTGCCTCCACGAGCTTGTCCTTGCAGGAGTTGTCGCCCGCTTCGACGCCCTTTGCAAGCACGACTTCATCCTCCGAAGTGAGCAGAGGTATCTTGCCTATCTCACGCAGGTACATGCGCACAGGATCGGAAAGAGGCAGATCTTCAAGGTCTCCTATCTCTTCGCTGCTCACTGCACCTGGGATAAGCGCCTCTCCCTCTGACGGGTCGACCTTTGTTTTCGGCTCGTCCAGTACGTCGACGCCGAGTTCCATCAGGTTAGTATAGAGATTATCGAGTATATCGGCCGTGAGGAAGTCCTTAGGCATCCTCTTTTCTATATCCTCGTATGTGACGAAGCCCTTTTCGCGTCCCTCGTGGAGCAGTTCGCGCACATTGTCGATATACGCGCTGTAATCGACGGAATCCTGATCGTCACCCTCTCCGAGACGGGCGGCGTCATCGTCTCCTTCCCCCTTGGATACGGCGTTCATCAAATCGGAATCGTCGCCAGAGGGCTCGTCGATAGCAATTTCATCGATCTCGCCGTTCTCCGAAAGTCCAATCTCCTCCGGCTTCGGCTCTTCGTTCAGAATATCATACACATTTTCGGCGCCCTCAGGTTCTTTGGATGCTGGGGAGACTGCTTCAGGCATAACTTCTTCTTTTGTTTTCTTACTTTTCGCCTTTTTCATGCCCTTGTATTCCCTCCTTTTAATGACCTTATATATCTATAATACTCTTCGTATTCCTTCTCGTTGATAGTTCCGTTCCTGATTTTGTCAAGCAAAAGATCCTTCCTCTTTTTCAAATAGCGCTGCCTCAGCGCCTCAGCGAGCTCTGCGGCCGTTTCTTCGTTCATCCCTTCCCTTGCGAGCAGGCCGTTCCCCCTGGCCACTATCTCCATTCCGCGCGTCTCGCCAGTCTGCTGCCAGCGTCTCTCAATGGCATCGATATCATCGCCGCCAAGCAGCGCGTAGACGACGTTCTGCACGTCAGGATCGTCCATTAAGCTCATCAGCTCTTCCATGCTGAAAGCAGAGCGAAGCTTTTTATTGTTCCACAGCATGCTGCACATCATGCACTCTATATCGTTTTCAGCGCCGCGTGTCGCGCCGAAAGCGTAAAAACTCCCCCTTCCAGCGGTTCTGCCTCCGCTGCCGTCGCCTTTCTTCGTTCTGCGCCCCGCGACGAGGTTCTGCACCTCGTGCGGGAAAATTCCCAGAATCTCCGCCAACTCGCCGAGATACGGCGTCAGGTCGAAGACAGAAAGCGACGCCAACCCGTCAAGCAGGTCACGCCTTGCGGCTTCGGCCTTCAGTGGGTCCTCCATATCGCGCTTTCTCAACTGCGCGTGGAAGAGCGGTAGCGGCAGCGCGCTTTTAAGAGCTTTTTCAAAAAGCTCCCCGCCGTCGGGCTGAAGCAACAATTCATCGGGATCCTTCCCCTGTTGCCAGACAACGCGCCTTGCCGCGACGCCTTCGCCCTGCAAGACGTACATAGCACGCAGCGACGCCTCTTGTCCGGCGGAATCAGAATCATAACACACATAGCAGAGTCCGGTCATTCGTTTTATCAAAGCCGCCTGCTCCTGCGTCAGAGAAGTGCCGAGCGAGGCGACTGCGTTAGTATAGCCGCAGAGATGCGCGCGTATCGCGTCGAAATACCCTTCTACCAGTATCGCATGCCCCATGGAGCTCATAGGGCCCTTCGCCTTGTCGAGCAGATATAGGTTATGGCGTTTATTGAATAATCTGCTTTCGGGACTGTTCAGATATTTCGCGCCTTCGCCGTCGAGTATCCGTCCGCCGAAGCCAACGAGCCGTCCTGTAATGTTGTATATCGGGAACATAAGGCGCCCTCTGAAGCGGTCGTAGCAGCCTCCGCTCTTTCCAACCGATGCGAGCCCGTTGTCCACAAGCACAGATGCTCTGTAGCCAGCTTTTTCGAGACGGCGCGACAGCATATCCCATGAATTCGGGGCCCAGCCAAGTTCGAAGCGGCGGCAGTCCTCGGGCGCGATAGAACGCTTTTCGAGATATTTTCTCGCCGGTTCGCCTCCGGCGCCGTTCAAGGATTCTATAAAAAAGTCCAGCGCCGCGCGGTTGATCTCCTTATCGCCCTTTGGCGAACGTCCCTTTCCACGCTGTGACAGTGCGACTCCCGCCCTTTCGGCAAGGCGTTCGAGCGCTTCGCGGAATTCAAGATGCTCTGCTTCCATAATAAAGGTGAAAATATCGCCGCCCTTGCCGCAGCCGAAACAGTGAAAGGTCTGACGTTCCGGAGAGACCGAGAACGACGGGGTCTTCTCATTGTGAAAGGGGCAACAGCCCCAAAATGTGCGTCCGTTTCTTTTGAGCTTCACATATTCAGAGACGACGTCAACGATGTCAAGCCTTGATTTGATTTCCCTAACGTCGTCATCTGGCATGAAATTCACCTCATAAAACAGTTATATTTCTTCAAAGAGCAGAAGAGGGAGAGTAATCTCTCCCTCTTCCAATATTATCACGCGTTCTGCGGATTTTATAGCGTTACATAACGAAGAGCGGAGCGAGTACGGTAGCGACGACGGACATCAGCTTGATCAGTATGTTGAGGCTCGGGCCGGCCGTGTCTTTGAAAGGGTCGCCCACCGTGTCACCGACGACCGCCGCGGCGTGGGGCGCGCTGCCTT
>Ga0208297_1000594_pt1 | contig 63109 bp, 59 predicted proteins | sample LMS_cellobiose_e_FD_187367 | JGI IMG/M metagenome (GOLD analysis project Ga0208297, IMG submission 187367) | Rumen-fistulated moose microbial communities from Alaska, USA - LMS_cellobiose_enrichment (SPAdes) (version 2) | ecosystem: Host-associated > Mammals > Digestive system > Stomach > Rumen...
AAAAAAGCTGCTTCAGCAGCAGCTTGAGAAATGGTTGCGGTTGGTGAATTTTTCAGAGCCCGTGTCGGGCTGCCGGCATCATCGCCTTGAAGGCGCGGTGCATACCACCGGCTCAGCCGGTGGTTTTGATTTTTTCCCCGGTATGTAATTTGAATTTCAGGAAAAACTTGTCCTTTCCGGTGTGGTGTTTTGCCGGAAATGACGTCCGCTGAACCGAATAACACTGAAAATTGTCACTCCGACGGTGTGGTCTTTTGCCGCGGGGAGATGCCGATCCGATGCTCGTCTTTGACGGGGATCGGTTTTGTCGTATAAAAAGACCGGTTTTTTTCCGGATCGAACAAAAAAATTTTGATATTTTTTTCATAAAAAACAGAAACAGCAACCAGAGGAACGGAAACACATGGCGAACAGAATCAATTTCGGCCGTCTCCGCGATGTGCTGGAGATCCCCGACCTGATCGGGGTCCAGCTGGAGTCCTACGACAACTTCCTCCAGCGCTTCGTGCCGCCGGAGAAGCGGGAGCGCAAGGGCCTGCAGGAGATCTTCATGGAGGTCTTCCCCATCGAGAGCTTCGACAATCAGATGTCGCTGGAGTTCATCTCCTACGAGATCGGCCCGATGAGCGAACAGAAGAAGAGCGTCATCGACTGCATCAAGGACGGACGCATCTACGACGCTCCGCTGTACGTCAACTTCCTGCTGAAGGCCAACGGCGCCGAGATCCCCGAGCGGGTCTACATGGGCGACATCCCGATCATGACCGAGCAGGGCACCTTCATCATCAACGGCGCCGAGCGGGTCATCATCAGCCAGCTGCACCGTTCTCCGGGCATCTGCTTCGAGAAGACTCGCCACTCGTCGGGCCGCATCCTCTACAGTTACCGTGTGATCCCGGACCGCGGTTCGTGGATGGACGTGCAGTTCGACAACAACGACCTCATCCAGATCTACCTCGACCGCCGCCGCCGTCGTCGCAAGTTCTACATCACGACCTTCCTGCGCGTCATCGGCTATCCGACCAACGCGGATATCCTCAAGGAGTTCTTCGAGGTCAAGGAGTACAAACTCTCCACGCTGATGAAGGAGAAGGATCTCAGCATCTTCTACACGGTCGACGACGTCACCAACGTCGACGACATCGTGATCGTCAACGAGCTCAAGCAGCTCAACGAGCAGGATCTGGCGCTGCTGAAGGACAACAACATCGAGAAGGTGCTGCTCGCCCGGGTCCCCGACGGCGACAACTACATCTTCGCGAGCATGCAGCGCGACCCCGCCCGCAACGAGGAGGAGGCGCTGACCGAGATCTACCGGCGGATGCGCCCCGGCGATCCCCCGAACCTCAACAATGCGCGCCAGCTGATCAAACGGCTCTTCTTCGACAACCGCCGCTACGATCTGGGCATGGTGGGACGCTACAAACTCAACGCCCGGCTGAAACAGGACGTCCCCGCGGACAAGCGGGTGCTCGATCCGAAGGATCTGATGGCAGCGACCAAGATGCTGATCAAGCTGCGCCACTCCGGCGGCGAAGTCGACGACATCGACCACCTCGGCGCGCGCCGGGTGCGCGCGGTCGGCGAGCAGCTGCAGAACCAGTGCCGTTCCGGTTTGCAGCGCACCGAGCGTCTGATCCGCGAGCGCATGACTTTCGACGACCAGAACGTCACTCCGTCGAAGCTCATCAACCCCAAGGCGTTCGCCGGAGTGATCCGCGATTTCTTCGCGCGCAGCCAGTTGTCGCAGTTCATGGATCAGACCAACCCGCTGAGCGAACTCACCAACAAGCGCCGTCTGTCGGCGCTGGGGCCCGGCGGTCTGAGCCGCGACCGCGCGGGCTTCGAGGTCCGCGACGTGCATCCGAGCCACTACGGGCGCATCTGCCCGATCGAGACGCCGGAAGGTCCGAACATCGGTCTGATCAGTTCGATGTCGCTCTATTCGATCATCGACGAGTACGGATTCCTCGAGACCCCGTACCGCAAGGTGGTCGACGGTCAGGTGACCGACCAGATCGACTATCTGACCGCCGACAAGGAGGAGATGTTCGTGATCGCGCAGGCTAACGCTCCGCTGGACAGCGAAAACCGCTTCATCCGCCAGACGGTGATGAGCCGCCGGATGGGCGAATCCAGCGAGTGGCCGCGCGAGAAGGTCGAATATATGGACGTGTCGCCGAAGCAGCTGGTTTCGGCGGCGGCGGGCATCATCCCGTTCCTCGAACACGACGACGCGAACCGCGCGCTGATGGGCTCCAACATGCAGCGTCAGGCGGTCTCGCTTCTGATGCCGGATTCGCCCTACGTCGGGACCGGTCTGGAAGAGCGCATCGCCCGCGACTCCCGCGCGGTGGTGGTCGCCGCCGAGGACGGCGAAGTCGCCGAGGTCAACAATTCGCATATCGTCGTGACGCCCGCCGATGGCGGCGAGCCGCATCGTTATGACCTTTACAAGTATCTGCGCAGCAACGCCGGCACCTGCATCAACCAGCGGCCGGTGGTGCGTCGCGGCATGAAGGTCGCCAAGGGCGATCTGCTCGCCGACGGCGCGGCGACGCAGGGCGGCGAACTGGCGCTGGGACGCAACGTGCTGGTGGCGTTCATGCCGTGGTGCGGCTACAACTTCGAGGACGCGATCATCGTCAGCGAACGGCTGGTCAAAGAGGATGTCTACACCAGCGTGCACATCGACGAGTTCGAGATCACGAGCCGCGAGACCAAACTCGGCTCGGAAGAGATCACGCGCGATATCCCGAATGTCAGCGAGGATGCGCTCCGCAACCTCGACAGCCGCGGCATCGTCTACGAAGGCGCCGAGGTCAAGCCCGGCGACATTCTGGTCGGCAAGATCACCCCGAAGAGCGAGACCGAACTGGCGCCGGAAGAGCGTCTGCTGCGTGCGATCTTCGGTGAAAAGGCCGCCGACGTCAAGGATTCGAGCCTGCTCGTCTCCAGCGGCAAGGGCGGTATCGTCATGGATATCCGCACCGAGTCGGTCAAGGACGCCAACGCGCGCCAGAACCTGACCAAGAGCGAGAAGAAAGCCCAGGAAAAACAGATCAAGAGCGAACTCAAGGAGAGTTTCAACAACCTGCTCGCCGATCTGACCAACCGCCTCTCCGACGTGATGCTCGGCGTCAAACTGCCGCACGACATCACCACCGTTCCCGCCGAGGGCGCGGAGCCGGAAGTGCTGGTCACCGCCAACCGCAAGATCACCAAGAGCATGATCCAGAAACTGGCGAAGAACTACGCCAACTGGACGATGGAGGAGTGCGACTTCCGCAATACGCTGGACGGCATCTTCGACGTCTTCACTCCGCAGATGGAGGAGGTCAGTCAGAAACTCGCCCGCGTCAAGGACAACCCCGGACTGCTCGAGGAGAGCGACTCCGGCGTGATCAAGCGCGTCAAAGTCTACGTCGGCTGCAAGCGCAAACTGCAGGTCGGCGACAAGATGGCCGGCCGCCACGGCAACAAGGGTATCGTGTCGCGGATCGTTCCGGTCGAGGATATGCCGTTCCTCGAGGACGGCACCCCGGTCGACATCGTGCTGAACCCCCTCGGCGTGCCGAGCCGCATGAACATCGGACAGGTGCTCGAGACCCACTTGGGCTGGGCGGCGAAGATGCTGGGCATCAAGGTCGCGACCCCGGTCTTCGACGGCGTTCAGGAGGCGGATATCGTCTCGCTGATGGAGAAGGCCAACGAGCGCTTCGCCGAGGAGAACGGCAAGAACTACCACTGGGGCTTCCGCAAGAACGAGGACGGCAATTATGTCTACGACGGCAAGACCGACGTCTACGACGGGCGCACCGGCGACAAGTTCGACCAGCGCGTGATGGTCGGTGAGATCTACATGCTGAAACTCGACCACCTGGTCGCGAACAAGATCCACGCTCGCGCGGTCGGTCCGTACTCGCTGGTCACGCAGCAGCCGCTGGGCGGCAAGGCGCAGCACGGCGGTCAGCGCTTCGGCGAAATGGAAGTGTGGGCGCTCGAAGCCTACGGCGCGGCGTACAACCTGCAGGAAATGCTCACCGTCAAGTCCGACGACGTCACCGGGCGCGCCCGGATCTACGAGTCGATCGTGGCGGGCAAGAACATCCTGGAAGCCGGGCGGCCGGAGTCCTTCAACGTGCTGCTGAAGGAAATGCAGAGCCTCGGGCTCGACGTGCGCACGGTCAAGAAACCGGGCAGTGACAATTAATAATCGGGGAGGGTACAACCTTGATTGACAATACTTTCGTCTATCGGGAGCTGCTGGGGCGCGACTCGGCGACTTCATTCGGTGCGATCTCGATCAACGTGGCGTCGCCGGAGACCATCCGCATGTGGTCGCACGGCGAAGTCAAGAATCCGGAGACCATCAACTACCGCAGTCTGAAGCCGGAAAAGGGCGGTCTCTTCTGCGAACGCATCTTCGGACCGATCCGCGACTGGGAGTGCAACTGCGGCAAATACAAGCGCATCAAGCACAAGGGCGTCATCTGCGACCGCTGCGGCGTCGAAGTCACGCAGGCCAAGGTGCGCCGCGAGCGCATGGGGCATATCGAACTGGCGGTGCCGGTGTCGCACATCTGGTTCTTCAAGTGCATGCCGAGCCGCATCGGTCTGATGCTCGACCTCACCGCGAAGAAGCTGGAAGAGGTCATCTATTACGAAACCTACATCATCACCGACGCGGGCAACACCCCGCTGCAGGTCGGCTCCACGCTCAGCGAGCTGGAGTACCGTCAGGCGCAGGAGGACTACGGCGACGCCTTTATCGCCGATATGGGCGCCCCCGCGATCAAGACGCTGCTCGAACGCATCGATCTGGACAACCTCAAGGCGGAACTGGAAGTCGAGTTCCAGGCCACCAGCAACAAGGCGCGCCGCAAGAAGATCTCGAAGCGGCTGCGGCTGGTCGAGGGGTTCATCGCCAGCAATTCGCGTCCGGAGCACATGATCCTGTCGGTGCTGCCGGTGATCCCCCCGGATCTGCGTCCGCTGGTCCCGCTGGAGGGCGGCCGCTTCGCCACCAGCGACCTGAACGACCTCTACCGTCGCGTCATCAACCGCAACAACCGGCTCAAGAACCTGCTGCAGCTGCGTACGCCCGAGGTCATCATCCGCAACGAAAAGCGCATGCTTCAGGAGGCGGTCGACTCGCTGCTCGACAACGGCCGCCACGGTCGTCCCGTGACCGGCGCCGGCAACCGCCCGCTGAAGAGCCTCTCTGATATGCTCAAAGGCAAGCAGGGCCGCTTCCGCCAGAACCTGCTGGGTAAGCGCGTCGACTACTCCGGCCGTTCGGTGATCGTGGTCGGTCCCGAACTGAAGATCCATCAGTGCGGTCTGCCGAAGAAGATGGCGATGATCCTCTTCGAGCCGTTCATCATCCGCCACCTCAAGGGGCGCGGTCTCGCGCACACCGTCCGCGGCGCCAAGAAGATGATCGAACGCGGCGAGCCGGTGGTCTGGGATATCCTCGACGAAGTCACCAAGGGGCATCCCGTCATGCTGAACCGCGCGCCGACGCTGCACCGTCTGAGTATCCAAGCGTTCGACCCGGTGCTGATCGAGGGGTCGGCGCTGCGGCTGCACCCGCTGGTCTGTACCGCGTACAACGCGGACTTCGACGGCGACCAGATGGCGGTACATGTGCCGCTGTCGAACGAGGCGCAGATGGAGACCAAACTCCTGATGCTCTCCCCGAACAACATCTTCTCGCCCGCCAACGGCAAGCCGATCGTCTCGCCGACGCACGACATCACGCTGGGCAGTTACTACCTGACCTGCGAGCCGCGCAACAAGGAGAAGGCGAAACTCTACCGCGACTACTTCGAGGTGCTCTACGCCAAGCAGATGGGCTTTTTGAAGATGCACGACGCGGTGCGGATCCCGAATCCGGACTACGGCAAGGATACGCTCTACGGCGACAAGGAGTCGCGTTTCATCCTGACGACCCCGGGGCGCTGCCTCTTCAACGAGATCTGGGACAAGCGGCTCGGCTTCTACAACAAACTCGCCAAGAAGAAGGATCTGGGGCGGCTGATCAGCGATTCCTACAAGATCGCCGGTCACGAGGCGACGATCAAACTGCTGGACGACCTCAAGGATCTGGGGTACAAGCACTCCACGCTGGCGGGGCTGTCGATCTCGATCGCCGACCTGCAGGTGCCGGAGAAGAAAGAGGCGATCATCGAGTCCTCGCGCGAACAGGTCAACGAGGTCTACAAACAGTATAACGACGGCCTCCTGACCGACGGCGAGCGTTACAAGAAGGTCATCGACATCTGGACGCAGGCGAACAACAGCGTCGCTCAGGAACTGCTGACCAGCCTTGAAAACGCCAGCCGCCGCGGCGAGATCAACCCGGTCTACGCGATGCTCGATTCCGGAGCCCGCGGCAGCAAGGATCAGATCCGTCAGCTCGCCGGTATGCGCGGTCTGATGGCGAAGCCGAACGGCGACGTCATCGAGCGGCCGATCATCTCGAACTTCCGCGAAGGTCTGTCGGTGCTGGAGTACTTCATCTCCACCCACGGCGCCCGCAAGGGTCTGGCGGATACCGCGCTCAAGACCGCGGACTCGGGTTACATGACCCGGCGTCTGGTCGATGTGGCGCAGGACATCATCTGCCGCGAACACGACTGCGGCACCACCAAGGGCGTCTGGACTTGCGCCATCACCGAAGGCGACGAAGTCATGCTGCCGCTGCGCGACCGGATCATCGGCCGCTACAGCGCGCAGGACATCCGCGACCCCGCGTTCAAGGACGGTCGGCTGATCGTCGGCGCCGGCGAGTTGTTCACTCCCGCCATCGCCGATCTGATCGACGCGCGCGGCATCCAGAAGGTGCTGATCCGCTCCGCGCTGACCTGCGAGACCAAACACGGGCTCTGCGCCAAGTGCTACGGCTGGAACCTCGCCAGCGACCGCGAGGCGCACGAGGGCGACGCGCTCGGCATCATCGCCGCGCAGTCCATCGGCGAGCCCGGCACGCAGCTGACGATGCGTACCTTCCACATCGGCGGCACGGCCTCCACCGACTTCAAGCAGCCGGTGATCTCGTCGCGCCACAACGGTACGATCAAATACTTCAACATCCGCACCGTCGCCCACCAGAAGGGCAAACAGACGGTCGTCAACAAGAACGGCAGCGTGATCATCTACGACGAGGCCGCGGCGAAGGAAGCCGAACAGGCCGCCCGCGAGCGCGCCCAGATCGAGGCGGCCGCGCTCGGCACCAGTTACAATAAGGATTACGACTTCTGGTCGGACGCCGTCCGCGAAGCGGAGTTGGAGCGGTACGACCTCGAAGCCGGTTCGGTCCTCGAAAAGAATGACGGCGACAAGGTCAAGGCGAACGAGATCTTCGTCCGCTGGGAACCCGACCACGTGCCGATCATCATCGAGGAGGCCGGTGTGGTCCAGCTGCTCGACCTGATCGAAGGCGTGACCATCCAGAAGCAGAAGCGCGGCGGCGACCAGGGCACCGTCATGGAGCACCGCGAAGATCTGCATCCGCAGATCGTGATCAACACTGAGGACGGCACTTTCCTGGCGAACTATCCGCTGCCCGCGGGCGCAGTGCTGATGACCAAGGCGGGTGCGAAGGTCACTCCCGGTATGGTGGTCGCCCGTGTGCCGCGGCAGTCGGCGAAGAACAAGGACATCACCGGCGGTCTGCCGCGTATCGCCGAACTCTTCGAGGCGCGCGTTCCGAAAGACGTCGCCGAGATCGCCCGCATCGACGGTTACGTCGAAGTCGACAAGCTCGGCCGTCACAAGCGCCAGCTGGTCATCCGCGATCCCGAATCGGGGATGGTCGAGGAGCACAACGCCATCCCGGCGAACAAGCACCTCACCGTCAGCAAGGGCGACTTCGTCCGCAAGGGGCAGAAGTTGACCGAGGGTTCGATCGTGCCGCACACGCTGCTCGGCATCTGCGGCATCCACGAGCTGCAGCGTCATCTGGTCGATGAGATCCAGCTGGTGTACCGTGCTCAGGGCGTCGAGATCAACGACAAGCACATTGAGATCATCATCCGCCAGATGATGCAGAAGGTGCGGATCACCGAGTCGGGTTCGAGCGACTACCTGCCGGGCGAACAGCTCGACCGGGTGGAGTTCGAGCAGATCAACCGCGAGATCATCGAACGCGGCGGCAAGCCCGCCGAGGCGGAACCGGTGCTGCTGGGTATCACCAAGGCGGCGCTGGAGACCGACAGTTTCATCTCGGCGGCGAGCTTCCAGGATACCACGCGCATCCTGACCGAGGCGGCGACCGCGGGGCGTATCGACACGCTGAACGGGTTCAAGGAGAACGTGATCACCGGTCACCTGATCCCCGCCGGCACCGGTACGGAGCGGCTGCAGTCGATCCGGCTGAAGTATCTCGGCACCGAGATCGAGCCGGAACTGCCCGCTCAGGAGGCCGCCACGGCGGATTCCATCGAGGCGATCGCGGCGACCTGGCGCGACGGCGACACTTCGGCGGTGGATCTGCCCGACGAGGCGCGCGAACTTATCCCGGAGACCCCGGAGGAGGGCTTCTCGGAAGAGCGTTGAACGGTGAAAAAACGCCTTTTTTTCAAAAAGTCCGCGGATTTTTTCAAGAAAGTCCGCGGATGAATTTGAAAAAACGTTTTTCATGGAGTACATTATAGTTCCTGATGTGCTTAAAATGTAACTATTTGTAGAAATATAGGAATAAAAGCAGGGAAAATCGATCATGCCGACAATCAATCAGTTGGTGCGTTTCGGACGCGAAGAGAAAGAGAAAAAGAGCAAAGCCAAGGCGTTGAGCGCCTGTCCGCAGCGCCGCGGCGTCTGCCTTCAGGTGACCACCCGCACCCCCAAGAAGCCGAACTCGGCGCTGCGTAAGATCGCGCGTGTCCGGCTGACCAACGGGCAGGAAGTCACCGCCTACATCGGCGGCGAGGGCCACAACCTTCAGGAGCACTCGGTGGTGCTGGTCAAGGGCGGTCGTGTGCGCGACCTGCCGGGCGTCCGTTATCACATCGTGCGCGGCGCGCTGGACAGCCTCGGCGTCGACAAGCGTCATCAGGGGCGTTCCAAGTACGGCGCGAAGCGTCCGAAGGGCGGCGACGATTCCAAGGGCAAGAAATAATACATACAGAGGTTTGAACTGAGATGAGAAGACGTAAAGTGACGAAGCGGGAGCTGACTCCCGATGTCAAGTTCAACAGCCCGCTGGTGGCGCGTTTGATCAACACGATCATGAGCCGCGGCAAGAAGTCCACCGCGCAGAGCATCGTTTACGGCGCGCTCGACATCATCGGCGAGCGCAAGAAGGACATGGCCCCGATCGAGGTCTTCACGCAGGCGCTCGAGAACGTCAAGCCGAAGCTCGAAGTCAAGAGCCGCCGCGTCGGCGGTGCGACCTATCAGGTGCCGATCGAAGTCGATCCCGAGCGTCAGGTCGCTCTGGCGATGCGCTGGATCACCACCTATTCGCGCGGCCGCAAGGGCAAATCCATGATGGAATCCCTCGCCGGAGAGTTGCTCGACGCCTTCGCCAACACCGGTTCGGCGATCAAGAAGAAGGAAGATACCTTCAAGATGGCGCAGGCCAACAAGGCTTTTGCCCATTACCGCTGGTAATCCGAAATACATTTACATATCATTCGCGAAATACACTTTTTAACCGAGGTGTATTTCGTTGTTTGTACGAAGAGTCTGATTTCTGAACATGAGCAACGAACAGGACAAACAGTACCACGAGTCGCCGAAGCGCAAGGTTGCGCTTAAGGAGACGCGTAATATCGGCATCATGGCGCACATCGATGCCGGCAAGACGACTTTGACCGAGCGCATCCTCTTCTATACTGGGGTCAACTACAAGATCGGCGACACCCACGAAGGTACGGCGACGATGGACTGGATGGAGCAGGAGCGGGAGCGAGGCATCACCATCACCAGCGCGGCAACCACCTGCTACTGGAAAGGGCATCGCGTGAACATCATCGACACTCCGGGACACGTCGACTTCACCGCCGAGGTGGAGCGCAGTCTGCGGGTGCTCGACGGTGCGGTCGCGGTCTTCTGCGCGGTCGGCAAGGTCCAGCCGCAGACCGAAACGGTGTGGCGGCAGGCGCAGAAGTACAACGTCCCGATCGTGGCGCTCATCAACAAGATGGACCGTACCGGCGCGGACTTCGACGGCGCGGTGCGCGAGATCAAAACCAAACTCGGCGCCACTCCCGTTCCGGTGATGTTGCCGATCGGCAGCGAGGCGAGTTTCGAGGGCGTGATCGACGTGCTCGGCAACAAGGCGCTGTATTTCTCCGACGCGGATAAGGGCGTCACGATCATCGAGAAGGAACTCGACGACGAGCAGCGCGAACGCCGCGAAGCGGCTTTCAAACATCTGGTCGAGTGCCTCGCCGAGGTCGACGACGAGGTGATGGAGGTCTTCCTCAACGACGAAGTGCCCCCGGTCGAAGAACTCCGCAAGGCGATGCGCCGCGCGACGATCAAGGCGCGCGTGGTCCCGGTGGCGGCGGCGTCCGCGTTCAAGAACAAGGGCATCCAGCCGCTGCTGGATGTCGTTACCGACTATCTGCCCAGCCCGCTCGACATTTGGGACATCAAGGGGACCAACCCCGACACCGGCGAGGCGATCACCCGTCACGTCGGCGATCTGCAGCCCTTCTCGGCGCTGGTGTTCAAGATCATGAGCGACCCGTTCGTGGGCAAACTCTACTACTTCCGCGTCTACTCCGGCGTGGCGACGCAGGGCATGACGATGCTGAACCCGCGCACCGGCAAGCGCGAGCGCATGGGGCGGCTGCTCCAGATGCACGCGAACAACCGCGTCGAGCAGGAGGAGATCTTCTCCGGCGATATCGCGGCGGCGGTGGGGCTGAAGAACGTGACTACCGGCGATACGCTGTGTCTGGAATCCGATCCGATCGTGCTGGAATCGATGTTCTTCCCCGAGCCGGTCATCTCGATCGCCGTCGAGCCCAAGACGAGCGGCGACCGCGACAAGCTCAACAAGGGGCTGCTGGCGCTCTCCGAGGAGGATCCGACCTTCCAGGTCCGCTCCGACGAGGAGACCGGGCAGACGATCATTTCCGGTATGGGCGAACTGCACCTGGAGATCATTCTCGACCGTCTGGTCCGCGAGTTCAAGGTCGAGGCGAACACCGGTGCCCCGCAGGTGGCGTACCGCGAGGCGATCAGCAAGACCGGCCACGCCGACTGCAAGTTCGTGCGTCAGACCGGCGGTCACGGTCAGTACGGCCACTGCATCATCGACATCACGCCTTTGGAGCGCGGCGCGGGCATCGTGATCGAGAACAAGGTCGTCGGCGGCAACATCCCCAAGGAGTTCATCAAGCCGATCGAAAACGGCATCCGCGAAGCCGCCGCGGGCGGGGTGCTGGCGGGTTATCCCGTGATCGACTTCAAGGTCGACATCATCGACGGTTCCTACCACCCGGTCGACTCTTCGGAAATGGCGTTCAAGATCGCCGGTTCGATGGCGTTCAAGGAGGCGGCGAAGAAGGCGGGCATCGAACTCTTGGAGCCGATCATGAAGGTCGAGCTCACGACTCCCGACGAGAACATGGGCGACTTGATCGGCGACCTGACCAGCCGCCGCGGTTCGATCGTCGAGATCAATTCGGGCGAAAACAGTTTCGACCGCATCGTGGCGAACGTGCCGCTGTCGGAACTGTTCGGATATGCGACCGCGATCCGTTCGCTGTCGCGCGGGCGCGCCAGTTACTCGATGGAGCCGGCGCACTTTGAGAAGGTACCTAAACAAGTGCAAGATAAAATCGTGGAGAAAAAGTAATGGCTACTGCAAAGAGTCAACGCATCCGGATCCGTCTTCAGGCTTACGAACATCGGATCCTCGACCAGTCGGTGAACGAGATCCTCGAAGCGGCGAAGCGCACGGGGTCGATGGTCGCCGGTCCCATTCCGCTGCCGACCCGCATCGAGCGCTGGACGGTCAACCGCTCCCCCTTCGCCGACAAGAAGTCGATGGAGCAGTTCGAGAGCCGCACCCACAAGCGCATGCTCGACATCGTGAACCCCAACGCCAAGACGGTCGACGAGCTGAAGAAGCTCAATCTGCCCGCGGGCGTGGATATCTCGATCAAGACCGGGTTCTGATCCGGTAGTGATAACGGGGAGTTTCGTCGCGCCGCGGTTTAGAGTTGTCCGCGGCGGCGGGACTCCGGTGAGTTTCCGGCGAAGGCGCCGGATAGATACCTCTGGCTTCCGGCCGATTGGAAGCAAGTATCGAAAGTTTCTCGATCGAAAGGAGAAAGAATGAAAGGTCTAATCGGTAAAAAGGTCGGAATGACCCAGGTCTACGATGAGGCCGGCGTCCTGATCCCGGTGACGGTGATCGAGGCCGGTCCGTGCGTGGTCACGGCGGTCAAGACCGAGGAGCGCGACGGTTACTCGGCGGTCCAGCTGGGTTTCGGTGCGCGCAAGGCGAAGAACGTCACGAAGGCCCGCGCCGGACATCTGGCGAAAGCGGGCGTCACCGGCGACAAACTGCCGTCGATCCTGCGCGAGTTCCGCGGAGTCGGCGAAGCGGCGGTGGGCGAAGAGGTCAAGGTCGACGCGTTTGCGGCGGGCGAGTTCCTCGATATCGTCGGCTACACCAAAGGTCGCGGTTTCCAGGGCGTGGTCAAGCGCTACAACTTCGGCGGCGGCCGTGCCAGCCACGGCGGCGCCTGGACGCGGCGTACCGGTTCCATCGGCTGCTGCGAATGGCCGGGCCGTGTCAACAAGGGCAAACGCATGCCCGGACACACGGGCAATACGCGCTGCACGGTGCAGAACCTGCAGATCGTGAAAGTCATGGCGGAGGACAACGTCCTGCTGGTCAAGGGCGCGGTCCCGGGTGCCAGAGGCGGCATCCTGCTGCTGAGCGGCGCGCTGAAGAAGCCGGCGGCGAAGTAAGAGGAGGAACATTCGAAATGTCGAAAACATTGGATATCCTCGATTGCACCGGCGCCAAGGTCGGCGAATACGCGATCCCCGAAGGCGTGATCGAGATGGAAAAAGGCAGTCAGGCCGTGCATGACGCGGTCGTGGCTTATCTGGCGGGTCAGCGTGCCGGTACGGCGTGCACAAAGACGCGCGGTCTGGTGCGCGGCGGCGGCGCGAAGCCGTGGCGGCAGAAAGGTCGCGGCGGCGCCCGCGCCGGTTCGAGCCGCAGCCCCGTGTGGGTCGGCGGCGGTACGATCTTCGGGCCGGTCCCGCGTTCCTACGCGAAGAAGGTCAACAAGAAGGTGCTGGCGCTGGCGCTGAAGCGTGCGATCTCCGAGCGCATCGAAGAGGGCGACGTGGTCGTGCTCGACCGGTTCGTGCTGCCGGATCACAAGACCCGCAACGCTTTCGCGGTGTTGAAGAGCATTCAGGTCGCGAACGACACGGTGCTGCTTTCGATCCCCGAACTGGACGAAGCGACCGTCTGCGCCACCGGCAACATCCCGAATCTGGTCGTGCGCACCCCGTCCGTGGTCAACACCTACGAGCTGCTGCGCTTCAAGAAACTCGTCTTCACCAAAGACGCGCTGGACGCTTTCATCGGCAGGCTGGCGTAAGAGGAGGAGTCAAGATGCAAAACGCTTTTGATGTGATCATCGCGCCGGTCGTCACCGAGAAGTGCAACGCGCTGATCCAGGAAAAGAAGTACACCTTCAAGGTGCGTCCCGACGCGGGCAAGATCGAGATCGGCCGCGCGATCGAGGAGCTCTTCAAAGTGAAGGTCAAATCGGTCAATGTGATGAACTACGAGGGCAAGGTCAAGCGTGCCGGGCGCACCGGCAAGATGGGCCGTCGCGCCGATTGGAAGCGCGCGGTGGTGACGTTGTCCGAGGGCAGCATCGAGATCATCTAACGGGAGTGAAGAGATAAAATGGCTATCAAGAGTTACAATCCGACCACTCCCTCGCGCCGTCACATGACGGTGATGGACCACTCCGTGCTGAGCGGTGTCGCTCCGGAGCGCAGTCTGACCAAGGGCAAGAAGTCCACCGGCGGCCGCAACAACCAGGGGCGCATGACCACCCGGTTCCGCGGCAACGGCAACAAGCGCCGCTACCGCATGATCGACTTCGTGCGGGCGAAGGAGGGAATCCCGGCGAAGGTCGCCACCATCGAGTACGATCCGAACCGCACCTCCAACATCGCGCTGATCGTTTACGCGGACGGCGAGAAGTCCTACATCCCGGCGACCAACGGCATGAAGGTTGGCGATACGGTCATGAACGGTCCGAAAGCCGAACTCAAGCCGGGCAACTGTCTGAAGATCAAGGATATCCCGGTCGGCGTCGACATCTGCTGCATCGAGATGGTCCCCGGTCGCGGCGCCAAGCTGGCGCGTTCGGCGGGTCAGGTTGCGACGCTGCGCGGCAAGGAAGACGTTTATGCGCAGATCAAGCTGCCCAGCGGCGAAGTCCGGATGATCCATGTGGACTGCAAGGCGGTGATCGGTCAGATCGGCAACCTCGATCAGGTCAACACCAAGTTGGGCAAGGCGGGCAAGAAGCGCTACATGGGCTTCCGTCCGCACGTCCGCGGCGTGGCGATGAACCCGGTCGACCATCCGATGGGCGGCGGTGAAGGCCGCAGCTCGGGCGGCGGTCATCCGGTGTCGCCGTGGGGTCAGCTCGCCAAGGGCAAGCGCACCCGCAATCCGAAGAAGACGTCGAAGAACTTCATTGTTGAACGGAGGAAGAAGTAATGGCGAGATCGATCAAGAAAGGTCCCTTCGTCGATCAGTATCTGCTGGACAAAGTGGAGAAGATGAGCAAGGGCGCCAAGAGTGCGATCAAGACGTGGTCGCGCCGTTCGATGATCGTCCCCGAGTTTGTCGGTCATACCTTCAACGTGCACAACGGCAAAGTGTTCACTCAGGTCTTCGTGACCGAGAACATGGTCGGGCACAAGTTGGGCGAGTTCGCCCCGACCCGGGTGTTCAAGGAGCACGGCGTGGTCTCCGGCAAGTGATCGGCGGATACGACGGTTGCAGACGCTCCGGCTGGAATACGGCCGGGGCGTTTTTTTTGGTCGCTGTCGGCGCTTGTTTTTTCCGCATTTGCCGTTATATTTTACCCATTACCTTAAATACACCTGCGAGGAGCCATGGCAAGACGTACCAGTAAAAGCGCCGGGGCGAAAGCCGCCTCCGGCATCGGCAGAGTGTTCCGCGTTCCTTCCGGAGTGAAACGCACGCTGTTCGCGTTGTTCTTCATCCTTCTGGGCGGTCTGCTCTTCAACCTCGACCGCATGGGCGACACCGGCATCCTGCTGCTCAAGTACAAGCAGTTTCTGCCGCGCTATGTGACGCGCTTTCTGCCCGGCGGCGGCGCGAGTTTCGGCAGCGCGCTCCCGGAGCAGCAGCTGCACGGGCAGATCATCGAGGTCTACGACGGCGACACGGCGACGCTGCTGACCCCGGAGAATGTGAAGTACCGCATCCGCTTCTTCGGCATCGACGCGCCGGAGGCGGCGCAGGAGTTCGGAGTCGTCTCCCGCGACACTTTGCGCGACAAGATACTCGGCAGGGAGGTGACGGTGCGGGTGGTCTCCGCCGACCGCTACGGTCGGGCGGTGGGCAAAGTCATGCTCGGGGCGCGCTACATCAATCTCGAGATGGCGGCGGAGGGGATGGTGTGGTACTATCGCGCCTACGCTGCGGGCGAGTACGATCTCGCCGAGGCGGAGAGCGGCGCCCGCCGGGAGCGTCGCGGGCTGTGGCGGAATCCCGCTCCGCAGCCTCCGTGGGAGTGGCGCAAGGAGCACAAGCAGCCGTAAGCCCGGCGCGGTGCGTCGGCGGGGCGGTCGGCGCATCCCGCCCAAATATTTTCTTACTTTACTTGTATTTGTTTTATTGCGGGGGTATAGTATTTCGGACGAGTCCTAAGTATATCGCATTGGGGAGGTTGTTATGAATGTTCCCTTACGGTTGATCGGTGGATCGGCGGTGCTGCTGGCGCTATGCGGATGCGCCTCGACGGAACGGATGTCCCGGATGTCGGGCGGAGTGATACAGGAGTATTCCGTGCCGAGCCAACAGCGTATCCGCTCGGAGAAGTTCCAGAAGCACACGAAACAGTTTGCCAAGCCGCGCGACGGACTGGTCGGCAAGGTGGAGGAGACGCCGGTCAACATCTGGCCGTTCTTCTTCCGTTCCGAGTATTACACGTCGATCCTGTGGCCGTTCGTCGACTGGGACGCCTTCGGTTTTGCGGTGCGCCCGTTCTACAATCAGGAGGGCGACGAATACTCGGTGCTGTTCCCGCTGACGGCGTGGAACGCGAGCGACGGCGACGGCTGGGTGCTGCTCTTCAGTTGGAATAAGGCGGGGTGGGTATTCTTCCCGCTCGCGGCGCGGAACGAAACGAAGGAAGAGTTGTGGCGTTACTACACACCGCTCTTCATCCAAAACAAGGATCTGCGCCCGTTGTCGTGGGAAAAACCGCGGCGGTCGTCGTTCACGGAGTTCCTGCTCGGCTACCATAGCCATGAGCGAAGCATCGACTTCGATGGATGGAATTGGCGGCTGCGCAATCAGGATACGCTCGACGACAACCTCAGGCGCTACCTCGCCTACAAACTGTCGGGCACGAAGTGGCGGATCCCTCAAGACGACAGGGAGTTGAAGAACTTCAAAGAGAAACTCGCGGCGACGCTCCCCGTGAAGGAGGAGAAAAGCGTGGGGTTCATTCCGCTCTTCCATGTGTCGTGGGACCGGACCGGGCACAACTGGCGGGCGCTCGCCTATCTGATGGGCGGCGAAAGCCGTCCGCGACATTTCGAGTGGGACGTGTTCGGGCAGCTGCTCATGGGATACGAAGCGCGGGGACACGAGAAATGGACCGACCGCGAGCGGATGAAGCATACGTGGGGATCGTTCGTGCTGATGAGTATTTTCCAAAAGCGGGAGGAGTTAATCCGCGAGGGCAAATTCCTGAGCATCGAAAAACTGTACGATTACAGCCGTGACAACCGCTCGGTGCCGAAGTTCCGGCGCGTGCTGCCGGACGTGCGCGCGGAACTCAAAAAACTCGACCCGGCGCTGGAACTGCCCCCCACGGTCACCGACGGTGTGATTTTGGAAGAATATCTCGACGAACTCGGCCGCTCGCCGCGTTTCCGGGATCCGGATCTGCCGTTCCACACGGTGTATGACGGCGGCTTCATCCCGCTGTTCCTCTATGAGCGGAGCGACGACCCCGAGCGGAAAAATTACTGGTGTTCTCCCGTCACGCTGACCTATCACGACCGCCGGAAGGAGGATTGGAACTTCTGGAGCATCCCGATCCTGACCTTTGCCGGACGCGACAAGGACAACGACTGGCTGTGCATAGTGCCCCCATTAGGCTGGTTTTCCAAGACCGACCGCCGCAAGTACGTCGACGTGCCGATCCACGCGGCGGATACCCGCTGGGCGCAAGAGAAGGATTGCGTTTCGGAGCGCGGCGACTACGCGGTGTGCGGTCTGTTCTACCGAGGTGAGATGTCCTACCGCGCCGCCAAACCGAATCTGGACCACGCGGCGGCGGAGGCGATACGCACCGGTCTGCCGCGGATGTTCCGCGACCGTCGGGAGGCGCGGGAGCGCCGGGCGGAACTGGAGAAGAATTACCGCAAGGAACAGCGCTATCAGCCCAAGCCCGACGACGAGGTGGACGCCTGCGAAAAGCAGTTGAAACTCGCCAAAATCCGCCGTTCCCTGCGCCGGCTCGAAGCGGACGAGGCGGAGCGGCTCCGCAAATACCAGGTCATGCGCCGGGATGCGGAAAAACTCGGCTTCGCGTTGGAGGCGGAGTTTCCGACGGAGGAAAAGCAGGTCGAACAGGCGCTGGAACGGCTCTTCGCCGCGGCGACCGAGGTCCATTCGCAGCGGGATGTCGGCAGCGGTTTATTCTACCGCAAGGAGATCTGCCACAACGGCGACAGCAAATGGCACTTCTGCGGCTTCCTCGCGGGCGGCGAAAAGGCCGGGGAGCGCGAGCACATGCACGTCCTGCAGTATCTCTACCGTTTCCGGCGCGACGGGAAACGCATGGAAAAGATATACTTCCCGTTCGTCTCGATCCGCGAGGACGAACACGGTTCGCGCACAAGTTTCATGGGGCGCGTCTGGCAGAAGACGGTCAAAGACGGCAAGTCGGGCGGCTACATCTGCTTCATCCCGTTCGGCGAGTTGTGAGGCGTCACTTCTCCGGCGCGAAGTTGGCGCGGAAGTGCTGCACGAGTTTCAGACTCGAGTAGGGCAGCAGCGCCGAATTCGCGTCGAACGACGGATCGTTCATCGCCCGGCGCACGAGCGGCGAGGTCTCCTTGAAGATGATCTGGTGGTCGCCGATCCCCGGACGTGACAGCCACGGCTCCACCGTCGTCGCCGCGAGCGACAGCAGCAGCATCCCGGCGAGCAACCGGTCGATGAGGCGCGACCCGGCGCTCTCCGCCGTGAGCGCCGCCAGAAACACCAGCACCGCCAGCATCGGCAGAAAATACGTCCCGTGGATCACGTCGTCGCGCAGCATCAGATGGTGGCGGAAGGTCATCAGATTGGCGCAGAGCAGCATCGCCGCGAGGCAGCCGAAGGTCAGCATGGCCGCGGGCAGGCGGCGCGGCTCCTTGCGTACGCGGCCGACCCAGAAGACCAGCCACAGCACCACGAGCAACAGTCCGCCGCAGAATGCGGCGAGTCCGTAGATCCGCCCGAAGAAGAAGCCAAGATTGTCCAGCAGGAACAGCCCGCCGTCGGAGAAGTTGAAGACACCTTTGCCGCCGATGTTCTGGTACTCGAACGAGGGGTCGTAGCCGTTGAGCGCCCGGATGATCGCGGGGCCGATATGGAGGTTGTAGAGCGCGGCGAAGAGTACCGCCGCGCCGCTGACGAGCGCCGCCAGCCGGAGTTTGCGCATCGCCTCGTCCCCGATGCGGAAGAAGTCGCGCACCGGCCGGAACGCGGCGGCGGCGAGGGTGACGCCGCACATCCCGGCAAAGCAGGAACTCAAAAACGCGCCCTGCCGGTCGGCGAGGGGCCCGAGGAACAGTGCCGCGCCGAGCAGCGCCCACGCTCCGTATTCCCGCGTTTTGCCGTCACGCCGCACGAAGAGATGCCACGCCCCGAAGCAGAGCGCCGTCGCCGCGAGGGTCGTGAGCGGCTTGGAACTCCGGAAAAAGCCGAAGTTGCGGCAGGCGGGCGAGGCGACGAACGCGAGCGACAGCGCCGAACACAACCACGGCGGCAGCGCGCGGAAGTCCCGTTCCATGAAATACTGCTGCAGCCACACGCAGAGCAGTATTATCACCATCGCGGAGAGGCTGTAGAAGTGCGCGAAGCCGAGGCGGGCGCACAGATAGATGAAGCGCGCGTCGAGACAGTCCACGAGATAACTAAGTTCCCGCGCCTGATAGGCGTTCCAGTCGGTCACGAGCGGGTCGAAGATGATGTGCCACACCGAGCGGGAACGGTCGTTGTAGACCCGCAGGAACGCGGTGCTTTCCATGTGCACGTAACTGCCGCACTCCCCGGCGGCGAAGATCGCGATCATCAGCGCGGCGACGAGGATCGTGCCGAGCGTCCACTTGCGGCGCGTCGTCATTGCCGGCTCCTTTCGATGATCGTGCGGATGCGTTGTCTTTCCGCGTCGTCGCGGGCGGCGGCGAGCGCGGCGGCAAATTCGCGGCGCATTCCCGTCCGGTCGCCGACGAAGGCGGCGAGCCGCCCGCGCGCCGCCCGCACGTCGGCACATTCGCCGCAGCGGGCGGCGACGTAGTCGATCCATGTCGCCGCGTACAGCCCGTTGCCGTCGCGCTGGAGCGCGTAGTTGCAGAGCATGTCCAGCGCCTGCGGATTGCCGATGTAAAGGTACTCGGTGACGATGCTGCCGAGGTGATCCACGTTGTAGCGGCTCATTCCGGGACTCGTCCCCTTGGAAGTGTTGCTGCTCTGCCACCACAGCAGCGATGGTACGAGCGCGACCAGCGCCGCGCCGGCGATAAAGGATCTGCGATCGATCATTTCAAGCCGCCTCCGGGCATGATGTTCATTACCAGTTGTTCGAGTACGAGCCGTTTGTCCATGCTGCTCGACACGAGCATCCGTCCGGCGTCGCGGATCAGTTTCAGCCGCCGGGCGAGTTCCGTTTCGGGCAGGCGCGCCGCCCCCTCGCAGAGTTTGAACGCGCGGTACGGGTGGAGTTTCAGCAGCGGATTGTTCGGCGCCGCCGCGCGAACGTCTTCGGGCAGCGTGTCGAAGGTGCGCGGATTGACGCGCGCGATCCCGAGTTCCTTCATCGCGAGGCGGGTCTGCACCATCTTCTGGCAGTCCGAGGCGAGGATGCCGAGGATCTGAAGTTCGAACACTCCCGAATCAAGCAGTTCGCCGAGGATCCGCAGCGCGGCGGAAAGTTTGCCGTCGGCGACGGCGCCGGAAAACTCCCAGCCGAGCGCCTCCGGAGTGCGGCTGGTGACGGCGCGGCAGTCGTCGAGCGTCACGCGCTCCGCGCTGCCGACATAGGCGAGCAGTTTGTCGAGTTCCATGCGGAAAGTTCCGGAGTCGCCGCCGATGGTCTCCAGCAGATACTGGCACGCGACGGGATCGATGCGCTTGCCCTCCGCGGCGAAGAAGTCCTCCACGCCGCGCTTGCGGAACGCCGCCTGATTGCGGTCGTTCGGACGGGCGGTCGCGCAGTTCTCCAGCACCGCTCCCGCCGCCTTGAGTTTTTTGGCGAAACTTTTACGCTGATCGAGGGTACGGCCGTCGAGCACGATGTCGGTGTCGTCGGGGCGCTCCTTCGCCGTCAGCATCTCCGCGACTTCGGCAAAGACGGTCCCCGCCTTGGCGTCGCCGAAGCGGTCGAGTTCGTCGAAGTGCCGCAGCCACACCACGCGGTGCGGTTCGAGGAACGGCGGCGTCCGCAGTACGGCGAGGAACTCCGCCGCCGCCTGCTCCGGAGTCGCGTCGCCGTCGCCCGCGACGATCTCCAGCGCGGGGTTGCCGTCGACTTCGCCGCCGAGCAGTGCCGCGACCCGTTGCCGCGTCCGCTCCTTGCGGGCGAAGTCGTCGTCGCCGGATATGACGTGAAGTTCCGCCATTTATTCCGCCGCGCCGGGGGCGGGCATTTCGGCCTCCGCCACATGGTTGAGGATCTTTTCCGTCGCCATCACCGCCGCGACCAGCTGATCCGAGTCGACGCCGGTGGTGGTCATGGTGCGCCCGCCGCCGAGCGCCCAGGTGATCGTCGCCTCGACCAGCGCGTCGGTGCGGCCGCCCGGGGGGATGCGCACTTCGTAGTCCAGCAGTTTGAACATCGAGAGCCCGAAGCCCTTCAAGCCCTTTTTGAGCGCCTTGACGAACGCGTCGTACCCGCCGTCGCCCTGCGCGGTGCTTTCGATGCGTTCGCCGTCGATCTCGAGGATCACCTTGGCTTTGGGCGGGGCGTGGAAGTGGCTCTTTACCTCGAAGTCGACGATCCGGATGCGTTGGTTGACCGGAGCCCGCAGCACTCCGGCGACGATGAACGGCAGATCGGCGGCGGTGATGTGCTTCTTCTTGTCGCCGAGGCGGATGACCTCTTCCAGCACCTTGCGGCGCACCTCGGGATCGAGTTCGTGGTCCAGCCCCAGTTGTTCGAGGTTCTGGTCGATCGACGCCTTGCCGGAGAGTTTGCCGAGCGCGTAGTCACGCGAGCGCCCGAAGCGTTCCGGCACCAGTTGGTTCGCGTAGAGGTCGCCCTTTTTGTCGCCGTCGGCGTGGACGCCGCAGGTCTGGGTGTAGACGTCGCTGCCGAGGACCGGCATGTTCCACGCGCAGCGCTTGCCCGAGAGGCTCTGCACCAGATCGGAGGCGTGCTGCAGTTCCTTTTCCGCGATGCGCACCCGGTACTGCGAGAGGTCGTTGACGGCGACGGTCAACTGGGCGAGCGTCAGATTGCCCGCGCGTTCGCCGAGGCCGTTGATCGTGGTGTGGATCCCGGCGGCTCCGGCGTTGACCGCCGCGAGCGCGTTCGCCGTCGCCATGCCGTAGTCGTTGTGGCCGTGGAAGTCGAAGTGGAGGTTCGGGAACGCCGAGAGCATCCACTCCAGATACCGCGACACCTCGTCGGGGGTGAGGATGCCCAGCGTATCCGCCAGCATGAAGCGCTCGACCGGCAGCTGGCGGAGTTTGTCGACCATATTGTAGACGTAGGCGAAGTTGCTTTTCACCCCGTTCGACCAGTCTTCGAGATAGACGTTGACGCGCACCCCCTGGCGGTTCGCCAGTTCGACTTCGCGGCAGAGGTCGTCGAGGTGGCGCGCCGGAGTTTTGCGCAACTGGACGCGGCAGTGGTGTTCCGACCCTTTGGCGAGCAGGTTCATCACGCCGCCGCCGACGTTGCGGATCCACTCCGTGGAGCGGCCGCCGTCGACGAAGCCGAGGATCTCCAGCTGCCCGGCGCACTCGCGTTTTACCGCCCAGTTGATGATCGCCCGCACCGCGGCGTCCTCGCCGGCGGAGACCCGTGCCGAGGCGATCTCCAGCCGGTCGACCCGCAGTTTGGTCAGCAGCAGTCGGGCGATCTCCAACTTTTCCGCCGGTGTGAAGGCGACGCCGGGAGTCTGCTCTCCGTCGCGCAGCGTGGTGTCCAAGACTTCCACCGAAGCATGGTTGCGGCTCTTCATGATCTCACCATAAGGTATGTGCATAATACATATTGATAAAATAACATTCCCGGCACTTTTTTTCAAGCACACTTGAAAGAGGCGGCGGCGGATGATATTTTATTGGAATACGTATCGACAGGCAACAGTTCAAATTGCGGCAAAATTTATGATGGTGGAATTTTTTCTCGCCCGGCGCTATCTGCGGCCGCGGCGCAACGTGGTGTCGCTGATCACTTTCAGCAGCCTGCTGGGGGTCACTCTCGGCGTGGCGGTGCTGCTGATCGTCCTCGCCGTGATGACGGGGTTCACCGACCTCATGAAGGCGAAGATCATCGAAACGCAGTCCCACTTTCAGATCCGCGCTCCCGGGAACTACGCCATCGGCAACTATTCGCCCATCCTGCGGACGGTGGAAAGCCTCGGTGCGGCGGCGGCTCCGGTGGTCCGCAATCCGGTGCTGGTGCAGTACGGGCGCAACCGGCTCGACGCGCGCTGTCTGGTGCTGGGGGTGAGGAGTCAGGATCTCGTCCGGCGGCTCAAACTGAAGAGCGCCCTCCGCGCCGGAGCGATCGATCTGGAGGGCAGGGGCGCGATCATCGGCGAACCGATGGCGCGGCGGATGGGGTTGCGGGTCGGCGACAAGTTCATCCTGCACAGCGCCAACCGCCTCGCGGAACTGGTCAAGTTCTCCGACGACGGCAAGGTCGAACTCAACCGCTCCGGGACCGCGTTCCTGCCGCTCGAACTCACGGTCAAGGGGATCTATTCGCTCGGCAAGTACGATTTCGACAGTTCCGTGATGTTCATGGACATCGACGATGCCGCCGAACTCTTCAACCTGCCGTGGAGCAGCGCCACCGGCATCTTCGGCTGGGGTCCCGACGCCTTCGACCAGAAGTCGCTGATCGCCGAACTGCGGAAAAAACTTCCCCAGTACCGCGTCACCACCTGGGAGGAGGACAACCGCCAGCTGCTCGGCGTGCTGAACGTCGAAAAACGCATGATGTTCTTCCTGCTGATCTTCATCGTGCTCGTCGCCGCGTTCAGCATCGCCAACACGCTCATCACCTCGGTCTACCAGAAGACCCGCGAGATCGGTCTTCTGAAGGCGCTCGGCGCCACCGACGCCGCGATCACGTGGATATTTCTGCTGCAGGGGATGCTGATCGGAGCGCTGGGCAGCATCTCCGGGGTCGCGCTGGGGTCGCTGGTGATCGCGTTCCGGAACCACATCCTGCGGATCGCCTCCAAGTGGACCGGCGCCGAACTCTTCCCCAAGGAGTTCTACTACTTCAACGAACTGCCCGCCCATATCGTGCCGCAGGACGTGGCGTTCATCGTGATCTCCAGCATCGTTCTCTGCACGCTCGGGGCGCTGCTCCCGGCGTGGCGGGCGGCGCGGCTGCAACCGGCACAGGCACTGAGGTACGAATGATGGACACCATGACTCCGGCGATCGAGATCCGCGATCTGCATCACTCCTACGGCTCCGGCAGCCGCCGGCTGGAGATACTCAAGGGCGTGAACTGCGTGATCCCCTACGGCAAGTGGTTCTGCATCCTCGGAGCGTCGGGGTGCGGCAAGACCACGCTGCTGAACCTCATCGGCGGCTTGGAGCGCCCGGATTCCGGCGAGATCCGCGTGGACGGGGTGGAACTCGGTACGCTGTCGCGGCGCGCGGCGGCGAAGTTCCGTTCGGAGAACATCGGCTTCGTGTTCCAGTCGTACCATCTGCTGCCCGAACTGGACATCCTCGAGAACGTTTCGCTCGCCGCCCGCATCGCCGGAGTCGGCGCGGGGGAGGCCGCCGACATCAGCCGGGAACTGTTGGAGCAGGTGGGGCTTAAAGAACGGATGACCCACCGCCCGTCGGAACTTTCCGGCGGGGAGCAGCAGCGCGCCGCCATCGCGCGGGCGCTGGTCAACGATCCGCCGGTGATCCTCGCGGACGAGCCCACCGGCAACCTCGACGCGAAGAGCGGCGACGAGGTGCTGGCGCTCTTCCGGAACATCCTTTCGACGGCTCCCGACCGGGCGATATTGATGATTACCCACAACCGCGACATCGCGCGCCTCGCCGACGGTGTGCTGGTGCTCGAAAACGGGGTGCTCAAACCGGCGGATGAAAGGTGACATGGCGCTTCCGTCGCGTCGCGGTCGGGCGGCAATGATCCAAATGCGCTTGGAGTGACGGCGGAAAAATCTTCGCACCGCTCCGCAAATATCCTTAAAACTCCGTGATTTCCGTAACAAAAAAGGCGCGGGTGAAAACCCGCGCCTTTTTCGTGTCCCGAGCGTTTACAGCGACTGGCAGACCGTGATCACGATCTCGCCGTAGATGTCGTCGGCGCTGCAGCCGCGCGACAGGTCGTTGAGCGGCTTCGCCACGCCCTGAAGCACCGGACCGTACGCCTTCGCCTGACCGAGGCGCTGGACGAGCTTGTAGGCGATGTTGCCGGCGTTGAGATCCGGGAAGATCAGGATGTTCGCGCCGCCCGCGAGCGGGCTGCCCGGAGCCTTCGCCTTGGCGACGGAGGGCACCAGCGCGGCATCCGCCTGCAGTTCGCCGTCGCAGAGAATGTCGAGTTTTTCGTCCGCGACCTTCTTGGCGAAGGCGGCGGCGGCCTCCTTGACCTTCACGAGGATGTCGTGCTCGGCGCTGCCCTTGGTCGAGAACGAGAGGAACGCCACCTTCGGGGTCTTGCCGAAGAGCGAACGGTAGGTCTTGCAGGTCGCCGTCGCGATGTCGACCAGCTGGTTGGCATCCGGATTCGGGTTCACGCCGCAGTCCGCGAAGAGCAGCACCTCGTCGCCGGAGGGCGTCGGGTGCGCGAGGTCCATCACGAACGTGCTGCTGGCGCTCTTGATCCCCGGCGCGGTGCCGATGCAGTGGAACGCGGCGCGGAGCATGTCGGCGGTCGAAGCGATGCTGCCGGCGACGAGACCGTCGGCGAGACCGCGGCGGCACATCATCGCGCCGAAGTAGATGCGGCTCGAGATCATCTTGCGCGCCTTTTCGATCTCCAGTCCCTTCGCCTTGCGCATTTCGTAGAGTTCCTGCGCGAACTCCTCGAAGAGCGGGCTCTGCAGGTAGTCGAGGCGCTCGAAGTTGGTTTTTGCAATGCCAGCTTCCTTGCAGGCGGCGTCGATCTCGGCGTTGCTGCCGAGGACGATGATGCGTCCCACGACCTTCTCGGCCAGCGCCTTTTCGGCGGCGACGACGACCCGGGGATCCTGCCCCTCGGGGAGCACGATGGTGCGCGCGACCTTGCGGGCGCGTTCGGCGAATTTTTCAATAGCAGCCATGATATCTCTTTCTCCTTATTTGGAAACGATGGATTCGGTGTTCTTGGCGATCATCAGTTCTTCGTCGGTGGGCATCACGATCGCTTTCCACGCGCTGTCGTCGGTGGAGATCACGCCCGCCTTGCCGAAGCACGCCTCGTTGCGCGCCTCGTCGAGCCGGATGTTCAGGGCGGCAAGTTCCGCCATGATGCGCTTGCGGATCGGGCGCGAAAACTCGCCGATTCCGCCGGTGAAGGCGATCGCCTCCGGGCCGCCGATCAGCACATAGTACGCGCCGATGTACTTCACGATCCGGCGGACGAACATCTTGATCGCCAGCCCCGCCTGGGCGTTGCCCTTCTCCTCGGCGTCGAGCATGTCGCGCATGTCGCCGGTGCCGATGCCGCCCACGCCGAAGAGGCCGGACTTCTTGTTCAGGATGGTGTCGACTTCACGCGCGGTGCTGCCGAGTTCGATCATGCGGACCACCGCGGCGGGATCCATGTCGCCGGCGCGGGTGCCCATCATCAGACCTTCGAGCGGGGTCAGCCCCATCGTCGTGTCGATGACCTTGCCGTTCTTGATCGCCGCCATGCTGCAGCCGTTGCCGAGGTGGCAGGTGATGATGTTGGTCTCTTCGACCTTGCGGCCGAGGAACTTCGCCGTCGCCAGCGTTACATAGTGGTGGCTGGTGCCGTGGAAACCGTACTTGCGGATGCCGTGCTTGGTGTAGTATTCGTAGGGGATCGCGTACAGGTACGCTTCCGGGGGCATGGTCTGGTGGAACTGGGTGTCGAAGACCGCCACGTTGGGGACTCCGGGCATGGCGACTTCGCACGCCTCGATGCCGGCGAGGTTGGCGGGGTTGTGGAGCGGCCCGAGCGGGAAGCACTCGCGGATGACCGCCTTGATCCTGTCGTCGACGAGCACCGGAGCGGTGATCTTTTCGCCGCCGTGGAGCACCCGGTGACCGATCGCGCCGATCTCGGAGAGGGACTTGATCACGCCGTCCTTGGGATCGACCAGTTTGGCGCAGATCTCCTTGAAGGCGCCGACGTGATCCGGGACCTTGATGACGCCCTCGAATTTGAAGCCGTCGGGACGCTTGTAGATGAGGTTGGGGCTGTCGGTGCCCAGACGCTCGAAGACGCCCTTGGCGAGCACCTGCTGGTCCTCCATCTGGAAGAGCGTGAACTTCATCGAACTCGAACCGGCATTGATGACCAAAACTTTCATGCTGACTCTGTTTTCACTCCTTTGGTTTTTTTGGTTGTATGTGCGTTGTCGTCAGAGTTTACTTTTTGCGGAACACGATGCGCCCCTTGTTGAGGTCGTAGGGCGACATTTCCAGCGTCACCGCGTCGCCGGGGAGGATGCGGATGAAGTTCATCCGCATTTTTCCCGAGATATGCGCGTCCACGACATGGCCGCCTTGGATCTCCACTTTGAACATGGTGTTGGGCAGCAGTTCCTTGACCACGCCCTCGACCCGAATCACATCGTCTTTTGCCACGTTAAAATCTCCGGTTCGTTATCGGTTATTAAGATTTGATGTTCGAAATGCGCGCTCAGACTGCCGTCGCGGGTGCGGGCGGTCCAGCGGTCGTGACGGTCGAGCACCACATGCCAGTCGCCGGAGGTGAACATGGGCTCGATGCAGATCACCATGCCCGGCAGCAGCGGAGCGCCGCGGCCGCGGCCGGTGAAGTTCGGGACCTCCGGGGGTTCGTGGAGTTTGATGCCGCAGCCGTGACCGACGTAGTCGGTGACGACGCCGAGTTTGCGGCGTTTGGCGACCTGTTCGACGGCGTGCGAGATGTGCGAAACGGTGTTGCCGCACTTCGCCGCCTTGATCCCGGCGGAGAGCGCTTCGCGGGTGCCCTCCATCAGGTTGCGTTTTTCGTCGGTCATCGGGGCGAAGGTGAAGGTGAGCGCGGTATCGCCCACCGCGCCGTCGATGGCGACGCCGACGTCGATGCTGACGAGGTCGTCGTCCTGAATGATCCGGTCGGGTACTCCGATGCCGTGGACGACTTCGTCGTTGAGCGAGATGCAGACGTTGCCGGGGTAGCCGCAGTAGTTGAGGAAGGCGCTTTTGCCGCCGGTCTCGCGGATCAAGGCGCCGGCGGCCTGATCGAGTTCCCAAGTGGACATGCCCGGACGGGCGACGGCGGCGAGCTGGTCGCGCAGCCATCCCGACGCCTGCGCGGCGCGGCGGATGCGGATGATCTCCTCGGGGGTGTGGATAAGATACGAACGGGGCATGCGGTCTATTCCAATTCGGCGGCGATCTTTTTCATCATCGCGGGGATCGTGTCCGCCGCGACGGTGAAGAGCAGTCCGTTCTTGCGGTAGTAGTCCACGAGCGGCGCGGTCTGGCTGTAGAAGACCTTGAGGCGCGACTTGGCGGTCTCGAGCGAGTCGTCGGGGCGCTGGAAGAGTTCGCCGCCGCAGACGTCGCAGACGCCTTCCTGTTTGGGGGGGCGCGAGATCTTGTTGTAGATGGCGTCGCACTTGCGGCAGTTCAGCCGGGCGGTCAGGCGGCGCAGCAGCGTATCGTCGTCGACTTCGAGGTAGAGCACCGCGTCGATGTCGAGTTTGAGTTCGCGCAGGGCGTCTTCCAGGAGTTCCGCCTGCCGGATGGTCCGCGGGAAGCCGTCGAGGATGAAGCCCCTTTTGCAGTCCGGTTCGGCGATGCGGCGGCGCACCATCCCGGCGACGAGTTCGTCGGGGACGAGCTGCCCCGCTTTCATCAGCGCCTCCGCCTGTTTGCCGGCGGGGGTTTGGGCGGCGACTTCGCCGCGCAGGATGTCGCCGGTGGAGATGTGGGCGATCCGGTATTTGTCGATCATCTCCTTGGCGATGGTGCCCTTGCCGGCGCCGGGTGCGCCGAGGAAGATCAGATTTTTTCTGCGGAGTTCCGGTGTGCCGCTCATGATCAAAGAAACCTCCTCACATTAAACTTGTTGCGCCGCTTCGCGGCGGATGTGTTCAAACAGTTGGTCGGCGGGGAGTTCGCACTGGCTGCCATCCGCCATGTTCTTGACGACCGCCACGCCGCGCGCCGCCTCGTCCTCGCCGCGGATCACCGCGATCCGGGCGCCGGATCGGTTCGCGCCGCGCAGCTGCGCCTTGAACGAGCGCTCCTCGAGTTCCAGCGCGACCTTCAGTCCCGCTTCGCGGAGTTTGTTCGCCAGCGCGAGGTTGGCGATGCGCATTTCGGGGGTCAGCCCCACGAGGTAGACCGCCGCGTTTTCGGCGGTGTTGGTCTTTTCGAGCGCCTGCCGCGCCAGCAGCAGCCGCTCCACACCGGCGGCGAAGCCCACCCCCGGCACCGGGCGGTTCTGCCCGGGCAGGAAGAGTTCGTAGCGGCCGCCGCCCGCGATGGCGGTCTGCGCGCCGAGCGCCGGATGGGTCAGTTCGAAGACGGTGTGCACATAGTAATCCAGCCCGCGCACGAGGCGCGGTTCCACGCGGTACTCGACGCCCAGCGCGTCGAGGGCGCGGCAGACCTCGGAAAAGTATTCGCGCGACGCGGCGGAAAAGTATTCCAGATACTCCGGCGCGCTGGCGATGACCTTGCCGCAGGCCTCCTGCTTGCAGTCGAGGATGCGCCAGATGTTGCGTTCGAGCCGGGTGCGGCAGTCGTCGCACATTTCGCCGATATGGCGCGAGAAGTATTCGCGCAGCACCTTTTCGGCGGCGGGACGATCCTCGCGGACGCCCCGGGTGTTGATCACGAGTTCGGCGTCGGCGAGACCGACCCGCGCGAGGAAGGCGCGGAGCATCGCCAGACACTCGGCGTCGAGCAGCGGGGCGCAGCGGCCGACGTTTTCGACCCCGATCTGGTGGAACTGGCGGCGGCGGCCGGCGGCGGGACGTTCGCCGCGGAACATCGGCCCCATGTAGTAGACGCGCTGTTCGACGCCGTTCAGCACGTCGGTGTTGGAGAGCGCGCGCATCACCCCCGCCGTGCCCTCGGGACGCAGCGTCAGGCTGCGTCCGCCGCGGTCGGCGAAGGTGTACATCTCCTTTTGGACGACCTCGGTTTCACCGCCCAGCCCCCGCTGGAAGAGTTCGGTGTACTCGAATACCGGAGTGCGCAGTTCGCCGTAACCGTAACGCGAAAACACCTCGCGGGCGGCATTTTCCAGAAACCGCCACTCGGAGGCTTCGTCCTCAAAGATGTCCGCCGTCCCCGGCGGTGGTGCGTAAGTCGCCATAACTCCTCGAACCGTATTGGGTGGACCGCGTGTCAGCGGTGTCGGTCATCCTATAAAGCGTTTCACGCCCGACGAAAGTTTTTTTCGTCAGGCGTGAAATTTCGTATCAGTGTCGTTCTGAACCTTTGCCGTTTCAGTGACGACTTACTTTATCGAAGCGGTGTCGAGCTTCTCGACGGCTTCCTTGAGTTCCTTGCCGGCGCGGAACTTGACGACCGCGCGTTCCGGGATCTTGACCACGTCCTGCGGCTTGTTGGGATTGCGGCCCTTGCGCTCCTTGCGGACCTTGATCTCGAAAACGCCGAAGTTGCGCAGTTCGATGCTGCGGCCGGCGATAAGTTCCTCGGTGATGTAGTCCAGAGTCTTCTGCACGATCTCCGCGACATCATTCTGCACCAGATCGGTCTCCCGGGCGATTCGAACTACCAGATCACGCTTGGTCATTTTCTCTACTCCTTTGGTGATAATGGGATTATGTTACAAAGAAACGAATACCGTCCTTTTGGCGATCCATTCGACCGCACGATATATAATATGCCTCTAAAAAGTCGTATAGTCAAGGGGTTTGCCGGAAAAAAAACGACTTTGACTTGAAAAAGTCCTCCCCGGCGGGTAACTTTAAGCGTCTCAAACCGAGTTGCAGCAAGGAGCAGTCGATGGATCAGCATCTCTTTTACATCGTGGGGTGTTCCCAGGAGCCGGACGGGGGTATCTACGCGTTCTCCGCCGGGCGCGGGGGCGTCCGCCGGGTCGCGTTCACGGAACTTCGCGGAGCGAACTACCTCGTTGCCGCCGGGGACGGGAGGACCTTTTACGCCTCGGGCAGCGATGCTGGGTTCAACGGTTACGTCGCCGCGCTGCGCGCCGAAGGCGACGGGACGCTGACGCCGTTGGGCCGGAAGGCGACCGGCGGACTGGGCTGCTGCCACTTGTGCCTGTCGCCGGATGGGGCGCGCCTCTACGCGGCGAATTACCGCTCGGGCAGCGTCGCCGGATTCACGCTCGCCATCGACGGCAGGGTGGGGGAGCGCTGCGAATTCGACCAGCATACGGGTCACGGCGCCGACCCGGCGCGTCAGGAGGGGCCGCACGCGCACTTCTGCGGTTTCGACCCGGCGGGGAAGTTTTTGCTGGTCAACGATCTCGGCGTGGATACGGTCTTCGCGTACCCCTACGATCCGGCGCGCGGCATCGACGTGGCGGGCGCGCGGCGGAACTCCGTCGCTCCGGCGGGTTCGGGGCCGCGGCATCTGCTCTTCGAGCCGGAGGGGACCTGCCTGCTCGTGACCGAGATGGGCAACACGCTCCAGCGCTTCGACTATGCGGACGGGGTGCTGGATCTTCTGACCTCGGCGCCGACTCTGCCCGCCGGGACGGCGGTCCCGAGCAAGGCGGCGGCGCTGCGGCTGTCGCCCGACGGGCGTTTCGTGCTGGCGAGCAACCGGGGGCGGGACTCCATCGCGGTTTTCGAGCGCCGGACGCTCCGGATGACGGCGCTTGTGCCGAGCGGCGGCAAGAGCCCGCGCGACTTCGCGTTTCTGGCGGACGGGCGCACGGTGGCGGTCGCCAACGAGTTCGAGCCGAACGTGGTCTTCTTCGACTTCGACGCGCGGACCGGTGCGCTGACTCCGACCGGCGACCCGCTGGTGCTCGCGCGTCCGCTCTGCGTCCTCGCGCGTTAGCCCGCCTTATCCTTCGAGCGCGCCGGATAGTTCGTCGATCGACTTGAAGCCGTGACGCTCCATGTACTCGTCGATGAAGTCGATGATCTCCAGCGAGATGGTCGGCTCGACGAAGTTCGCGGTTCCGACGGCGACCGCCTTCGCCCCCGCGAGCAGGAACTCCACCGCGTCCGCCCCGCACGAGATGCCGCCCATGCCGATCACCGGGATCTTCACCGCCCGGCTCGTTTCGTAGACCATCTTCACCGCCACCGGCTTCACCGCCGGTCCCGAGAGCCCGCCGCAGCGGTTGGCGAGCACCGGACGGCGCTTTTCGATGTCGATGACCATCGCGCCGAGGGTGTTGATCAGCGACACCGCGTCCGACCCCTCGGCTTCGGCGGCGCGCGCGAACTCCGAAATGTGCGTGACGTTGGGGCTGAGTTTGGTGATGAGCGGCAGCCGGGTGCTCCGGCGGACGGTGCGCACCACCTCGGCGGCGAGTTTGAGATCGGTGCCGAAGGCGGCGCCGCCCGCCTTGACGTTGGGGCATGAGATGTTGATCTCCAGCGCGGCGATCCCCTCGGCTTCGGCGTCGAGCCGGGCGGCGACTTCGCCGTACTCCTCGATGCCGGTGCCCCAGATGTTCACGATCACCGTCGCGCCGGTCGTGCGCAGGAACGGCAGGTAATCGGCGCCGTGGAGGAATTTATCCACGCCCGGCCCCTGCAGTCCGATCGCGTTCAGCATGCCGCCCGCGACCTCGCAGACGCGCGGCGTGGGGTTGCCGTGCGACGGGGTCAGGCGGATCCCTTTCACGACCACCGCGCCGAGGCGGGAAATGTCGAAGATATCGTGGTATTCCCGACCGTACCCGAAGGTGCCGCTGGCGGTCATCACCGGGTTTTTGAGAACGATCCTGCCGAGTTTTGCAGTCAAATCAGCCATATTGCGCACCTGTTATTCCGTGTAGACATCCGCGAGGGGGAAAACCGGTCCTTCGCTGCAGCTGCGCGCATAGCGCCAGCCGTCGGCGGAGCCGGGAGCGTTGACCTTCACCACGCAGCCGAAGCAGGCTCCGACGCCGCAGCACATGATCTGGTCGATACTGAGTTCGCCGTCGAGCCCCTGGTCGCGGAGCAGTTTGGCGAGCGCCATCAGCATCGGATGCGGACCGCACCCGTAGAAGAAGAGTTTCTCCCCCGGATGCTCCGCGAGCAGCCGCGGGATGAGGTCGGTCACGAATCCCTTTTCGCCGAGCGAGCCGTCGTTGGTGGCGACGCGCACCTCGTACCCGGCGTCGCGGTAACGGTCGGTCAGGATCACGTCCGCCGCGCTCCGCGCTCCCATCAGCAGCACGCCGGGGCGGACGCGCGTCAGCATGAACATCGCCGCCGCTCCGTAGCCGCCGGCGACGGCGACCGGCAGCACGTCGTCCGCCGGCGGCGTGTAGGGCCGTCCCTGCGGACCCAGCGCGTCGATGGTGTCGCCGGGGACGAGTTGGCTCAGAACGGTCGTACCGTGGCCGACGACCTTGTAGACCACGGTGATTTCTCCCGTGGCGCGGTCGGCGTCGTGGATGCTGAACGGGCGGCGCAGGATGCGATCCTGCCGCCGGTCGATGCGGAGGTGGGTGAAGTGCCCCGCGGCGGCGCGCTCCGCCATTTCGGGCGCGGCGAATACGAGGCGGAAATAGTCGCCCAGTATCCGGGTGTTGGCGATGATCCTGGCGTTCATGACAAGTGGTTTTACCAGCCTTTCGTTATGCCTTTGAGGTATGGGTTGCCGGCGAGTTCGTCGCCGATGGTGGTCGCCCCGCCGTGTCCGGGGAACACAAGTGTCGCGGGCGGGAGTCCCGCGAGTTCGTCGCGGATCGAGCCGATCAGCGTTTCGTAGTCTCCCCCCGGCAGGTCGGTGCGTCCGATCGAACCGGCGAAGAGCGTGTCGCCCGAAAAGAGCGCTTGTCGCTCCCCGTCCGCAAATAGGAACGCGCATCCGCCGGGGGAGTGTCCCGGCACGCGCAGCAGCTGAAAGTCGCCCTCCGGCGCGAAGTCGGTCGTTTCGGGCAGGCCTTCGGCCGCGGGCAGGACGGGCGGGATGGCGTTGTACGGCGAGCGGTAGAGCGGCCGGTCGGCGGGGTCGAGCATCACCTTTTCCGCGCCGAGTTCCCGGGCGACTTCGCCGACGGCGGAGATATGATCGACGTGGGCGTGGGTCAGGAGTATCCGCACCGAGTCGACGTCGGCGAAACGGCGGGCGGCGGCGACGATCCGCGCGGCATCGGCGCCGGGATCGATCACATAGAGCCGGCGCGGATCGGGGAGGCGGACCAGATAGCAGTTTTCGTCGATCGGTCCGACGGTGAGCGAGCAGGTTTCCATCAGTGTTTTCCTTTGGCGGTCCCGCCCGACAGCAGTATCCGGCGCGCGCCGGGGCGGAGCAGCGCGCGTTCGAGGCTCACGAGTTCCACATAGTCGCACTCGGGGATGAGTTCGATGGGGAGCACCAGTTTGGTGTCGAGGTCGATCCGGGTGCGGGTGACGGAGTAGTGTTCGCTGTAATATCCCGAGTTGCGGCGGCCGAGTTCGGTGACGGCGGGGCGTCCCCTGACGACGCTGAAGCCGTTGGGGAACTCGATCCGGTATTTCAGATTCCGGCGGGTGGCGCGGCCGCGCAGCGCAGGTGTGCGCCGGTCGCAGTCGACATATCCGAAGGTGTGGGCGGCGGCGTAACCGGGCAGCTCGAACTGCATTTTGCCGCCGACGGGCAGGGCGAACTTTTCGATCCGGCAGCGGAAGCGGACCGTGCCGGGGTACCGCGTGAAGTCGGCTCCGCCGGCGTCGGTCAGCCGCGCCGCCGGGGAGAGGGCGCTCGCCAGCTGTTCGAAGTGCTGGCGGCGTTCCTCGGGAGTCATCTCGGCGAAGCGGCGTTTTTCGTGCCCGCAGAGCATGCCGTAGAAGTGTTTGGTCACGATCAGATCCGCCGCGCCGTCGGCGGAGATGCGGATGTCGAATTCGGTGAAGGTCTCGTCATCCGTTTTGTGGCGGGGGCGGATCGCGATGATCTTGCCGCCGGTGAGGTCCAGTCCGATCATCGCGGCGTGCGCGGTGCTGCCGGGGACGGCGTACTGGTCGGTGTCGTTCAGATAGAGGTCGAGCGAGGGGATGCGGATCAGCACCTCCGAAAACACGTCGGTCGGGAACTCTTTGATCCGCCGGGTGTTCTTGGATATGAACGGCAGAGCGGAAGCGGCGGTGAAGTGGTATTCGATCCCCGCCCGATTGAGCAGTGCGGCGAGCACCAGCGCGCGGTCGGCGCTGTTGCCGTAGCCGTCGGAGAGCGTCTGTTCGGGCTCGGAGAGCGCTGAGAGCGGCAGCCGGTTGAACTCCGGACCGGCGGGGCGGATCTTCTTCGCCACGGCGTCGCGGATCTTGAGCGCGAGCTGCTTCGGCGTGTCGCCTGGGGCGCGGAGCTGGGCGAACAGCAGATCCGCCGACGGGGAAGGCTCCGCCGCCAGCCGGCGGAACGTGTCGTTCAATATCCGAGCGTGCGCCGCATAGTCGCCGTCGGAGACGCGGACCGTCGGCGCGAAGAGCGCGATCGGCGCCTGCATCGGTTCGGTGGGGATGGCGGGCAGGTCGGTCATGCGCCACTTGCAGATCCGGAGGTTATCCTGATCGAAGGTCCTGAAGTCGCTGCCGGGAGGGGGCGGCGAGATGTGGATGCCGGAGTTGCGGGGGAAGCGCAGTTCCAGTTCGGACTCCGCGACCGGCACCCGGGAGAGGAACGGCAGCTCGAACTCGAAGAATCCGATCGTTTTCGAATTGATGACCACCGCGCTTTCGATCACCGCTCCGGCGCGGACCCCGGGCAGGACCGCGACCTTGGTGCGCGCCGCCGGATAGCGCGGCGCGCCCGCCACGAACGGCGCGTCCATCTCGATGATGTCCTTGGGCGCGAGTTCGCGGAGCTGCCCGTCGGGCGAGATCACCGCCGCGCGGATCTCCAGCGTCTGAAAGGCGGGGAAGTAGGTGATCTTGATCTCGGAGTGTTTCTTGACTCCGGCGTAGTTGAGGATCCGCCGCCGCTGTTCGTGGACCGTCCGATAACTGCCGTCGGGCCGAAGTTCGACCAGCGTCCGGTCGCGCATCAGAATGGAGTCGGCGTCGGGGAAGGTCGCCGTGAGTTTTTCCGCCGGGATCGCGGCGTAGTCCGGCTGGTAAAGCGGCAGCAGCGAGTTCGCGGCGGTGTAATTGCGGTACGAGCGCTTGAGCGCCTTGTAGTCGCCCGGAGCGACCTCCAGTTGCGTCACCGCCAGTTCCGCCGCGCCGTGGATGGCGCCGTCGCGGAACTCGAGTTTACGCTCCCACTTCACGCCGGGGGCGGAGCCGCTCTCCGCCCGGGGCAGCGGCAGCATCCGCACCGAGCCGGGGAGTTTTACCGTGAACTTTTCCCTCGTCACGGCGGTCGTGTCGAAGAGCAGCGGATGCCGCCGGGTGGCGAGCCCGATATCCGACAGCATGAAGAACGCGATGCCGAAACGGCGCGACAGTTCGGGCAGCGGCATGATCGCGGTACTCACGCCGAAGTCCAGCGCTCCGGGAACGGTGTAGTCGATCACGACGCGCAAGGGGCGGCGCATGTCGCGCACGTCCTCCGGTTCGACCTTGAACTTGTCCAGTTTGGCTCCGGGCAGCGCCTGCTGCAGCTGCCGGGCGAAGAGTTGGCGCATCGCATCCGGACTGCGCCGCGAAAAGGCGTTGCGGTACATCTGGTCGTTCACTCCGCCGAAGTCTAAGGTCGTGACCGCCTTGAGTTTGCCCTGCGGGTCGAAAGCGCCGTCGGTGCGGATCTCCAGCGCGTTGCGCTCGGGATCCGGGGACGGCGACCGCAGCAGCGTTTCCCCCTCCGGCCGGGCGACGAGGTAACTTTGGTTCGCCAGCCACGCGGGGAAGAACTCCGCGGTGGTCTCGAAGGTCGGATCCATCAGCTGGTACTTGCCGGGAGCGGTTTCCCACGCGACCACGGCGTGGTTGAAGCGGCTCGCCGGAACTTCGACGTCGACCGGGGGCTTGCCCGCGTAGAAGAGCGTCATGTATGCTTTCAGCCCCGCGAGTTTCATCATGGCGGCGAGCAGCCCCGCCTTGTCGCGGCAGACGCCGTGGCGCTGGCGGAAAGTGTCGCGCACGTCGTGCGGCTCGAAGCCGGGAGCCTTGTCCTCGTTGTAGACCCCGGTGTAGCGGATCTTCTGCGAAACGAACTGGAAGAGCGCCATCGCCTTTTCCGCCTCGGTCTTTTTGCCGGCGGTGAGTTTTTTGACCTCGGCCTTCAGCGCCTCGTCCACGGCGTCGAGGCGGGGGCGGCAGAGTTCGCAGTACCAGCGCGACAGTTCCTTCCAGTCTCCGGCGGTGCTGACGAGCAGCCGCTGGGCGACGCCGGAGAGTCGCGGCATGTTCGGTTCGGGGATCAGCTGCGGCACGTCGCGCGCGATCCAGCGGTAGATCACCCGGTCGCCCCGGCGCTTGTCGGGCAGCCGCCGCAGCGTGTCGCCGGCGGCGTCCTTGACGGCGATGGAGCGCAGCGGGAGTTTTTCCGGACCGTCGATCGTGACCTCCGCCAGCAGCACCGGATTGTCGTCCTGCAGTACGAAATACTCCGAGAAGATACCGGGGAAGGGGGTCCTGACGCTCTGGTAGTTCAGTTCGACCACCACGGCGTCGCCGATCTCCAGATCGGGCAATGCGAGCGACAGCACCTTGTCCTGCGGGCTGAAGATGTTGCTGCCCATCGAACGCGAACTGATCGCCACCGAGGAGTGCTTATTCAGATCGACCGTCCGGCGGCGGCCGTCGGATCCGACGATCTCCGCCCGGCGGATGGTGCGGACGCCGTAATTGGCGTTGAAGCCGAATTTCATGCTCCGCAGCTGGCGGCGTCCGGCTTCGGTCAGCACTTTGATGCAGAACGTGCCCGTCGAATTTTCCAGCCCGTCGCGCTGGTAGACGACCGACGCCCCGTCGTAGATCGTCACGGTGTCGGCGTTGGGATACTTATCCGTCGTCGCCGAATCGAGCATCTTCTTCAACTCCGCCGGGGCGGGGAGCGCGCCGTGAAGCGCGACGGCGGCGCCGAGTACCGCCAGAACGAGCAGCAGATATTTTTTCATGATCTCCTTTCCGCCGCCGGAGATCCTGCCCCGGCGCGCGGCATGCAGCCTTTTTTCCGTAGAATATAACCATCCAACGCCGGAAAAACAATTCATCGCGCGCGGAAAATTTGAAAAATGCCCCCAGATGGAGTATATTTTCCAGCAAACGGCAGACATAACCGCAAAATAAGGGAAACAATCATGGGTCAGCAGATCAACAAGATCGAGAAACGCCGCCGCCGCAAGGCCTATCTGGAGCGTTGCGCCGAGCGCGCCAAGGCCGCCGCGAAGAAGAAGTAAGCCGCCAGACGGCGCTTACCGCCATGACCGATTTACGCATCGGCAGCGGCTTCGATGTCCACCGCCTCGTACCGGGGCGGCGGCTTTTTTTATGTGGCGTCGAGATCCCGTTCGAGCTGGGGCTGGAGGGGCACAGCGACGCCGACGTCGCCCTGCACGCCCTCGCGGACGCCCTGCTGGGGGCGGTCGCCTATGGCGACATCGGCAAGCACTTCCCCGATACCGACCCGCGCTGGAGCGGGGCGGACAGTTTCAAACTCCTGCGTCAGGTCTGGGCGATGCCCGTCTTCGCTCCGTGGCGTGTCGGCAACATCGATCTCACCGTCATCGCCCAGCGCCCGAAGATCGCCCCGTACCGGGAGCGGATGCGGCAGCGCATCGCCTCCGCGTTCGATCTCGCGGCCGACCGGGTGTCGGTCAAGGGGACCACGACCGAGCACTTGGGCTTCACCGGGCGCGGCGAGGGGATCGCCGCCCAATGCGCGGTGCTGCTCGTATCAAAATAGCGGACCAAACATTTTTACCCCGGAGCCGGTATGACTGATTTGTACGAAAGATTCCGCATCGCCCCCGGGACGCGCGTGAACTTGCGCGAGTGGAGCCCCGACGCTCCCGCCGAGTTCGGCGACCGCGACGCGGCACTGAAACAACTCGGCGAAAACAACCGCCGCATCGCCCGGCTCCAGAACGACCTCTACTTCGAAAACCGCCAGTCGCTGCTGATCGTGCTGCAGGCGATGGACGCCGGCGGCAAGGACGGCACGATCAACAACGTCTTCGCCGCGATGAACCCGCAAGGGTGTCGGGTGCAGTCCTTCAAGACGCCGACCCCGCTGGAACAGTCGCACGACTTTTTGTGGCGGGTGCATACGGTCGCGCCGCGCACCGGCGAAGTGGTGATCTTCAACCGCTCGTACTACGAGGCGGTGCTGGTCGAAAAGGTCCACGCCTACGCTTCGGAGCGCGAGATCGAGTTCCGCTACAAGGCGATCAACCACTTCGAGGAACTGCTGAACTTCCACCGGACGCGGATCGTCAAGTTCTATCTGCACATCAGCAAGGAGGAGCAGCTGCGGCGCTTCATGCGGCGGCTGGAAAGTCCGGCGAAGCATTGGAAGATCAGCGCCAACGACTACCCGGAACGCAAATTCTGGGATGACTACATCACGGCGTTCGAGGCGGCGCTGACCCATTGCTCCACCGCGGCGGCGCCGTGGTTCGTGATCCCGGCGAACAACAAGACCTTCCGCAATCTGGCGGTGTCGCAGATCATATTGCAGACGCTCGAGGATATGAAGATCCGGGTGCCGGAGCCGTCGGTCGACCTGCAGGAGACGCGGAAACTTGCGGCGATAGAACTCGCCCGGCAGCGCAAGGAGGCGCAGCGCCGCCGGGAACAAAAAAAAGGTGAGAAATAAAATGGCCGATATCAAAGCGATCGTCGCCAAAGCAAAGGAACTTCTGACCGCCGAGGCGGTCGTCGTCACCGCCGCCGACATCGAAAAAGGCGTGATCGAACAACTGCAGGTCTACTTCTGGAGCGAGGGGCAGGCGGTGATGGATGTGATAACCAAGGACGATCTGGTGCAGAACTGGCCCGAACAGGGGGTGTATTCGCTCGTCGTCGGCTCGGGGAGTGCGGAAAAGTCCTTCAAGAAAGTGGCGATGTTCGAGGGCGAGGAGGATATGTACTTCCGCATCGACGGCACCCGCACCGAGCAGGACGATCTGGGACCGCTGCCGCGCGTCGCCTTCATGGAGAGCGTCGAGGCGATCTCCCAGCTCCGCTGATCATCACTTTCCCGGCGTCTTCAGCGCCGCTTTCGCCGGTTCGTAGCCCTGCTCGGCGGCTTTGCGGAACCAGATCGCCGCCTGTTTTTCGTCTTTTTCCACGCCGTGCCCGTGGCAGTAACAGTTGCCCAATGCAAGCTGCCCGTACGGATGCCCCTGCTCGGCGGCTTTGCGGAACCAGATCGCCGCCTGCGCAAAATCCCGTTCCACACCTTTTCCCTCGGCATAGCATGTTCCCAAAGCGCATTGTGCAAAAGCGTTGCCCTTTTCTGCGGCCATGCGGAACATGGGCGCCGCGGCGTGGTAATCGTATGTCGTAAGGAACATTCCCAATACGTTTTGCGCCCAGACATCGCCTTGTTCGGCGAGTTTGCAAAGTTCCTTGTCGATGCTTTTGCCTCCTGACAAGACGGCGCGCGCGACCGGCATCCCCTGATCGGCTGCCTTTTGTATCAACTGCAGTCCTTTGTCTTTATCCAGTTTCAGAACCGCGCCGAAGAGATAGTAAAATCCCATCTCGAACTGCGCTTCGGCGTCGTTTTTTTCCACCCCCGCGCGAAGTTTCGCCATGTAGGACTCTTCCGCCCGAAGCGTCAGCGCGCCGCAGAACATCAACGCCGTCAAAACTCCGCAAAGCAGTCGTTTTTTCCCGAACATTCCGTCCTCCTACCTCACGAGTTTGCTCACTGCCTTGAACGCGGGATTTTTGGCGTCGCGGAGCATCATGAAGAGCAGCGCCTCGGAACTTACGACCGTGGCGCCGGCGTCGCGTGCGGCTTGGAGCGCGAGTTCGCGGTCGGAGGTTTTTCGGCTGGCGACGGCGTCGGCGGCGAGCAGGACGCGGAGTCCGCGTTCGCGGGCGTCGTAAATGCTTTGCAGGACGCAGACGTGGCTTTCGATGCCGCAGATCAGCAGATTTTTGCGGGGCTTGGAGGAGAGGGCGGTGCGGAAAGCGGGCTCCTCGAAGACGGAAAATCCGGTCTTGGCGATGACGGGGGTGTTTTCCGGCAGGAGTTCCGCGAAGCGGGGCAGAGTGGGGCCGAGTCCTTTCGGGTACTGTTCGGTGACGATTACGTCGAGCCGGAGCGCGCGGGCTCCGTTGAGGAGCAGTTCGACGTTTTGGGCGCACGGTTCGAAGTCGGACATCGCGAGGGCGAGTCTTTCCTGCAGGTCGATCACGATGAGCGAAGTTTCGGCGGGGTCGATGAACATGATGGAATTTCCTTGAGATACCGGTGTGGGTTGAAGGTTACGCTGGGATGGTGCGGACGCGCCGGGTTTTAGCCGGGCGGGTCAATGCCGACGAAGGCAATCGGCAGCATCAGCGTGTCGAATACGAATTTGAACGGCGACTGGATGCCGTACCAGCAGTTGTTGGCGCCGATCTTGAAGTAGCCGAGCGGGGCGCCGATGGTCATCTGGCAGAGGCCGAGGGGCAGGTTCAGGATCTTGGCGATGTCGATGCACATCTTGCCCAAGTGCTTGCAGCCGCAGATGAAGCCGCGGACGACATAGGGGGCGGCGATCTTGGCGCCCTTGACGGCGATGGGGGCGAGGATGGCGATGGTCACGGGATCCATCGCCCGCGCCTCCGGAATGGAGCACGGGGCGAAGAAAGCCAGCGCCAGCGCGAGCGGCAGCAGTTTTTTACCGAGAGCGTTCATATCATGAAATATACACCCGCATCAGTGGAACATCCACTCGAGGTACTGCACATTGTCGTCGGGCGGACCGGAGGCGGGGAACGCGGCGAAACTGAAGGTCAGACGTTTGAACGGCCGCTTTTGAGAGGGCGACGCTTCGATGGTGACGGTGTAGTTGCCGCTTTCGGTGCGGGCGAGTGGGGAGAGTTTGGCGAGGATCTCGGCGTCCAGCGTTTCGCTGATGGGGGTGCGTTCCTTGAGCCACTCGTTGATGGCGTCGCGCACTTCGGAAACTTCGCCGTCCTCGAGTTTGCAGTACGACTTCAGCATATCGTCGGTGGCGTCGAGGAGCGACGGCGCTCCCGAGAGCGTCACGGTGTCGGCGGGGGGGATCAGGCGGACGCTGCTGAGCCGTCCCTGCCGGTCGGTGGTGAAGAGGTCGCGGAACGCGGGCAGGTAAAGCAGTTCTTCGCGGAACTGCATGGCGGCGTTGCGTGGGAGTGGTTTCATGTTCAGTTCCTCGTAGTTCGGTTCTTCGAGGCCGTCGTCGCCGGTAGTGTCGCTGTCGGTGTCGATGTAGTCGGCGATCTGACTGCGGAGCGCGGTGATGGCGTCGGCCCAGTCGGCGTCGTCGTCGCGGTTGGCGGCGAAGGAGTTGAGGCTGGACGAGTAGGCGGAACTTGAGAGATCGACCCCGCCGACGGCGTCGGAGATGGTGAACTGCACTTCTTCGCCGTAGTAGTCGATCACATGCGGCACGCGGTCGGCCATGTAGCGGTCGTAGTCGTAGTCGTCGTAGACGGTTTCTCCCAACTGTTCGGTGCTGGAGTAGTAATTGCGGTCGGCGGCGATCAGCCACTGGACGCGGTTGGCGACGCCCTCGGCGACGAGCATGGAGCGCTGCATTTTGACGTGGGATCCGACGTTGAAACTGCCCGCCGTGGCGAGGGCGAGGGCGGCGGCGGTGAGGATCCCGGCGGTGAAGATCAGGCACAGCACCGAGATCAGCGCGGCGCCGGACTCCGGATCGGATGAGCGGTATCGTCGTGCGGTCATGGTTCAGTTCCCGGTGTTGGAGGTGCTGTTTTCGGGCGGCAGACGGACCCCGAAGGAACTGTGGAGCGACGTTCCGGCGGTGCGGCGCAGCCAGTATTCCTTGCGTCCGTCCTTCCACTCGACGGTCATGCGGATGGCGAGGGGGATGGCGGCGTGTTCATCCTCCTCCCAGACGTCGAACCACTCGATCTCCTCCTCCTCGGATTCGCCGACTTCGGCGTACTGGAAGGTGACGGCGGCGATATTGGAGGCGATGACTTCGCGGGTGAAATACTGCGGATCCTCGTCGTATTCGTCGTCCCACGGCGGGCGGGGGTAGTACGAGTAGTAGGCGACGAGTTCCTCTTCCTCGAGGCGGAGCCGGATGAAGATCAGCGCTCCCGGCGCCTGGTCGTCGGCGCGGCGCAGCGCGGTGAAGATGAGCGTATCCTGTTCGCCCTCGAAGACGAAGCGCGAAACGCCTTCGGAGTCGACCCATTTGAACGGTACGGCGTTGCGTACGGCGCCGTCCCAGATGCGGTCGATCGCCATGTACTCCCGGAGCCGTCCGGTGGCGCGCACGGCGCGGTTGTACCCGTCGTAGAAGATCTTGCCGGCGCTGGCGATGATCATGGCGACCATCATCATGACCGCCATGGCGACGACCATTTCGATCAGGGTGAAATTTTGTCTATTCGTCGCGGTCTTCATAGTCGAATCGGTCGATGTTGACTTCCGCCATGGTCTTGCCGTCGGACTGGCGGAGAATGGCGATGTTCCAGCGCAGGAGCGGGAGCTGCCCCTCCTGATCCTCGTAGTCTTCGGGCAGTCCCTCGGGGTCGCCGCAGTTCACCTCGACGGAGTATCCGGGGTAGGGGAAGAACTCCTCGGGGATGGTGGTGTTGTCCTGATTCTGGAGCATCAGGTATTCGGCGGCCTGGGCGAGCATGTGCTCGGACTCCCACTTTTCCACCGAGTCGGCGACGCGCGAACTGGAGCGGATCGACAGTTGGAGCAGTCCGGCGAGGCTGAGCGACAGGATCGCCAGCGCGACCACGACTTCGATCAACGTGAAGCGGCGGGCGTTCATTTGGACTCCTCCTCCTTGACTTCGATCAGCCGTCCCGTCAGCGGGGAAACCTCGTACTTGCGCGAAACGGCTCCACATTCGATCTCGACGAGGTGGGTGCCGCCCACGAAGCCGTCGGCGTAGAAGCGGAACATCCGTTCGCCGCCGGGGAGGTATTCGGCGTTCGCCATATCCTCGTCCTGCTGCCGCTGTTCGACGATGGAGACCTTTTTCTCGGCGGTCTCGACGACGGGTTCGCCGTGGTTTTCGGTGGCGGTCAGAGTGATCTTCTCGGGATAACTCCACCGGAGCACGGGCGGCGGCGCCTCGTCGCTGAAACTCAGTTCCTCATGTTCGGCGGCGGTCATGCGCCGGCAGGCGGCGAAGGCGCGCTTGTCGGCATCGAGGTAGACGTCCCAGGTGCATCCCTCCTCGGTGGCGCGGAACCGCACGCGGGCGAAGTACGCTTCGAGGTTCTGCGAAAAGTTCTCCATCGCCCGCGCGTCGGATTCGCTGCGCAAGGTGGTGACCGCCAGCGCGGTGCTCAATGCGATGACCGTGATGACGACGACCAGTTCCAGCAGCGTGAAGCGGCGAAGCATGAGACTCTTCGGGCGCGGACGGCGGACCGGCGCGCACTACTCCCAGTTGTTGATGTCGGCGTTGTCGCCGGTGCCGCCGGGCTGACCGTCGGCGCCGAGGCTCGACAGGTCGTACTCGCGGCCCTCCTCGCCGGGGATGGTGTAGACGTACTCGTTGCCCCACGGATCCTTGGGAACGACGGCGGGCTTGAGGTAGGGACCGTTCCACTTTTCGTTGTTGTCGGTGTTTTCGACCAGCGCCTGCAGTCCGGCGTCGGCGGAGGGGAAACTGCCGACGTCGAGTTTGTACTGCATCAGGGCGTCGTCGATCAGTTTGACCTGCGTCTTGGCGGCGCCGACGTTGGCTTTCTTGACGTAGTTCATGTAGAGCGGTGTGGCGACTCCGGCGAGCGTGACGAGGATCATGATGACCACCACGACTTCGATCAGCGTAAAGGCGCAGCGGCGGAACTTACGGTTGCGTTTCATAGAGCATTACCCTCCATTGCTTATTGAATTGATCTCCATCATGGCGATGAAGATGGATACCACTACGACCAGGACCACTCCGGCGAGGAAGACGATCACCGCCGGTTCGAAGAGGCTCAGCAGACGTTTGATCTTGAGTTTGGTGTCGTTTTCGAGGTTCTCGGCGATCTTGACCAGCATCTCGCCGACGGTGCCGGACTCTTCTCCGACGCGGAGCATCGGCGTCAGGCTGGTCGGCAGAAACGGGTTGTCGCGGAAAGCGCCCGAGAGTTTGTCGCCGCCCTTGAGTTTGCGGTCGATGCCGTCGAAGGCGCGGGCGACCACCGGGTTGGCGATGATCCGGCCCGAAATGCGGACGGTGCGGATGATCTCGACGTGGTTGGCGATCAATATGGCGAGCGTGCGGATGTACTTGCACATCTCAAGATCGATCATCACGCGGCCGAGCAGCGGCAGTTTGAGCAGGAACTTGCTCCAGCGCCAGCGCAGTTCGTTTTCGCCGAGCATCGCGCGCAGACCGAAGTAGAGCAGTATCAGCGTCAGCGGGATCAGCCACCACGCCCACGCGAAGAAGGTGCTGACGCCGGTCAGCATCTGCATCGTGGGCGGCAGGTCGCGCCCCATGTCGAGGAAGATCTTGGAGAAACGCGGCACGAAGACGGTGAAGAGCAGCACCGTGACGATCAGCGTGATCGCCAGAATGGCGAGGGGATAGATGGAGCTGGAAACGACGAAGTCCTTGAGTTCCTTGCTTTCACCCATGAATTTGTGCAGTTCCCGCACCACGTCGGGCAGGCATCCCGTCTCCTCGCCGCTCTCGATCAGATTGGCGTAGTAGCCGGGGAAGAGTTTGCCGTGCTGGCGCACCAGTTCCGAGAACTTCTTGCCCTCGTGGAGCCCCTGCCGCAGCGAATTCACGAAGTTGCGCTGATCCTTTTCGGCGGTGCTGTCGGCGATGATCCCGAGCGCCCGCTCCAGCGGGATGTACGAATCCAGTAGCGGCGACAGTTGGCGGGTGAACTCGAAGGTGTTGATCTTCTTGCGGCGCAGGGAAAATCCGCGTGCGCCATCCTCGTCGACCTCGCCGCAGTAGCGGATCGGGCGCAGTTGGCGGCTCCGGAGTTTGCTCAGCGCCTCCTTCTCGTTGTCCGCCTCGATCAGCACTTCGCCGGGGGCGTTGCCGGGGGCAACGGCGATGTAACGGTAGACACTCATAATTCGGCGGTGGAGCGGTTGAGTTCATCCATCGTGGTGATCCCGGCGGCGACTTTGGCGAGCCCGTCCTCCTTCAGGGTGATCATGCCGCCGCGGGTGGCGATCTCCTGCAGTTCGTTGCTGGAGACGTTGCGGTTGACCGCCGCGCGCAGTTCGTCGCTGACGATCAGCAGTTCGAAGATGCCGCACCGGCCCTTGAAGCCCGACCCGTTGCAGCGTTTGCATTTCTGGTGGTTGCCGAGTTTGCCCTTGCCGTGGCACTGCGGACAGAGTTTGCGCACCAGCCGCTGCGACAGTACGCCGAAGAGCGCGCTGGAGACGAGGAAGTTTTCCACCCCCATGTCGAGCATCCGGGTCACGGCGCCGACGGCGTCGTTGGTGTGGAGCGTACTCAGCACGAGGTGTCCGGTCAGAGCGGCGTTGATGGCGATGTCGGCGGTCTCGCGGTCGCGGATCTCGCCGACGAGGATGACGTCGGGGTCCTGACGCACGATGGAGCGCAATCCGGAGGCGAAGGTGACGCCGATCTTGTGGTTGACCTGCATCTGGCACAGTCCGTGGGTCTTGTATTCGACGGGATCCTCGATGGTGATGATCTTCTTCTTTTGGTCGTTCAGCTGGTTGATGACGCTGTACAAGGTGGTGGTTTTTCCGCTGCCGGTGGGGCCGACGACGAGGATCATGCCGTGCGGGATCGCGATCAACTTTTCGAAGCGCTTGAGGTTTTCGTCGGACATGCCGAGGGTCTTGAGGTCGAAGGTCAGCGCGTCCTGATTCAGCAGCCGCAGCACGATGCTCTCGCCGGTGAGGATCGGGATGGTGCTGATACGCATATCCAGTTCGAGGCGGCCGAGTTTGATGTTGGTGCGTCCGTCCTGGGGTAGGCGGCTTTCGGCGATGTTGAGTCCGCCGATGAGCTTGATGCGCGAGGCGATCGCGGGGAACTCCTTGAGCGGGCAGCTCATGATCTCGGTCAGCACGCCGTCGACGCGGCAGCGCACCGAAACGGACTCCTCGCCGGGTTCGACGTGGATATCGCTGGCGCCGAGTTCGATCGCCTGCGTGAAGATGTCGTTGACGAGCCGGACGATCCGGGCTTCGCCCGCCATGGTGCGCAGCGTGTTTTCGTCGTCGGGGGCGCCGGCGGCCTCCTCCTCCCCGGCGTTCTGCTGCTTCGAGATCAGCCGTTCGATCAGCGCCTTGCGGGCGAAGCGGAACTTGACCTCGAGTTTCCAGTTGCGCTCGGCGAGATAGGCGAGTTCCTCCATCTGGTAGGGGGAACTCACGAGGAAGGTCACGCACTTTTCGTCCCACTCCAGCGGCAGACAGGCGTGAGCGCTGAAGAACTCCTGCGAGCCGCCGGGGAAGACCTCGGGGGCGTCGAGTTCGTTTTCGTCGATCGGAACGGTCCCGAACGCGCGGTTGTAGAACTCCAGCAGTTCGTTTTCCGCGATGCGCCCCTCCTTGAGCAGCCGGGCGTCGGAGGCCTCGGGCGCGGCGGGATCGTATCCGCCGGGGAAGCGCTCCGCGAGCAGCGCGGCGAGTTTTTCCACCGCCGCGGGGAACCCGATTTCCTGTTGCAGTTGCGCGCTCACAGCCAGAAGTCCTTGTCGGTCAGAAGTTTCGGCTTGCTGTCCTTGGCGTCGGGGCGGTCGCCGAGCGTGCGGTCGTGGTTGTTGAGCGCCTCGATGGCGTCGTTGTAGCGCTTGATCATATCCTCGACCGGGCTCTTCTCGTCGACGATGTAGCCGGTGACCATGACCAGCACCTCGCTGCGTTCGACGTCGGCGTTGGTGTTGCCGGCGAGGCGGTTCAACAGCGGGATCTTGTGGATGAACGGCAGCGAATCGAGCTGGTCGTTCTTGCGCTCCTGGATCAATCCGCCGATGATCATGGTGTGACCGTCGGCGATGGTCATGGCGGTCGAGACGGTGCGCTTGCGGATCTCGGGGGAGTCGAGCGAACTGCTGGTGTTGGTGACCGCCTGCGACAACTCCTGCTTGACTTCGAGCGAGATGAGGTCGGTGCTCGTCACCTGCGGGGTGACGGTGAGGATGATGCCGGTCTCCTCGTAGTCGATCTGGTTCTGCGAATTGCCGCTGCTCGACGTGCTGGTGAAGGTGCTCTTGATCACCGGCACGCGGCTGCCGACCTGGATGTTCGCCTTGGTGTGGCTGGATACGAGGATCTGCGGGCAGGAGATGACCTTGACGAGGCCGTTCCCGGCGAGGGCGCGGATGTAGCCGAAGCGCCCCTGCGGGTCGTTGGTCTTGCCGAGGTAGAAGGTGCCGCCGTTCTGGCGCTTGTCACCGGTGGAGACCTGGGTCTGCTGACCGATGATCTGCCCGGCGTCGTTGTAGACGTTCTCGGTGGTGAAGGGGTTGAGCGTGCCGCCGCCGGAAGCGTAGTTGGTGCCGAAGAGCGAGGTGATGTCGTTGCCGGTGCCGTGACCGGAGAACTCCAGCCCGAACTGGGTGCTTTCGGAGAGGGTGACTTCGACCACCAGCACCTGCAGCAGGACCTGCGCCGGGACCACGTCGAGGCGGTCGAGCAGTGCTTTGATCGAGGCGTAGGTGCGCGGGGTGGTGCGGATCACGAGGCGGTTCAGCGTGCCGTCGGCGAAGATGCGGGTGATGTTGCAGAACAGATTTGAGCCGCTGTCGGTCTGCAGATTGGTCGCGCTGTTGGCGACGGCGGTGTGGCTGGAGCGGTTGGCGATGCTCGACGCGGTGGTGCGGGCGCTGTTGGCGGCGCGGTTGACCTGCGAATTGACGGTTTCGAGGCGGGTGCGTCCGGTGTCGGTGTCGATGTAGAGCGAAGTGCCCTGCACCTCATAGATGACGGCGAGGGCGCGCGCCAGATTGGAGGCCTTGGTATGGCGCACCTTGTAGACGAAGACGCGCTCCTGTTCGTCGTTGTCGGCGGTATCCAGGAGTTCGATCCACTTGCGGATCTCGCCGATCGCCTCCTGATTGGCGGCGGTGGCGACGACCACGCCGAGGCGGTCGAGACCGATCAGCTGAACCGAGCCGGGCGGTTCGGTGCGGTCGTTGGGTTTGACGACGTAGAAGCCCAGCACCGGCAGCACCTCCTGCAGTTCGGTGATGAGTTTGTTGGGCAGCACGTTGCGGCAGGCGACCACGGCGCGGGGCCAGTTCTGGCGGCCGTTGCGGTCGATGCACTCGAGGATCTGGCGGAGTTTATCCATGTTCTCGGGAGTGTCGCAGACCATGACCGCGTTGGGGCGGGAGAGTTCGATGCAGACGCCGCCGGGGGCGAGGAACGGGCGCAGCTGGATCGTGGCTTCGCGGGCGGTGGCGGTGGTCAGGGGGAAGTAGAGGATGTTGCTGTTCTTGCCCTCGCCGGCCTTCTGGTCGGGCTGGGCGGCGATCTTGTTGCGCGCCATGATGCGGATCAGCGAATCGTCGACGCGGGCGGTGGCTCCGGCGACGTACAGCATGCGGTCGAAGGTGTTCCAGAGGTCGCGGCGGGTCATCGTCGAGTTGAGGTTCAGCGTGACCACGCTGCGGAGGTCGCTGTCGGCGACGAAGTTGAAGCCGAGGATGTCCGCGAACGCGGAGAGCACGTCCAGCAGCGGCGCGCTGTTGAAGATCAGCGACACCGGGATCTCCTCGTCGCCGTTAAGAGCGACGAAGTCGTCGTAGAAGGTCTTTTTGGGTGCTTTTTTGGCGCCCTTGCCCGGTGCGGCGGCGGGCTGCTCCGCGGCGTCTTGTTTTTTTTCCAGCTGCTTGAGCTGCTGTTCGCTCACGGGATTGCGGGGCTTGAAGGCGTTGGAGCCCGCCTCGTCGGCCTCGTTCGGATCCTGACGGTGGGAGGTGGTGGGATGATCCTTTTCGTCGCGGCGCAGAAACGCGAAGCGGTCTTCTTTCTTTTCGGCCTCGGTCTTCGGTTTTTCGTCGTCTTTTTTCTTCACCTCGTCGTCGGTCGTGCAGGACGTGCACAGGACGAGCGCCGCCGCGGCGGCGAACACTCCGCACCATCCGGCGATGCGGAACGGCAGTTTCGCGTATTTCATCATCATTCCCCGTAACCCCATGTTGTATATTTTTTTATCACAGTTCATTGTTCATCGCCGTCCGCCGCGGTTGCCGCCGCCGCGGTTGCCGCCGCCGCGGTTGTTGCCGCCGCCGCCGCGCATCTCCATCAGGGCGCGGACCATCATCTGCTGGGTCTGCAACTGCGCCTGCTGCAGCTGCTGGTTCACGTTGAGCCGCGCGGGACCGTTGCGGCGGGCGCCGTTCTGGTTCCGGGAGGGCATCTGCAGTTCGAGTTCCATCTTGTCGCCGCCGCGGGTCAGCGTGGCGCGGGTGCGGGTGAGCGCCGCGAGCGTGTAGCCGTTGGGCATCGTTTCGCCGAGGCGGACATACTGCTTCACGGCGTCGTTGTTGTTGCGCCGCTGGTTGTTGTTCTGGTTCATGCCCGCGGAGAAGCGCCGGAGCCCGCCGCGGTTGCCGCCGCCGGGCATCCCGGGCGCTCCCGGAGGACCGCCGCCCCACATCATGCGCATGAAGGGGTTGACCTGCCGGGTGTTGGTGCGGCAGAGGATCACCGCGCCGCGGACTTTGCCCGCCTCGAAGGTGCCGACGAGCGTCAGTTCCACGCGGTTGCCGCGCCGTCCGAAGGCGGCGTTGGGGGTGCGTTCGGGGTTGAAGATGTCGGCGCCGAGGATGGCTTTGATCTTTTCCTCGCGGGTGAGTTTTTTCGGCGCGGCGGGCTGCGCGGCGGCGTTTTTGCGGGAGTCGTTTTTGCCGGCGGCGCGGCGGCGGTGCGGAGTGCCGCCCGCGGGGCGCGGGGACTTCCGCAGCGCGGAAACCGTCGTGCCCGTCAGGAGCAGCGCCAGCACGATGTTGATGACGACGATCAGGGTCTTCATGGTCTGGCCTTCCTCTCGTTGGCGGAGTTCGCGGGTGAGTCGTCGGCGCAGATCACCCGCAGCGTGGCGTTCATGGCGACCTGGGTGTATTCGATGTTGAGGTTCTGGAGCGCGAGGTTGAGCGAGTCGACTCCGGCGACGGTCTGCGGCCGGGGGCGGTTGTCGGGGCGCAGGTTCAGGCGTTTCCAGATCGGGGCGGGGCGGATGTCCTCCAGCGCGGCGATGAGATTGGCGATCTCGTCGAGTTTGCCTTCGGCGGAAACGTCGATATCGGCGTAGTAGAGTTCATGGTTGATGCGCCCGGTGTTCACCGAGCCGAGGCTGGAGAGTTTGAACTCCAGTTTGGCGACGGCCTCGGTGATCTTCTGGCGAAGCGCGGTCTCGACCTGCCCGTCGCGGCTCTCCCGCCACGCGGCGGCGGCGACGGCGCGGTAGCGTTTTTTCTGCTCCTGAAGTTCCGCGTAGCGTTCGGCGATCTGTTCGTGGGCGGCGCGGGTGCGCTTCAACTGGGTCTTCGCCTTGCTCAGGCTCTCCGGGTCGCCGAATGCCGAGATGCTGTCGGAAAAGAAGTAGAAGAGCAGGAATATCCAGCTCGTCACCATCAGTGAGCAGACGATGACGAGTTTGCCTTTGGGGGTGGCGGCGAAAGCGCGGATCTGTTCCCTGGTCATCTTTTGCCTCCCTTGGCGCCCTTGGCATTCTTGGCGGATTTGCTCTTTTTGGCGGCGTTACGGTCGACGGGCACGAGTTTGGCGGTGACGGTGGTGGTGGCGCTCTGCCGTCCCTGACGCTGGTGGATCTCGGCGACCTTCCATTGGGCGAGCGGTTTCAGGATGCCGGGCAGGTCGAGGTTTTCGCTCTCGCTCTGGAGCACGAGGTCGATGCCGGTCTCGCCCCAGCGGAAGTCGGAGATCATCACGTCCTGCGGCAGCAGCCGGGAAATATCCGCCAACTGGCCGAGTACGTCGCTTTCGCCGAAATTGGCGTTGATGACCTTGGCGATCTCCTTCTGCTCCTTGCCGGAGCGGCGGAGCGCGCTCTGCATCTGGTCGTTCTTGCTTTGGAGCGCTTCGTTTTCGGCGACGACTTCGCGGTAGTTGCTGAAGTCCTGCCAGCGGTCTTTGCCGCAGCTCCAGAGCGTGGTCAGCACCAGCGCGGCGCCGAGCACCGCGGTCAGGCGGAGCTGGCTGCGGTAGCGCACGGGGCGCAGTTCGCGGGGGACGACCTCCAGTTCCTTGCGGTGGCGGTGGAAGTCCTCGGCGGCGACGAAGCGGCCGACGAGCAGGACCGGGAGAAACTCGCGGAAGTCGTCGATCGGAGCGTCGCAGACGAATTCTTTCTCCATGATCTCCCGCCACTTGGCGGCGTATTCTTCGCCGGGTGCCGAGCCGGGGACGACGCGGTGGAACTTGCGGTTTTCGAAATAGAATCCGGAGTCGATCCCCGGCAGGTATACCGCGGGATCACCGGGTTTGACGGGCAGCAGGGGGTGGATCAGTTCGTCGACGCGGAGCCGCCCGCGACGGAGCGCCGAAGTCGCCGTGTCCAGCGCCTTGCGCTCGAAGGCGTACACGTTGAGCGCGCTGGTGTCTTCGGCGCCGCCGGGTCCGACGGAGAGGAACTGGAACACCGGGTCGTCGGGCGGCGTCAGCAGTTGCCGCGGCAGTTCCATCGCCAGCGCCTCGCGCTGTTCCCGGGGCGGCAGCGTGATGGCGTCGAAACTGAAAAACACGCCGCCGGGGACGGCGCCCGTCAGCACGACGAGATCGCCGCCGCCGTGGAGGTCGTGCCACAACTCGCGCCAAAGTGCGGATTCGTCCTTGGCTCCGGCGAGTTTTTTGGCGGAGGTCCGGCAGAGATGCCAACGTCCGGCGCGCATGGCGAACACCCCGCCGCAGATGGCGGCGGGGTGGAACGCTACGACCGTGAAGTTTTTGATCTCTCCGATTTTCAGCATGTTCATGATCTTTCGCGTACGGTTCGCAACGGGATCACTTCTCCCGCGGGCGATTCAGCCGCTCCGCGAGCTCCCGCAGCAGTTTGGCGGCGGCGGCGGGATCCTCCGGCCGCAGTTCCTCGTAGCGTCGCATCTCCTCGGGGAAGGCCTCGCGGAGTTTGCGCAGCGGCGGGGTGCCGAGTTGGCGCGGCGCGGGTTTTTCCTCGGGGGCGGAGCCGCCGCCGAATCCGCCGCGACCGCCGCGACCGCCGCGACCGCCGCGCATCATCGGCATCGCCAGTTCGACACCCTGCTCGCGCGCGAGTTCAAAGATATCGCGCATGACGCCGCGCGGATCTTCGGCGGCGCGCCGTTCGATCGCGGCAAATTTTTCCGGAGCCTTGTCGCGCAGGCGGCGCAGCTGGCTGGTGAAGTTAGGCGGATATTTGGCGCCGCCGCGTTCGGCGAGCCGGTTCAACTTGTCCTCGGCCGCGTTGAATTCCCGGATGGCGGCGGCGAACTCCTCGGGGAAGCGGGCGCGGAGTTTGGCGTCGACGGCGAGGGCCTCCAGCGGATTGCCGCCGCGCATTTGCCGGTCGCCGCCGCGCATTTGCCGGTCGCCGCCGCGCATCGGCCGGTCGCCGTTCTCGCCGCCGCGGCGGTTGCGGACGTTGGTGCTGCGCGGCAGTTTCACCTCGTGCTTGCGGGCGAGTTCGCGCAATTCGTGCATGGCGGCGTTCAAGTCGGTGGCGGCGAGTTTTTCGATCTTCGCGTATGCTTCGGGAGCGCGCTGTTTCAGGGCGGATTGCGCCTTGGCGAAATCGCTCGGCGGAGTCGGAGCCTCTTCCGCCGCGTAAGCCCCCAGCCCCATCGCAGCGGCCAAACAAAGAGCCGAAAATCTTTTCATGTCAATCCTCATTTTTTTTTCGTTTCCGGGTCGTTCGGCGCAAAATCCGCCACATGATGGAGCGGTGCGCCACCCCCATAACGCGAAAAAAACGCGGTTTATTGCCGGATGTCCCGACAAAATTTCACCGTCCGCGATGCCCCCGCATCACGGCTTGACAGTAAATATACACAACGTGTTCCGTACATTCAAATCCCCCGCGCGAAAATTACGGCCATTTTTGTTCCCCGGCGTTGACCGGCGCCATCATCGGAAATTCGCCGGGGCGCACCGCCTGCGGACGGCGGGAGGGCGCGGCGGGGCGGCGGTCGCGTTTGGTCCGCGCCGGGGCGGTGGCGGCGGGGTGCGCGGGCTTGGAGGTCGATTTGGCGGTCGGTTTGGTCGCGGACTTTTCCGCCGGTTTGGCGACCGGTTGGGCCGCGGCGGCCTTGGCGTTTTTGTCCGGTTCGGGTTCGGGGTGGTCGGGCGGCACGTTCAGGAGTTTCAGTACGCGCTCGGCGGTCTGGGCGAAAACGGGGGCGGAGACGGTCCCGCCGAAGTGGCTCCCCTTCGGGTTGTCGGTGGCGACTACCATCACGAGGCGCGGGTGGCGCGCCGGCACGAATCCCGCGAAACTCGCGTAGTATTGATTGGAGGAGTATCCTTTGCCTTCGATGTACTTGTGACTGGTCCCGGTCTTGCCCGCCACATCGTACCCCTTGATCGCCGCCTTGGTGGCGGTCCCGCCCGGTCGGGTCACGCTGACCATCATCTCGACCAGTTGCGCCAGCGCCTCCGGATGCTCGAAGAGTTGTTTCGCGGGCGGACGCGGTTCGCTTGTCACCTCGCCGGTGGCGGGATCCTCGATGCGGTCGATCAGCCGCAGCTGGGGCAGTTTGCCGCCGTTGGCGAGGGCGCAGTAGGCGCGGAGGATCTGCAGCGCGGTCACGCGGACGCTGTATCCGATGGGCATGCGGGTGATCGCGAGTCCGTCGCCCTTGCGGATGCGGATCGGGGTCCCGCGCGTCTCCCCCGGCAGCGGCAGACCGGTGCGCGAACCGAAGCCGAAACTCGAGAACCCCGCGCAGAAGCGCTGTTCGCCGAGCAGCAGCGCGATCTTGGCGGTGCCGATGTTGCTCGACTTCTGGATGACCTCGCCGACGGTAAGTTTTTCGTTGTGGTGGGTGTCGGTCATGGCCCGGCCGAGGTAGATCCAGCGGCCCTTTTCGCAGTCGATCCGGGTCTCGGGGCGGACGATCCCCCAGTCGAGCGCCTTGCCGACGGTGAAGGGCTTGGCGACCGATCCCGGCTCGAAACTGTCCATGGCGATCCGGGTGCGGATCGCCTCGTTTTTGAAGGTCGAGCGGTCGTCGGGATCGTAGTTGGGGCGCTGGGCGATGGCGAGGATGTCGCCTTCGGGATCGGCGATGACGGCGTAGATCGCCTCGGGGTTCCACTTGGCGTAGGCGGCGTCGAGTTCCTCCTCGAGGATCGCCTGGATGGGTTCGCTGACGGTCAGGTAGATGTTGCGTCCGTCGCGGGCGTCGCTGATGTTCTGGATGCCGTAGTCGAGTGGGGTGCCGTCGCGGGAGATCTCCTCTTTGATGCGTCCGGTCTCGGGCGACGTTGCCTTGTCGAGTTGTTTTTCCAGCCCCATCTTGGGTTTGGGCGCGTCGTTCTCGATGTTGATGTAGCCGATGACGTTGGAGAGCATCCGCTTCTTGGGATAGGTGCGGGCGTAGGTGTCGAGGAACGAGAATGCTCCGAGGGGGATGTCATTGGCGCGCAGGTCGCGTTTGAGCTGTTCCGCCGTTTCGATGGAGACGGTCCGACCGAGCGGCAGGAAGGTGTTCTGCCGCATTTCGGGCTGCCCGTTGGCGTCGAGGATGACCCGCCCCTGTCGGTCGCGGCGGGGACGGGTGGGACTGAGCCGTTCGTAGAAGTAGTTGAAATCCTTGTCGAAGTGGATCCCGAGCAGCGCCGCCAGCCGCTTGCGCTTGAGCGGCGACTTGATCTCGCAGGGCGAGCACGAGATCGTGACGCAGGGGCGGTTGCCGACGATCAGGTAGCCGGAGCGGTCGAGTATCTCGCCGCGCCGTCCGGAGGTCTTGCGGACCGAGGTGTAGCACTTCTTCGCTTCGGCGAGGTAGTAGTCGTGCTTCTTGACCTGCACCACATAGAAACGCGCCGTCAGCGCGGCGGCGATGGGGATCCAGAAGATGGCGGCGATCCGGATCCGGGTGCGGACGGTGTCGTTGCCGTTGTTCATTCCGGGGCTTCTCCTCGCGGGGCGTGGTGGATCGTTGCGTCAGCGGGCGGCGAACTTGCCGGCGGGGGCGGTGGCGTTTTCCGCATAGCGCGCGGTCCCCGCCTCGATGAGCCGGATGTCGCGGATCTGCCCCGGCAGCGGCGGACGCAGCGGCAGTCGGAACTCGGCGATGCGGCGGCGGATGTACGGCCAGCCGGTGAGTTCGGCGTAGTCGACGCGGAGCCGTTCGATCTCGCGGCGGGTGCCGGCGATCTCGCGTTCGGTGCGGCGGATGCCGCGCTCGGTCTCGGCGATCTTCTGGCGCAGATAGATGTTGCCGTTGAAGAGCGCGGCGACGGCGAAGCAGAAGAGCGCCGCCTTGACGGCGAGCCACATCTTCGGCCACAGCCGTTGGGCGAGTTCTCCTCCGGCGGGGCGTGGGGTCTGCGCCTGTCCGAATTGGATGTTCATATCTTTGTCCTTACCGTTTTAGTATGAGATTTGAAAAAATTTTCCGTTCCGTTCACCGTATCTTTTCCGCCGCCCGGAGTTTCGCGCACGCGGAGCGGCGGTTCGCCGCCACTTCGGCGTCGCCGGGGACGACCGGCTTCCGGGTGACGGTCCGCAGCGACGCCGCATGGCCGCAGCGGCAGACCGGCAGCCCCGGCGGACAGAGACACCCCGTGCTTTCGTCGCGGAAGAAGTTTTTGACGATGCGGTCCTCCAGCGAATGAAAACTTATGACGGCGATCCGTCCGCCTTTTTTCAGCATTTCGCAGCCGTTTTTCAGCGCGGCGGCCAACTGCCCCAGTTCGTCGTTGACGGCGATCCGCAGCGCCTGAAACACCAGCGTCGGGTGCGGCAGCCGCCCCGGACGCGCCACCCCCAGCACCTCGTCGCAGAGCCGCACCAGATCGAGCGTCGTCCCGAACGGATGCGTCTCGCGTTTCGCCACGGCGGCGCGGGCGAGGCGGCGCGCCTGAACGATCTCGCCGTACTCGCGGAATATCCGCGCCAGTTCCTCCTCCGGGGCCTGATTCAGCAGCCGCCCCGCGGTGAGCGGCGAGCGGTCGTCCATCCGCATATCGAGCGGTCCCTCGCTCCGCCACGAGAACCCCCGCTCCGGGGTGTCGAGCTGCGGCGACGACACGCCGATGTCGAGCAGTATGCCGTCCGCTTCGTGCCAGCCGATATCGGCGGCGAGTTCCCGCATTCGGGCGAAGTCGCCGCGCACGAGCGCGATCCGGTCGGCGGCGAAAGCGCATTTTTCCGCCGCGGCTTCGAGTGCGGCTTCGTCGCGGTCGATCCCCAGTATCTCCAGTCGCGGAAAGCGCTTCAGCAGCAGCGACGAGTGACCGCCGCCGCCGACGGTCCCGTCGATGAGCCGCGCCGGGGCGTCGGCGGGCAGCGCCAGAAGTTCCGCCGCCTCTTCCGCCAGTACCGGTATGTGTTCGAATCCGTGTGCCGCCGCCATTTTTTATTCGCTCCGCGCCCGTTTCGCCGGGCGGTCAATGCTTCAGGATATCGCCGAGCAGCGCGGCGAGACCGTCGCGATCGTCTCCGCCGTCGCTGACGCGCTGGATGTCGCTCAGGTGCCCGGAGATCTCCTCCGGCGATGGGGTCTGCCACTGCTCCGGCGCGCAGATCCGGATGTGGGTGATCGCGCCGATCAGTTTCAGCTGTCCCCTGACGCCGATCGCGTCGAGCATCCCGCGGTCGAGCGCGATGCGCCCCTGCTTGTCGCAGCGGCAGTTGCGGGCGCGCGAGCCGAGGTAGGCGAACGCCGCCTGCATCCGGGCGTTGGCGATGGCGTACTTGCGGGCGCGCTCGACGAACTCGAGGAACGTGTCGAGCGGCAGCAGCAGCAGCGCCGCGTCGCGCGCGGGTATCATCACCAGATTGGTGTCGCCGCCCTTGTTCCGCCAGTCGCTGGGCAGCGTGACCCGGCACTGCGGATCGAGCGTGTGCTCGTATTCGCCCAGATACAGCGGCGGAAATGCGTTTTTTACGGAGTCGCCCATCGTCGGCCTTTTTGCCCCTATTTGATCCTATTCGCACCTATTTTACTCTTTCGACGCCTGATTTTCAAATGCCGGATGAAAAAAAATGCGAAAATTTCCGAAAAAAACCGAAAAAACCGCCGCGCGGGCCGCGGACGGAAAAAAATTCCGGCTTTTCTGGGGTCGGCGCTATTGAAAAAAACGCGCCTCTTCTACATATTATACCCACATATGGCTGACAGATCAAAAAATCCCGCTCCCGCCGCCGACAGTTCCCGGCGCGGACGCAAGATGGTGCTCCTCGCCCTGACGGCCGCTCTGCTGGTCGTAGCGGCGGCGGTCTCCGGCGTGGTCGCGGTGCGTCATATCCTCGTGCCGCTGTGGTTCGACGAGAATCCACGGATGACCATCCGGCAGGTGAAGATCTCCAGCGGCGGCTACTGGAACGGCAACGGCTACTGGAACAACCGGGAATCCGAACTGCTGCGCCGCCTCGGCGTCCGCCGGGGGATGACCCTGTTCGGGGTCGATCCGGGGGCGCTGCGCGGCAAACTCGAACGCATCCCCTGCGTGGAGAGCGCGCGGGTGTACCGGGTGCTGCCCGACACCTTGCGCATGGAACTCGTCGAACGCACCCCCCGGGCGGTGCTTTTCGACCGGGCGTCGCCGCTGGTCGCGGACGAAAAGGGCATGGTGATCGAGCGCCGCGAATCGCTGGTGGCGAACGGCCGCTGGGATCTGCCGCTCATCTCCGGCGTGTCGCTCAGGTACCAGCCGGGGCAGAAGGATCCGCGGCTGGCTCCGGCGATGGAACTCATCATGCAGACGCGGAGCCGCTACCCCAACTTCAACATCCGCGAAGTTGCGTTCACGTCGCCGGAACGCATGGAGTGCTTCTTCAACTACGGCGGCGGCCGGATCATCTACCGGGCGGTCTTTCCGGTGCGGCAGTACGAGAGCCGGATCGACGGGCTGCTGCTGGCGCTGGAGTCGGCGCTGATCGACATGCGGCGTTCGGGCGAGGACAAGCGCAACTTCAATCTGTCCTTCGACGGGCAGGTGGTGATAAATTGACGGACTTTTTTTGCATCCATAGAGTCAAACAGGGGAGTATTCAGGGATGAAGGTATTGGTGATCGGTTCCGGCGGCCGCGAACACGCGCTGGTGTGGAAACTCCGGCAGAGCGCGGAAGTCGACAAGATATACTGCGCTCCGGGCAACGCGGGCATCGCCGCCGACGCGGAGTGCGTGGCGATCGGCGTGGACGAACTGGAAAAACTCGCGGACTTCGCGCAGGAAAAGCGGATCGATCTGGTCGTGGTGGGGCCGGAGGCTCCGCTCTGCGCGGGGGCGGCGGATGTGCTCCGGGCGCGGGGCGTCGCGGTTTTCGGTCCGGGAGCCGCGGCGGCGCGTCTGGAGGGGAGCAAGGAGTTCGCCAAGGAGTTCATGCGCAAGTACGGCATCCCTACGGCGCGGGGCGAATCCTTCACGGCGGAGGCGCCGGCGCTCGAGTATATCGCGTCGGAGTTTGCCCACGGCGCACCGGGGATCGTGGTCAAGGCGGATGGTCTGGCGGCGGGCAAGGGGGTGCTGGTCGCGGAGGACCAACGCTCCGCCGAGGCGTTCACGCATGAGTGCTTCGCCGGGGCTTTCGGCTCGGCGGGGGCGAAGGTGGTGATCGAGGAACTGCTGACCGGCGAGGAGACTTCGGTGCTCGCGCTGACCGACGGCAAGACCATCGTGCGCCTCGCGTCGTCGCAGGATCACAAGCGGGTCTTCGACGGCGACAAGGGGCCCAACACCGGCGGCATGGGGGCGTACTCCCCGGCGCCGGTGGTGACGCCTGGGGTCGAAAAGCGCATCGACGAGGAGATACTGAAACCGTTTCTGCGCGGACTCGCGGCGGAGGGGCTCGACTATCGCGGCGTGCTATTCGCGGGGCTGATGATCGAGAACGGCATCCCCAAGGTGCTGGAGTTCAACGTGCGCTTCGGCGATCCGGAGGTCCAGCCGGTGCTGCGCCGTCTGGAGAGCGATCTGGGCAAGATCCTGCTGCGCACCGCTCGCGGCGAACTCGCGGGCACGCCCATCGCGTGGAGCGACGAGCCGTGCGTCTCGGTGGTGATGGCGTCGGGCGGCTATCCCGGCAAGTACGCGAAGGGCTTCCCGATCGCGGGGCTGGAGGCGGCGGCGCGCGAGGGCGCGGTGGTATTTCACGCGGGGACGGCGCTCAAGGACGGGCGGATCGTCAACTCCGGCGGCCGGGTGCTGGGCGTCTCCGCGCGCGGCAAGGACATCGCAACGGCGATCGCCAACGCCTACCGGGCGGTGGACAAGATAAGTTTTGAAGGCGGTTTCTGCCGCCGGGACATCGGCGCCAAGGCGCTCAAACACGGAGGAAAGTGAATCATGAAAAAGTATCTGCTCGGTTGCGGAGTGCTGGCGCTGCTGCTCTCCGGCTGCACCACGGTGGAGTCCACCCAGAAGTTCAACGCGATGGGGCTGGGCACGCCGCACGAAAAGGCGGTCTGCCACACTTACGTCGAGATCCCGGGGGTGTTCCTCTTCGGTCTGCCGATCGTTGTGGGCAGTCCCAAGGGCGACGGCGAATGGACGGCGTTCCAGTGGACGCTCAACAACGAGAACGCCGTCTACATGCTGACCAAGGAGGCGAAGTCCAAGGGGGCGGCGCGGGTCATCAACGTGAACGTGCGGCGCACCCACGATCAGCTGATCTGGTTCCCGTTCCTCTCGTACGACACCTTCCAGGCTTCGGGCACCGGCGTGCGGAGCCGCGGCGCGGCGGTCAATCAGGCGGCGCGTCAGTACGACATGGCGCCCTGACGGGGCGAAGCCGAAGCGGCGGCGGGTTCTCCCGCCGCCCGACAAAATACCTTTGGAGCGTTCGAACATGGGCGGAAGCGAAGCGGTAAAGACGTTTGTGCTGGATACGAATGTGCTGCTGCACAGCAGCATGAGCATGGAGTCGTTCCGGGATAACGACGTCGTGATCCCGATGGCGGTGATCGAGGAACTGGACAAGTTCAAGAAGAACTCCGACGAACTCGGGCGCAACGCCCGCGCGGTGATCCGGAATCTGGACCGGCTGCGGCAGCTCGATCCGAACACTCCGGGGCGGCTGGCGCGGGGCGTCCCGTTGGAGCACCTTTCCGGCGCCGCCACGGGCAAACTGTATGTGGTCACGGCGCCGATCGGGACCGCCGCGGGGGCGGTCAGCCGTCAGGTGAACTCGGTATTCGGCAGCGAACTCGACCAGTCCTCGCCGGACAACCGGATCCTCCGCGTCGCCTGCGACCTGCGCGACAAGGGGCGCAACGTGGTCTTCATCAGCAAGGACATAAACCTGCGGCTCAAGGCGGATGCGCTGGGGCTGAAGGTGATGGACTTCGAGCGCGGCAAGGTCGACGAGCGGGCGCTCTACACGGGGTTCTCCACTTGGGAACTCGCTCCGGGCGAACTGGAAAAGATCTACCGCGACAAGGAGATCCCGCTCGCCGGGCGCGACCTGTTGCCCAACGAGTGCGCGGTGCTGGCGGAACCCGGCGACTCCAAGCACACCGCGCTGGCACGCCGCTGCGGCGACGCGCTGCGGCTGCTGCGGATCCCGGAATCGGTGTGGAACATCTCGCCGCGCAACAAGGAGCAGCGCATGGCGTTCGAATTGCTGCTCGACCCGGAGATCAAACTCGTCACCCTCGTCGGCGGGGCGGGGACCGGCAAGACGCTGCTGGCGCTGGCGGCGGCGCTGCATCTGGTGCTGAACGAAAACCGCTACGACCGGATACTGGTCTCGCGGCCGATCATCCCGCTCGGCAACGACATCGGCTTTCTGCCGGGCAGCAAGGACAACAAACTCGCCAGCTGGATGCAGCCCATCTTCGACAATCTGGATCTGCTGCTCGGCACCGAAAACGAGCACCGGCAGAAGAGCAGTTCGCGCTACTCCGCCGAAGGTTTGATGGCGGCGCACAAACTCGAACTGGAGGCGCTGACCTACATCCGCGGGCGGAGCATCCCGCGGCAGTTCGTGATCGTCGACGAGGCGCAGAATCTGACTCCGCATGAAGTCAAGACGATCATCAGCCGCTGCGGCGACGACACCAAGATGGTGCTGACCGGCGACCCGGCGCAGATCGACAACCCCTACCTCGACGCGTCGAGCAACGGCCTCAGCGTCGCCGCCGAACGGATGAAGGGGCAGGAGATCTTCGGCCATGTCATACTCGCCAAAAGCGAACGCAGCGATCTCGCGGCGCTCGCCGCGCGTTTGCTGTGATCGGTTGTCTACGGTTCGGCTCGGGCGGAAAAAGTGGTCTTTTCGAGTGTAAATCTTGTAAAAATAAGAAAAAACACGGAAAAAAATTCGTTTTCTTTTGACAAAACCTGCGCTGACGTGTATATTTCGCTCAAAGGCGTCCGGTTGAGCATTCGGATGCCATAAAAAAGAAAGGGTTTTACAAATGAAAAAGCTCATGGTCCTCGGTGGTGCCTTTGCGGCGATGTTGTTGGCGGGTTGCGCCGGTGTGGGTTTCGCGAACGGCGCGCCGGTTCCGATGGCTGCCGGTCCGGTTTTCTATGCTGAAGTCAAGGCCAACGCCTTCATCCAGCCCCTCAAGTCCGACTACAAAGTCATCAAGCGCAACGTCACCGCGACTGCCCAGCTGAAGAGCTTCTTCACCTGCGTCAGCATCGGCGACATCTCCTATGAGACCCTGAAGGCCAAGGCTCTGAGCGGCGTCAAGGGCGCGGACGAGCTCGTCGAAGTCAAGATGGACTACGACATGAACTGCATCTGCGGCATCAACACGATCACGGCCAAGCTGACCGCGACCGCTGTCGCCACCAAGTAATCAGCGATCCTTATACCGGCCGTGCGTGAGAGCGCACGACCGGTATCTCTTTTATATCGCTTTAGCGTAAAAAAACTACCGGCAGAGCCGGTATGTAACCGAATAGCTTTAGCTTCAAGAAAAAAGGGAACCCAGATGCTATAGTAAAGGCAGGTTCGCCAACCGCCCAACTATAGAAAG
>Ga0208297_1000596_pt1 | contig 62811 bp, 61 predicted proteins | sample LMS_cellobiose_e_FD_187367 | JGI IMG/M metagenome (GOLD analysis project Ga0208297, IMG submission 187367) | Rumen-fistulated moose microbial communities from Alaska, USA - LMS_cellobiose_enrichment (SPAdes) (version 2) | ecosystem: Host-associated > Mammals > Digestive system > Stomach > Rumen...
GCTAAACCGGCATGTCTCTCCGCTGGGCACGAACTCCAGGTAACCCTGCAAGTCGTTGCTGGCGCTTAACGAGACATTGACAATGAATTCAGCGGGACGTTTTACCATATTGGCTGACAATTTCTCGGCCCTCCCAGAGTTAATATTGGTAAACATTCTTACGAATACCATTTATATCACCTACGGTGTTACAGGAAGATTATAGAAGCGTTATAAATGGATTATATTGGCAGGTCGATATAACGCAGATGATTGGGTATTATTTCCAAAAGCGTACCCAAAAAGTATTATAAATAAACGTAGACACCTGAAAGCACAAGCATCCAGAGACTACACAATGGGGAGCCGGTCTAGAGAATCCACTAAGAGTTAACAGGTACTTCTACAACAACGAGCGCCAACGAAATGAGTTAAATAAAATGTCCCCCATGACTTAACGCTAGTTGCTCGAGAATTGCACAAAAAACTGGGCCCCGTCTCATGGAGCCCAGCAAAATAGCTCGTTTTTTCACCTGTCTAATTAACAGGGAACCGTTCCAGTTAGCCTTTCTATTAACATCATCTTCTTTATTAAATTAACCTTCAACCTGATCTGATCCGTATTCAGATATTTATTCGGTTTTAGCTTTAGATTCAGGCGGAACTATCACACAATCCCCGTCCCTCATGCACTGGTCCGGGACCTATTTATAGAACTTCTCTTTAGTCAGGCGGAAGCATTCCTCAGTCACCTGCAGGGTGCGGTCTATGTCGGCCTCAGTGTGAGCCCCGGAGATAAACCAGTTGTGATGAGGATGCAAGAAAACACCTCGCTTAGCGGCTTCACCGCAGAAGAAGCGATTGTAGGAAAGATCTGCATCTCCTATAAATCTCATAAAAGGCATAGCAGGATGTCCGGTATAGCTGATCTCTATACCCATGCTGCGGGCTTGCTCCTCCACACCCTTTTGCAGTTTGATACCCAGTTCATATATCTTAGGTATGATTCCATCTCTCTCAATTATCTTCATACAAGCCAAGGAAGCGGCCATAGGTACCGCACTGAAAAAATGAGTGCCAGTAAAGTAGGTAGCTGCCGCTGCTTCTTTCAAGTATTCTTTGCCGGTGATTGCAGATATGGGATACCCGTTGGCCATAGCTTTACCGAAGCAAATCATGTCTGGATCAGCTCCGTAATATACATGAGATCCATGTATATTGAGCCGGAAACCGCAGCGGATATCATCAAATATCAGCAGTATCTTATTTTCCTGGCAAATCTTTTTAATCTCCGCATAATAGCTGGCATCAGGCAAATACTGATCACTGCCCGCCGGATGATGATGAGGGGTAAGGATTATCGCGGCTACATCATCTTTGTTTTCGGCCACCAAGTTTTTCAGCTGTTCCAGATTAGGATAGTCAAAATGCAGGATATGGGATTTATACTCCGGAGGGATCCCGTAAACTGCATGGGTACACCAGAAATGAGCTCCGTGGTAAGCACCATTGGCCATGATAATCTTGTTCTTGCCGGTATATCCCCGGGCTATGGTAATGGCATAGGTGGTAACATCCGAACCGTTTTTAGCAAAGGCGGTCCAATCCTGGCCATCAATTAGGTTAACCAGGTATTCCGCCATTTCATTCCAGCGATTGCTGGGCAGAGTAAAGGCATCTCCTCTTTCCATCTGCTCCCGGGCAGCAGCATCTACCTCTTCATTACAGAGGCCGATTATGTTGGTACCGAACGAACACATATAGTCTATATATTCGTTCCCGTCCACATCCCAGATATGACTGCCTTTGCCTTTAACCAGGAAACAGGGATAAGATCCAAAGGTTAACCCTAGCGGACTTCTGGGGCCATAAATCCCGTTGGGGACATACTTTTTCGCCTGTTCAAACATCTCATAGGACTTATCGAACCTGTAAGTTTCCACTGTAATCCCTTCCTTCCCTTTGGGTCACCCACATTTAAAATGTCGGTCATTCACCCGATTTAATTATATGATAGGGAATTTATTCAAAATCAGCAAGCATTTTATATTCCTTATTTTTCGGGATTTAGTTATTATTTTATTATAATGGCTATAGTCGGTTATATGCCCGATTATGTTCACAGAAAATGCGCTTTTTACGCTTTCACAGACAAAGATAGCCGGTGCAGCCAGGTATGTCATGTAGTATACTGTTGTAGAAATGCTGCTATGGAGGAACCAAAGTTGAAAAATAATGCCGTTACGAAGAAAGTTTCAACGCGCGAAAAGATACTCGCCGTTACCCGGAATCTAATTGCCGAAAAAGGAGTCAAACAGACTACTTTAGCCGATATATCTCATGCGGCTGGTATTAGCCAGGGTACCTTATTCTATTACTATAAAAGCAAAGATGAACTAATTTACGATATACTGGAACAGCATTTTTCCCATCTGACCGATTCGATTATAGCTGGCATACCCCGTCACAGCAATGGGGATAAAGTTAAGCTCTTACAGCGAACACTGGAAAAGCTAATCAAAGATCAGAATACCAGTCGCATGAATATCTACTTGTTCCAGGAAGCCATTTTGAGCAATGAGGAAATGCGGGACCGTTTCTTAGTCAAATACCAGACCTGGAGAGAACTAATTGCCCGGCAGATTTCCGCCCTGTTCGCTATCAGCGATCCCGATAACCTGGCTAGTCTGGGAGGAGTAATCCTGGCAGTTATTGATGGCCTCACTATACAGTATTTGCTGGATCAAAACAGTGTTGACTTTCAGAAGGTGGCCAAGGTTTTAGCGGATATGCTGGCAAGCGTCTCCGCTCGGGAACAAGGAACTGAATATTAATCCGCTTGCCAGCTGCAGAAAACCTGTTCAACCCTTAAAGGGGGGTTCCGTCGACCAGGGATAAAAATCCGGCATGTCTTTATAGGGACTCATAGAAAAGCGGGGATCTCTTTTCTCCAAAAAGGCGTTGATTCCTTCAGCCGCATCAGCCCGCTGCCCCAGGTAGTGAAATCCTTTGGACTCTATGCGATGAGCTTCCATGGGATGAGATGCCCCCAGCATACTCCACATTAACTGCCGTATAAGAGCTACCGAAACCGGAGCAGAATAACGGGCAATTTCTGAAGCAACCGCCCGGGCTGCGGGGATAACCTGGTCAGGTTCCACCAGTTGACTTACCAATCCGCTCTCGAAAGCTTCCTGGGCGGAGAAAACTCTTCCCGTCATCGACCAATCCAGCGCCTTGCTGATGCCTACCACCCGGGGCAAAAACCAAGAACTGCAGGCATCCACCACTATTCCCCTCCGGGCAAAGACAATACCCATTTTAGCTGTATGGGCAGCTATGCGAATATCCATAGGCAAGGTCATGGTTAATCCTATACCCACGGCTGCGCCATTAATCGCAGCAATAATCGGTTTGGTACAGCGGTACATGCGCAGGGCTATTAATCCCCCGCCGTCCCGGTGCTCATCCTGCGGCACACTGGTATAATCAAAGGTAGCTCCCCTATCACCCAAATCCATTCCTGCACAGAATGCCCGGCCAGCTCCGGTAACAATAATCGCTCTCACCTCATCATCAGCTTCAGCACAGTTAATAGCATCAATCAATTCCTCACGCATCACCTCGGTATAGGCATTCATGCGTGCAGGGCGGTTGAGGGTTATGGTTAAGATCCGGTCTTCAACTTCGTACTTGATCTGCTGGTAATCCATTTTCCTGCCTCCTTTATACTAGCAATAATCCCATCCAGTAATGGCTTCAATTAAAGAATTATTAATGCGACAATAGGTACTTGGCTTAGCAACACCTCGCTAAAGCTCTACTCTCTAATTAGATTAACCCACAACCATCTTACTTGCGGCTACCAAAACAATACGACAGAGAAATTGTTCCCTGTCGTATCTATTTATTCTATTTCTTCAAACCATATTTTTTAATACGGCGATCAACGGTTCGGCGGGAAACGCCTAAGGACTCCGCAACCCTGCTCACATTGCCATTATACTGCATCAGCAGGGTCCTGATCTGCTGGGCCTCCACTTCCGCCAGCTGCTGTTTTATGTTCTGCTGTTTTAAGGGTATGGGCTTGACGGATCGATCCGTCTCTTTTTCATATAAGATCTGAATTTCAGAGGGCAGATCTTCTGGTCTGATGGTATAGTCCTTGACTGTAAACAGGATTCTTTCCGCGAAGTTCTGCAGTTCCCGTACATTACCCGGCCAGGAATAGCGCTTGAGCAGATCCCAGACAACAGGGTCAATGGCATGGATATGCTCCAGCCATTGAGGATCTCCTTGGACCAAGAAATGCTTAAACAGCAAATCAATATCTTCTGGCCGTTCCCGCAGCGGAGGAATCCTTAAACTGATAACATTAAGCCGGAAATATAAATCCTTGCGGATGGTTCCCTTTTGAACTTCATTATATAAATCACGGTTGGTAGCACAAATAACTCTGACATCGATAGGAATAGCTTTAGAGCTTCCCAGGCGGCATACCTGCTTCTCCTGTAACACTCTTAAAAGTGCGGCCTGCTGCTCCAACGGCATATCCCCGATCTCATCGAGGAATAGCGTTCCTCCCTGGGCCAGCTCAAATTTACCGGGACTCCCTCCTTTACGGGCACCGGTAAAAGCCCCCTCCACATAGCCAAACAGCTCACTCCCTACCAGTTCACGGGGAATGGCCCCGCAGTTGACAGCTATAAATGGACCATCTGCGTAGCGACTCTGATTATGTATGGACTGGGCAAACATTTCTTTGCCGGTACCGCTTTCCCCCTGAATTAGAACCGTGCTCTTGTTTTGGCTGGCTGCTTTGGCCAATTCTATGGTATCCCGCATGACCTCGCTGCGGGTTAATATATCGTCAAAACAAAAACGAGCCGGGGTACTGCTGTAGCGATTTACCAATCGATGTATTTCTGCCAGGGGTTTCAGCATTAAAATCCCCTTGTGAGTGGTACCGTCGGGATCTTCGATAGGAGTTCCGGTAGCCAGAAACTGCATTTCTCTTCCTTCAATAGTCAGGACAATTTCTTCATCACGAAAAGCCTGCTTTTTGGTCAGCATCTTTTCCAGGTTTTTATTGTCAGCTACCAGTTTCTCATAACTTAACTGTTCCCGTATATCAGTTGAGGTCCTCCCCAGCATTACTTTAAGAGTGTGATTTATGAATTCAATTCCCCCCTGGCGGGAAATAATAATTACCCCATCGGACATGTTGCCGATAATATCCATGAGCAGTTTTTCTTTCAGCATCAAGGCCTGGTTGGAAATGGTCAATTCTTTGGTACGTTCTTGCACCAATTGATCCAGGTGATCGTGAGCTTTCTGCAGTTGAGTTTGCGCATGTACCCGCTCAGTAATGCCATAAGCGCCCAGCATAACATATTGTTGATCTCCCATCCATTCTTCAAACAGGAATACGTCTACCCATTTTTCTTCGCCGTTTTTGGTCACTATTTTCAATTCATAACTGTTGGGCACTTTTTCTCCCCGTTGCCGGGCCTGGGCATTCCTTCGAATCATTCCTTGGTAATCGGGGTGAATTACTTCCCAAAACTTCATCTGCAGGGCGTCTTCATTACTGTACCCGGTATAATTTTGAAACGCAGTGTTAGTCCACACATATTGAAAATCCTGGTTGTAAATGATCATTATAATAGGCCCATTACGGATGAAATTTGAAAAGCTCAACCCTTCCAAAATGGTATCATTCAATATCTATTTCACTCCCTAGTTTAAATTGGCTTCAACTATTCCCAACTTAACATTTTGAGGTACAAATTACAACCTTGATCGACAAAGTTGTCCGTTTTTTGGTCAATGTTGTCTTTTATTGAGACATAATTGTCCACGTGTTGATGCCGCTCATGATATTTTGTTGTTGGAATATAGGTATTTATAATGGTTTTATTGGATTTTATCGAGTTGGCACATAATTTGCTATCTAATAAACTAAAGCCCAATCAGCCAAACTAAGCATATTACATGACAGGAGTGACTTGCATGACCGATTTCGACGTAGTGGTCATCGGGGCAGGCAACGGTGGTCTCACTGCTGCTGCCAGTCTGGCCAAAGCCGGGATCAGGACCCTGCTTTTGGAGCGCCATAATATCCCGGGAGGCTGTGCCACTTCCTTTTGCCGGGGCCGCTTCGAATTCGAGGTAGCCTTACATCAACTGAGCGGATACGGCCAGGCTGACAACCCGGGTCCCTTGCGCGGTTTCCTAAGCCAATTTGGAATACCGGACCGTTGTGAATTTGTGGACATGGAAAACCTCTATCGTTTGATTCTGCCCGGGCAGTTGGATATAACTCTCCCCGCTAACCGGGAAGGCACCACTCAAGCCTTAGTGGCGCGATTTCCTGAGGACAAAGATGGTATCGTAGGTTTTATCGACTTGATATATCGCACGTTTTTTGAATATGCGGCGGTTTTTTACCAGCGTGATCCGGAAGCCAGTGCTGAGAAATACCCTTTGATGACCCAATACACATTGCAGCCCACCGAACAAGTTATGAATGAATATTTCCAAAACCCGCTGATCAAAGCGGCTCTGGGAATCTATTGGGGCTATAGCGGGGTTCCACTATCACAATTACCCTTTATAGATTATGCCACCTTGTATTTTTCCTACCTGCATTGGAAACCTGCTTACATCCGTAATGGCTCTCAAGCCATGTCCAATGCACTTTTGGAATATATTCTGGCTAACAGCGGTCAGGCTCGATTCAACTGTGGAGCCAAAAGAATTCTGGTTGAGGATGGTCGAGTGATCGGAGTCGAAACCGAGCACGGCGATATGATCACTGCTAAAGCGGTGGTTTCCAACGCCTCCAGTATTGACACTTATGTAGAATTAATAGGCGAAGAACATGTTCCTGAAGAACAGTTCAAAATTCTGGGCGGGCAAACGGTTGGGCCCTCCTCCCTTACCTTGTTTGTAGGGTTGGACTGTGAACCTCATGAGGTAGGTATAACCGATACCACCAATTTTATTATCAGCGACCCCGATACTGACAAGCAGTTTGCCTCCATGAGCCGTCTGGATGTCAGTGATGATTATATGCTGGTGTCCTGTTACAACCTGGATGATCCCCAGGCATCACCACCGGGTACATCGCAAGTTTGTATTGTGGATTTAAAATATTCCGGACCCTGGCTCACTTTATCACCGCAGGAATACCTCCAGGCTAAATTCAAAGCTGCTGACGGAGTTTTGAATCGGGTTGAACAAGTATTTCCCGGTTTTCGCGATCATATTGAAGAGATTGAAGTGGCTACTCCCCTAACCCATATGCGTTATCTCAATACTCCAGGAGGAGCTATTTACGGTTTTGACCAGTACGCCAAAAACTCCAATTTCTTTGTCTCCCCCACCTCACCAGTTAAAGGCCTGGCACTGGCAGGAGCCTGGTCGGGTCCGGGCGGCTTTCAGCCTTCCTTGATGTCCGGTGGTTCTGCCGCCAGAGCTATCAAACGCTATTTACAGCAGCTAGGGGAGGGAAAATAATGAGTGCACGCCAAGATATAAGACATGCATTAAAAGGCTACCAGGACATAAAAAGAGAGATGGAAATCTGCCAGAAGTATGGCCAGGATTACCGGAATCAAAAAGGTCTGAAAGCGACGATAATTGACCGGCTCCATCCCCGGCAACTGGAACTGACCGTCTCGGAGATCATTACTGAAAATGATAATACCAAAACCCTGCGTTTAACGGCCAGCGGGCGTGCCCTGCCTGCATTCCTGCCGGGTCAATACTTGAGCGTGTCCGTGCAGATTGACGGGGTTCGAACCAGCCGTCCCTACAGTATATCCTCCTCACCTACGCAAACCGCCTATTATGATCTAACCGTGGGACGAGTGAAAGATGGTTTTGTTTCCAACTACCTTTTAGATGAGGTAAAGGTGGGAGATACCTTCACCACCAGCGGGCCCTTAGGTAATTTCTACTACAATCCTCTCTTCCATGGCAGAAAGCTGGTGTTTTTGGCCGGCGGCACGGGAATTACTCCTTTTATGAGTATGATTCGCACCTTTACTGATCAAAACCTTGATCTGGATATTCTTTTGCTCTACGGCTGTCGCAGTGTTAAAGATGCCTTATTCTTGCCGGAACTGGCGCAGCGGGTGGAGCGGCATCCTAATTTCAGATTTGAACTGGTTCTTTCCGAACCCGATAGTAATGATCAGGGCCGCAGGGGACTTATCGATGCCAATCTTATCAAAGAATTGGTAGACGATATCGCGGGAACAACTTTCTATATATGCGGTCCCTCGGCTATGCAGAAGTTCTGCACCAGCCAGTTGGAATCTCTGGGAGTGAAACGCCGGGCTATCCGTCGTGAGGCTTTTACCGCTCCGGGCGATGTCTTTGACGATCCCGCCTGGCCACAGGACGTGTCTGCCGATCAACCGGTTACCCTGTACGTGCAACACCCCAGCGGAGAGACAGTTACTATCAAAACCCGGGTAGGTGAACCGGTCCTGACTACATTGGAGAAGGCAGGCCTAATTGTTCCCAGCGCTTGCCGCACCGGGGAATGCAGCATGTGCCGGGTCAAGATGACCGCCGGGGAGGTTTTCCAGCCCAGCAGTGCTCTAGTGCGCCAGTCCGATCGTTTACTGGGCTATATTCATACCTGCCGGGCCTATCCGTTGTCTGATTTAACTCTGGTTATCCAATGATTGAAAGGGGAGACTACTATGGAATTCTCATCTAATGTTGCTTACGAAGTGGTTGATAACATCGGCATTATCAGCCTGACCGATCCCAAAGGTTACAACTTTTTTACCTGGGAACTCATCGACGATATCGGCCGTATCCAAGAAGAAATCGCACAGGATACTTCTTTAAGAGCCGTGATTATTCAGAGCAAAGGCAAGCATTTTTCGGCCGGCATCCACTTTTCCAGTCTGGGTATCTTGAATTCTCAGCTGGTAATGGAGAAGCTGTTTCGCAACCAGCGTATCTACTCCTTCTGGCAGGAAATAGGGATTCCCGTAATAGCTGCAGTAAATGGATTATGTTTCGGTATCGCCACCGAATTAATATTAGCCTGCGACATCCGCATCGCCGCTGAAGACAGTGAATTCGCCATTCAGGAGGTGCGGTTTGGCCTATCCCCGGATCATGGCGGTACCACTCGCTTAACCCAGCTGGTGGGTATCGGTCAGGCTAAGCGCATGATAATGAACTGTGAACAGATCAAGGCTGATGAAGCTCTGCGTATTGGCCTGGTGGAAGTAGTGGTAAAACCTGAAGAAGTCCGCGATTATGCATTCAAAATGGCTAAAAATATGTGCAACTTCCCCCCAGCCGGTCTGCGCTTCGCCAAGTTGGGCATCAACCTGGCCAATGAAAGCAGTGTAGCGGCCGGACTATTCTTCGAACAAGCCCAGGCCACCTACTGCTGTGGAACAGAAGACCAGAAAGAAGCCTTACAGGCCTTTATCGAGAAGCGTCCCCCGGTATTCAAAAATCGTTAACAACCATACAGCAATAAAGGAGGAATTAAATGAAGACCAGGATCACGGAACTGTTTGGAATTAAATATCCCATTATCTGCGGCGGAATGCTGTGGCTTTCCACACCTACTCTGTGCGCAGCTATATCCAATGCCGGCGGTTTAGGCAACATAACCGCAGCTAACTACGACACCGGCGAGGAGCTCCGGGCAGCTATCAAGGAAGCCAGGAAACTGACGGACAAACCTATTGGAGTCAATATCACCCTGTTGCCCTCTTTCAGAATCACTGAGGAAACTTATGACGACTATTTCCGGGTCTGCTGCGAGGAAAAAGTTACCGCTATCGAGGTTTCCGGTAAGCCAGCCACCAAATACATTGATATGGTACATGAAGCCGGAGTCAAAATCATGCACAAGGTTGGGGCCGTAAGACATGCTCGCAACATAGAGAAATTCGGCTATGATGCGGTGATTGCCGCTGGCATCGAAGAAGGCGGGCATCCCCTAAACGATGATGTAACCACTATGGTCCTTACCCCTAGAATCGCAGAATCGGTATCTATCCCGGTCATAACCACCGGCGGAATTGCTGACGGCCGCGGACTGGCGGCAGCACTGGCCCTGGGAGCAGAAGGAGTGTTGATGGCTACCCGGTTTATAGCTACCAAGGAATGTGAAATTCATGAAAACTTCCGGAAGGAGCTGATCAATCGCCAGGAACAGGATACTACTCTTATCAACAAAAGCATTAACCTGCAGGGAAGAGCCCTGAAAAATGATACCGTTGCCAAAATCCTGGAGATAGAAAGCAAAGGAGGTGGGCTGAGCGAATTAGCTCCATATATTACAGGACAAAGGATGAAAGAAGCCTATAAGACCGGAGATGTGAATTATGCAGCTTTTATGGTGGGGCAGAGCGTTGGTTTAATCCACGATGTAGTGAGCTGCCAGGAGCTGCTGGACCGAATGGTAAAAGAGGCTGAGGAAATCATGGCTAAAAACCTGGCCAGATTTAAGTAAGCCATCCAATGTGTCATTGCGAGCGCGCAGCAAGTGGCAATCTCTATGTCAAACTAACGGTTTGAGTTAACATATCGCTCATCGCTGCTCTCCTAGCAAAGACACATTTAAGATGGTTCAATAATCCCGACGATTTAATTCCTGCCACCACTTTCAGCATGGGGTGGGAATATTGAAATAATCCATTTATTATATAAGGGGGTTAACTAAATGGAAGAGTACTTAAAAGAATTTGAAGCTGATGCAGCAAAATGGCGGCATACCTGGGAATCACGTTTGGACAAAGAGAACCCTGTTCACTATGATTATCCATCTGAACCACCCAAATGGTGGTTCAACAAGTGGGCCGAAGAACAGCCTGACAAACCCTATTTATTGATGGGTGACCTGGTTCTGACCTATGGAGTATGCAACGACATGAGCCGCCGCATTGCCAACGCCCTGCTGGATTTGGGAGTAAAAAAGGGTGACCGGGTAGCGGTCATGGCACCCAACGTCCCTCAATACGTTTTGGCTGTGCAGGCATTATTCAAAACCGGTATGATCGAGGTACCTACCAACCCGCTATACACTGTACCGGAACTGGCTCACCAGTTCGCTGACAGCGGCACGGAAACCGTTATCGTCATGGCTCCATTCGCTTCCAAAGCCATCGAATTATTAAAAGATCCCAATTCCCCAGTCAAAAGAGTCATCTATTTCCAGGTTCCCAGCGTGCAAATAGAAGTGGAATCTGGTGAAGGAATCTACGACTTGAATGAACTTATTGCCAAGGCCAGCAATGCCGAACCGGATATTGAAGTTACCGGTGATGATATTTGCCGGCTGCAGTATACCGGCGGTACTACCGGTGTACCCAAAGGATGCGTCCTGACCAATTTTATGGTAATGACCCAGGCCATTCGAACCTCCACCATCAGTTCCAGAGGTTTCACCATCGTTTCCAAGGAAGATTACCGGACCTTGGCTGCTATCCCCTTAAACCATGTCTATGGCTACAACTTCAATATCGGTGTCGACCTTTATACCGGCGGCAGCATGGTACTGGTGGCCCAACCCACTGCCGACAACTTGCTGGCAGCAATTCAGAAAAACAAACCAACCATTTTTGCTGCGGTTCCCGCTATGCTTATAGGCTTGATAAACCATCCCGATATAGCCAAGGCTGATATAAGCTCGCTGAAAGGTATGTTCTGCGGCTCTGCTGCCCTGGCGGTAGAAACCCTGAAAGAATTCGAACGCCTCACCGGCGGATATATCATCGAAGGTTACGGTCTGTCAGAAACCTTGAACATTATTACCGCCAATGCCTTTAATGTCCGCAAATACGGCAGTGTCGGTCTGGTATGGCCTGATACAGACATAGTTATTGTAGACGTGGAAACCGGCACCAAGGTAATGCCACGAGGCGAATTAGGTGAAATTGTATGCCGCGGTCCCCAGGTTATAAAAGAATACTGGCAGAACCCCGAAGAAACCGCCAAAGCCATCCGGGGCGAATGGCTCTATACCGGTGACATCGGGTACATTGATGAAGAAGGCTTTGTTTTCATCGTGGATCGTAAGAAAGATATGATTATCTGCAGCGGCTTCAATGTATATCCTCGCGATGTGGAGGAAGTCCTGTTTGCCCATCCCAAGATTTTAGAAGCCTGTGTAATAGGAGTACCTGATCCCAAACGCGGTGAAACCGTAAAAGCCTTTGTAGTGGTGAAACCGGGCGAGACCCTGACCACTGAAGACATCATTGCCCACTGCCGTCAAAGCCTGGCTCCCTACAAAGTACCCACCATTGTAGAGTTCCTGGATGCCCTGCCCAGAACGGCTGTAGGCAAACCCGACAAAAAAGCCCTGAAAGAAAGAGGATAAAACATAGGATATTAAATAAGGATTTAGCAGCAGAATAGGGCGGTGGGAATTGTCCCGCCGCCCTGTTTGCTCTAGTGCGTCTTCGCGAGGAGCGTTAGCGACGCGGTGATCTGTTAACTCAAACCGTAAATGACACCCAAAAGATACATAAAAGCGAAAGCCGGTATCTTGATAATCGGCTTGTCTGCTTCAAATGGAACCACACCGTAATCGTCCGGCCGTTTGGTAACCATTATAGCGCTTATGGTATCATCCCTGTTGGCCAGTTTAACGATGGCTTCAGCAGGTCCTATTGAATAATCTTCTCGGTGTTTAATTTCGATAAGGATTTGCCCCTGGGGAAGCGTAATCACGATATCAACTTCCTTATCGCTTTTCGAATCCCTGTAGTATCCAATTTTAGCCCATGTATTACTGTAGTAGGATACAATATGCTTGAATGCTATCGTTTCAATGATGGTACCCATCTCGTCGGGATCCGCCAATACCTTTTCGTCCAGCATAAGTACAGCATTTCTTAGAGCGACGTCGGTAACATACACTTTAGGTTTACCTCTTAAGACCTTCTTTCCTTCAATATTTACAGGCTGGCTTATGTAAATAAGGTTGGCCTGCTCTAAAATAGCCAGGTAATTGGTCACGGTTGGCCTGGATATACCCAATTCTTTCGATACGGTTTCCTGATTGACAATTCCTCCGCTATGCAGGCAAAGGTATAGGAATAGCTTTTCTAAATCCATTACATTGCGAGTTCCAAAAAGTGCGGTTAGATCCCTCTTTAACACCTTGTCTGCTACATCTTCCCGTAAAATCCTTTGTGCATATATCATATCATCCGATAAAACCAACTCCGGAAAGCCGCCAACCAAAAGGTAACGCTGAAAATACTTTTGAATTCCTGATAAACTAACCACCAGGTTAGTCATTTCTTTTGCCCCCAATTGATGTATGGTTGCGGGGTCAAAATTCACCGGTAGCTCTGGCTTTTGAACCTGGATAAAATCCAGGTATTCATAAAATGACAAGGTCGGAATTTTGATAGTGACCCAGCGGCCCACGCCGCTTTCAATTCCTTTAGCTTCAACTAAGGGGCTGGCAGAGCCGGTAACCATGATTCTATAATTGGGGTTCTGATCATAAAGGGTCTTGAGCCAGGTATCCCAATCTTGCGCATATTGAATCTCATCAAAGAAAAGGAAAATATCATCTTCTGTATTTCCCGCAATCGTTTCCATAAACAAGGTAACAACATCTGATATAGTAAAAAACTTCAACAATGGGTGATCAAAAGATACATACAAAACATTTCTGTGCGAAACACCTTTGGTCAATAAATCAGCAATACACTGATAAGCCAAAGTGGTTTTACCTACTCGCCTTGCTCCTGAAAGAAAGACTATTCTTCTAAGCGTTTTATGAAGCAGCTTTTTAGAAATATCGTAAAAAGCACTGCGCCGTATAGGTTTATCAAGGTTTATAGGAACTCGGCCGGTTGTCCACCAGGGATTATACCCTATAAGGACGTTCAGCAATTGCTCTCTTTCCAAGAAAGCCATCTTATTACCTCCATAAATTAGAAACAAATTTTATATTAAAACAGTAATACTGTAAAATATACTTTATATTATTTACACATTTTCGTAAAGTATGCCCTTCTTTTATGCATATGCCGGTTTTTTAGAGCCGCCTGTTCAGTAGCCACCGAGCCACTTGTCCGGCTTTAGAAAGCCAGGGTTCCGGTTAAGAGAGCCATGATGTTTATTTAACCTGGGATTTATGCCAGAAGGAATGAATATCCTTCCGGCTCAAACCCCCATGATGACAGTGGCCATCAGATTATAGAAGCAAGGAGATAAAATGTCCCAAAATGCTAACAGGCATCAGCCTATTACTAGCCACTGTTGAGCTTTACGGGCAAATTTATAGGCCTGAGCTAATAAAGGCCTTACCCATAAAAAAAGCGAGGGCTTGTAACCCTCGCTACAGAGTGTCAAAAAGTATATTAGTGGTTTTGCGTTCGAGATTGCCACGGCACTTCGTGCCTCGCAATGACCTATATGATGGCCTTCAGTTGTGTCATCGCGAGGAGCGCAGCGACGTGGCGATCTCTTTTTTCACCTTTATCGACAGTCTCAAGCGAGGGCTTGTAACCCTCGCTATTTCTTACTTTTCAATGGTGGGCGCAACAGGATTCGAACCTGTGACTTCTACCGTGTGAAGGTAGCACTCTCCCGCTGAGTTATGCGCCCAGTGAGCTTTTTTATTATAGCACTTCAGCAGGCGATATTCAAAGGTATCTGTTAGCAGAATCAGTCAAATATCTGGCGGCTGACTATGGTTTGGCTGCGTTTGGGTCCAACCGCCACCAGGGCTTGTTTAACGCCGGTCAATTCCTCAATTTTTTCGATATAAGCTCTGGCGTTGGCCGGCAATTCTTCATAAGAAGTCACCTTGGTTATATCCTGCTGCCAGCCGGGCAATTCAATATATTCTGGTTCGCATTTACCCAGGATAGCCAGATTCTCCGGGAATTCCTGCAGGAGCTTTCCTTGATAACGGTAAGCTACGCAAATTTTAATGGTTTTAAAACTGTCCAGTACATCCAGTTTGGTAATCGCCAGATCGGTCAACCCATTGATACGGGCAGCATAACGCAGTATAACTGCATCCAGCCAGCCACAGCGGCGGGGTCTGCCGGTGGTAGTTCCAAACTCGACCCCTTTTTGTCTTAAGGTCTCACCTAATTCATCACACAGTTCGGTGGGGAATGGCCCTTCGCCCACCCGAGTAGTATAAGCCTTAACAACTCCTATTACCCGGTTAATATGAGTGGGCCCAATCCCAGTTCCTACACAGGCTCCTCCAGCAGTGGGATGCGAGGAGGTGACATAGGGATAAGTGCCGTGGTCAATATCCAAAAGAGTTCCCTGAGCTCCTTCAAACAGCACCTTTTTACCTTCTTTAATAGCGTTATACACCAGCAAGGAAGTGTCCGCCAGGTAGGGCTTTAAAATTTCGATTTGACTTAACACCTGATCCAGCAGTTCTTGGTAGTCAAAGCCCTCTTCACCATAGAGATCCTGAATCAACCGGTTTTTATCTTCTACCTGCTGTTTGAATCGTTCCTTAAAACAATCCGGTTCTACCAGCAAGTCGCCGATGCGAAATCCGGTACGGTTTATTTTATCAGCATAAGCTGGACCAATACCCCGCTTGGTGGTGCCGATACAGCTTTTACGGTCTTCAATTTCATCTAACTTTTTATGATAGGGCAATACCAGCGGTGCTCGTAGGCTAATGCGCAGGTTGCTGGTATCGATTCCCCGGTCCTGAAGTCCCTGGATTTCTTCAATCAGTTTTTGCATATCCACAACTACTCCGTTGCCTACCACACAGAGCGTGTTGGGATATAATATCCCGGAAGGGATCAAATGCAGCATGAATTTCTCATTATAAACTTCCACGGTATGGCCGGCGTTGCTGCCTCCTTGATAGCGTACTACACAATCAGCTTTCTCGGCCAAAAAGTCAGTTATTTTCCCTTTTCCTTCGTCACCCCATTGGGCGCCGACCAATACCACAGCAGACATTCGTCCACCCCCAGGTCATATTGCTCCATTTTAGGCTGCTAAAGCGTTTTTCCAGCAAACTCATATTAGCAGAAGCACCCTGTAGTGTCAACATCGGCCACTTCTTGCTTCACCCATGATGCCAATACTATTACTGCAAAGGAGCGTTATTAATTGAGTTCAAACCGTTTTTGTCCGGGTAACAATATCCCCATAGTTCTGGTTTTTATACTAAATCAGTGACGGAGCACTAATCTTTATACTGATTAATAGCCTGTTTCATCTCCTGTACAAAAGAAGATACCTGGGGGATACACCCGGTACCATACTGCTCTACTATTTGCACGATGGCACTGCCCACAATAACCCCGTCCGCAGCCTGGCTTACCTGCCGGGCCTGTTCCGGGGAAGAAATGCCAAAGCCGACTGCGCAGGGAATGTCTTTTACAGCTTTAACCATTGCCACCATGTTTTCTGCCTCGGTACCGATTTTCTCGCGCACCCCGGTAACTCCCAGGGAAGAAACACAGTAAATAAATCCTGTCGCTTCGGTGGCGATTCTGCCAATGCGCTCTTTGGAAGTAGGGGCAATCATGGAAATTAAATCAATGCCGTATTGACGGCAATAGGGCATAATCTCATCTCTTTCTTCAAAAGGCAGATCCGGTATTATCAGGGCATCAACTCCCACTTCCCGCGAGTTATTCAAAAATCGCTCCATGCCGAAGGCAAAAACGGGATTAAAATAGGTCATTAAAGCCAGGGGAACATCACTTTTTTCCCGCACCCGGCTAACCAGAGCAAAGATTTTATCCGTAGTCGTCCCGGCTTGTAAAGCCCGCATACTGGCGCGCTGTATAACCGGCCCTTCGGCAACCGGGTCGGAAAAGGGTATCCCCAATTCGATCAAATCGGCCCCAGCTCTGGCCATTTCCAGTACCAGTTGTTCCGTGGTATTCAAGTCAGGATCGCCTGCTGTAACAAACGTAATCAAGGCTTTTCCCTTCGCAAAAGCTTGCTCCACTCTACTCATAGATTTCTCGCCTCCGATAACGGGCTATTGCCGCCACATCTTTGTCGCCTCTCCCGGATAGGTTGACTACAATAACTTTGTCTGTTCCCATGGTGGGTGCCAGCTTACGCACATAGGCAATAGCATGGGCACTCTCAATAGCAGGTATAATGCCTTCTGTGCGGGCCAGATATTCAAATGCGTCCACAGCTTCTTCATCGGTAACCGGGACATACTCGGCCCGGCCAATATCATGCAGGTAAGCGTGTTCAGGTCCGATCCCTGGATAATCAAGTCCGGCGGATATGGAGTATACCGGTGCTATCTGCCCATATTGGTCCTGGCAGAAGTAGGATTTCATGCCGTGGAAAATTCCTATCTTACCAGTGGATATGGTAGCGGCATTTTTGTCGGTATCAACCCCATGTCCGGCTGCTTCACATCCTATCAGCCTAACTTCTGAATCGTTAATAAAATCATAAAACAAACCCATTGCATTGCTGCCGCCGCCTACACAAGCCACCAGAACGTCGGGCAGCCGTCCTTCCCGGCTCGCAATCTGTTCTTTGACTTCCCGGCCGATAATGCTCTGGAAATCACGGACGATGATGGGGAATGGGTGAGGCCCCATAACCGATCCCAAAACATAGTGGGTATCCTCGACCCGGGCGGTCCATTCCCGCATGGTTTCATTTACCGCATCTTTTAACGTCTGAGTACCGCTGGTAACCGCATGCACTTTAGCTCCCAGCAATTCCATACGATAGACATTCAGGGCCTGCCGTTCCGTGTCTTCTTTTCCCATAAATATTTCACATTCCAGGCCCAGCAGAGCAGCGGCTGTGGCGGTAGCTACTCCGTGCTGACCAGCGCCCGTTTCTGCTATAACTCGTTTTTTGCCCATATACTTGGCCAGCAGAACCTGCCCCAGGACATTGTTAATTTTGTGAGAGCCAGTATGATTAAGGTCTTCCCTCTTCAGATAAATTTTGGCTCCGCCCAGATCCCGCGTCATTTTCCCGGCAAAATACAGCAGGGATGGCCGGCCCGCATAATTACTAAGCAGTTCCTGCAATTCTCCCTTGAATTGAGGATCATCTTTATAACGGTTGTAGGCTTGCTCCAGATCCACAACTGCATTCATCAGCGTTTCCGGGATGTATTGTCCGCCATGAATGCCAAACCTGCCTCTGGTCATGATTTCACCCTCCTAAAACTAAAAAAGCTTTTGTCCCCTAAAGGGACAAAAGCTCAAATTGCTTCTGCGATACCACCCTAATTGACGATTAATCGCCCACTCATTTTGCATACCATCATATGCACCCTACTGATAACGGACAGGGTTCCCGTCAGCGCCTACTCTTTTCATTTCGGGCTGCCCTCGCAAGTCCATTCAGAATAACCGGTGTAACCGCCTTCCCACCAGCTGGCGGCTCTCTGCATACCCTTAATTATTCCTACTTCTCTTGCTCATCGGTTTCCAACATATTGGTGCCATTATAGCCCGGATTGCTATGTTTGTAAAGTTTCTTCAGTTATTGCTGTTAAAATAGCTCTCACTGTCCAAAAAGGCTACTATGCTTGGCTCCTGGCGACTACATGGTTATGGTTTTGCATTTATTAGTCCGCAAACACGTGAGCAAAGGCTTCCTGTACGTTCTTGATCGGAATGATTTCCAAACCGTCCATCTGCAGGGGCACATCGCTCAGGTTGCCGGCTGGAATCAGAACTTTATGAATACCTGCTTGCCTGGCTCCATGCAGCTTCTCGCTTAGTCCGCCTACCGCTTTGACCTGCCCGCGAATAGATAGTTCCCCGGTAACAGCTACATCTTGATAAATAGGCTTTTGTTCGATAGCTGACAGAATAGCCAGGTAAATGGCTACTCCGGCGGAAGGCCCGTCCACTTTTCCGCCTCCCACCACATTAATATGCAGGTCAAAATCCTTAATATTTTTCCCGGTGGCCTGGCGCAGCACCGAAGCAGCATTAAATACCGAGTCGCGGGTCATGGAGCCGGCGGCATCGTTAAAGCGAATGGTTCCATGACCGGGTTTCTCCGCCGGGAAAGCTACTGCTTCCAGTTCTATTAATCCTCCTTGATATCCGTAAACTCCTACACCAAAGATGCACCCTACTTCCGGATCATGTCCGGCCCGGGCATACACCGGCGGGGTGAGGCGGCTGTTTTGAATAGCCTGGTAAACATGAGCACAGGTAACTACCAGATAGTCATGATTGCTGCTATTTTCTTCATTTAAAGCCAGGGCATAGGCATCCACCAATAGTTTATTAGCTCCCCGGCCATCATTGGTATAGTTGCCGATAGCCTCGGCTACGCCTGGTTCAATATTTATCTGCAGTTTGCGGGCGGACATCTCTACTATTTGTTGGATATGTTCAGTAGTCAGCGGTTCAAAAAAGATCTCCATACAGCGGGAACGAAAAGCCGGGCTGATCTCCTCCGGGCTGCGGGTAGTGGCGCCTATGAGTACGAAGTCAGCCGGAACTCCTTCTTCGAAAATTCTCTTTATGTAGCGGGGTATGCGTTCATCATGGGGATCATAATAGGAGGATTCGAAGTAAACCCGCTTGTCCTCCATTACTTTGAGCAGTTTATTTTGTAAAATCTGATCCATTTCTCCTATCTCATCTATAAATAGAATTCCTCCATGAGCCTCTGACACCAAACCCAATTTGGGTTCAGGAATCCCGTCTTCGGCCAGTTCCCGGCGTGCCCCCTGATAGATAGGATCATGAACTGAGCCCAGCAATGGATTGGTGGATTCGCGCGGGTCCCAGCGCAGGGTGGTCCCGTCCACTTCCACAAAAGGCGCGTTGGGGCTGAAAGGATTTTGCTGCCGTCCGCGGATTATTTCCAAAGCCAGACGGGCACAGGTGGTTTTACCTACTCCGGGGGGGCCATAAAGAAGAATGTGCTGGGGATAAGGGGTATTCAACTTGGAAACCAAAGAACGGATGGCTTTTTCCTGGCCAACGATCTCTTCTAAAGAGGAAGGGCGAAGGATTTCCAAAGCGGACCGGTTGAGACTGATATGTTCCATAACTTCCAGCTGGCCATATTTTTTGAGGGTCTGGGCGTTTTCGCGGTTGTTGTTCTGCTCTTTCAATACCTGGGCCTGAAGATCCCGCAAATATTCATTATATTTTTCATTCATTTTATCCTGAATGCGCTGTTGCAGGTCTTCTTCCACAGCTTTGCGGGCAAATTTTTCCGCAATCAGGTCCTCTATTTCATTCAGAGTTTTTTCCAGATCCTCATCGGGGTCCAAATCAGTTAAAGTTGGATTCTCCCATAATACCCGCTTCAAAGCCAGGATACGGTCACTGATCTCCTGGGAACTCATTAAATCTATAGCATCCAATTTGCTGGCTCTGAGTATCAAACCCTGCGTGCCATACAGTTGGTCCAAACTCTTGTAAATTGCTTCTATTTTCCAGTGTAATTGAGATGTTTTTCGATTCTGCTGCTCCTTCTTTCTCCTCTTCCTAACCTCATACTGCACGACATGTCCTCCTAGAGTTAATCTGTTGCTGTGACGATAACTTGCATTTCCGCCTGAACAGAGGGATAAATTTTTATTTTTACCGAATATTCTCCCACATGCTTAATGGGTTCCGTTAACTCAATCTTTTTCCGGTCTATACTGACCTTGAACTGCTGTTGAATGGTTTCTGCAATTTCCTTAGCGGTTACGGCTCCAAATAATTTGTCTCCGCCTCCGGTCCGAGCTTTTATGGTTACCGATTGCCCGTTCAGAATCTGCTGCACCTTAACGGCTTCGGTTTTTTCTCTTTCCTGGGTCTTGCGTTGTTTCTCCTGTTGTTCCTGAATCTCTTTCATACGGGTCTTGGTAGCCTCTACCGCCAATCCCTTGGGAATCAAGAAATTACGCGCATACCCATCAGCAACTTCTTTTATTTCACCTTTTTTGCCCTGTCCTTTAACATCCTGCAGAAAGACCACTTTCATCTCTTATTCCTCCTTCGCTCGCAATCTCCGGTAGTCCAGCAGTGAATCAAACAACCCGATCACCGTCAAAAAAATGATTGCCGAAGCAGTGAACAATAGTGACAGGACGACCAAGACGATCGCTATAACTCTGCGGATACGCCCCTGGTACCGCCTTACTTTATATACAACGGCGGCTAAACCATAATAAAGCGCAATGGGTACGGTGATCAGCAGTATATTCGATCCTGCATAGTAGATCGCAGACAACTGATCACGCCCCCACAACCACAGAACAAGACCGACGATGACGACCCATGCCATCTGCCAGGGCATGATCTCCTGATCAAAAGGTTTTCTTATTAGACGGTTGAGGTTGCGTTTTTGGCCCCAAAATGAGGCCAAAAAAAGCATGAAAAATACTGCCATTATAGCCTGAAGATAGTAAAATGCCGGCAAGTGCCGTACTGCAGCTCTCATAAATGACAAGAGCGCCTTTTTTACTTCCTCCGAGCTTAATCCCTGCTTTTCATATAATTCCATCAGGCCCGAGTCTTCATAATACTTTATCGTTTCTTCCACCTGAGCTTCCATTTGCTGTTCTACCTGCTCCATACCCAGGCCACCGGAAGTATAATAAAGCCATCCCAGTAATAGACTTGCTCCAATGACCGCAGATATGACTCCCCAGCGCTGAACGTAATAATAATCACGGCCCTGCCCAGCCCACCAGCTCATCACCACCGCCGGGACAATGAAAAAACCCATCAAGGTAATGGTATTATTAAGCCCAGTCAGAGAAGACACGATTAGCACATTCAGTACAATTATAACTGTTAATCCCCTGGCATCCAGGCGTAAAGCTCCGATTAACAGGCTGCTTCCCCATAGTATGGCTGCAAGCAATGTAAAGAAAGGCAATACCGCCATAAGTACGGCAAATGCTGAAGTCCATAAGGCAATTCGTATAAACTGGGTCAAGTGATCACCTCTTTTGGTTCTCTATATAATGCAGCAAATCAGAGAGATCTCCATACCACCGTTCCACTTCATGACCGTTATTGATATTAGCTAACAGCTGAGCTTTAACTTTGGTATCCACTGTATGAAAACTTACACCTACCCGCTTGCCCAGCAGGTAAGCTACGATTATTATAGCAGCCAGAGCATCGGCTGCAGCATCATTGCCTGTCTTCAATAAAGCTTTGAACAAAGCCCCCACCGAATCTACCAGTTCGGCTTTAAGCCACTCTATAATCTTCAGGTTCTTGGCAACATCTATTTCCCGGTTTTTACTGGCCAAATTACACACCTCCCCGATTTGGTGAGTTCTGCGCTGCTTATCCTTTTTCCTGCCCACCAGAGGTGCAAAGGAGGCTATAAAAGGCAAAGCCCCCGAATCGGGGGCTTATAGTTATTCGCTGGTGTATGGCAGAAGAGCCAAAATCCGGGCCCGCTTAATAGCGGTAGTCAGCTGGCGCTGGTGAAGGGCACAGTTTCCGGTAATTCTCCGGGGGAGAATCTTGCCACGTTCAGTAATATAGCGTCTCAGCCGTGGGATCTCCTTGTAATCGATATGTTCTATCTTATCTGCGCAGAAATTGCATTGACGTCTCTTTTTGCGGCGTTCTTTCTTGATCATCGCTATCCCTCCTTAAAAAGGAATTTCGTCATCCTCCGTACTGTCCACGAAGTCGATATCGTCCAGGCTGATCTCGGTTCCGAGATCATCCCATTGGTCTTTTTTAGGCTGGTTCTGGAAAGAACCTCTTGATTCTGAACCGCTTGTCCCTGCTCGATCCAAAAAGCGTATGTCCTCGGCTACTACTTCCGTTACCTTGCGCTTTTGCCCATCCTGAGTTTCGTAAGTACGTACTTGGATGCTGCCGTCCACAGCTGCCAAGCGCCCTTTGCCCAAATAGTTAGCGCAGTTTTCGGCTAGCCCTCTCCAGGCAACAATATCAATAAAATCGGTCTGTTCCCGGTTATAGCGGCGATTTACCGCCAGGGTAAAACGGCACACAGCAGTACCATTGGGCGTATAGCGAAGTTCCGGATCATGGGTTAAACGGCCGATTAATATCACCCTGTTCAGCATAGCTTTCCCCTCCCAAGCCCTACGGACCTACTTCTCATCCTTACGGACGATTAAATACCGCAGGAAACGGTCAGATATTTTGATAACGCGGTCTAATTCTTCTACCGTCTCTGGCGTACCATTAAAGTTCCACAAATAATAAACACCTTCCGTATAGTCCTGAATACTATAAGCAAGGCGTTTTTTGCCCCAGCCACTAACCTCTTCCAGGAACTCACCGCCAAAGTCAGCTATAATTTTCTGCAAGCGTTCTTTGACTTCATTTACGGCTTCCTCTTCCAGGTCAGGCTTGAGGATGAACATTATTTCATACGCACGCATAGTGACACCTCCTCCCTGTGGACTAACCCATAAACGGGCCGGCTCCGGCGTGATAACCGGAGCAGGGACTGCCATACATTATACCTATAATTTTTCGCGGGTGCAACTGGAATTGACCTATAATGTGTTGGTCATTATCGATCTTTTTACAGCAGGCCTTTGATAAGCAGACTCTTTAACTCAGAGCAGGGTTTTTCGATGATGAATGTATCATTAAACAAGGCTTTCAAAATGGCCAATGGTTCGTTATGCTCGTTGTTTTTAATGCCGATTACGCAGAAACGCCAGTGCTGGGGCAGGTTGTTAACCGTTACCAGATCGCCGGGCTGAAATTCTGTTTTACCTGCTAATTTAAGCGTCATCTAACCTTTCCCTCCTCCCGGTGGTGGTTACCATATTATATGCACTCCCGGGAGGAAGTGTTGTCACGATTCCGTTGGTTCAATTACCTTGATCATGCGCCGCTCAAACTCGGAGCGGGGCATCATTACTAAGCGGCCGCAGCCCTGGCAGCGAATTTTTATATCCGCCCCCATACGGGTTACCTCCCAGTTATAGCTGCCGCAGGGGTGCTTTTTTTTCATGCGCACTATGTCACCCAGTTTAAAACTCTTTCTCTCCATGAAACCCCTCCCAACTCCGCTGTTGATCCGTCTTTGTTATTTGCGACGCACATAAATCCTTCCCGGCCGCTGAGCAGTTTCGGTGCGAATTCTTCCCACCAGAACCGCTGGAACCTGCCGGTCCTGGAGAGCCTGGAGCAGGGTATCTGCCCGGGATTCACCGGTGGCAATCAATAGACCCCCCGCTGTCTCCGGGCAAAAGAGTAGGTCCTTTATGGCATCTTCCGGGTTCTGTTCGTATACTACCTGGTCGGCCAAATAGTCCCGGTTACGATAGGCTCCCCCCGGCACCAATCCCATGGCAGCATAATCCAACGTCCCCTTAATCAACGGGATATTATCGGTGTACAGCTCGGCTTCTACCCCCGAAGCCGCCGCCATTTCGTGCAAGTGCCCCAATAGGCCAAAACCAGTTATATCGGTAGCAGCGTGAACCCCCACTTCCTGCATAACCTCACTGGCTTCTCGATTAAGAGTGGTCATCCAGCAGGCAGCTTCATCGTAAGCGTCCTGGGAGGCCAGATCGGCTTTCACTGCCGTGGCAATAATACCGTTGCCAATAGGTTTGGTTAATACCAACACATCACCGGGCTGGGCCCCCGCATTGCTGATGATGCGGTCAGGGTGAACCATACCCGTCACGGAAAGGCCATACTTGGGTTCCTGATCATCGATGGTATGTCCTCCCACCAAAAGGGCACCAGCTTCCTCAATTTTGGACAGACCTCCGGCCAGGATACGGCGCAGTACCTGCAAATCCTCACATTCCGGATAACAAACGATATTCATGGCCAGCCGCGGAGTTCCTCCCATGGCGTAAACATCATTGATAGCATTAGTAGCCGCAATCTGACCGAAAAGATAAGGATCATCTACCATAGGGGTAAAGAAATCTACGGTTAGTATCAGTGCTGTATCGGGACTAATGCGGAAAACTCCGGCATCATCACGGGTTTCAGTTCCCACCAGCAGGTCAGGATGATTGGGGAAAACTGAATCTTTAAGTACTTCTTCCAGGGTCCCCGGACCCATTTTAGCTGCTCATCCAGCAGCCCGAACCATTTGTGTCAGGCGTTTTTGATTCACTCCCCCAATCCTCCCTTCTGGATAACTTAACCAGCAAATGACGCAAAAAAGGCTTGGTAAGCTTTGTAGGTCATGTAAATATCAGCCTTGCTGGAAACTTCAAAAGGTGAATGCATTCCCAGAAGCGCCGGCCCGCAATCTACAACCTCCATGCCGTAGCGAGCTACATACTGGGCTACGGTACCTCCTCCGCCGGAGTCCACTTTGCCCAATTCTCCCACCTGCCAGATGACCCGGTTATCATCGAAAAGCCGGCGTATCTGACTGAGGAATTCCGGGTTGGCATCATTGGAATCATATTTACCCTTCGAGCCAGTATATTTGGTTAGCACCACACCGCGCCCCAGAAAACTGTTGTTCATTTTTTCAAATACATCCACATAGTTGGGATCCACTGCTCCGTTAACATCCGCTGACAGAGCATAGGAACCGGCCAGGGCTTTCCTTACTGTATAATAATCACCATAACCTGCTTTTTGCATTAATTCAGCCACAAACAGTTCTACTACCAGCGATTGCAGCCCGGTATTGCCACTGCTGCCGATTTCTTCTTTATCGGCCAGCAGGCACATAGCTGTGCGCTGGGGCACCGCGATGTCCAATATAGCCCGCAGCGATGTGTAGGCACATACCCGGTCATCCTGGCCAAATCCGCCCACCATACTCCGGTCCAAACCAACATGGCGAGCTTTGAAAGCTGGTACAAACTGGAGTTCCGCCGAGGTAAAGTCCTCTTCCTCAATGCCATAGCGCTGCTTCAAAAGCTTCAGAACACTGGCTTTCACCGGGTCTTTGCCCCCATCAGCTTCAGGTCTGCTGCCCACCAGGGCGTTGAGGCTTTCTCCCTTGATGGCATCTGCCATTTTCTGCTCCATCTGTTCCTTGGCCAGATGGGGCAGCAGGTCAGCAATAGTAAATACTAGGTCGTCTTCGTCCTCGCCCAAGCGAATGTCCACCCGGGTACCGTCCTTTTTCAGAACTACCCCGTGCAAGGCCAAGGGCATAGCCAGCCACTGGTATTTTTTTATTCCTCCATAATAGTGAGTTTTCAGCAGGCTCAGTCCTTCAGCTTCATATAACGGACGAGGCTTTAGGTCCAGCCGGGGAGTGTCTATATGTGATACGATCAGGTTTACGCCCTGCCGTAAATCCTGGCGGCCTATGATAATCAGGGCGCAGATTTTCCCTTTGGCCTCGATATATAGTTTGTCTCCGGGTTTTATGTCACTAACCTGATCCAGAGATTGAAAACCATGAGCCTGAGCCAGGTTGCGTACATAATCCACCGCCTCACGCTCCGTCTTAGCCTGATTGAGGAAATCAATATAATGGTCAGCAAAAAGATAAGCTGCTTGAGTCTCTTCTTCACTCATTTTCATCCAGGCATTGTTTTTGAGATCCTCTCCTAATTCGTTCATAGTTAGGCCTCCTTTAGTCAATTAGATTTAGTTTCCCTGACCTTTTCCGGCTCTATACTCCGCTGCCCATACCCAGCATGGTTTTCAGCAGCATGAAGATATACAACAGCTTGGGCACCAGATAAGAACTCGTCATGGCATTTAACAACCCCTGGGCTGCTGCATAACCTAGATTGGCTGCCAATTTAATAGCGGGTTGAATCAGTCCCAGGATAACAGTTAGTATGAGCAGGTTCTTAACCACCACCAGAACCAGGCCCAGGACGGCATTCAACCATCCCAAGAGTCCCCAGGAAACCAGGGTATTAAAAAGACCGAATAGCATCTGCAGGATACGAGCTCCCGCAAAAGTTATTAATAGAAAGCAGGCCAGAATAAGTATAAAATGAGCCAGAGCATCAGCCGCTGTGGCGGCAGCCAGCTCATCTCCAGCAACCCACGATAACGGCAACGGCAAGGCCGCCACCGGCAGGTGCCCGGCCAGAGCATCTGCCACAGCAGTACGCGCTCCAAAATGTTCTTCTAACAGCAGCACCAAATCGTCACTGAACAGCAATGCAATAATAAAGGCACTGATGGTGCCGAACAGACTGCCAAATGATTTAACAAATCCCTCCCGCATTCCTGCCAGGCCACTTAATCCAATTAAAACCAGTATAATAAGGTCAACCAGGTTAGCCTGCACAATTTCACCTGCCTTAATATAACATCCATATTATAGCACACCAGGGTGGAGGTAAACTTAACTCAGCAGGGAACTATAATACAGGCGAGGTCTGGCAGCAGTTCATGAATTTTATGTCTGCTGAATATTTTATATATACCTATTTGACTAACTTTTAGCCGGCTATTGTATATCACCGCTGCTTCATAGTAAATTAATAAATGAGGTGTGGTGTTTTGGATTTCACCGAATTAACCAGCGTAGATGCAGTTATAGCCTATGTAAAGACTTTTGGAGTTATGGCACCTCTGGTTGCCTTCGGACTTTTTGTGGTGCAGGCTGCGCTGCCAGTGTTCCCTTACATTATTCTGGCCGCGGCAGGTGGAATTCTATTTGGCTTTAAAATGGGCTTTTTGTTGTCCTGGTCAGGCGCTCTGGTGGGAGCTACCCTGGCCTATTGGGTATGCCGGTTGCTGGCCGCCGAGTGGGCCGAACGCAAACTTAAACAGCGCTTTGGCTACGATGTAAACCGAACTGACGGCCGGCTGGCCTTCTGGAGCATCGTGCTCGCACGTATAGTCCCGGTGATTCCCACGCCTATAATAAATGCGGTAGCTGCAGTGGGCGGGGTTTCGTTCTGGAACTTTTTCTTTTCCTCCGCCATAGGTAAAATACCTTCCGCCGTCTTATATACCGGCCTGGGGCTGGCTCTGTTTAGAACCCGGGATGTCAAGCTGGCCTTGATTATAATAGCTGCTATCATCGCTCTGGCAGTTGGAGGACGCTATTTTGCCAAGGACCGCTTCTTTAAAACCCCTAGCCGGCATCCATAATTATGTAGATATTTCCCGGGAAATAATGGATGAAAGACTATTTTGAACAGCTTAAGCCAAGGATGTTCCCTGAACATCCTTTTTTCGACTTGTTAACCTTTTGAGTCGGTCATACAATGAAAGTGCCTTTTCAGTGTGTCATTGCTGTGTAAATAGCTCTTGCGATGATGAAAAAACTTTTCATGTGTCCATCGCCTGGTGAGCATATTATAGACAGCAGGAAATAAAGGAGATTGATGGTCCTGGCTGATCATCCTGTTACTAAAGAAATTAAAGAACTCTTCTCGGTAGATGAAAAAGCCCTGCGCAACATCGCCGAACTTTTTAAAGAACAAATGCTGCTGGCCGCAAACCAACAGCCTTCCTCGTTACGGGCGCTGCCATCATTTCTGCCCGCCGCCACCGGCCGGGAACAGGGGAATTATTTAACCATTGATCTGGGGGGAACTAATATTAGGGTCAGCAGCGTAACCCTGCATGGTAATGGACAATGGTCGGTACAGGCTAAAGTACAGCGGCCTTGGCGAGATCCGGATCAGGGATATGATCTGACCACTGCCGATACTGATGGCGAAGAGCTCTTTGATTTTGTTGCGGATTTGGTAGCCCAAGTATATGCTCTCTTCCCAACCCACCAGCTGGCCATGACCTTCTCCTATCCTATGGAGCAGCAGAGCAAAAGAGAAGCCTGCTTGCTTCACTGGACCAAAGAATTGAAGCCCCGCAACACTGTGGGCAGAAGAATTGACCAAATGCTTATGGATGCTTTATCCCGCCGGGGTTTAAAGGGACTAGCCCTGGCAGCTATCCTCAATGACACCACCGCCTGCTTTCTTACTGCTTCCTATCAAGAACGAGGGGTTAGAGCCGGCTCCATCTGCGGCACCGGTCATAATACCTGCTGCCTTTACCCGTTTTTTACTGATAGCCCACCCATAATCATTAATCTGGAATCAGGCAACTTTGACCTCCTGCCCGCCAACCATTTTGATGCCCGGCTGGATTTGCTCAGTGACAATCCCGGTCAACAACGATTGGAAAAAATGACGGCCGGTAAGTATCTGGGAGAGCTTTGGCGTCTGGTTTATTGGGAATCGGTGCAGCAGAATGTTTTGCCTCATCCAGCTTTGTCCTTGCTTGATCAACCTTTTTCGGTTAACACAGAACAAATAGGCTATTTGTATTCAGACCCTGCCAGTACATCTTCCCGGCAGTGGTACCAGCAAAGCGGCTTAGCCCACTATTCGTCCGAACACCTCTCTCTATTACAGGCAATAGCCAGCGCGGTTATTAAGCGCAGTATAAGCTTGATAGCGGCCAGTTATGCTGGAGTATTAACTGCCCTTCCCCCAATGGATCATCCTGTTGTCATTGCTGTTGATGGTTCAGTTTTTCTTTCCCTGCCTGGGTTCACCAGCGGGGTGGAAAATCTGCTGGCTGACTTGCTGCCTCAATATCCGGTACGGTTGTTATTGACCCCGGACGGGTCCAGTATCGGAGCTGCAGTAGCAGCCGCTCTGCCTCCTTGCTACCTGGAATAACTATCCATGTTTATTTATGGCTTTGCTGGAACTACTATTTTAAAGAATCAGGGGCTGGTAATATTTGTACCCTAGGCACCCTGGATATATTTAGTTAGGATAGGGGACAAGGAGGTAGATAAAAATGAAGAATTTGTTAAAAATGGTCATAATGGTCGCGCTCATCTTCTCCCCCTTACATAATTTTGGCTTTTTGCCATCGGCTGAGGCAGTACCGGTGATTAAAGTCAGGCCGGTATCAGTCGAGGTGCTTCCCGATTACCTGGTTAACAAGATTGAGAATGGCACAACCTGTTATCCCAGTAAAACCCCGGTAGTTCGAGTTTACCGTTCAGTCAAGCCCGGTATCAAACCTGACGTTCCGACTCCGGCACCATCCCCGGCGCCCGCTCCCAATCTGGAGCCGCAGACTCCTGCGCCAGCGCCTGCTCCCCAGCCTGCGCCTGAAACACCGGCACCAGTACCTGCTCCGGAACCGATGCCCTCTGACAATTTCTCGGCCATGCAGGCGGAAATGCTGGGATATATCAATGCCGCCAGAGTACAGTATAATTTGGCACCCCTTACCCTGGACAGCGCTTTGTGCAACGGAGCTTATCTAAAATCAAAGGACATGGCCGAAAACAACTATTTCAGTCATACTTCCCCCACTTACGGAAGTCCCTTCGCCATGATGAAGAGCCTGGGCATCTCCTACCGGACCGCCGGTGAAAATATCGCCAAAAATACCAGCGTTAAAGGCGCTCATGATGCTTTCATGAATTCCGCCGGACACCGCCAGAACATCCTGGGAAGCAGTTATAGTAAGGTGGGATTGGGATTTTATCAAGAAGGCCACTACCTGTATGTAACCCAATGGTTTACTAATTAATCTTATTCCTACTGCAATAAATAAGCCCCTTGAGTTCTCTAGGCTCAAGGGGCTTTGTCCTTCCCGCGCAGTCGTTCATGGTTTCTTTTGAAACCCACTCTTCAAAAAGATGGGGGTCCGGCTAACTGTATCTGCCTACCATCATCCTCAATCAGGCATGACATCCTCAGCTAGACCAAAACTCCCTGGGTTCATTTGTGGTTAAAAATAATACCGTTCCGCGATCCTTGCAGGTTAGATACCTAAGTATCTTGCCTATGTAGTATAACAGGGCTCCCGTGGCGACCACAAAGGGAATTAATGGAAGCTGAAACAGGCAGCGGGATAAGCATACTAAATCATAGGCTTGAAAGATGAATCCAAAAGCTGTGGGGCACTCCAAAGAAATATTTATATCGCTTTGCTAAAAACAATTTGAAATTCTGTACCTTTACCGGGCTCACTTACCACGTGTATTTGTCCTGCATAGGCCAAAACTACATGTTTAACAATGGCCAATCCCAGACCGGTTCCGCCGGACCTTTTGGAGCGGGATTTATCTACGCGGTAAAACCGTTCAAAAATCCGCTGTTGCTCTTCCGCAGGTATGCCGATGCCATTGTCGGCTACAGTTATTTTAATTTCCTCGCCAGTCTGGGCAATAACAACTTCAACCTTTCCGCCCGCTTTGTTGTACTTTATGGCATTATCGATGAGATTATAGAACAGCTCATATATCAAAAAGCGGTTGGCAGTCATTTCCCCGGAACCGGCAAAGTTTATCGCCACCTGATGCTCGGCGGCTTTTTGCTCTAAAGCCCCGGCACATTCCCAGGCTACTTCAGCCAGGTCGACTTTTTCACACCGGGCTTGTACTTTCCCTTCGTCCAGCTCTGAGAGCATCATAATATCTTCAATTAAAGCCATAAGCCGGGCGGCTTCATTTTTTATTTTGCAGTAGAAAACCGGCTTGTCGCTGTCCTTGACTACGCCTGCCTCCAACATTTCCGCATTACCATAAATGCTGGTCAGGGGAGTTTTCAATTCATGGGAAACATTAGCCGAAAACTCTTTGCGCATCCTTTCGGCTTCGCTCTTTTCTGTAATATCCAGAAAGAATACCACCACCCCGATTTCCGCCACCGGGCTGATCAGGGCACGATACTCCCTTTTTCCCTTCTGAAAGCTCATTTCGCTTCTGTAACCCTGCAAGGCCTTTTGGATATTATCTGCAAAGTCAATATTCCGCAGCAGTTCCAAGGCGCTGCGTCCTTCCATGGACTCCCTGATTTCGAAAATGCTTGCCGCACTTTTGTTAACCGAAAGAACATCTCCATGCCGGTCAAGCAGCACTACACCTTCACTCATGTTATCCATAATGGCATTGATGGTATCAGTACGGGCTTTTAATTTTTCATTATCCTCCGCTATCTGGCGGCGATGCTGTATAATAGTTTTTACGAAGGGCGCCAATTCATCGTAAGGGATATCAGGGACCCCATTCAGATTGACTTTTTTTATAGGTTCTACCACTTTTTGCGCCAGTCGTCCCGCCACAAAATAACCCAGTATAACCGTAAATAAAACTATGGCAATGACCGTAGGCAGAGCTCCTGCAAACATTTTCCAAATGCTATTGATGGTTTTGGCCACGCGCAGAACCGAACCGTCCGCTAGACGAACCGCATAATAATAGGTCCGCAATCCTATAGTGTTGGAATAGCGGCTGCTCTCACCCTCACCGGAGGAAAGAGCCTCGCGAACCTCTTCCCGGTATAGATGGTTTTCCATGAGTTTATGGTCGACGGTGTTGTCAAAGGCCACCGTTCCATCCGGTTCTATCAGAGTAACGCGTATGTCATGGACATCCCCCAGAATATTTGCCACATACTCCAGATCATAGCTGGCCAGCATTTTTGCGCGCACCTGCAGATCGCTGCGCACCTGGGCGGCAAATTTATTATAAAAGAGCAGGCACAACACAGCGGCTACCACCAAAACGGCACCCGTTGTAAGCACCATGATGTTGAAAAATATCTTCTTTTTCAAGGGCTACTCCCCAATCTTGTACCCGACATTGCGCACGGTTTTTATTTCATTCCCCGCCTGGCCCAGTTTGTGACGAAGTGACTTGATGTGCATATCCACGGTCCGGCTCTCGCCGTTATAGTCAAATCCCCAAACCTGTTCCAGCAGCTTATCGCGGCTTAAAGCAATACCCTGGTTTAACATCAGGTATTGAAGCAGTTCAAATTCCTTGTAGGTGAGAGGTATTTCTGTATTATCAACAGTTACCACCCGCTTGGCCGGATGCAGGGAAATCCTGCCGATTTTAAGTTCACCGGGTTCATCCATGTTTTGTTGGCACCGGCGCAATACTGCCTTAACCCGGGATATCACTTCCATTACGGAAAAAGGCTTGGTAACATAATCGTCCGCCCCTAAATCCAAGCCCTTTATACGATCCAGTTCACTGCCTTTGGCGGTAAGCATGATAACCGGAATCTGTTGGTAGCGGTCGGTTTGCTTCAGCCTTTTAAGTATGCTTAAGCCATCGATTCCCGGCAGCATGATATCCAGCAGAATTAAAGCTGGGATGCTTTTAGACAATACCGTGAAAACCTCTTCCCCATCGGCAAAGCCCTCCGCTTCAAATCCCGCTGTGTTTAAAGCGTATAACACCATTTCTCTAATGTTGTCATCATCTTCGATAACAAAAATCTTCTGCATAATCCACCCTATAAAACCTATTTTTCTTTATGCCTGCCGGTAATGGAAAAAATCACCCACCTGGCTATGTTGACCGCGTGATCTCCGATCCGCTCATAATATTTGGCTATCTGCATCAGATCAAAAGCCTGTTCGCCATTATTAACATCTTCGTGCACCAGCGCTATTAATTCCCTTTTGATCAGTATATACAGTTCGTCAACTACATCGTCATACTCAATTACCGCCTCGGCAAGAGCCAAATCCTTTTTTACATAAGCGTCAATGCTCTCCGTCACCATTTTAATAGTGGCTTCAGCCATCTGGGGAATATGCTCCAGCTTTTTGATGTAAGTCTGATCTGCCAGGTAGATGCAAAGTTCGGAAATATCTGCCGCCTGATCGCCAATCCGTTCCATGTCGGTAATCATTTTGAGTGCAGAGGAAATCTGCCGTAAATCCCGGGCCACCGGCTGCTGGCTTAAAAGCAGTTTTAGACACTGGCTTTCAATGTTCTTCTCTTTTTCATCAATAACACCATCGCCCTCTATTACTTCCCGGGCCAGAGAAACATCATGCTCCACTAGGGCCTGAGTAGCTTTGGTTATAGCCCGTTCAATCAGCGCTCCCATTTCCACCAGACTGTTGTGAAGGACAGACAGCTGTTCGTCAAATCGGCTTCTCATCATCCAAACCTCCCGGTGATATAATCTTCAGTCCGCTTATCCCGCGGCACGGAAAACATAACTTCTGTTTCGTCGTATTCAATAAGTTCACCGAGAAGAAAAAAAGCTGTCTTGTCACTGATTCTGGCGGCTTGCTGTATATTATGGGTCACGATAATTATACTATATTCATTTCGCAAGGTTAGCAACAGCTCTTCGATCTTCCCGGTAGAAATAGGGTCTAATGCACTGGTGGGCTCATCCATCAGCAGCACCTCCGGCGACACCGCCAGCGCTCTGGCGATGCAAAGCCGCTGTTGTTGTCCGCCGGATAAGCTCAGGGCTGGCTTTTTCAGCCGGTCTTTCACCTCATCCCATATAGCCGCACCCTGCAGGGATCTTTCCACAATCTCATCGAGTTGGTATTTAGAAGTGATGCCGTGGGTACGCGGCCCGAAGGCGATATTGTCGTATATGCTCATAGGAAAAGGATTGGGTTTTTGGAATACCATCCCCACCCGCTTGCGCAGGATGTTGACATCCATATCTCCATAGATGTCCTCATTGAACAGCTCGACCCGGCCGGTGATCTTACAGCCTTCCACCAGGTCGTTCATGCGGTTCAAGGTTTTTATCAAGGTGGATTTTCCACAGCCGGATGGGCCGATAAAAGCAGTAATATTACCTTTTTCCATGGATAGATTAATGTTTTTCAACGCTTGAAAAGCGCCATAGTGCACATTGAGGTTTTCTATGGTAAAGCAGTTCATGGGTGGCCTCCAATCCTTTGGGCTATTTTTACCGACAGCATATTTATCATCACTACTACCAGCAAAAGAATCACTGCGGTGGCATATCCCTCGTTAATATGCAGTCCCTCGCTGGATAAGGCGTACATGTGCACCGATAAGGTTCGCGCGGACATCAACAGGTTTTCCGGTACCTGCGCCACAGTTCCGGCCGTATAGATTAAGGCAGCCGTTTCACCTACGATACGCCCCACAGCCAGTATGATTCCCGCCAGAATCCCGGGCAGGGCAGAAGGCAATACGATTCTAAAAACAGTGCGCAGCTTTCCGGCTCCCAAGCCGAAGGCTCCTTCCCGGTACATATCCGGTACGGCTTTGATCGCCTCTTCGCTGGAACGCATGATGAGCGGCAAAATCATTATCGATAGAGTAAATGCACCTGCCAGCAGGGAAAAGCCCCATCTCAAAAAGGTGACGAAAAACAGCATTCCAAACAGGCCATAAACAATGGAGGGGATGCCGGCCAATGTTTCCGTAGTAGCGCGGATGAAAGCCACTGATTTGTGACCTCGGCTGGCATATTCCGTCAGGTAAATTGCTGCACCAACACCTAAGGGCACTGCAATAACCAGCGAGCACAGAGTCATTAAAATAGTTGATATCATAGCCGGCAGCAGCGATACATTTTCGCTGTTATAAGTAAACGAAAACAGCGAGGGGTTAATGTAAGGAACACCCCGTACAAGAATAAAGACTATGATGAATAGAAGGGTAGCAATCGTAACCACAGCCGCTGCCCAAGTTACAAAACCCATTATGACTTCCTGCCGGTTTTGTTTCTTCATGGGTTCACCCTCCTGGTGAGAGCGGAAAAGCTCAAATTAATAATCAATATGAAGACAAACAATACCACCCCTGTGGCTATCAGGGCTTCCCGGTGCAGTTCCGCTGCATATCCCATCTCGATAACAATGTTGGCGGTAAGGGTTCGTACGCCTGCTAACAAGGACACCGGCATACGTGCCTGATTTCCCGCCACCATTATTACCGCCATGGTCTCGCCAATAGCACGGCCGATGCCCAGCACCACCGCGGCCAAAATACCAGACTTAGCTGCCGGAAGCACCACAAAAAACAGACTGCGGTAAGGTCCTGCACCCAGTGCCAGCGCACCTTCATAGTACTGCTCGGGTACTGCCCGCAAGGCGCTTTCAGCCAGCCCGATAACCGTAGGCAGAATCATGATTCCCAGCAAAATACAGGCGGAAAGGATGCTGTTACCGGTAAGGGGTACAATAGCAGCCATGCCAAAGAAACCATATACCACCGATGGTATCCCCGCCAGCAAATCAACACCGGGCTTAACGATACGGTAGAGTTTTGAGGGGCATACCCGGGCAAGAAAAGCCGCGGTCAATACGCCAATAGGAACGCCGATTAAAATTGCCCCGGCGGTCACATACAGGCTGCCTACAATCATGGGCAAAATACCAAAGACAGGGGGAATATCAGTGGGAGACCATTCCCTGCCGGTCAGAAAATCCAACACACCGATTTTGCTCATCGCCGGCAACCCGTTAGCGAAAAGGAAAAAGCAGATAAGCCCTACTGCCAGTATAGAAGTGAGAGCTGTGATGAAGAAAACGGCACCCATATATTTTTCCTTGAGCTGGTTCATTATTGGATCTCACTCCACTTGGTTAATTCACCGGTGAAAATACCCCTTACCTGTTCTTTGGTAAGACTTAAAACAGGATTTTCATTGTTGACAATAACGGCAATCCCATCCCAGGCGATCTGCGTGGAAATAAGCTGTTCCAATTCGCTGTCTTTCAAGGCGCGGCTGGCCATGCCGATATCGCAGGTTCCTTCAATAGCACCGGTCATTCCGGCGGAAGAATCGCTGAGCTGGATCTCTATGATTGCATTGGGATTGATCTCCAGATAGGCTTCCTTTAACTTTTCCATAACCGGGGTTACCGATGATGAACCAGCCACTACTATTTTCCCCGCCGGCTTGCTTCCAGCATAGGCTGGAGCATTTTCGTCCACCGCTATATAGCTTTTGGCAACCACTGCCTGCCCATCGCCAGATAGAATAAACTCAATAAAGTCCTTCGCCAGTCCGGCAGGCTCTCCTTTAGTAGCAATATTAAAGGGACGGGCTACCGGGTAAGTGCCGTTTTGCACATTCTCGGCGGCAGGGTCCACACCGTCAATCTGTATCGCTTTTACAGTCTTATTAATAGAGCCCAGGGATATATAGCCGACAGCATACTTATCCCCGGCGATATTGGTCATCATTACATCGGTTTGCTTGGCAATAACCGCTTCTTTAGTGGTCAGGTCCTTCTTACTGCCGTCAGCACCTTTTACTTCTATTCCAAATAACTCAATAAAAGCACTGCGGGTTCCGGAACCATCTTCCCTGGATACAACCCTGATCGTTTTTGAGGGGTCAAATTCACCTGCGTCCCTTGTACAGCCGGCTATAGTTCCTGCCGCAATTAACAAAAGCAACAAGAAAAAGATGATTCTTTTCATTAGAAAACTTCCTCCGTCTTTTATTACTTCACGCACATAATAGAGGAGGAAAATGTAATCTAACTGAGGCTGCAGGTAAAATCTATGTAAAGTCTGCCCTCACAAATTAACCCCCCTGCTTGCAGAAAATAAAAAAGGCACTTCATCGCTGAAATGCCTTGCATATATTATTTACCCTTTGAAAACGTACCAGCCCTCACTGTGTCATCGCGAGGAGCGAAGCGACGTGGCGATCTCATTTCTAAACCCGTCTCAATTCATTGCAATGTTCTTCAACATATGAAAATTGGCGGAGGCGTGTGCGAATCGAACACACCAACGGCAGGATCACTACCGCTCGGCTGGATTTGAAGTCCAGGCGGCCCACCAGGACCGATCCGCCTCCGCATTAGTTGACCGCTTATAGAGTATATAACCCTATTCAAGCTTTGTCAAATGAATAGGCCTAGATAGAATAAACCCCTTTTCATTATCGCTGCTAATGAGAAGGGGTTTAAAACTTTATGTTATATAAGCTTATCCGGGTGCGTCTACTCCTCCATGCTAGAGACTACCAAAACCGATTCAATGTCATAACCGCGCTGTTTGATCTCTTCTACTATATCATTGCATTCCATGGTTTCTACTCTCATAATTGCTTTGTACTTATCCTTTTTCTCATCGTAGTAAGCTACGGCATTGAGAATGTTTACTCCGCGGCTGGAAATCAAACCAGCCAAGTCAGCCAGGGTTCCGGGGGCATCACTGATATATACGTCGATGCGGCTGTGGGGTTTCTTAACCCCTAAAATATCAATTAAAGCATCAAATACGTCGGTCTCGGTAATTATTCCTACCAGATTGTCACCATCCATAACCGGCAGACCGCTGATCTTGTTCTGGCGCATGATCTTGGCAGCAGTTTCTATATAGGTTTCAGGAGTGACCGTGACCACTTTCTGCTTTTTAGGCAAGATATCTTTTATTTTGGTTTTGGCCAGCAAGTAATTAAGTTCATGCACACTGAGTGAAGTAGCGGACGATGGAGCAGCCTGGTTTAAGTCGGATAAAGTAATGATGCCAACCAGTTGGCCCTTGTCCTGAACCGGAAGCCGTCGGATGTTGCTTTCTTTCATGAGGCGAAAGGCTTCGGTTAAACTGGTATCCAGCTGCACAACTTTGACCTCTGTGCTCATCCGATCTCTTACCTTCATAGATATAACCCCCTTTACTGCTTGTGGGCTTATCCGCCCAGGTAGGCTTTTTTAACCTGTTCGCTGTTCATCAGTTCCTGAGCCGTACCCTGTAACACTATCTCCCCGGTTTCTATAACATATGCTTGATCAGCTATAGATAACGCCATATTAGCATTTTGCTCCACCAACAAAATGGTGGTGCCGCGTTTATTTATATCCTTGATAATTTCGAAAATCTCCTTAACCAAAAGGGGTGCCAAACCCATGGAAGGTTCATCCATCAGCAGCAGCTGCGGCTTGGCCATTAAGGCCCGCCCGATGGCCAGCATTTGCTGTTCACCGCCGCTTAAAGTACCTGCCAATTGTTTTTGCCTCTCCTTGAGACGGGGAAATCTGGTAAATACTGTTTCCAGATCTATAGCTATTTGTTTCCTATCCTTGCGCAAGTAGGCACCCATTTCCAGGTTCTCCATAACAGTCATGGAGGGAAATACCCGCCGTCCTTCCGGCACATGGCAAACACCTAAACCTACTATCTTCTCAGGGGGAACGTGGGTTATGTCCTGGTTATTATAGATTATTGACCCGGAACGCGGCCGCAGTAACCCAGATATGGTCTTTAAGGTAGTAGTTTTGCCTGCTCCGTTGGCTCCGATCAGTGTTACTATGGAGCCCTGTTCCACGCTAATGGATAGTTTCTTTAATGCATGAATAGCACCGTAATAAACATCAATTTCCTTGACCTCGAGCACTAGCTGACCTCCTCTCCCAGGTATGCTTCAATAACTCGCTTGTTATTGCGGATTTCCTCTGGGGAACCTTCCGCTATAATCTGTCCATAATCCAGAACGTAAATCCTTTCGCATACTCCCATAACTAATGACATATCGTGCTCAATGAGAAGTATAGTCAGGTGAAATTGCTCTCGTATCGAGCGGATAAGTTCCATCAGTTCCGCTGTTTCGTTAGGATTCATACCTGCGGCTGGTTCGTCCAATATCAGCATCCGAGGATTAGTGGCCAGCGCCCGGGCAATTTCCAGACGGCGCTGCTCCCCGTAAGGTAAACTGGAAGCTTTCTCATAGCGTTTATCATCCAAGTTAAATATCTTCAGAAACTGCTCGGCCTTTTCCTCGATTTCATCTTCGCCTTTGAAGAAGCTGGGAATGCGCAGAACCGCACTGAGCAAAGGATATTGAACGTCCTTATGCAGGGCAATGCGAACATTGTCCAGGACGGTTAAATCGTTAAAAAGGCGGATATTTTGAAAGGTACGAGCAATTCCGCGGCGGCATATTTCATGGGGCGGCAACCCAGTGATATTCTGATCCGCGAAATGGATGGATCCTTCATCGGGTTTGTAGACACCGGTAATCAGGTTAAATACAGTGGTTTTACCGGCTCCATTGGGCCCGATCAAACCGATTAATTCCCGTTCCTCCAAATGGGCGTTAAAATCCAGTACTGCACTAAGTCCTCCGAAAGATTTATGGAGATGTTCAATATTCATTAGCTTCATTGTTGCTCACCCCGCAATCTTCCACGCAATCTTCCAAAGGTTCTTCTTCCTAATTCCCTATTGCCCATTAATCCCTGAGGCCGGTATATCATAACGAGAATTAATATTACCGCATACAGGATCATGCGCACGGCTGGGAAGGACTGCAGGACTGCTGTCAGAATGGTAATAAACATGGCAGCGATAACTGCGCCGGTTGTGCTTCCCAGTCCACCCAAGACCACCATAACCAGTATGTCGAAGGATTTCATGAAGTTGAAAGTTTCCGGTTTAATTATATAGAAATAATGAGCGTACAAGGCTCCTGCCAGGCCAGCAAACATGGCCCCTATAACAAAAGCCAGCACTTTATACTTGGTGGTATTTACGCCCATCAGTTCAGCAGCTATTTCGTCCTCACGTACGGAGATGATAGCTCTTCCGTAACTGGAATTAATCAAATTAACAATTACCACCAAAGTAACTACCACACCTGCAAATAGCCAAGGCCAGTTAGTCAGTTTGGATATACCCATGATTCCAGCAGGGCCGCCCACATAGTCAATATTCTGCAGAACCACACGAATGATTTCCCCAAAGCCCAGGGTGGCAATGGCCAGGTAATCCCCGCGCAGCCTTAGGGTGGGTACCCCAATGATGAACCCCGCCAGGGCTGCTGCCAGACAAGCAGCCACAATACCTACTATGAAGGGCAGGTCCATATAAGTAGTCATGATTACCGAGGCATAGGCCCCTACCGCCATGAACCCAGCATGACCCAGGGATAACTGCCCTGTAAAACCATTAATCAGATTAAGACTGACTGCCAGGATAATGTTAATGCACATGGAAGCCAGGTTTATTTGGTAGTATTGATTAAGCAGACCGGCACTTATCAAATATTGCACCAGGGTGAATATAACCACCAGGATGCCAACCTCAACAATAAATTGAACCGGTTTAAAATGTTGTGTTTTTTGCATCGATTTCACCTACACTTTTTCCCCGGTGTTCTTTCCAAACAAACCGGTTGGCTTAATCAGCAGAATAACAATTAGAACACCAAAGGCGACTGCATCTCTATAGAGGCTGCTACCGTAACCACTCACTAGAGTCTCTAAAATTCCCATAAGAAAACCGCCTACCATGGCACCAGGAATAATGCCTATTCCTCCCAGAACGGCGGCTACAAAGGCTTTTAAGCCAGGGATAATACCCATAAGCGGGTTTATGGAATTGTAATAAATCCCCATCATTACACCGGCCGCCGCAGCTAGAGCTGAACCGATAGCAAAAGTGATGGATATGGTTTTGTCTACATTAATTCCCATCAGCATGGCAGCTTCTTTGTCCAAGGAAACCGCTCGCATGGCTTTGCCGGTTTTAGTTCGTTTAATGATGTACTGCAAAATTATCATTAACACCACGGCAGATATGAAAACGAAAATATCTTTGCTCGACAGGGATATTCCCATCACATCGTAATTGGTTACAGGAAAAGCCTCGGCTGGGTACACTCTCTGATTAGGGGTTAGGAAGAAAATGGTAGTGTATTCCAAGAAAAAGGATACCCCTATGGCTGTTATCAGTGCCGCTATACGCGTGGAATTTCGCAGCGGCTTGTAGGCTACTTTTTCAATTAAAACCCCTAGTACTGCGCAGGCTATCATGGCCATGGCCATAGCTACAAAAATGTTTGTCCCCAGGACAGCTACGGAAAAGAAGCCAATATAGGCTCCTACCATCATGATGTCACCGTGGGCAAAGTTGATGAGCATGATTATGCCATATACCATGGTGTATCCCAGTGCTATTAGTGCATAGATGGCTCCCAGAGATAATCCATTAACCATTTGCTGCAAAAACTCTTGCAATAAAGCCACATCCTTTTGTTACAACTGAAAGAGAGGGCGTGTTGACCCTCCCTTTCAGAACTTGCAACACCTATCTTGAAATCAGATTTCCGTCTTTGTATTCAATGACAACAATGTTCTTAACAGGATTGTGATTCTCATCAATGCTCATCGTACCGGTAATTCCGGGAAAGTCCTTGGTTGCTTCCAGGGCTTCTTTGATCTTGATGGGATCAGCTTCACCAGCCCGCTCAATGGCATCGGCCAATAGTTTGGCAGCATCATAGCCCAGGGCAGCAAAGGAATCCGGTAGTTTGTTATATTTAGCCTTGTAAGCTTCTACAAAGCTCTGGATGGCCGGATCGGGATCTTCTACCGAATAATGGTTGGTGAAGTAAGTATTATTTAAAGCTTCCGCTCCCGCAACACTTACCATATCCGGGGAATCCCAACCATCACCACCGCCGATGGGGCAGGTGATTCCCATTTCACGAGCTTGTTTGATCAGTACCGCTACTTCGGTGTAATAGCCAGGTACATAAATAAACTCGGGGTTAGCACTCTTGATCTTGGTCAAGGTAGCGCGGAAATCTTTATCCCCGTTCACAAAACCTTCTTCAGCTACAATAGTACCACCCTTGGCGGTAAATTCCTCTTTGAAATATTTAGCAAGTCCGGTGGCATAATCATCAGAAGTGCTGCCATATATGGCGGCGTTCTTAACATTTAGCTCTTCCAGGGCAAAATTAGCCATGCGGCGACCCTGGTCAGAATCCAGGTAGCATACCCGGAAGATAAAATCTCTAACTTTATTGGCTTTCTCATCAACGGTCACATTGACAGCTGTCGCTGCAGGGGCCAGCAGCGGAATCTGGTTTTCCATCATAACCGAGGTACTGCCGGCTACATTACCGCTGGTCAAGGGGCCGATCTGAGCTACAATCTTCTCTCCTACCAGAGCAGCACTAACGCTCATGGCTTCATCGGGAATTGACTTACAGTCGCGGGACAGTGGTTCCAGCTGCTTGCCCAGAACACCACCGGCGGCGTTAATCTCTTCGATAGCCAGCAGAGCACCATTGGCAGCATTAGTACCATAGCTGGCTACTGCTCCGGACAGCTCTGTATTGATACCGATCTTAATGGTATCTCCTCCCTGCTGGGCAGAGCCGTTGTCTCCCCCCTGGGAACAACCGGCGACAATGCTCAGCATAAACAACATCAGCACTACCATCGATACCTTCCTACGTATCCTCATCAATCTTCCTCCTCATTACTTTTTATTGCCCTCACTCCCTCGAAAGGTTGTGAAAAACTCCCTGGGTTAGGCTGTCTGCAGTTCCCACTTGCCGCACCGGTCACCCCAGCGGGCCAGCAGTTCGCCATCTTGATAAAACTGTACTACTTCACAAGCATTGGAACACCCTTTGCATTCGAAACTGGTGGTAACAAATTTTATATCCCTGAGGTTAAATCCTTTAAAATTAGTGCTCCCCTTTTTGCCATAGGCATCTTTGGCTAAGAGGGCAGCTCCAATAGCTCCCATCACTGAAAAATGAGGCGGCACGGTTACTTCCGTATTCAAATAGCGGTTAAAGGCCTGAACCAAACCTGCATTAGCCGCTACCCCTCCCTGGAATATAACCGGATCCAATATTTCTTTGCCCTTGCCGACATTATTCATGTAATTTCGTACTAGGGCTTCACATAAACCAGCAATGATATCTTCGGTATTGTACCCCAGCTGCTGTTTATGTATCATGTCTGATTCGGCAAAAACTGCACATCGTCCTGCTATGCGTACAGGATTTTTTGACTTTAATGCATAATTGCCAAATTCTTCTATAGGAATTAACAACCGGCTGGCTTGCTGATCCAGAAAAGAGCCGGTACCAGCAGCACAAACTGTGTTCATAGCAAAATCTGTTACCACGCCATCGCGAAGAATTATTATCTTGGAATCCTGCCCGCCTATTTCAATTATGGTACGCACTCCGGGAACCACCGTAGAAGCGGCTACCGCATGAGCAGTAATTTCATTTTTAACGATATCCGCACCAATGATCATGCTGGCCAGAAAGCGAGCACTGCCGGTAGTCCCGGCGGAGGCTATTTCCACTTCTCCGTTCAGCTCACGTCCTATATCATGGATACCCTCCTGCACTACTTCAATAGGACGTCCGCTGGTTCGCAGGTACCTTTCCGCGAGCACCTCCCCTTGTTCGTTTATTACTACTATGTTAGTACTTACTGATCCAACGTCAACCCCTAAAAATCCTTTCATACAACTAACCTCTCCATTTTAGCTTTTTGCTCCCGGCGTCTCTGCAAAAGATCAACAAAGGCTTCCAAACGGGTTTGTACCCCAGCTTTTCCAGTCTGTTCATCAATAAACAAGGTCAATACAGGAATGCCATAATCCCGGCTGACACTGGGCAAAATCCCCTTGGCCACTATCTCTGGTATGCAAGCAAACGGGGCTAGTTGAACCACTCCATCAAACCCATGCTGGGCGTACAGTACAGTTTCTCCGATACTATTGACTCCATGCCCTCCTATGGGCGCTTCATTCAAATAGGGACGGGCTTTGGAAAATATGTCCCCTTCCAGGTTAACAATGGTATTGTTACGGGTATAGGCACTTAAGTAAATAGACCGGTCGGTTTGTACTCCCATTTCCCCTAACATTATTTGAATATAGTGGTTGGCAGCTGGTTCCAAAACTACATAGATTTCTCCTATAATTCCTATTTTCAAAGGATCACGGGTATCATCCCGGGGAATATTCTCCAGCAGTTTCAATCCTTCCCGGCGTGCTTCCTCTATTTCATCCAGGGTGTTAGCCTGATCCAGCATCTCCAGGCCCTTCCATAGAGCCCGGGTGGTGTCACCCCGGTAAATCTCTAGAGGTCGGATTTCATGAGAACGCATCTCCACGTCATCTATAGCTTTAATTTTTTCCCAGGTCACCTTTAGTACGCCAATAAATTCCTTTACCGACAGTCCCCCGGTTTTACGAATCCACCGCAGCTTCTTCCAAAAGTCTTTTAGGTTGTCCAGGGGAGGTTCGAAGGCTATCACCCGCACATCTTTGCCGATTTCCTGAAGCAGGTAGTTATGCATGACCCAGTAATAGCCGGCCCGGCAGGGCCCTCTTCCTCCAGAGGTCAAAATTACCTCCGCACCCATTTCCGCAACTTCCAAATAGGTTCCCATAAGGATCTTAAAGGGTATGCAGGCGAATTCCGGTGCATAGCGCACTCCCAGATCCAAAGTGCGTTTGCTGGGCTCGGGAGGTACAATGCACTCATGGCCCATGTTTTCAACCAGCCATTTTAAGGCTATATATGAATACCCCATATGCGGAAAACTTATCTTCATGTCTTGTCCCTCCGATAGCGAAGCATATCCACAAAAGCTTCTATGCGGGTGCGAACCCCACTCTCACCGGTATGTTCATCAATAGATATGGATAAATACGGCTTATTGCGGCGGTGAGCTTCTATCTCCAACAGCCGATCTACCATAGAATCAGGCCCGCAGGCAAAAGCTGTTACGTGGATGATACCATCAATATCTGCTTTTTTCATGAAATGGAGTCCGCCGTATACCGCCCGGTTGGAAAAATACCAGAACATGCTTTTAGGCAGTTCACGGGCTTCTCGGTTTAAGATTTTATCACTAAGCATGTCCTGAGTGTAGACTTTTATCTTTTCCTTGGCCAGCATGTTTAACAAGCCCACATTTATATAGGGATCATAAATAGCATAAGGGTAGCCAACTACCGCTATACTGAGGCCGCCCGGGAGGCTCTGCGAAGGCACTGGTTGGGCTTGATTCAGCAAGATTTCCATAGCTTCCGGCGGCATCTTGCCCTGCTCCAACAAAGCCAGAAACTGCCGGTGTACTTGGCTAGCTTTCCGGCAGGCAGTTAAGCTGTCCTGATGGCTATTGCCCAGCTTATCTCCTACTTCCAGGCATATGGATTCCAGTTCTTTTTTGCCTTGTTTGAGATCGATTCGGGTATCAATAATAGGAGGGGCTTTAGGAAAAGTCAATCTAATTAAGTCGGGCAGACCCAGGAATTTTGGGCAGAAGGTTTCTGAGCCAAAATCACCGTGCCGTCTTACACTGACCAAGCGGGGACAGAATATGAAGTCCGATTTGTCTAACAAGCTGGCTACATGGCCGTGGTATATTTTAATGGGAATGCAGGCATCATTAACCGTTTCCTCCACACCCAGGTCCAGTATTTCCCGGGTAGTAGGCGACGATACTACTACTTCGTGTCCTAAGGCTTCGAAAAAGGTTTTCCAGAAAGGATAATACAAAAAATATGCCAGCGTATGCGGGATCCCAACTCTAGCCACTTTTTAAATCCTCTCTCTCCCTAGTAACTTTTAAAGCTTTATGCGCATATCCCCTACTCTGCGTGTAAAACGAATCCTATCATAATATTCTACCAGAGGCAGGGCGTACTTGCGAGAAGTATCAAACAAGTCACGGGCTGTTGCCAAGCTCAATTCTTTTTCTGTTGCAAAATACTGTTCCAGCCTGCGTTTCCCTTCTTCAATCGCATCTGTGGAAAAATATACATCCTGGTTGATTTTAACCAACTGCTGCTCATTGACCAGATAAGCCAGCAGCTCCTGAAAATAATCCTCCTCCAGACCCAGTTCCTGCCTAAGTTCCTCTGGTGATGGAGGGTTAAATAGCCGTTGATTCATAGCGGTGTTGATTTGCTCCAGCCTCCGCTGGTCCGTCTCACTGGGCTCAGGTTTAAATCCGGGCAGAACCAATAAATTATTGCTGCTATTAATCTGCCCATGGGTTTCCAGCTGTTTTAATATAGCATTGAAAGTTTTGCCGCTAATAGCCGGAAAGTGCCGGCTGCGCATATCCTCCTTGGGATAGCCCGGCCTCAGCGGGTAACTGCGCTGGTAGGCTTCCAAAGTATTTTTTATCTTGCTGTTTATAATATCTAATCCCATTTGGCTTATATATTCATTATTTTTTAAGTCATATACTTTTTCATCTTCCAACAGCTGGGCTAACTCCCTTTTTACATCCTCTTCCTTGGCACCGGTCTTTTTCACCAATTCAGACAAGACCGCCGGCTGTTCCGGTTTGGCATGCATCTCTTGCAGCAGCATATCATAAAGACTGCCTTCCTCTTTGGTAGCTAATTGCTCCAGGACGTCTTCTTTGAAACGCTTTTGTTTGGGAGCATTGGCATCGATAATGGTGCCTCCCCCTATGGTTGTGACCGGAGAGTAATAGCGAATGACAAAGGGGTCTCCCTTGTAACCAACGATAGGCTTTTCCAAAACTATCTGGGCATAAGCTTCTTCTCCGGGGAGCAACTCATCCCGATCCAGCAGCACCACCCGTCCCAAAGCCTCGTCTGTTCCCAAGTGGAAACGAATCCGGTTCCAGTTCTTCAGATTCCGGGGCGAAGAGGGCAAGAGCCTTAAGCGTACGTCCACACGATAGGAAGGGGTCAGAACACCACTGCTGGCTAACAAATAACCGCGCCGGATGTCGGCCACCTCTATTCCTTGCAGGTTGACGGCCACCCGTTGTCCTGCATAGGCAGTATCTACTTTTTCATTATGTACCTGTACATTTCTCACTTTTACCTGGCGCTGGACGGGCATAAGTTCCAGGGTATCTCCTGGCTGAATTTGACCGGACCACAATGTGCCGGTTACAACGGTTCCAAAACCAGACATGGTGAAAACCCGGTCAATAGGCAGTCGGGCAAAGCCAAAAGCTGGCTTTTCAGGAATATTTACTGCCATCGCTTCGATAGTGTTCACTAATTGGTCAAGGCCTTCTCCGGTCACCGCTGATACTGGTATCAGAGGTGCCCCCTTAAGGATTGATTTGTCAATATACTGGCGGATCTCGTCTTCCATCAGCATCAGCCATTCTTCATCCACCAGGTCTATTTTGGTAATGGCCACAATACCCTGCCGGACATTTAACAGCTCTATGATATCCATATGTTCGCGGGTTTGAGGCATAATGCCCTCATCTGCGGCAATGGTCAGTATAACCATATCTATGCCGAAAGCTCCGGCGACCATATGGCGGATAAATCTTTCATGTCCAGGCATATCCACAATGGCTGCTCTTTGTCCACTGGGCAGGTTAAAGGAAGCAAAGCCCAGTTCAATGGATATGCCCCGCTGTTTTTCTTCCTTGAGCCGGTCGGTTTCTATCCCGGTCAAAGCCTTTACTAAAGTAGTTTTGCCGTGGTCTATATGTCCGGCCATGCCAATGACAAATCTTTTCAATGCTGATCCCCTTTCTGGCCTCCTGCTAGCTTAAGCAATACCTGCTTGATCTGTAACGTTAACAAAACGGCCTCTCCCTCCAACAGGGTACGAACACTGATCAACATGCGGTCATCCTGCCGGCGGGTAATTACCGCCGGGTTCTGCTGGCGCAGCTCAGCAGCTACTGTTTCCAGTTTTACATCCTGAAAACGAATTTCGACCCCGTACCCCGGCAGCCGATAGGTGGGATATGCTCCGCCCCCTACCATATCATCTACTTCTACTACAGTGATATTGTATCCTAGCGGCTGGTTGCTGCTTTCTGATTTTAGCATTTCCGCCAGCTGTTCTGCCCGCTCCTGCAGTTCAGTATGGCTCATGCTCAACATCTGTATGATCGGTAAGTTCTTTTCCGGAAATCCGGCCAGGTATTCGATTAAGGTAGCCTCCAAAGCAGCGATAGTCAGTTTGTCCACTCTCAGCGCCCGGGTCAGCTGATTTCTTTTCATAGCCTCTATGTACTCTTTGCGTCCTACAATAATTCCCGCCTGTGGCCCGCCTAAAAGCTTATCCCCGCTGAAGGTAACTACATCGGCACCGGCCTGTACGCATTGCTGTACGGTGGGTTCGGGCCCCAATCCCAGGCGCAGGGGATCAAAAAGAAATCCGCTGCCCAAATCCAGCATCACCGGCAAATCTTTCTCCCGGCCCAGCTTGACCAGATCAGCCAGATCCACCTCAGCGGTAAAACCTTCTATCTTGTAGTTAGAGGTGTGGGCGGCAAACAACAATCCCGTGTCCTCATTGATGGCTTGCTCATAATCACTAATATAGGTTTTGTTGGTGGTCCCCACTTCCTTTAATAGGGCTCCGCTTAACTTCATAACTTCGGGAATGCGAAAAGCCCCGCCAATCTCGATGAGCTGCCCGCGGGACACGATGACTTCCTTACCCTGGGCCAGGGTATTCAGTCCCAGTAGTACGGCAGCTGCATTATTGTTTACTACCAAAGCGGCTTCGGCATGGGTCAGCCGCCGCAGCAAATCTTCCACATGCACATAACGGGAACCGCGCTCCCCTTTATCCAGGTCCATTTCCAAGTTATTGTAAAAGGTTCCCATCTGGTATAGGTAATCCAAGGCGGTTTTGGCTAAAGGGGCTCGTCCCAGGTTGGTGTGTAATACCACTCCGGTGCCATTGATAACTCGTTTTAAGGTACCCTGGGTCAGTGACTGTAAACGGTTATCCAATTCGCTGCAGATCCATTCTGTTATCTGAGCACGGGTGATTTCCTGTTCATTAAGTTTTAATTTCTTGCGCAGGTCGTCGATGGTCTCCCGCACTATCTCAACTACAAAGGAACGGTTGTAATGCTCAAGATGTTCCTGTATACGTGGGTCTGACAGCAGCTCATCAACGGACGGGATGTTCTTAAGGTTTTTCAACATTTTACCTCCTTAGCCCCCAGTATAGCTGGCTTATATTATAATACATTCGCTGCAGGATGTCTTTTCCAGCCTGCCAGAGAACGCCTGTCAAGATTACCATTCCCAGTATTCCAAATATAGGATATATTTTACCCACTAAACTGGAAAAACTCTGCATGGATAAGGGCAGGGCCAAAGTGCTGCATAAGACCAGGCATAATCCATAGCTTAACCCGGAAAAATTGGCCATGCGCTGGGCGAAGCCGTAAGTATTGGCAATAGCGGTGGTGAGTATACCTATCCACAGGACAACGGTATATATATACTTGGTGGTACTGGAGATCTGGCCGGCCACAAACAGCATGGGAACCTGGTAATGAGTAACCACCGGCAGAAACCGGGATAGCGCCAGGTAATTCAAAACCACCAGTAATCCGAGAATCAGACCTCCCCAAACTGCTCCCGTGATGCCATCACGGCGCGCTCCTACACTCTGGTATTCAGTCAACACTACCATGGCCAGGGCGAAATTATAAGCTACATATAGCAAACTGGACAGGCCCCATAGCTGACTGGCCTTACTGCTCATATAGGCGGTGTAAGTAGCTGCTGTCGGAGTTTCATTTACAAACAGAGCCGCGTACCCAGCGATAATCAGCAATAAAACCAGTTTTACCGGTACCAGCAAGTTATAAGAATAAATCAGGCCCTGCCGCCCGGCTAATAAGGATATTACTACCATGATATAAGCGACTAGAATGCCCAGGTTTTTCGGTAGGAACAGGTGCTCATAGAATACTGCTCCGCTGGCAGAAAACATAGTAGATATGCCCAGGAATAAAAATACCGCCAGTAAAAGGTCAATTACCGGACTGAGCCTTTCCCCCACGATTCTGGCCAGCAGGTCCTGGTAATTAGAAACCCGGTAGCGATGTGCCAAGTAGAGCAGCAGCCCGCCCATCAAAGCAAACAGAAGGGTGGCGATCAGCGCTCCTGTTAACCCGAAACTTCCGTAATTAACAAAGAACTGTACTATTTCCTGCCCGGAAGCAAATCCCGCCCCCACTACGGCTCCCAGGTATCCCATTACTAACATCAGCCTAATTTTCAGGTGCTTCATGCGCTTCTCCCTGATTGGCATATGATAATAAATATTCTCTTTTTCTTGGAAATACAGCATAAAAATATTGGCAGGCGTGAAGAATGATACAAAGCAGCCTAGGAGGGACAGATTTGGCAATTAACAAGCAATTACACACCGAAGAAGGCCTGTCAGTATATTATGAGGACCCCCTTTGTTTTTCCCGCATTGAGCGCAGTGTTTATGACCTGCTGTTGGAGTTTAACTCCAATTGTTCCCGGGAGATAGTATTCGTGTGTATAGGTACGGACCGGGCTACAGGAGATTGCTTGGGGCCTCTGGTGGGTACCCGCCTGCGCAGTTTCAACAGTAGTATCAATGTATATGGAACGCTGGAGGAACCAACCCATGCCACCAACCTAGTACAAGTATTGGAGAAAGTACACGGCAGCTATCGCCATCCGCTTATTGTGGCTGTGGACGCTTGTTTGGGCAGTTCGGATAGGGTGGGGTTTATCAATATAAAAAAGGGCAGTCTGAAACCGGGTACGGCTTTAAAGAAGACTCTGCCGGAAATAGGAGACTTTTATATTTCCGGAGTGGTAAATGTGGGGGGATTTTTAGAGCACATGGTTTTGCAAAACACCAGGTTGTATCTGGTCTATCAAATGGCTGATACTATCGCGCGGGGGTTGTATATGGCCTACAGTCGTTTTGACTATGAAAGCCGCCGGCAGGCTGCTATGCTCAATTAACAGGAATGCAAGCAACCGTCTTTACTGTATCGGCTGCCAGCAGCGCATTATGCTGATGATTTCCTCATCTTCCACGGCGGTGAAATCCTGGTAGAACTGGCTCACCGCGAAAAACTCCGCCGGGATCTCCAGGACGATCATGTGATCGACCTGGTTCAAGAGAACTTCATAGGCCACCCGCGCACAGACGGGAGTAGCTATAATAATGCTGGTTGCCCCGGATCGTTTTAGATAGTCTACAGAAGCGGAGATTGTGGAACCAGAAGCTATACCATCGTCTACCAGCAGAACTCGCCGCCCCTTTATATTTAAGGGAGGACGATTACCCCGGTATAAGCGGGTTAACCGGTTTAGTTCGTTTTTGGTTTCTTGTGCTGACTGGTTATAGGTTTCTACATCCACGGGGAAAATGACCTGAACCTGATCAGGCAAAACTATCTTCCCATCGGGAGCTACCGCTCCGACTACCGGTTCATCCCGTCCCGGTGAGCCGATCTTACGGGATAGAATAACATCTAACTCCCTATCAAAATGGCGAGCTATTATATCAGCTGGCACGACCCCTCCCCGAGGTATGGCCAGAACCACATCAAATTCCAAGTCTTGTTTTTCCAACTCTTCGGCAAGCAGATAGCCAGCTTGCTTACGATTTAAAAACAACTATTTCACCTGCACTATTTTGCCTTATCGACGACGGGTTCAGAATACTTGAGCTTGCTGCTATGAGTCCTCTCATCGGTCCGCCCCATAGAAGTATTGCCGTTCAGTTGTCCGCCCTCATCTATGGTTAAAATGTTGCACTGCACATCACCGGCCATAACCCCAGTGGAAGCTAAGTCAAAACGACCGCTAATAATAGCATTTCCTTCTATACGACCAGCGAGCTGCAAATTGGCAGCTCTGACTTCACCTTTTATGCGGCCTTGTTCACCGATAATTAAATCACCTTTTACATTTACCTTGCCTTCCACTTTACCATCAATTCTAACTGACCCCTGGGTGATTATGCTGCCATTTATCTCCACACCTGGAGATAAAAAACTCTCTATGTTTTCAAAGTTCTGTCTACGCCTTATCAAAGCTAACACTCCTTCACTTTTTCTCCTGGGGATTAGGGAGATATATTAAAGGATCTATAGTTTCATCCCATTTAAAGATGGTAAAGTGTAAATGAGGCCCTGTACTTCTGCCGGTACTGCCCATATGTGCGATAACCTGCCCTTTAGTGACTTTATCCCCTTCTTCAACCAGCAAAGCTGAATTATGGGAATACTTGGTGGTAATACCATATCCGTGCTCAATAATAATGGTGCGGCCGTATGCCGGCTGCCATCCGGCGAAAATTACCTTCCCGTCAGCTGCAGCCACGATTTTAGTACCTACATCATTGGCAATATCAATGCCATCGTGGAAACTCTCAGTCCGACCGCCAAAAGGAGAATCACGCCACCCATATGGAGAACTGATTTCTCCGGAACAAGGCCATTGATTGGGCAGGGATCGAAAATATTTGGTATCATGGTTAACTTGAGCTAACAAGTCATCTAATTCTTTTTCCTGCAGGTCCAATTGATTTTTTAACTGCTGAGCCAACATAAATTTATCCCCGGCAGCCTGGGCTTCCCGTTCCGGCCCGCTCCCGCCTTTTCCGCCGCCGGAGCTTTCTGTAGTGACCGGCACATCCTCCTGCTGAATACCCATCATTTTCTTTATTTCCGCTTGCTTGTTAGCCAGCCTTTCCTGCTGCTCTTCGATAGCTTGGAGCTGCTGATCCATCAGCTGTATGGTCTCATCCTTGCGCCGGCTTTCTTCTTTAATGGCTTCCAGGCGATTAAAATCCGCTTGTTTAGCGCCATATAAAAGGCCCACACCAATCGAACTCATCACAAATAATACCGCTATGATGGCAATTATACGAATCGTTGTTTTGGAAATACTAAAACGAACCGGTCGTTCTATACTTTGCGGTATTATAATCATGGTCAAGCGTGACGAAGCCTTTTTTGATCTGGTTTTCTTTTGACTTTTCATACTTGTCCCCGATATAGTTGAAATATAATTGCATTTAGCGTGAAACTACATAATAATAATTTGACCGTTTTTCTGCAATCATAACAAGGATTTATGTTTTTGTAAAACCGTTTGAAATACTCCATAAAGGTGTTGTTTTTGATGAAAATTTTATATATGGACTGTTTTTCTGGAATTTCCGGAGATATGTGGATCAGTTCATTACTGGATCTGGGGCTTTCTATCCAGGAACTGTCTCAATACATAAGTTGCCTGGGATTGGGTGCTGAATTGCAGCAGGAGCGCTATCATATCTCTGGTATATCTGCCTGTCGCTTCCGGGTTCATGCTCCCGGAAATCAGCCAATGCGCCATTTATCCGATATACAAGAATTATTAAAATTGCTGCCTGATGAAGAGCTTCGCCTCCAGGCCAATGCTGTTATTTCATGTCTGGCCGAAGCCGAAGCACAGGTACATGGCGTAAGTGTGGATGCCATTCACTTTCATGAGATTGGCGCTGTCGATACTATAGTCGATGTAGTCGGTGTCCTCTTCGGGCTGCGACAACTTGATATAAAATCTGTTTACGCCTCCCCCATCCCCTGGCCTAAGGGCTTTATTACCATAGACCACGGCACAGTCCCTTTGCCAGCTCCAGCCACAGCCAAGCTTTTGTGTGGGATTCCCTGTTATGGGGTGGATATAGATATGGAACTGGTTACTCCCACTGGTGCAGCTTTGTTAAAAACGCTGGTTAATAGTTTTGGCATCCTGCCCCATTGCTCTCCGGTAGCTATAGGCTACGGAGCCGGGTGGCAGCAACGTAGTGATAGGATTCCCAATTTGGTACGGGCGGTATTGGCGGAAAGTCCTGGTAATTCATCCTCCTTAGAGCCTATAATGGTATTAGAGTGCGAGATCGACGATATGAATCCCGAGATTTTTACCCACCTATTCTCCAGTCTCGGCGCCAATGAACATGTGAAGGACTTTTACATAACCAGCGTACAAATGAAGAAAAACCGGCCTGGCTTTCTTTTAACCTTGCTATGCGAACCGAACCATAGCCGCATTTTGGCCGATTGGCTGCTTATGAATACCACCTCTCTGGGAGTTAGAATATACCAGCAGCAGCGTTTAATACTGCCCCGCTGGGAAGAAACAATTGCTTCCCCCTGGGGTCCAATTCGCTGCAAAAAAGCCCTGCTGCCCGATGGCACATTTCGCTGTAAACCTGAATACGAGGATTGCGCCCGCATAGCCGCAGAATATGGTCTTCCCCTCTCCCAAGTTTACTGCAAGTTAGCCCAACTAGGTTGACACGGAAATGGGCTTTAACTATTTATTTTCTACATAGGGGGATGTATACCAATGAAAAAAGGTATGCTAACGGCAAGTATTTTCTTTATTATTTTAACTTTTATTGGGATAGCATATGTCCTAGCGACAAATGGCCGTGCCAATGCGGGATATGCAATTATCCCTATGCTGTTTGCACTTATAAGCATCGCAGCTTATCGTAAACATAGTAATATTAGCTAGACAATACTTATTTGCCGCGGCGACAGGTTGTTGATGACATTTTATGTGAGAGGAGATACCGATGAAAACTATGGGTTTGATTGGCGGAATGAGCTGGGAAAGCACGGTTACTTATTACCAGATTATAAATAGGGTGATTCAAGAAAAATTGGGTGGTTTCCATTCAGCCCGTTGTTTGTTATACAGTGTAGATTTTCATGAAATTGAAGCCTGCCAGTCCAGCGGAGATTGGGAAATGTGTGCGGCTATCCTGGCTGAAGCCGCCCAGCGCCTGGAGCAGGCTGGAGCTGATTTTATCGTCATCTGCACTAACACCATGCATAAAGTAGCCCCCCAGGTGCAGGCTGCAGTCTCCGTTCCTATTTTACATATTGCCGAAGCCACCGCCCAGGAATTAAGGAAAAGCCATATCCATAAAGTTGGCTTGCTGGGGACTATCTACACTATGGAACAGGATTTTTACAAAGCCAAGCTGCAGGAAGCCGGCATCGATATCCTGATCCCGGAAAAAGAGGACCGCCATACGGTGAACCATATCATCTTCCAGGAATTGTGTTTGGGTATCATAGCCGATCCTTCCAAGCAGGCTCTCTTAGCGATCATTGATAAGCTGGCCAAACAGGGTGCTCAGGGAATTGTCCTGGGATGCACAGAAATAGGCCTGTTGGTTAAGCAGCAGGATACTGCCCTTCCTTTGTTTGATACAGCCTTAATCCATGCTCAAAAAGCAGCCTTATATGCCCTCGACATCTAGCCAATAATTTGCCTGCCTAAGCTTTTGTTAAACCAGCGATTTGTTGGGTAGTTTTCTAATTTAGAAAACGCTAGTATATTTTGTCCAGCTTAAGGTCCCTAATTTTATCAATTTTTATGACTTGCTGTTGCAGGTTTTTTGACAAATATATTTAATTTATAACACTGTTTGACTTTCCTTAAATGGGATTCAAGAAATATTTAAAAGGATTGTTATACCATGGCAACTACTATTAGCACAGATATTGTGGCGATTATTACCCTTTGTTTCACCATCTGGCTGGCCAGGCGCAATATGGTCATCAGCAGATATAAAAATCAACTATACATATCTGCTGCTGCGACCATTATTCTAATTCTTATTTTGGAGATAGCTACCATATTGATGGCGCTATCAAGCAATGCTAACCTGGTAATCCCACATAGAATAGCTAATATGCTTGGGTTCTCTCTGTCCCCGGTTGTTCCGTTTATTCTACTGTTCTTCCATTGGAATAAAAAAAACAGTGTACTTCCTTTTGCTCTTGCCATCGGGCCGCTGATTCTCAATGCTTTGATATGTATCTTCAGTTATAATACCGGCTGGATTTTTTTCGTAAATGCTCAAAATCAGTATACACGCGGTGATTTGTTTTTACTGCCCGGCATTGTCAGTATATTTTACTTCATTCTGATGGTAGCAGTAGTAGTTAAAAACAGTAATGATTATGATGTCAATGACAAGCAGGTATTGATCCCCCTTTTTATTCTGCCTATAGCAGCATTAGCTGTGCAAGTTGTCTTTCCCGATATTATCTGTCTCTGGTCCAGCATCTCTATATCTTTGCTGTTGTATTACATTTTTTTGCGTGAACTGCAATTTAAATATGATGTGCAGACGGGAGTCAGAAACCGGACCGCTTTCGAGAAAGAAATGAGGCATTATGCCAAAGAGGGTAAGGATGCGGTCATTGTGGTACTCGATATTAATAACTTAAAGCTTTGCAATGATCGCTACGGACATGAAGTCGGAGATGAAGTCATCATTTCAGCCGCACAAATTATTCACGATAGTTTTAGCAGCATAGGTCATGTTTTTCGAATTGGCGGTGATGAATTTTGTGTTATCTGCCCGGAAAAAACCCAGGAAAAAGTGGATAATGCCTGCTGCAAATTGGAGCATTTACTAACCTCCTTGAATCAAGAACGTACTTATAAAATCAGCCTAGCTTATGGCTATGCCTTTTACCAAGGCCATGGCAAGAAAGACATATATGCCGCCTTCGCTCAAGCTGATCAGGCTATGTACACCCATAAAGCCAAATTGAAAGGCCTTTATGGCCGAAGGTTTGATGATAACTAGATCAAGTCATACCGTTCCATTCTATCCTCCTGTCACTTGTGCTGCCGTTTATCGCACCAGATATGCAGCAGTATAATATGGGATATAATTAAGAACTGATTTCAGCTGTTCAGGTTACAGCGTTTTTACAAATAGAACTCTATCTTTTCCCAGGCCGTTATAGTCTACAGCAACAGGTACCCCTTCTACTATTTTGCCGGGTTTTATTTGGACCCCATTTTTTTATAGAAGGCAATGGAGTCTTGATTTACTGGTGATGTAATGCTGTGTATTTCATGACATCCCTTTTGATACACCGTATTAAAAAACGTATTATATAAGCTTTTGGCCAGGCCCTTACTTCTATGGTCGGGATGTACGCCCACAAAATGAATATAGGCTTCCCACAAAAAAAATGTACCTTCCCATACCACGGCTACTGTTCTAAATGGTCTAAAGGTCAAACAACCTTATTGCAATTCGTACTCCTATCAAGCCTCCAATTAACCAAATAATTGTAAATTGAATCAAATGTTCTATATTTGTGTAACCAGTGATCAAATATTAACCAATTCTATATAGGCTAGCCCCCAACAGTCCTCCCTCAGCCATACCTAAATAACGTTTTGAATTGTTATCCATAAAGCCCTCACCTGTCTTACTATAATCTTCTCACTTCCCCTTAATGGTCTGAAAACCGTAGCCTTGTTTTTCAAGGAACTTAAACCAGCCTTTGCATCAAATTATAGATGCGAAGTACTTAATATTCTTATATTCAGTCAAAGTAATGGGGAAATTTAGTTTAACCAACTAAAACGTACAAAACCCAAGCGGACAGCTATCGGCATCTATTAGGTTAATGCAGTAATAGTAAATTGATGCGTTAATTACCAAACCCTAAACTGCCGCCTGCTTTCTTTATCAAAAATGACAATGTTAAGCCTATGCATACTTCCACTGAGATTAGCCTTTTAAGGATTCTGGTCCTCCATCACGAATCTGATTCCTTTTTGTTCCCGAGGTTGTAAAGTAAATTCAGCTAAGGTTTGTTTCCCTTCTGTTGATGCGGTCACATACCACATAGTAAGTGAATCATGTGAAGGCTTTTGCACCTGCATGTTAAACTTCACGATATCGTTAGAATAATTCCTTAAGGTAATTTGGTAAGAGTAAGAAATTAGTTCATTGGTCGGATCTGAAACGTAATTACAATTGCTCTGCGCGGGTATATAATCAACTGCATTGATGCCTTCAGAGAAAGATAAAACAGCATGATACCCCCAAGTGAAAAGTTGGTTGGCGGTAATGAACAAGATGATCACCAGTAACGGCAGATTTTTCACTAATTTAGGATAAATATTTTTTAAGTAATGCCTGGCGGCTAAATATCCTACAATACCGAATGTTAGGGAGTATAATACTGTATAATGAAATCCGTTTACAGTATGTTCTGCAGATTCCTTTGACCAAGCCTTAAACCCCAAAGCCCTGATAATATTATCACCCAGGCAAAACCCACTCGGTGTCATAGCGCTAAACAAAAAGGCAAAGATCAATAAACCAATCGACATAATGCCTATAAGCCGTTTATTCATTGTTAACCAGCCAGCCTTCCTATGATTACTTTTGTGAGATACTGGATAGTACTCTCTTATCAAACTTAATCTTGTTTTTACATATACCATTTGTTTACATATTATACCATCTATACAAAAACTTTTCTTATTTATGATATGAGAACCCCAATGTTTCACGTGAAACAATCCTATATTTTGCTTAGGCTTCTATTCTTTCAGTACTAATGCTTCACAGGCCGGCAACCTCTTTCTAATGGCTTCCTTCGGGAGTAGAACAGGTATCCTGATGATCAACGAAATTCCTGCACAAAATATTGGTATTAAATAAATAGGGCAGAAATGTTTCACGTGAAACATTTCTGCCCGTCTCTCTCTGCATTTACTTACTCTATAATTCCCATTATTTCAAGAATCCTCTCCAGATCTTCGTCACTATAGAAAGCTATCTCAATCTTGCCCCCTTTTCCTTGCTTTGTAACTAATGCGCGGGTAGCAAAATGCTGCTGAAGTTTTTCCTGTATTTCCAGTAGTTCCACTGGCTTATCCACAGGTATATCCAGTTTTATTCGTTTCGTTTTTACTTTGTTTTCTACCTGTCGCACCGTCAACTTATTAGCAACGATTTCCTTAGCTGCGGCCAACTGCTGCTCGGCGGTGGGCAGGGTTAATAATGGCCGTACATGTCCGGCATTTAATTCTCCCTTTTCCAGCATTTGCAGTACTTCATCGGGCAAATTGAGAATTCGCAGGGTGTTTGCTACATAAGCTCTGCTCTTTCCAATTTTTTCTGCAATAATCTCCTGGGTATAACCAAACTGCTCTGCTAATTGTCGATAAGCCTTTGCTTCTTCCACCACAGTCAGGTCATCTCGTTGGATATTCTCGATTAAAGATATCTCTGCAGCCTGCTTTTCATCGATATCGTGTACTACTACCGGGATATGTGACAAATTAGCTAGCTGCGCAGCCCGCCACCTGCGTTCCCCGGCTATAATTTCATATCCGTTTTTAACGGGACGAACCAGAACCGGCTGCAGAATACCATGCTCCCGAATGGAGTTAGCCAACTCCTGGAGCGATTCTTCTTCAAACTTTTTTCTTGGCTGATCTTTTCGGGGATGTATTTTATCAGTGGGAATTTCCCTAACTGGTTCATAATCACCTTCCATGGTTCCTGAGAGCAGGGCATCCAATCCCCTCCCCAGGCCACGTTCCTTTTTAGGCACGTTTTAACACCTCCCTGGCTAACTCTGCATAAACCTCTGCGCCTTTTGAGCGTGGATCATATAGCATGATTGGCTTACCATGACTGGGGGCTTCACTAAGGCGTATATTACGAGGGATTATTGTGCGGTAAACCTCTTTTCTAAAATGCTTTTTGACCTCGTCCACTACCTGAATAGATAGATTGGTGCGTCCGTCGAACATCGTAAAAACAATGCCCTCCAGTTTTAAACGAGGATTCAAACGTTTCCGCACCAGCTGAATCGTATCCATTAGCTGGCTTAATCCTTCTAGAGCATAATACTCGCACTGCAAGGGTACTAAAACCGAATCAGCAGCTACTAATGCATTTAATGTAAGCAACCCCAATGAAGGAGGGCAATCAATGATTATGAAATCATAAGTATTTCGAACTGGTTCAAGGGCCTTATCTAAAGCGCCTTCCCGGTATTCTTGGTTCACCAGTTCAACTTCCGCTCCTGCCAGCTGAATGGTTGCTGGTATAAGATGAAGACGATTAATCCGCGTCTGGGTAATAACCTGCTGGGGTTGAAGACCATTAATCAGCATATCATAGATACAAACCCTTAATCGCTTTCTATTCACTCCGAGTCCGCTGGTAGCATTGCCCTGGGGATCAATATCAACCAGCAATACCTTGTTACCGGCTTGAGCTATATAGCTGGCCAGGTTGATAGCAGTGGTAGTTTTTCCCACACCGCCTTTTTGATTTGCTATGGCTATCACCTTAGACATGGCATCTTCGCCCTTTCCTACGCAATCCCTCTAACAATACTTCTCCTGGGCTGCTCTTAAATCCTTCTATATGTCATGAAAAGCAGTTGCTCTGATTAGTCAGATATTACATACCTATCTTATCATGATTTACTTGATTATAGCTTAATCTATAGAGAATATCTGCTACTCTTTAATCTATACGAGTTTTTGCTGTTATTCCTCACGTTTTGTCATATTTTGTGCTTTATTTATTTCATTAGTAATGGCCTCTCTCTGTGTATTTACATTCTTTTTTGCTGTATTTCTACGGTTTTTTCCCGTTTATGTATTGGTCTGCTGTTGGCGAATTTTTATAAATTTATAATATATTTATTACATTCAGTAATTTTCGTTTGCGTATATTATCAAGGTTGTCAGTTGATTTGAAGTCATATCTGCTGCATATTGTATGTCTCCTCTATTATCAACTAGGAAACCGGAATTATGGGGGGTGATTTGCCGGTTCTTGTTAGTCCCTATCAAAACTAGAGAATTAAGGGGGGTTTGTTCTCATGGGTCGGAAGTATTCTAACGAAGACCATATTAAGCGACTTATCGATTATAAAGACGCTCGTGAATATCACCTAAAAAAAGATCGCCGTAAAAGGGACAAGCGTATGTCCCTGTCTGAAGCTATTTCTGAGTTTGTTTGGGACGGAGATATTTTAGCTGAGACCGGCTTTTCTTATGTCAGAAGCCCCATTCAGGCTTATTTTGAAATAGTTCGCCAACAAAAAAAGAATCTTACCGGTATTGGTTCCCCTATGTCCAACACCTCATATTTCATAGCCCGGGGCTGCATGACCGGGCTGCACCTCTCCTATGTAGGTGTAGAGATGCGTGGCAATGACAAAAACTTTGCCCGCATGATCAAAAACAAGCATGCTGAAATCTATTCCATCTGGAGCCATGGTTCAATGGCCCAGGCATTTAAAGCTGCCCAGCTGGGGTCTCCCTGTATTGCTTCTAAGCAGCTTTTGGGCACTGATATGATTAAAAAGAACCCCTATGTAAAGGTTATCAATAATCCCGTCGGGGACGCTGATGACCCAGTCTGTATGATTCCCGCCCTTTTCCCAGATGTGTGCATAATTCATGTTCAGCAAGCTGATCGTTATGGAAATTCCGTGATCTACGGCCCGGCTATAAATGATATAGCATTAGCAGCAGCCTGTCGGAAAGTCATTATTACCTCTGAAAGAATAGTTCCGGAAATGACTATTCGCGATAATGGAAATGCCTGCATCCCCTTCTGGTATGTCGATGCAGTCGTTGAGCTGCCCTACGGTGCGTATCCAGGATGCTGTCCCGGTCATTATTACTGGAACCGTGAGTGGTGGGAATGGCTGATCCGCATCGGCACCGTCACCCATGAAAATATGTTGGATTTTACTGATCGCTGGATTTTCAATACCAAAGACCCATATGACTTTATTGAAAAATGCGGCGGCCTCCGCACTATAGACAAAGCCCGCCGCTTGGTTGAGGCAGCTGAAGGCAGAGCTGATGATACAGCTATCAGCTTCCATTATGATGAAGTAATCCCTAAATGGGATTAAGTAAGGAGGGAGATTATGAGCAAACTTGCACCCGCCAATCCTTTGGAAATGCTGGCCTACAACTTGTCTTTAATGATAGAAGACGAACAAATTGTTTACGTAGGTACTGGGCTTCCTATGGTAGGAGCCATGCTGGCTCACCAAACCCATGCTAAAAATATAACCATGGTTTTTGAAAGCGGCGGACAGGATCCATCCAGAGGCTGTGATATGCCCTGGTCGGTAGGCTGTCCCTTTACCTTCCGTAAATCACCTATGTCTATGGAAATGGCCTTGTCCTTTGGCCAATGTGCTCTGGGCTATGTGGATATTGCTTTCCAGGGAGGAGCCCAAATTGATATGTACGGTAATGTCAACACCTCTGTGATTGGCAGCTATGACAATCCTAAGTCAATTCTGCCCGGCAGCGGTGGTGGTAACGATATTGGGTCTCTCACTGAAAAATCGGTATTGGTCGGTTTACAGACACCGGACCGTTTTCCGGAAAAGGTAGATTTTCTAACCACTCCTGGATATCTGGACGGTGGAGACAGCCGGCAGAAAGCTGGTCTATATGGGGGACCTATTGCAGTAGTAACTCAGGTAGGTGTATATGATTTTGAACCGGTAACCAAAAGAATGCGTATTAAGGCTTTGAATCCTGGTATGACCGTGGAAATAGCTCAAGCCTGTACCGGCTTTGAACTACTGGTACCCGATGAAATTGCTATGGTGGAGCCGCCTCCAGACGAGGTCTTGCATATTTTACGTACGATAGTGGATCCTCGCGGAGTATTCACTAAAATGCCTGGAACCTAATTCTGCAGATTATATAAGCAGCTGGTCCCGTTACAACGGGACCAGTCAGCGTGTCAAAAAAGCTATCAGAAGTTGGATATTTGAGATTGCCACGCCCCTTTCAGGGGCTCGCAATGACCCAAACGATGGCTTCCGGTTCTGTCATCGGCCGTTCCGGCACTACCGATGTTCA